>Ga0209992_10000346_pt1 | contig 62592 bp, 64 predicted proteins | sample 2SBtaG_2_FD_182564 | JGI IMG/M metagenome (GOLD analysis project Ga0209992, IMG submission 182564) | Deep subsurface microbial communities from Kolumbo volcano to uncover new lineages of life (NeLLi) - 2SBTROV12_ACTIVE470 metaG (SPAdes)... | ecosystem: Environmental > Aquatic > Marine >... | reverse complement strand
ATCTAAAATGAAAAATCCTATAGTAATAGATTCCAAAAATATTATTGATCAACATTTAGCAAAAAATGTTGGATTAATTTATCGTGGAATTGGTAGAGGAAAATTATAATCTATGAATCTAAATTCTATTAAATCAATTCTCACTCTTAGATATGATGATACTCAACGTCCAATTCTTCCAAAATTAACTTGGAAAGATATGAAAAAAAAAAATAATTTTTCATCCGAGGAAATTATTCAACAATCAATTTTTAATATAAAAAAACAAATTCCAGTTGATTATACAAAACCAATTTCTATTTCATTAAGTGGAGGAGTTGATTCATCATTAGCTCTATGTTTTTTAAAACAAAGTTTTCCTGACAACCAAATTGATGCCATTTCTATTAAATTCAGTGATAGCTATGATGAAACAGAGACTGCATCAAAAATAGCAAAAAAAATTGGTGTAAATCATCATATCATTGAAATTAAAAATTTTCTTGAAAAACTTCCAGATGCAATTTCAATAACGGGACTTCCATTTTGGGATATTCATTGGTTATATGTAGTTGAAAAAGCAAAAAATTTCTCAAATTACCTAGTTTCTGGGGATGGTGGTGATGAATTATTTGGAGGATATATTTTTCGTTATTCAAAATATTTATCAAAAATTCATCCTAATTCTACTCCAATAGAGAAGATTCAGGCATACCTTTCGTGTCATGAAAGAGATCATGTTCCAGAACAGGATCAAATTTTTGAAAAAAAATTTCAATTTCAATGGAATGATATCTATGATAATCTGATTCCTTATTTTGATAATCCGTTATCTCCTATTGAGCAAGTGTTTTTAGCTGACTATAATGGAAAATTACTTTATAACTTTTCAATTATTAATAATACTCTTGTTAAAAATTTTAAAATTAATTCTGTCACCCCTCTTTTATCTATTGAAATGATTCAAAAATCTATGAAACTCTCATCTAGCAAAAAATATGATTCTAAATCAAATGTTGGAAAACTACCCCTAAGAAATATTTTAAAAAAATTCAGACTTGATGATCTTATTGAGAAACAAAAGTTAGGTTTTTCAGTAAATACTGAAACTCTCTGGCAAAATTATGGATATTCTATGGCAAAAGACTATCTAATTGATGGAAAAATTATTCAAGATGGATGGGTCAAAAAAAATTGGATAGAATCACATTTGAAAATGAAAGATATTGATATTCGTCATATCAATAAATTTCTTGGTTTGATAGCTTTTGAAATTTGGTATAGAAATTCTAAATTTTGAATAAATATTTTCTAGTTTAAACCAAATTTATTTTTGACAAATATTAGAAATTCTTTTGATATTTTTTCCCATGAGAAATTTGTTTCAACAAATTTCCTTCCTTCTTCACCATATTCATCTGTTTTTTCATTCATCAAGATAGATATTTTTTCAATAAGATCCTCTTCATTTCCTTTTTTTACTAAAAACCCCGTTTTACCATCATTCATTAATTCTGGAATTCCACCTACTAATGTAGATATTACTGGTTTTTTCATTAATTGTGCTTCTAATAATGTTAAAGGTGACATATCAATTCCACTAATTAGGGCATAGATGTCGATTTCTGATAAAAATTGTCTTACACCTTTTGGATATTCTAAATTTCCAAGCCATTTGAAATTATCATATTTTGATAATTCAGAATCAATAATTTTTGCATAAGGACCATCTCCAACCCAATAGAACATAATATTTGGAAATCTTTTTAGAACATTTTTCAAAACAAGCATTTCACGAGCTTTACCCCAAATGTTAGCACTTTGTACTAATCCTATACATGGATGTTTTAATTTCATTCCTTTTTCAACGAACCAATTGTTTGAATTAATTCCTTGATACAAAACATGTGTACTTTTTTTAGGATAATTTTCATGAACTCTATTTTCTAAAAATTTACAAATGGGCAGTACACATTCTGCATTTTCAAAAATATTGTTACCTATATCTTCCCATTTTTTTATAACAATTGTTTTTGGAAATTTCTTATATGTTGTTTCTTTTGCCCATTTAATTTCACTCCAAAAATCTCCTCTTAAATGAACCAATGTTGGAATTTTTTGTTTAACTGATTCTAAAGCAAAATGTCTAGGTCGGTCAACAAGAATAAGATCTGGTTTGAATTCATTTAATAATTTGTTAAACTCATTTTTTGTTTTAAACCAATTTGAAATTACTCTACTAGGAAATCCATCACACAATTCACTATCTATTACTATTTTGGTTTTAATTTCAAAATTTGAAAGCGATTTTGCAAAATCATTCAAATGAAAAATTTTTGAAGGTGAACCACCAATTAATAATTTCATTTTCTTCATAGTTTAATATAATTAATATTATTTTATGGTTGTTTTATAATAAATTTAAAAACTATTTTTAATTATGTCTATATTGAACCATTTCTTTCTAGAAATCAAATTTTTTGTCATATATCAATTTTAGAAGAATTTCTATAGGTGTAGATAGAGTACTTGATATACACGATATAATTAAAAAAATACATGAAACAGAATATTGGTTTTCGTAGTTGGTTTTATTTTCGTATGGGTTGGACTACTTACTTTGCCTTTGCATTTGCAGCCATTAATACATTAGTTGTTACTTATTATCTTGCAATTGAAAATATTCCCACTTTGAATATTATTTTTCCATCATTTTATGCATATGTAGGTTTTATGATAGCTGTAGGAATTCCTTTATTGATTATTATTGGTTATCTTCACTTTAAAAAAACTGCATCATACAAGGCAGAAGCTGATATTTTTTATGAATCAAATCCACATTCATTAAGATATTATAATAATGCAGAATTCACTTTACAACTCCAACTTGCATTAACTAATTTATTACTATTTGAAAACGAAAAAAATAATGTTTCTAATGAAAAATTAGATGAATTAAAAAAATTAAAAGATGAAATTGAAATTTATATTAATCAAAGAAAAACCGATCGAAAAGTAGATATAGAATTATTTAAGAAATTTTCAAATGTAAAATGATTAGTCTTTAATTAATTTCTCATATTCTTCTTGTCCCCATACACGAATATTTTTTTCACGGAATTTTTTTACATACATTTTTTCAATTCTGAGAATCATACTATTCCATAATTTTTCAAATATCGATATCTCTCTATCCAAATTTTTATTTTTATCTAATATTTTAAAAAAAATTTTGTAAAAATCTTCTGATACTAATTCTGGATTTGATAATTTTTTTACATATTCATTTTCATTTTTAGCTAAATTTTCTCTAAATTCTTTTGATTCAACAATTTTATCAATGATTCTTGCTATTTCTTGCGGTTCATTTGATTGAGGTAAAAATGGTGGAATAATTTCTTTGCCATCAATAATGTTGGGTTTATTTGGATCTGTAAAACAAATTACTGGTTTTTTACAATAAGCTGCTTCTCTTTCTATGCCTCCTTGAACTCCGGATCTCATTTGTCCAATTACTGCATCTACTGCGACAAAATATTTTCCTAATTCTTCTCTTTTTATTATTGGTATAAATTCAACTTTTTTTGGTTTATCATTAACTAATTTTTGATTGATTGTACTTAATTTACTAAAATCTTCCACTGTTGTATCTTCTATGAACCATTTTACTTGTAATAGTACAAAATCTGTTTTACAAAGTTCTATTGCTTTCCAAATTTTATCAATTCCTTTTTCTAATCCAAATCTTTGTGCAGATAAAAAAGTAAATTTTTTTTTCTCTAATTTTTTGGGTATTATTTTTTCATTAAATATCTCTGTATCCACAAATACTTTATCTAATCTGATTGCATCTTTTCGATATTTTTTTAATGGATTAAAGTATTCTTCTGTACCTGTTATACATGCTAATGCATTATCAAATATTTTTTTATAAAATAATTTTTCAATATAATTATAATTTTTATTTTCTTTTGAAAAAGGAGGAGTTGTGATATCATTTCCAACAAAATACATTATATAATTAATTCCTGCCAAGTATGCAATTCTTGCACCTGCCCAAGGAGCAGCTATACATAAATCAAATTTATTTTTTATCTCTTTAATTTTTTTAACCTGTTTTGATATCAATAATGAATCAAAATATTCAATTTGATCATACGATGTTGTTTTTTTAGCTACTCCTTTTTTTGGAAAATCTATTAAATGGACTTCTATTTTTTCAGCAAATTTTTTCATCAAGTAGAGATTACTTGCTGTATCGCCAATTACTAAAATTTTTAATTTCATAGATAATACGTCTAATATCAATTGAAATTATTTAGTTTTAATCATTTTGTATTTTTTAATTAATTGTTGATATTTTTTAATTAATTGTTGATATTTTTTATCTATGCATCTTCACTAAATTCATGTTTAATTTTTTTTATTATCTCTTCAGCATTTTGAAATGCCATACTGATTCCACCTGATACAATATTTTCTTTATTTTGAGCAATATCTGTTAATCTCCCTGTATCTCCTTCTACACTTCCAATTGCATATTCATTTTTGTGTGAATTAATGAAATCTTTCAGATCTTGATGATCTTCTTCATAACCTTCTAGAGGATAAATATTCTTTATTCTTAATAATTTGTAAGTTTCAATTTCATCTAAATTAAAAATTTTCATTGTTTCTAAATCTCTTTTAACTTGAGAAAAAATTTTTTCATTAGTTTGATTCCATATGATATCTTCTTCAGAACATCTAATTTCAATACATAAAACTGATTTATTTGATGGTGCTACATATTTACTTAAAAAATTTGGTTGACTAATTCTATAAAATATTTTTTTTGTATCAAAAACATTCACCGTCCAAAATTCTTTATTTTGTATTGAATTAATCATTACAAATATCATTATACAATGTAAATTTTTTGATTTTTTATTTTCAATGTCTTTATTTTCATAAGTAAACCATTTCATACATAATGGAATTGGAATTGTGTACACAATTGCATCTACGTTTATTTTTTTTATTTCATCATTTTGAATATAATTAATTTCTTTGATAACATCATGTTCAATTGATTTAATTTCACAATTTGTTTTTATGATACCTCCATGATTTTCTATTTCATTTTCAATTTTTTGAATAAGTGAAATCATTCCATGTTTAAAATAAAAATGGCTATCTTCTTCAATTTCAATTTTATTGTTTGATGTTTTAACTTTATTTTTTAATATTGTTTTAAAATTTTTTGATGGATAAAGCATCTTTATCATCTTTAATGGTGGATTTCTATTCGTAAATCTATTAAATAAAAATGGCTTAAACCATTCATCATAGGCAATTTTTCCAAATGTTTCGATTAAATAATCTTTGGATGTTTTCTGATTTACTTTTTTCTTTGAAATTAATCCTTTAAACTCTTTAACCAAAAATGATTTTTTTGTAGTCGGTATTATTGTTGATAAATTTGGAAATGTATCCCAAATTTTATTCTGATAAAATATTATAGATACTTTTTGTAAATTTGTAAGTTTTATGATGTTCTCTTTCATTAGTTCTTTAATTTTGTTGTATATTGTTGAATTATTTTTCATTGATACAATGTGTGGACCAAAATCCAACGAAAAATTATTTATTTTTAAACTAGAACTTAATCCTCCTAGTGAATTTTGTTTTTCAAAAATTAACACATTAAAATTTTCTTTACATAATTCTAAACCTATTGAAATTCCAGAAATCCCTCCACCAATAATTGCAATGGTTTTCATATTTTCTTCATTTTTCAAGAAATTTGATCTTTACTATAAGTATTCATTATTATTTATTTTATCTCATCAAATGGACAAACATAAAAATATTCATAATTTTTTAAAATTTCATTTAATCCTGCTTCTTTAATTCTATCTAAATCTCTAAAAATAAAATATTTGTAATTAAAATCACTTGCATTCCAACCTCTTTTAAAACGATATAATTCATTTTGATTTTTCCATGTTCCACCAAAATTATAATATTGTATTTTTTTATTTTTAGCTTTTTTCATAGTCTCCCAAATTAAATGACTAGTTGATTGAATTGAAACATATTTTGGATCATATGCAGGCATATAATATTCGGCAAAATTTTTGTTATAGAAAATTAGTAGATACGCAATTGGTTGAGATTCTTTCTTAGCAACAAATATGTCGTAATCTTTTTCTGCCTCAAAATTTTCTAGTAATGTCGGAAAAAATTGTTTTGGTTTGATCCTTCCACCTTTAACTTTCATTGAGTTAATATGTAATTGATAAAAATTTTCTAATTCCTTTTCACTATTATTTTCTGTCAAAATTTCAATATCATTTTTTTCACTTTTTCTAACTGATCTTCGTACTCTTTGCTCAAATTTTTTCCATAGGTCATCAGTTTTCATATTTTTTAAAATTGTACATTGAATTAGACGATCTTCAGATATGTGAAAATTAAATTTTTTACTAAATGTTTTATTATCAATTTTAAATGGATTATCTATAATCACTGAAGAAAGTATATCTTTTTCTTTGTTAATCTGATTTAATTCTTTTATTATTTGTACTTCTATGTCTGATGTATTAGAAATTATTCCGCCATAACTTCCAAAAAAAGGTAGTGAATTAATTACAATACCATATTTTTCTTTTTTTTCAAAAAATGGCATTACCCCTACTAGTTCATTTTTCTCTTTAACTGTAATAAAATTAATTTTTAATTTCAACATTGACTCTAAAAATTTTAAATGATTTTTTGAATGATAAAATGTGGATGATTCAATTTTATTTATTAGATTATCATATTTGGTAAAATCTATTGATGATGTTATTTCAGAAATCATAATTTAAAGAAAATTTAATTTTCACAAAACCTCTTTAAATGAATTGTTTTTACGTTGAATTTTATCATTGGTGTAAATATATGTGCAAAATTCAAATGGTAGATAATCATGTCTTATTACAACTCTTTTTGAAATTTTTTTGGTTATTTTAAATATTTTTTCTGGAGATGAATAGAATGTTCCTTTAGTTTTGAAATCCACATAATCAGTAATAAAATCCATTACTACTCCTTTTTTTGAAATTCTTATCATTTCTTTCAATAAACTTTCTAAGTATGTATATGAATCAGCTTTACTCGCTAAACCTACGGCAAAAACCCAATCAAATTTTTCTCTAAATTTCTCTTTTTCAATATCACGTATTTTGAAAGTTTGATCTGGATGATTCTCTTTTGCAATCTCAATAAAATTTGGATTAATATCTACTCCTGTATACTGAATTTTTTTCTTATGTTTTTTAAGATATGTTAACAGATATCCAAAACCACAACCTACATCTAAAATTTTTGAATTATTTAAATTTCCTATTTCTGTGACAATTTTAAATCGTAAATCTGTTTTTCCTTTAGGCCATCCCATAGCTGCAGGTTTATGACCATGTTCATTAAACAATTCATTGTGATGTTTTAGTATTTCATCACGAGTTTTTCTTTTCATATTTTGTTGAATGTTGATTTCTATAATAGATTTTGTTTATTGATTTTGAATATTTAAAATGAGTCTTTAAATAAACAATTTAGAGTATTTTGTTTATGGTTTTTCAAAGAATACTCTCATGGAATGACGATCCAATAATTACTGAATCATTAAAAAAAGAAAACAAAATTTTAGTGGAAAATTAATTTTTCTATTAAACTTATTAAAAAATGGAAATTCCATGCCTATTTCACCCCTCTAAATTCTAAAATCATATGAAACAATAATTACTTGATTATTATGAAAATCCTTGTTGAATATTAACAAAAAACTGATTCAAAATTATTTAACTATTAGATACAATCCTGTAGAAAATTCAAACAATCTAGTAAATCGGAAAAATTTTTCTTCTCAAACTTCCGATCCTGATGGAAAAATTTCAGAAAACCTTCTTCTTGATTCTGTCAAAACATCTATTCCAGATGGAAAAACACCAATTGCAATTTCTCTTAGCAGTGGAATTGATTCCTCTTTATGTTTAGCATTTTTAAGAAAAACATTTCCTAAAAGAAAAATTCTTGCAATTTGTGGTGTATTTGACAGTGGATTTGATGAATCAACAGAAGCAAAAAAAATTGCTGAAAAATTTTCTGCAGATTTTAAAATTCTTCATATGGGTTCAATGTTTACAAATATGCCCGAAATAATTTCTATTACTCAAAGACCAAGATGGAATACGTATACTCATTTGATTGCAAAAGAAGCTAAAAAGAAAACCAATATTCTGGTAACTGGTGATGGTGCTGATGAATTATTTGGTGGTTATGTTTTTAGATATCAAAAATTTCAACAATTAATCACTCAAAGTGATAATTGGCTAGAAAAAACAAAAAAATACCTTGAATGTCATAATCGAGATTGGGTTCCAGATCAAACTTCCTTATTTGGAAAACAAGTGAAATTTGATTGGAATCAAATTTATAATTACTTTCAACCTTATTTTAAAAATTCTTTAGAACCAATTACACAAGTAATGCTTGCAGATTTTAATGGAAAATTATTATTTGATTTTATTCCAACTGGTAAGTCCATTTCAAATTATTATGACATCAAATCTATTCCTATTTTTCTTGAAAAATCATTGACAAAATTTGCTTTGAATTTACCTTTATCAGAAAAATATGATCCAAAAACAATCAAAGGTAAACTAGTATTACGAAAAATAGCAAAACGATTTGGTGTAAAACATATTGAAGAAAAAAAAGGTTTTTCACCCGGTTTATTGTTTGATTGGCAACAAAATGGTAAGGATATTGCAGAATTATTTTTACTTAATAAAAAAAGCAATATTTACAGAAAAAATTTAATTAATTATGACTGGATTCTAAAAGCCTTTGAGAAAATTGAGTTTGATGGAGATATTAGATATCTTAATAGATTAATTTCAATTTTAGCTTTAGAAATATGGATTCAAATTTTTATCACAAATGAATTAAAAAGCACAGAAAAACTAATCTGATATTAATTATTTAGAGTTTTATTGATTATTTTGCAAATATTTTCTTGATCATCCTGTGTCAGATTTTTGTGAAGAGGAAGTGTTAATGCATTATTAAATAATTTTGTAGAATTTTCTAAATTACCTATTCGTTTCATATTTTGATATGCTGGTTCAAGATGTAATGCATATGTACCAATTTGACTTTGAATATTTTCATCAGCTAATGTTTTTCTAATTTTATCACGATATTCTTCTTTTTCTACATAACAAGTATAGGATTGAAATGTTTGCCTTGTATTATCTCCTACATATGCTGGTTTAATATTCTCAATTTTAGATAATAATTCTTGGTAAATTTTTGCTTTTTGAATTCTAGTTTGAATAATGTTTTCAATTTTTTTCATTTGAACTACACCAATTGCACTTAAGACATTTGATAATTTGTAATTGGTCCCTATCGTTTCAAAAGAAGACCCTTTTGCTCCAAAATGTTTAAACGAATAACATTTTTCTGCTACTTCATCATTATCTGTAGTTATCATTCCTCCTTCACCTGTTGTAATTACTTTTCTTGGATGAAAACTAAAACAAGAATAGTCTGCAATCTTTCCGACATAATCCTCTCCAATTTTTGCACCTAAACTACATGCAGAATCTTCCAACATTTTCAAACCTAAGTTTTGGCTTTTTTGATAGATTTCTTTTTCTAATGGAACACCTGCCCATGAAACTGGACTAAAAACAGTCATTTTTTCATTATATGCTTCTTCTAAAATTTCTGAGGTCATATTCATACTTTCTAAATCTACATCAACTAAAACTGGAATTCCACCAGCTAAAACTACAGCTTCAGCAGTAGCAGGATATGTGTAATCAGGCACAATTACTTCTTGACCTTTTATATCTAAAGATTTCAAAACTGCATGTAATCCTGTAGTACATGATGTAACTGCTATTGCATGTTTTACTCCCAAATAATCTGCTACTATTTTTTCAAATTCTTTTGTAGTGGCACCTTCAGTTAGAAATCCAGTAGACATGACTTTTCTAATCTCATCTATTTCCTCTTCTCCTACATCAGGAACAGCAAGTGGAACAAGTTTTTTTTCAGACACTAATTTTGAGCTTTTCATTTCGGATATTAAGGTCTTTTTTAGGAAGCTTTTTTAGAATATGGCACTGGATTTTGATAGATGAATATTCTAATTACAGGTTCTGAAGGGTTTGTAGGAAATAATTTAGTAAAAGGATTATCCCAAAAACATACTATCTACACATCTGATCAACTAGATTCAAGTAATCATGAAAATTACACTCAATGTGACATTACAAACTATGATTCAGTAGACAAAGTGGTTAAAGATGTAGATGCGATAATTCATCTTACGGCGCATTCACTAGTTTCATCTCTTGACGGTTCAATTACAAATGGAAGAGTTAACATTATAGGCTTACTAAATTTGCTTGAATGCTGTAGAAAAAATTCTGTTTCTAAAGTAATTTTTACTTCTGCATCATCTTTAGTTGGTGAACCACAATCTTCACATGTCACTGAAAATCATCCAGCAAAACCTAAAACTGCATATGGAATTACAAAATTGACTTCTGAACATTATCTACGCCTATATAATGAACTTTATAATATTAATTATACTGTATTTAGATTTTTTAATATTTATGGACCATTTCAAAAAAATGGATTAATTCCATCAATTTTTAATAAAATTAGAAATAATGAACCAATCACTATTTTTGGAAAAGGAGATCAAATTCGTGATTATGTTTACATTGAAGATGTCATTCCATTTTTTGATCAAGCTATATCAGCCGATAAAAGTAAAAATATGATTTTGAATATGGGAACAGGTAATGGAACTACAATTCTTGAAATTGTAAAACATATTGCTGATATTCTTAAAATAGAACCAAAAATTGAATATCAACCTGTAAGACCTGGTGAGATAGGAAATTTTGTATCTGATACTAATTTACTTCATGACACATTAGGAGATACACCTTCTACAAATGTATTAACCGGACTCAAAAAAACAATAGATTGGTTAAAAAATAACTGATGGAATTTTTAGACATTTGATTTTAAAATAACATGGTTAATTTAGTCCAATTTTTTGAATAATTTTAAATGTCATCTATTTCCAAAAAACAATTTTTGTCAAAACATGTTTTTTCAATATATGGAATGGGTAATGTTGGGGGTTCAATAGCTGCTGTTTGGCTAAGATCTGGTGCAACAGTAATTGGAGTTGATATTTCTGAAAAACTTTTAGCAGAAATTAAGGTTGGAAAATCTCACAAAAAAGAACCACTATTATCTGAAACTTTCACAAAGTCTATAAAGAAAAAATTACTTACGTTAACTTCTAATGGAATTGAGGCATCAAAAAAATCTTCAATCAAAATTATTGTAGTTCCAGTGGACTTAAAAAATAAAAAAGTTGATTTGAGTTTAGTAATTGATGTTACAAAAAACATAGCAAAAGGCCTTAAAAAAGGAGATACAGTCATTTTATCACCATCTGTTCCTCCTGGAACAACAGAAAAAATAGTTCTTCCACTTCTTGAAAAAGAAAGCAAACTAAAAGGTGAAAAAGATTTTTACCTTATTTATAATCCAGAAAGAATTTTTGAAGGACAAGCAGTTAAAGATATTGAAGAAAATTACCCAGCTATAATCTCTGGATTAGGTCCAAAAAGTTTGAAGACTGCAGAAAATCTTTTTAGTATAATCTCTAAAAAAGGAATTCTAAAAATGCCTACTTTAGCTGAAGCTGAAGCTGAAAAATTATTTGAAGGTGCATATAGAGATGTCAATATAGCACTTGCAAATGAACTAGCAGAATATTGTGAAAAAATTGGAATTAATTTTTGGGAAACTCGTAAAGGTGCAAACTCTCAACCTTTTTGTCATTTACATTATCCTGGTACAGGAGTTGGCGGTTTATGCATTCCAGTATATCCACGTATTATCATTGAAGATGCATCAAAAATTGGAAAGACAATGAATCTATTACAATATTCTAGAAAAATTAATGATAGCATGCCAAAAAAATGTGTAGATGATTCTATTATGATGATTAAAAAAAATAAAATCAATCCTAAAAATGCAAAAATTTCTGTTCTTGGTTTAGGTTTTAGAGGCGAAGTTACTGATACTCGATTATCCCCTACATATGATGTGGTAAAAGAATTTATCAAAAAAGGATGTATTGTTTCAGTTCATGACCCATACATTTTTGAAGACAATAAATTACCAAAATCTGTAATTCTTACAAACAGTATTGAAGATGCTACACATAATGCAGATTTAATCTTCATTTCATCAGATCATAAAATTTACTCTAAACTCAACTCTAAATCATTCTCAAAGGGGAAAAAATTAATTCTATTTTTTGATGGACGTAATGTTCTTAATTCTAATTTATTTTCACAAGGAATTCTTAAAATAATTGGTATTGGAAAAAAATAATTATTATTTTATATTATATTTCTCATTATTAATTTTGAAAATTTTTAAATGTATTTTATATCCATCATCTTTAGAATCATATTCTTTTGTCAAAAAAGTGTAATTTCCTTCATTTTTAAAAATATCGTCTAAAAATACATAATCATTATTTTCTCTAATAACTAGATGAGTCAATCCTTCTTTTATTCCGATCTCCATATATTCTTCAAATGAATTGATTCTAGAAATAGATGCAACTTTCATAGTTTGTTGAAAAATTTCATTTGAATTTGTTGGAAAATTTATTTTTTCTAATGTGACTGGAATTCTATATGATAATTCATCTCCAAAATAATTTGTAATTTTTTTCTCATCTGAAATTTTTTTCATTAATTCTAATTTCTCTTGTTCATTTTCTACATTAACATCTTTCCAAATGAGGAAAAGACTTGATGAGATTATCAAACCTATCACAATTCCAACTTTTATTATAGAAAAATTTTTCCTTTTTTGATAAAATTTATCCAATAAAAATAATGCTAAAATAGAAAAAATTGGATACATAGGAAATAGATACCTTACATCATTTACAAACGAAAATGCATACAAAGTAGGTAGAGAAATAAAAAATAACAATGTAAAAATTATACCCGTATTTTTATTCCTAGAAATTAATAATATGATAAATCCTACAGGTACAAAAATCATCCATATTGGAAATTGAGACCATCCAAGAAATTTTACAAAATTAATTAATCCATCAATCAATAAATTTATGGGGCCACCAGATGATGTTGTTTCTGGACTTGAATAGATCTCTTTAACTCCTGAATCAATTTTAGAAAATAAATTTTGATCTACATTTTCTATATTTTGATAATATGTAACTGTACTAAGAATTGAAATTATTATTGATAAACAAATTAAAATTTTAATGATTGAATTTTTTGAAACTTTTTTCTGCCAAAAATAAATTATTACAAAAGCTGGAATTAAAAATAATCCTTCACTTCTAATCGTTATTGATAATCCTAAAATTATAAATGCTAAAAATTCGAAGTTTTTTCTAAAACTTAATAATAAAACTATAGAGATAACCAATCCTATGATATATAGTGGATCAGAAATTCCAAATGTAGAATTTTGTACAATCCTTGGTTCAAAAATAAATAAAATACTTCCTAATAATGCCAATTCTTTTGAAAAGAATTTTTTTCCTAACAAATAAATTGGAATTGCAGTTAATGATGAAATAACTATTGAAATAATTTTTTGTAATGTCATAAAATCTAAATAATTATTTGAATCAAATATGGTGAAAAAAAAACTTACAAATAATGGCCAACCTGGATTATGCACTTTAAAAGAATTTACTGATTCTCCCAAACTTTGATCAATTGCATATAAAAAATACTGTAAATTGTCTGAGTTTAATGGTAATTCAAAATGAGAAAAAATTAATCTAAAGCCAATTCCTGCAATTATAATTACACCTAATAAAATTACAACCGTTTTTTGTGATCGTTTTGATTCAACTATATTTTCTGACATATTATTTATTCACTATTTTTCTCATGAAATGCAGTATGTATAAGAAAATTTCTTAATTCATTTAATACTTATAATTCATAATTGAGCCTATTTTTCACATTTTCTAAGATATTATATTCAATTTAAAATATTTTTTACTGATCTTTAAATAATGATCCTGTAAATCTGAAAATATGAAATATAAGCAAATTTTACTTACAAGACCTCCTACAGGCTCAAATGCATTAAAAGGTGGTTCTGATAGAGATCCTCATCCACAACCTCCTTTAGGATTAGCATTTCTTGCAGGTGTTATAGAAAGAATGGATGATGTACATGTTTTGGATATTCTTGATGGAAATTTTTCGGAAAATTATGTTTACGATGTAAAAATGGCTGTAAAAAAACATAATCCTGATCTTGTAGGGTTTAGTACATTTACCCCATTTGCAAATCCTGCATTAGAAGCTGCTACTGAAATTAAGAAAGACAATCCTTCAGTTTTGACTGTTTTGGGTGGACCTCATGCTGTTTTGGCTGAAGTTACAATGAAAAAATGTCCTGCTTTGGATGTAATTGTATATGATGAAGGTGAAGGACAAATTGAAGAAATTGTTTCTGGAAAACCTCTTCAAGATGTTTCTGGACTTTTTATCAGACAAAATGGTAAAGTGGTTCCAACATCTCCACGTTCATACATTGATAATATGGATTCACTTCCATATCCTGCATACCATAAATTACCTAATTTTCCTGATGGATATCACCCACATCCTCCAAAAAGCACTGGTAAGAAATGGTGTAGTATAATGTGGTCTCGTGGATGTCCCTTCTTTTGTAATTATTGTAATAGAGAAAATAGTTTTGGTTTACAATTTAGAAATCAATCTCCAGAATATGTAATTGATCATATTAAATATTTACACTCGAAATATGGAATTGAGGAACTTACTTTCTATGATGATGTAATGTCTCTAAATAGAAAAGCAACAATGAAACTAATGAAAGAAATGACTCCTGAAAAACTTGGATTTAAGTTAACTTGGGATGCTGAAACACGTGTTGATTTAGTTGATCAAGAATTACTTTATGCTATGAAAGATGCAGGATGTAGAATGATTTCATATGGAATTGAACATGGAGAATTTATTTATGAAATTAAAGGTGGAGCGGCAACATTAGAACAAGCTGAGAATGCAATCAAATGGACTCATAATGCAAAAATTGAAACTGTTGGATATTATATGATAGGACTTCCAAAAGAGACTACAGAAACTATCCAGAAAACCATTGCTTTTGCAAAAAAACTCAATTGTACATATGCAATGTTTGCAATAACTATGCCTTTCCCAGGAAATAAACTGTATGATGAAGCAGTAAAATCTGGTCTAGTAAAACTTGATGAGACTTGGGATAAATTTGTTTATTCTGGTGTTGGTGTTGGTGGAATTCAAGCTCCTGTGTTAACTACAAATGCATTATCTGCAAAAGATTTAGAATATTGGGCAAAAAGAGCATATAAAGAATATTATTTTAGACCTTCATACATTTTTAATAAATTATTAAAAGTAAGAAGTTTTAAAGATTTGAAAATGTATTATGATGGTTATACAATGTTAAAAAAAGATATGTAGTGAATTTAATGGAAATTACCATAGGAATTCCTGCATTTAATGAAGAAAAAAATATTTCAGAAATTATAAAAAATTTAAAAAAATTTTCTAATAAAATTATTGTTTGTGATGATGGTTCTAGTGATTCAACTGGAAAAATAGCAGAAGAAATGGGAGTTATAGTTATTCGACATGAAAAAAATTTGGGATATGGTGCTGCTATTCGTTCTATTTTCTTAAAAGCACGAGAAGAAAAATCTGAATCTCTTATAACATTAGACTCAGATGGTCAACATAGAATTAAAGATATTCAAACTGTAATTGAGCCAATAAAAAATGGTACATCAGATCTTGTGATAGGTTCTAGATTTTTAGAAAATGATGGTAAAAATGTTCCAGGATATAGAAAAGTAGGAATCAAAATTCTAACTAAATTAGTAAATACTTCATTGGAAAAAAATATCACTGATTCACAAAGTGGCTTTAGAGGCTATGGAAAACGAGTGATTGAAGAAATTACACCATCTGAATTAGGAATGGGAGTTTCAAATGAGATATTAATTAAAGCAAGTAAGAAAGGATTTCAAATTACTGAAGTTCCAATAATTATTTTATATGATGGAGATACTTCATCTCAAAATCCAATTTCTCACGGTTCTTCTGTATTGATGAGCACATTAAAATTCATTTCTATGGAACATCCATTGAAATTTTATGGGATTCCAGGTAGTATTTTTTTAACAATAGGCTTGATTTTTTTAATTTACACAATTCAACTTTTTGCAGAAACACGTCAAATCCTTTTAAGTTCTGCAATTATTGGAGTTAGCTCTGTGATATTTGGAGCAATTATATTAATGGCCGCCATTCTCCTTTATTCTATGGTAAATCTAATTAGAAATAAAAAAAGTATTTCCAAAAATTAGAATAAAAATTAATTTACTTCAAATGAAATTACAACTGCAACAGCAATTTTTTTATCATGACTGACAGAAATTTTAAATAGATATTTTTTTTTATTTTTTTTAATTTTTATATTTGGTTTAGATTTAACATGAATAGTTTCTATATCTAACATCTGAATTTTTTCTTTAATTGCTTTAATAGTTGCCTCTTTAATGGCAAATTTTCCTGCAAATCTTTCATAAGGATTTTTGAATTTTAAACAATAAGAAATTTCAGATGGTAAAAAAATCTTTTCATAAAATTTAGGTTTATTCTCAAATTTTATTTTCTCAAATTTTTCAACATCTGCAATATCTATACCAATTCCAATTTGTTTGAACATTTTTTATCTGATCATTACTTGGGAAGTCCCTTCAACTAATGATATTCCTTCTTGATTTTTAATTGAAGTTTTTAATTTGATAATTTTTGTAGCTTCACTTTTATCAATGATTTCCCCCTGCACAGTAACTTTATCTCCAATGTAACATGGTCCAACAAAATTTAGATTTTGAGAAAAATATATGGCATTTTTTCCTGGTAAATACATGCCAACTAGTCTTGAGAAAAATGAAGCTAGTAACATTCCATGAACAACTCTTTTTCCAAATTTTGTTTCTTTTGCATATTGTTCATCCATATGTAATGGATTAAAATCACCTGAAATATTGGCAAATTTTTCAATTAATTCTTTATCTATAATTACCTCAAAATTATGTATTAATCCAACTTTAATCTCATTAAATGAATATTCTAAAGGATTAACCATCTATGCCAATTCCTTTATTTTTTAAATGTCTCTTAATATCTGCAATATTTTTTACATCCATCGCTTCATTTATCGTAAATTTCACATTGAATCCTGTTTCTAATTCATTAAGTAACACATATCCATTAAATGAAGTCCAATTTTCAACGGTTTCGGGCCCTAGTTCATCTGTAATTTTTGAAATATCTATTTTCATGATATTTGAAATTATTTGATATAGTTTTTCTGACATCATTCTACCTTTACTGAAAGATAATCTGGAAATTTAATCTCTGATTTGATAGTATATGTCCAAGACTTTTCTTCTTCTTTAAATTCACAATTTGGCAAGAAATTCTCAATTGGTTTATTTTTTTGTGTTTGAATGAAATCTGCTTTTATCCTTTTCACTTTATTTTCTCTTGCCTTATTTTTGATGTAAGTCATTATTCCTTTTTCAATATCTCTCCCCATTATTCTACAACTCATTAGAAATGAATCTATTATCCATTCTTCTTTATTTTCCTTTTTGATGATAAACACTCCTGTAATCCCATTATCTCCAAATTTATCTCCTACTTGTGCGCATCCTACAATAAAATTTGGATCTTGAATCATTTTCTCAATATCTAATTCTTGATATCTTTTTGTAGTTAAATTAAATTGATTTGTTTTTAAAATTAATTGTGAAACTCTTGGCAAAGTAAATTCATCAACTTCTTTAATTATTATTTTTAGATCAAGTTGACTAAGAAATGTTTGAAGATCCGGTGTCGATTCTTCTAATTCATTAATGATTTTTTGTTTGAAATACATTTTACCTCTATTTTTATCCTCTTCTGTAATTTTTAAGACACTAAAATCAATAACATTTTCAATAACTGATGCATATGTAGATGGATCATTTGATATATCCAAAACTAAAATTTCTGGAAAAATAGATTTGACAAATTCTCTATTTACAGGATCATCATCTATGAATACAAGACTATCCGATCCAATATTGATTTCTTGAAGTAATTCTCTCATATTCGTAACTTTATCTTTCCAATTAATACGAATTGAAGCAAAATGATCTTCTTTTAAGATCATGTATGGATGTTCTTTTATGACTTTAATTGCATCTTCAAAATTATTCTTACTGTTAATTGCTAAAATAATACCTCTTTGATGTAATGAAAGTAATACTCGTTGAAATTCCATAAATGTATTTCCTGGAGGTTCTGGACCTAACTTAATTCCATTAAAACCATCTTCACCCACAATTCCTCCCCATAGAGTATTGTCAAGATCTAACACAATACATTTTTTTGTAATTCCAAGATAACCAATTACATATTTCATTAAATCATGTCCAAATACAGGCAAATATTCAATTGAAATTTTTAAATCTCCAAAAAAGAATTGACTATAATCAAAAATATTGTCTTCACCGTTTTTTGCAACAAATTTTTCAAAATCATAAACATATGTATTTTCAGAATTTAGATAATTTTCCAATAATTTATGATTAAAATCTTCAATCATTTCCTGAAAATTATATTCAATTTTTGATTCAAAAATCCCATTTGGAGAAAATGATGGAATATTTAATTTTGTTATAACAAGTTTTGAATTTGTTTTTTCTACAAATTTATCTATTAAATTTTTGATTTCATGAAATTTTTTTGCAACAAATTGTTTCCTTTCTGAAATAGATATAGAATATGGAAAACGAAAAAGTTCACCAAAAATATTTCTTGTGTCTATAATCAAAAATGTTATTTCTGGTAAAAATTTGTAAATGCCACTATCTTGATTTAATATTTCTTGAGAGTATTGATTATACGGAGTTTCATAAATCATACAAGAAATACCTCTCTCTGATGATTTCACTTTAAGAATCTCTTTTAATCCATTTATTGAATAACTTGATAACAAACCAATTCTAATTTTTCTCTCAAATCCTTTTGTATTATCTTTGGATTTATTGATGTAATAGGAAAGTGAATTTTCTTCAGGCATGATTAATCATTTTCTTTTTTTTATATTAATTATATTAACGATTAATTTATCTAAATTATCAGAAACCTTTTAGATACATGTTTTTTCTTGCAATTTGTACTGATGGAAGATATTGAAAATCCTTATTCATTGAATGAATATGAAGTTTTAGAGTATTATGGTCTTAAGGGAACTTATGGAAAATTTTCTTTAAAATGTAAATTTTTTAAAACTTGGATTTTACACTCATTAGCATATTTTGCACCTTTGTCAAGTTTTATTATTAAAATGCAACGAGCTAGAGGAGTAAAAATTGGAAATTTTTGTCATATTTCACCTTACGTCTTAATTGATCTTGTTTATCCACAATTAGTAGAAATTGAGGAAAATGTAACTATTGGTAATAATTCAATGATTTTTGCTCATGTAAATCCGACTGCTAGTCCTAAACTTAAAAAAATCTATCCACGAAAAGTTGCTCCAGTAAAAATAAAAAAAGGATCTGTAATTTTTCCGGGTTGTATAATTACTGCTGGTGTTACTATTGGAGAATATTCTATGGTTGGTGCAGGTAGTGTAGTTGGAGAAGACATTCCTGATTATTGTGTGGTATTGGGCAATCCTGCAAGAGTAGTTAAAAAGATTGATCATTAGAGTTTTAGTTTTATGGTGTCTAGAATAGGTGAAAAATTGAATTTATTAGGAATTGATTTTGAAGATTGGTATCATCCAGAATTAATTCAGAAACATCAAAAACAAATACCTTCTAAACCATTGATAGTAAATGAAATTGATAAGATTATTGAATGGCTACGAAAAAATGATACATATGCAACATTTTTTGTAGTTGGTGAATTGTTAGAATTTAGACCTGAACTTTTAGATAAAATACTTGAAAGTGGAAATGAAATTGGATTTCATACAATGCAGCATACTAGATTAGATGAATCTAATTATAAAGAAATTTTTTCTGATGATCTAAAACGATTCTCTGAACTTACAAACAAAAAATCTAAAGGCTTTAGAGCTCCTAGTTTTTCCATTTCAAAATATACTTCATGGGCAATTGATATCTTAGAATCCCATGGATATATTTATGATAGTAGTGTTGTGCCTGTTAAAACTAGATTATATGGTATTGAAAATGCTTCAACTTCACCATATTTAATATCAAGTAAATCTCTAGGAAAAAATGATCCTTCTGGAAAATTGATTGAATTCCCTTTACTCACAACAAATTTTTTTACTAAACAAATTCCTGCTGGGGGTGGTTTTTATCTTAGGGCTTTACCTCTTGGAATAATTCGTTCTGCTATCAAATCTATTAATAAAATTAATGATCCTGCTACATTTTACATTCATTCTTGGGAACTACTTCCTGAATTAATGCCAAGAGTATCTTTACCTTTTGTAGATCGTTTTATCACATATTACAATCTCAACAAAGCACCAGAAAAAATGACTAAAATTATCAAAGATTTTGAATTTACCTCTTTTGAACGATATATGTCTAAAAATAATTCAAATAAATTCAATAACTCAAAGGAATTTGATCAATTATGAAAACTCTAAAATTTATTTCAATTGAACACCCTCTAAAATTTTATGGAATTCCTGGATTAATTTTTTTAGGAATTGGTTTATTTTTCACAATAATGACTATTCAGGGATTTACCGAAACACGGCAAATTTTGTTAAGTACATCAATTATTGGATTTGGTTCAATAATTTTTGGAACGATTCTTTTATTGACTTCTATTATACTATACACTCTTGTTACTCTAATAAAGGAAAATTCTGAGTGATTCTATGAAAATTATAGTTACTGGTGGAGCGGGTTTTGTTGGTTCACATTTAATAGAATTATTAGTTTCTAAGAAACATTTTCCAATCATTGTCGATAATCTAAACAGTGGTCTATATTCAAATATAAAAAAATTTATTGATTCAAAAAAAGCTAAATTTGCCAAATGTGATATTAGAAATTTTAAAAAAATTATGGAACTTCCAAAAGTTGATGCTATCATACATTTAGCTGCAATAGCCAGTGTTGTAGAATCTATTGATAATCCGATCTATGTTAATGATGTAAATGTTATTGGAACTTTGAATATGCTTGAATTCTGTAGAAAAAAGAAAATCAAAAAATTTGTTTATACTTCTTCGGCAGCAATTTATGGAGATTATGAAAAAAAAATTATTGAAACATCCCCAACTATTCCTACAACAGTTTATGGTTCCACAAAATTAACTGGTGAACAATATTGTAAAATTTATTCTAATCTATTTGGAATTAATATTACTTTACTACGCCCTTTCAACATTTATGGACCTCGTCAAAATGATTCGTATGCTGGTGTAATATCAAAATTTATGGACAAATTAAATGAAAACAAGTCTCCCATAATATTTGGAAATGGTAAACAAACAAGAGATTTTATTCATGTTGATGATGTTGTAAAAGCATTTTACTCTGCATTAAAATATAAAAAGAAAAAATATGATGTCTTTAATCTAGCAACCGGAAAATCTACATCTATTAATGAATTAGCCAAAACATTTCTCGTAGCTACAAAAAAGTCAAATCTTAAACCTATTCATAAAAAAGCAATTTCTGGCGTAGTTATTCATAATTCTACAAATCCAAAGAAAATAGAAAAAAATTTACACTTTATTTCAGCAATTAACTTGAAAGATGGAATAACAAAATTTGTAAATTCTCAAAAGTCATAATTCTTTATCAAAATTTTAATCAAAATACTATAAAATGGTAAACTCTTTGAAAAAATATGAATATTTTAATAATTCATGAAGTAGACTGGATTAAAAAAGTAACCTTTGAAATACATCATTTATCTGAACTATTTTCATTAAAAGGACATAATATTTTTGCAATTGATATTCCTGATCCTGGAAAAATTTCAATAGATCATAAATTCAAAAAAAACATTAAAAATTTTAATCGCGTCTATGAAAATTCATCTGTAAAACTTTTCAGAACACCTATTATTCCAATTAAAGGACTAAGTAGAATTTCTGCATATTTTACATCTTATCGTTTTATAAAAAAAATTTTAAAAGATAACGAAATTGATATCGTTTTGTTATATTCAATTGTTACAAATGCCAAAGCAACAATAAAGGCATGTAAAGATTCAAACACACCAGTTATCAATAGAACCTTTGATGTTATCCATGATCTTATCGATGAAAAATATTTAAAATATATTGTTAGTAAAATCGAAAAATCTGTTTATCCTAAATTTGATGGGGTTATAGCAAACACACCATTTATGAAAAAATGGTCAGAAAATTTACAAGCTAAACATGTAATGATAATTCCACAAGGTGTTGACTCAAAAATTATGAAACCAATGCATGCAGACTTAGAACTCCAAAAAACCCTTCACATTAATTCAAGTGATAAAGTTGTAATGTATTTGGGAAGTATTCATTCTATTTCTGGTTTACCCGCAATTTTAAACTGTATTCCAAACATTACTAAAAAAATTCCTAATTTCAAATTACTTGTTGTTGGAGGAGGAGCTCATTTAGAATCTTTAAAAAATATTTCAAAAAAATTAAAAATCGAAAAATTTATTGTTTTCACAGATTATGTTCCTTATTTAGAAATTCCAAGATATTGCAGTTTGGCTGAATTATGTATTAACCCATTTGAAATAACTGATATGACAAAAAAATTATCTCCTGTCAAAATTTTTGATTTATTGGCATGTGGTAAACCTATCCTTGCAACTCCTTTAGATGGATTATTGTATGATTTTCCAGAGGAATCAGGAATTTTGATTTATGCTAATTTGGAAGATTTTGAATCCCAAATTATTAAATTGTTAAATGATAAATCTCTAGAAACGTTTGGAAATAAGGGCAGAGAATTTGTTGAGACTAATTTTACTTGGGATAATGTAGCAGACAGATTTTTAAAAGAATTTGAAAAAAAATTAAATTAAGATTATTTACCAATAACTTTTTAATTCCTACCTGAAGAGAGCCAATACTAATGAAAGTAATGTCTATTTTTGGAACACGACCAGAAATTATCCGTTTAAGCAGAATCTTTGCATTATTAGATAAAAATTTTGAACATGTAATGGTCAACACAAGTCAAAATTATACAAAAGAACTTAACTCTGTTTTTTTTGATGATTTGAACATTAGAAAACCTGATTTTGATTTGAAAGTAAACACTGAAGCATATGGAATTGAAGTAGCAGATGTAATTGTTAAAACTGAAAAACTTCTAAAAAAAGAAAAACCAGAAATTTTATTAATTTTAGGTGATACAAATAGTGGACTTTCTGCAATTCCCGCAGCTCATCAAGGTATCAAAATTGCTCATCTTGAAGCAGGGATGAGAAGCTATGATTTTCGAATGCCAGAGGAAAAAAATAGAGTAATGATTGATCATTTATCAACTGTATTATTGCCATACACTCATTACTCTAGAGAAAATTTAATTCGAGAAAATATTCATCCTAGTAAAATCTTTGTAGTTGGAAATCCAATAATTGAAGTAATTGAACATTATATGCCAAAAATTGAGAAAAGTAAAATCCTTCAAAAATCTAAACTGAAAAAGAATGATTATTTTCTTGTTACGGCACACCGAAGTGAAAATGTTGATAATCAAAAATCATTAAAGAATATTTTTTCTGGTCTAGAAAAAATTCACAAAAAATTCGGCAAAAAAATCATTTATCCAATTCATCCAAGAACAACAAGTAAAATGAAAAATATTGAAATACCTAAAGGTATAAAATTAATCAATCCATTAGGCTTTTTTGATTTTACATATTTAGAAAAAAATGCTTTTTGTTTAATTACGGATTCGGGAACTGTACCTGAGGAAACTCTGTATTTTAAGAAACCCTGTGTTACAATTAGAGAAAGTACTGAAAGACCTGAAATTATAGAGGCTGGTTCAAATATTTTATCAGGTTTGACACCTGAAAATATACTACGTTCAACTGAATCTATTACTTCAGGTGAGCCTGATTGGCAATGGAAAGAAGCATTAGGTGATGGGAAAACTGCTAGAAAGGTAATTAATATTTTACACGGTAAACTTTACTGAACATTTTATTAAACCTAAAATTCGGCATTATCATTATTGACTATACTAATTACTGGAGTTACAGGCGCTTTAGGCTCAGAACTAAAAAAGATTTTCCCTGATTCAATTACTCCTCCACACATTGATTTTGATATATGTGATATTAATTCTGTAAAAGATTTTTTTAATAATCAAAAAATTGATATTGTAATTCATACTGCTGCATTAACCACAGTTAGAGGCTGTGAAGAAAATAAATCTGATGCTGTGAAGATCAATGTAGAAGGTACAAGGAATTTAGTTAGAGAATTTAAAAATTCTAATCCAGAAGGGAAATTCATCTATATTAGTACTGCATGTGTTTTTGATGGACAGACTGGTATGTATACAGAAAATTCTGTTCCTTACCCGGAAAATTTTTATTCTTTAACCAAACTGTTGGGTGAATATATTGTTAATACTTTTGAAAATTCATTAATTATTAGAACCAATTTTATTGCTAGAAAAAAATGGCCATATCCTAAAGCTTTTACTGATAGATTTGGTACCTATCTATTTGCAAATCAAGTAGCTTTGGGAATAAAAGATGTCATGAACGAAAATCTTCAAGGAATAATTCATATCGTAGGTGATAAAAAAATTTCAATGTTCGAACTTGCAAAAATGACAACTCCAAATATTGAATCAATGAGTTTAACAGAATACTTAGGACCAAAATTAACTAAAGATATGAGTTTAGATACTAAACGTTGGAGAAAATATGATATCAATGATAATTAATACTGTGAAATCTTTTAAGGATAAAATTAAATAAGTATTACAATGGTTTTCAAAAAAATAGTAAGTAAGATTTTTAAAAAAAGTGTTACTCCATTAACTGGACATGGAATTGGAAATAATAAAATTGTGTCAACCGTTTTTAATTATTTAAAATCTAATTTAAAATCTGATTTTGTTGAAATAGATGGAAATAAAATTTTTCTAGATGAAAATGATTCTTTATGTCTCTCAATTAATGGAATTTATGATGAATTTGAAACTGACATTATTAAAAAAGAAGTACATCACGGTGATGTTGTAATGGATATTGGGGCAAATATTGGATATTTTACAATTATCTTAGCAAAATTAGTGGGAGATGAAGGTAAAGTTTTTGCTTTTGAACCTGATCCTACAAATTTTGAATTATTAAAAAAAAAATGTAGAAATCAATGGATACAAAAATATAATTTTAGAACAAAAAGCATTATCTGATAAAAAGGGAAAAATGAGGTTGAGTATAAATCAAAAAAACACTGCAGGACATTATCTTGATCTTAAATATCAAAATTTAGAAAATTCTATTGAGGTAGATGTCTTAACCGTAGATGAATATTTTTCAAAAGATGACATCCTCATTAATTTCATAAAAATGGATGTAGAAGGTGCTGAATCAAATGTAATTCAAGGAATGAATAAAGTATTAAAAAATTCAAAAAATTTGAAAATGATTGTTGAATATAATCCAATGGCAATTAACCAAATTGGATTAAATCCTAAAAAATATCTAAATCTATTGACTGAAAATAATTTTAACCTTTTTGATATTAATGAACAAACTAAATCAATACGAAAAACTAATTCTGAAGACTTGTTAAACAAATATGAAAACCTCTATACAAACTTGTTCTGTCATAAAATATAGGACTTGACTCTATGAATATTTTATTTGTTGTAACTGGCTTAGATACTAAAACTGGCACATTTGAAGTAGTTAGTAATGTTTCCAAAATTCTTTTGAAAAAACATGAAGTTTCTCTTCTTACAGATATCAAATCAAACTTGAATATCCCATTTACAAAAGTAATTAAATTAAATACTCGCGATTTTTTATTTCCTGGATATAGATTTATGCCTGATTTGAAAAAATTATTGGATGATCATGAATTTGATAACTATGATGTAATTCATATTTTTGAATATCCCCTTTATGTTACTGATTTTCTAACAATTAAAAAGAATCAAATTAATTCCCAAATAATCATAAGTTTACATGGAACATTGCATCAATTCAGTGCATTTCCATTTAACATATTTAAAAAATTACATAATTTCATTATGCTTCTTTTTAAAAATAGAATTAACTTATTTCTAGTTTCATCTTTATCTGAAAAAGAAGGTGTTCATAATCAAGGAATTCCTGAAAACAAAATCAAAATTTTACCTCCCGCAATGAAAATTTATTCCATTGATAGACAAATTTCTTCTAAAAGAAAAATAATCTATATTGGAAGATTGTCAAAAACTAAGAATATTGAACTTTTAATTGAAGCTTTTTCAAAAATTAAAACTCAAAATATTGATTTGGTTATTGCTGGACCTGATTTTGGTATGTTAAAACATTTGAAGAACTTAACTAAACAATATGGTTTAGAGCATAAAGTTTCTTTTCCTGGTTGGATTTCTGAAGAAAAAAAAATACAATTATTATCTGAGGCAACAATATTTGTTCACCCCTCATTAGAAGATGTTTTTCTACTTTCCCTACTTGAAGCTGCGGTAATTGGAATTCCTTGTGTATCTTTTGATGTTGAATCTAATTCTGATATTTTAGAAGATAATAGTACTGGAATAATTGTTAAAGATATATCATCCGAAGGATTATCTAAAAAATTAGATTTATTATTAAATGATAATGTTCTATATGAAAAAATCTCAACAAATTCAAAGCTTCTTTTACCTAAAAAATTTAATTGGGAATTAACTACAAAAACCCTTGAAGAAATTTATGATAATATTGTGAAAAAATAACTACAATTCTAAACTTTTGATTTTTTAATAATTTTTGAATCTTCACCTGATGTTGCTGCATCCCATGGAAACTGTTCTCCTTTTAACCATCTTTCCCATCTATTGATATCTTCTTCTACCATTAATTTTACTAGTTTCTTGAACTTAATTTTAGGTGACCACTTGAGTTTTTTTCTTGCTTTAGAATAATCTCCCTTTAAATCTGGTACATCATATGGTCTTAGTTTTTGTTTTGATTGTTTTATTTTTGAAGTAGGAATTCCTGCAATTTTACATGATTCTTGTACCAATTCTTTTACCGAATGACTTTCATTTGTAGCTAATACATAATCATCAGGATTTTTCTGTTGCAACATCATCCACATCCCCTCAACAAATTCTGGAGCATACCCCCAATCTCTTTTTGCTTTTAAATTTCCTAAATCTAATTCTTTAGCCAATCCTAAAGAAATTTTTGCAACACCATTAGAAATATGTCTTGTAACAAACTCAAGACCTCTTATTGGTGATTCATGATTAAATAAAATTCCATTTGAAGCATGAATATCATAAATTTTTCTATACATGTTTACCATCCAAAACGCATATACTTTTGCAACTCCATATGGACTAACTGGGTGAAATGGTGTTTTTTCATTTTTTAATTGTGTTTTTTCAACACCAAACATTTCACTTGATGATGCTTGATAAAATTTTATTTTTTTATTAAATTTGTTTAATTGTTCTAAAATTCTGACAGCTCCAAAACCTGTCATGTTTCCAGTATAGAGTGGCTGGTTAAAAGAAACATCTACAAAACTTTGAGCTGCTAAATGATATATTTCATCTGGATTTGACTTTTCTAAAGCTTGTGCAACAGAACTAGAATCTATAATATCTCCAGGAATTAATTCTACTTTATCAAAAATATCCAGATAATGTAATCTCCAAAAATTTGGTGTAGATAATCTTCTATAAGTGCCAAAAACTTTGTAGCCTTTTTTATTAAGAAATTTAGCTAAATATGCTCCATCCTGACCTGTAATTCCTGTTATCAAGGCACGTTTCATAATTTTTATTATTTTGTTCCAAATTTAAACAGTTATTCTCAAAAATTCTAAAGTATTAATGGTAATTAAAAAAAACAGTTTTTGTGGAATCATTTCTGATTTCTGGAACAAATGGATTTTTAGGATCACATTTGGCCCAGTTTTTCATTGAAAATCATACCAAAATTTATGGAATACACCGTGGATCTTCACATAATCCTAAGATAGAAAAAGTTCATGATGATATTTTAACAATAAAAAATATACCTATTGATGTTTCAACTATACTTCATTTTGCAGCTTTAACTGATATAGGAATTTGTGAGAAAAATCCTGATAGCTGTTTTGAAGTTAATGTAAATGGCACAAAAAATTTGTTAGAATTGGCACGTAAAAATGACTCTCGTTTTATTTTTGCAAGTTCTAGTCATGTTTATGGAAAACCAAAATCTCTTCCTATTGATGAAAATTCTATATTAAATCCTTTGTCAATACATGCACAAAGTAAAGTACAAGCTGAAACCCTCTGTGAAGAATATGCAAAACTATATGGAATGAAAATAACTATTATTCGAACATTTTCAATTTATGGACCAAAAAGTCCTTCGTATTCAATAATTTCACGAATCGTTAATCAAATTTTAAAAAATCAAAAAATTATTTTAGGAAATACACAAACAAAAAGAGATTTTCTTTATATCTCTGATTTTTTATCCGCAATAGATATTATAATTAAGAGAAATTTAATTGGATGTTCAAAATTTAATATTGGTTATGGTCAAAGTTATTCAATACAAGAATTATCAGAAAAATTATTAGAAATTTCTAAAAAAAATCTTATAGTTGAATCTGATCCTAATTTAATTAGAAATAATGATGTGGAAGAATTAGTTTGTGATAATTCTAAAATCAAACAATTGGGATGGAAATCACAATTTACGTTTGATGAAGGATTATCTCTTGTGTATAATTGGTTTAAATCAAATTCTCAAAGTTAGTCTAGTCATACATAATACTCATAACGAGGAGTAAATTTAACCTAATAGTCTTGAATCTTAAATCTAGAACTACCTGTAGAATTTGTGGCTCTAAAAACCTAACTTCAATTTTAAATTTAGGTGAACAATATTTTGCTAATTATTCTTCAAAATCGAACGATGTTGTTCCATTTAAAGAAAAACTCCCTCTTGAACTGATTCGTTGTGATAGATCACTTGACCCTAAATCTTGTGGATTAGTCCAACTAAGACATACCACTCCTCCAAATCTAATGTATGAACGTTATTTTTATCGTTCAGGAATAAATCAAACTATGACTAATAATCTAAACGAAATAGTAAATCAAGCAATTTCTAAGATTGACTTACAAAAAAATGATATAATAATTGATATTGGTTGTAATGATGGTACTCTATTACAAAACTATAAAGATCTTTCAGTAAGGGCTATAGGATTTGATCCTGCAAAAAATATGTTACAATTTTCAAAACAGAGTGGTGCTAAAATTATAACCGATTTTTTTAATATTGATTCTTTTTCAAATGAATGTGGTTCAGAAAAAGCCAAAATTATAACTAGTATAGCTATGTTCTATGATCTTGAAGATCCTAACTCATTTGTACATGATATATCTGAAATCTTAGATGAAGATGGGGTTTGGATTTTAGAACTTTCTTACCTACCATTAATGCTATCACAAAATGCTTTTGATACAATTGTTCATGAACATCTTGAATATTTCCACTTATCTGTTTTAGAATATTTATTGTCTAAACATAATCTTAAAGTTGTTGATATTTTTCTAAATGACATTAATGGAGGAAGCTTTAGAGTTTTCGTTCAACATAAATCTCAATCTATTGCTCTTGATTCACTTAAAAGAATAAATGAAATCCAAAAAAATGAAAAAAACCTTTCTCTAGATACAGATAAACCATTTAAAGAATTTATTGAAAGAATTAAACTTGAAAAAACTAAACTATTGAATTTTATTATTCAAGAAAAACAAAATGGTAAAACCATTTATGGTTATGGAGCTTCTACAAAAGGAAATACTTTATTACAATTTTATGGCTTGAATGATAAACTAATAGATGCCATCGCTGATAGAAATCCTGACAAATGGGGACGGAAAACAATTGGAACAAATATTGACATTATTTCTGAAGATGATGCACGGTCAAAAAAACCTGATTATTTTTTAATTTTGCCCTGGCATTTTATAAAAGAATTTAAAATTCGTGAGAAAGAATTTTTAAATTCTGGAGGCCATTTTTTGGTTCCTCTTCCTAAATTTGAAATAATATGATAATTTATCATATATGAAATTTTTTTGTCATTATAAACAGAATTAATGCTTGAATAGAATAAGCAATTACTATTGAAATAGACACTCCTTCTAAATCCCATATTTCTCCTAGAATTACAATTAATGGAATTTGAATAGCCAAAAATATCAATGAACCTATTAATGCAAAAATACTTTTTTCATTACCTAAAAATTTTGACATAAAAATTATTACAATTGTATACGGGATTATTGCAAAACTTACTATTTGTATCACAATAATGGCTTCATTGAATTGTGAATATAATACTGGAATTAATCTTGGTGCTGCAATTGATCCAAGTATTGCAAGAATTACTGAAAAAATAATTAAAATTTTCCTAAATTTGATATTTGATTCTGCCCTTGAATCTCTTGGTAATAAATATTGAAAAAATATGACTGGAATTATAGTTAAAAGTGAAAAAAATTGCATTCCTAATTGATAATTTCCTAATAAAACAAAACCCAAAATTGGAAGCATGATAATTTTATCAAGAGTTCCATTAAATGTTACTGATAAATCTAAAACATAACTATTGATAATAAATCTACTATTTTTTTTAATCAACCCAAAATCAATTTTCTCTTTTGTAAATTCTTTAAAAATAATTATAGAATATGGTAAAAATGAAATTGCAATTCCCAAAATTACACCATTAATTCCATATATGTGATTTAATGTTAATGCAAGAACTACCAAAAGAATTTTTTGGGATATGATGAATTTAGCATAGTTTTTGAATCTTTTTTTTGCTAACAAATCAGATGTAACTAAAGTAAAAACAACAAAACCTATTACGTAAATACTAATACTTACATCAAATAAAAATACAAAAAACAAAATTAATGAAGTTACAATTGCTCCAATTAGAGTAATAAAAAAAATTGGTGGTTGTATTTTTTCACCTTTTGAAGAATAAACCATAATTGTATTTGGTGAACCTATCAAAGAAATTCTGGAAGCAATAATTGCAACTGCAAGATAATAACTCACTTTCCCATAATCTTCTGTACCAATTACAGATGCTAAAAATAGCCAGAAAAGCGCTCCTATGATACCCGTAATTCCAGTAGCTGATCCGATCAGACCTAATTCTTTAAAATTAATAAAAATTATTTTTATTTTATTCCATATATTCATAATATTCATCTGTCTAACATTAATTGCTCTTTAAAGATCCTATTTTCCTTACTATGTCTACATTAAGATAAAAAATCCCTTCTAAATTCCATATAATCAATGAATCTAAATTCTTTAAAAATATCTTAGTTCCAAAATTATCAATAAACCATTTAGTAAAAGGTATCAAATGAAATAGGGTTTGAAAAAAACTTAATTCTAAAGATTTTTTGTATGCAAAAAATCCTTTACTAGAATAACCACCATCATATCTATACATTAAAACATCATTATTCACATGAATATTTCCAAATTTTAAAGAATTTAGTATTGTCGCCAAATCAAATCCTGAAAAATCTCTTAACACAAATATTTTCTTAATTTGTTCAGTTCTATATATCCCATAAAAAACATGATGATGTCCACGAATTTGAAGATATTTTCTAATTTTTATATCTAATTTTCCAGAAATTGGGACATTTTTTAATGGAGAAAAATTTTTAAAAATTCTCTTTTTTAATTTTTCAAGTAACCCATAAGTTTTTTCCTGTTTTAATCTATCTGTTTTTTCACCATAATATTGAACTTGACTTACACTACAAATGATTTTTTTATTCTGTAATACTTCTAAATTTTTTTCTATAAATCCTGATAGAATTTTGTCATCTGTTGCAGTCCACATGAAATATTTTCCATTGGCATTTTTTAAAATAAATTCAAAATTTTTTGCTGGACCCATATTTTTTTCATGGAAAAAATATTTTATCCGTTTATCTTTTGATAAAAATGTCTTGCAAATTTCTTTGGTCTTGTCTGATGAAGCATTATCTGAAATTATTAATTCAAAATTTTCATATCCTAACTGTAAAATTGAGCTAATTTTCTCCTTAAGAAATTTTTCTCCATTATGAACAGGAATTCCAATGGTTAATTCTGGATTTATATTCATTTTAATTAAACTAAGTATGGCTTTTTTTGAACATTTCCATTAATCCTTTTTTGACTCCTATCATTTTAATTCCTGTTTCATTAAATAATTTATCATTACTTAAATTACCGTTTACCCTTTTTACAGGTAAATTTAGTGAAGATGAATTAATTGGTTTTATTAAATTTGGTTTTAAATGAAAAATTTCAGCTGTTAACAAAGCCCATTCATGTCTATTGATAAAATCTGAACCACATAGATGAAAAACTCCTTCTTTTTTAAGTTGAATTAATTTCATTGCAGCATTTACAAAATCTGGAACATATGTGGGAACATTATACCAATCATTAACTTCAAAAAATTCTTTATTTTCTCTCAAGGTATCAAGAATCCTGATTACTGAGTTAGTGTGTTGCCATTGTTCTATCCAACAATATGGTTGATCAGTTCTCAGTATTAGGAATGGTAAATTTGATTCTTTAACAATTTCTTCACCTTTTAATTTTGTATATCCATAAAAAGTTGAAGGTGATGTCAAATCATTCTCTGAATATTTTTGTTTTCCATCAAATACAAATGAAGTTGAAACATAAACAATCTTGGAATTAGCTTCTTTACAACCTTCAATAACATTTTTAGTTCCTAAAATATTAATTGATTTTGCCATACTTTTTTCTGTTTCACATAAATCTACATTTGATAATGCAGAACAATGAATTACTATATCAGGGGAAATTTTTTTGATCAAATTTTTTGTCATTAAAGAATTTTGAATGTCTAAAAAATGTGAATTTTTAGTTGATTGTTTATTATTTAAATATGTAAACTCTACATTATTGTTTTCTTTTAGAAGGTACTGTACTATTTTATATCCAATTACTCCTGTGCCTCCGATGATCAGATACTTCATTTTTAAATTCATTAAAACTGTTATTTTAATTTAATAAAACTTTAGTCTAAAATTTGTAATTTAGGAATGGGAATCACAAATTTTCCTCCCCAATCTTTAATGAATTCTATTTGTTTTATTACTTCTTCTTTAAGATTCCATGGAAAAATTATTACATAATCCGGTTTTGATTTTTTTATCATTTCTGGTGATTTAATATGAATATGGCTACCTGGTAGGTATAATCCTTGTTTATGTGGGCTCAAATCAACAACATACTCTATCACATCTTGCTTGATTTTAGAACAATTTAATAATGTATTAGCTTTTGCAGGTGCTCCATACCCTACAATTGTTTTTCCTTCTTTTTTTACATCATTACAAAATTCAATAAATTGATTAATTACACTTGTTACTTTTTTAGAAAATTTTTGATAATAAGTTATTTCCATCATACCTTTTTCTTTTTCAAATTCTAATAAATCATAAACAGATTCTTGAATTTTAATTACTTTATTTTCAGAATGTGTACAGAATAATCTTAAAGAACCACCATGTGTAGAAATTTTTTCTACATCAAAAACTTTTAATCCCATTTTTTCCAAAATTCTTTGCATTACGAAAAATGAGAAATATGAAAAATGCTCATGATATATAGTATCAAATTGATTATGTTTTACCAATTCCATTAAATGTGGAAATTCAATTGTAGCAACTCCTTTTTCTGACATCAAAACTTTAAGCCCACTTACAAAATCATTGATTTTAGGAACATGCGCAATAACATTATTACAAATTATTAAATCAGCTTTCTTGTGTTTTTTAATCAATTTTTCTGCAAATTCTTTTCCAAAAAATTCACTTATTGTTTCAATTCCTTTATCTTCTGCAATCTTTGCAACATTTTTTGCAGGTTCTATTCCTAATAATGGTATATTTTTCTGTTTAAAGAATTGTAAAAGATATCCATCGTTACTAGCAATTTCTACAACAAAACTACTTTGTTCAATATGTAATCTATCACTTATCATATCTACATAGTTTTTTGCATGGTTTAGAAATAATTTTGAATATGAAGAAAAATATGCATAATCTGAAAATATATTTTTTGGAGTTTCAAATTCTTCCAATTGAACTAAATAACATTCATTACAGACTAAAGCTTTTAGAGGAAAATTTTCTTCTTCATTATCAATCATTTCTCGTGTGAGAAATGAATTTGCTAACGGTGTTTCACCTAAATCTACAAAAACTTGTTTTAAAGAGGCATTACAAAATCTACACTTAGGCACTAATTGTTTTTTCATTTAGTCCTATTTTATAGTAAGTATTATTTTCAAATTTTTCTTTATTCAAGAAACCCCTCCCATCAATAATTCTAGGATTTTTCATGTATTTTTTTAACAATTTTCCATCAATTCTACTAAATTCTGACCATTTGGTTAGTAAAATTATCAAATCCACATCCATTATACAATCTTCTAAATTATCATAAATAGAAACATCATTAATTCCTACTAATTTTAAATTTTTACTATTTACTTTTGGATCATATGCTTGAATTCTAGTATTTTCTTTCTGTAATAGTTTGATAATTTCAATTGCAGGTGATGATCTCATATCATCGGTATCTGGCTTAAACGCTAATCCTAAAATAGCTATTTTTTTGTCTGAAACATCGAGAAGAATTTTTTTTGAAAGTTCTACTATTTTGTTAGCTCTTTCATCATTTATCGATAAAACTGCATTTAGTAGAGGTGTTTTGGCACCAATTGTTGAAGCGTATCCAACAATCGCATTGATATCTTTTGGAAAACAACTTCCTCCAAAACCACACCCTGGGATTAAATATTCTACAATACCCGGAATTATTTTTTGATTATTTACAACAGATGTGATCCTTTTATCTTTGATTAATGCATTCATTACTTCAAATGTATCTACCTCGGTGATTTCTTCTGAAATATTTGCAATCTCATTTGAAAATGAAATTAAAGTTGCCAAAAATGCATTGTTTGTATATTTTATCATTTCTGCCGTTTCAAAATTTGTTTGTATAAATTCAACTTTATCCTCGAAATATGCAAAAATTTCTTTTATGATATTGTTTGTTTTTTTATCTATAGAACCTATTACTATTTTATCTGGATTCATAAAATCAGAAAGAGCTTTTCCTTCTCTAAGAAATTCTGGTACAACTGCTAAATGAAAAAAATCTTCTGATCCTTCTTCCAAAATTGGGAGTATTTTTTTCCTAGTAGTTGAAGGTATAACTGTACTTCTAATTATGATAAGAAATTCTTTCCTACCTTTTTTTTTTAATGACTTAATTATATTGTTGATGCTAGATTCAATTTGGTGTAAATTAATTGTTCCATTATTATTACTTGGAGTGCCAACACAAACAAAACAACAATCTGTTTTTTTAATAAATTCATCTAATGATTCACAAATTTGTAAATTCCCTTTTTCTATATTTTCAACTAATAATTCCTCTAATCCTAATTCATAAAATGGAATTTTTCTCTTTTTTATTGTATCTAATTTGATTTGATCAATGTCATACAGATGAATTATGTGACCTATTGATGATAGACAAATTCCAGTTGTTAAACCTACATACCCAGTACCAATTATTCCAATATTCATTGCATATTTTCCTTGTACCAACTGTAAATTCTATTAAGACCTTCATCAAGAGATATTCTTGGGGAATATTCTAATTCTTTTTTAATTTTAGTTAGATCTGGAACTCTTTTTTGAGGATTATCTGTATTGTAATGCTTATCATCACTCTCTTCAAAAATAATTTCTATTCCTCCTACTAAATTTTTTATTTTTTCTGCTATCTCTTTAATTGAAACTTCTTCATCATTTCCAACATTGTAAATACTTCCAGATTCACCAAAAAATAATATTTTTAAAAATCCTATTATTGAATCTGAAACATAACAAAAACTTCTAGTTGGGGTTCCATCACTATGAATGATAATTTTATTTTTTTCAAGAGCATTTTTGAAAAAATCTGGAATAGCTCTACCGTCATCCATTTTGAGATATGGACCATATGCGTTAAAAGGCCGGGCTATTTTAATTGGAGTTTTAAATTGTTCAAAGTATGTTATACAAACAGTTTCTGCTAATCTTTTTGATTCATCGTAACAAGACCTTGGACCATTACATGAAACATTTCCCCAATATGATTCTGGGGTTGGAACTATTTTTGGATCTCCATAAATTTCACTACTGCTTAAGAAAAGCATTCCTTCCACTTTTCTCTCTCTAGCAAAATCTAAAAGATTTCTTGTACCTTGATAGTTTACATCAATTGTTTTAAGAGGAAATTTTCTATAAATTGGAGGTGAAGCAATACTTGCTGCATGAATAATGTAATTAATTGATTTATTAATTTCTATTTTTTTTGAAATATCTGATTCTATAAATTCAACATTTGGGTATTGAAAAGAATCTGTTTTTGATGTAATTAAATTATCCAACACATAAATTTTAATTGGATTTTTTAATTGTTTATTTATTTCAACAAATGTTTTAAGAAAATAAGTTCCTAGAAAACCTCTTCCACCTGTAATTAAAATTGATTTTTTTTCAAGCGATGGGATTATGTCTATAAAATTACCTACAATTTCTTCTATATCCTTAGAAATTATATCTTCATTCATTTTAACAAAATCCTTTCAATTGAATGTATTTGCTAGTTATCTTTATAGTAATACATGTATAATTTAATTAAATAATTATTAATTCCATATTTTCCAAGGGGCATTATTTGAACTCCACATAATTTCTAATTTCTTTTTATCTCTAAGTGTATCTACTGGTTGCCAAAATCCTGAATGTAAATATGCTGACAGTTGTTTATCTGATGATAGTTTTTCTAATGGATCTCGTTCCCATATGGAACTATCATCTTGAATATAATCAAAAATTTTTGGCTCTAATACAAAAAATCCACCATTTATCCAATCTCCATCCCCTTCTGGTTTTTCTTGAAATTTTGTGACTTTATTTTCAAAAATAGACATTGCTCCAAATCTTCCAGGTGGTCTGACCCCAGTAACTGTTCCCAAAGTTTTTTGTTTTTTATGAAATTTTATTAATTCTTTCAAATTGATATCACTTAATCCATCACCATATGTAAAATAAAAAGATTCATCATCCAAGAATTCTTTCACTCTTTTTAATCGTCCTCCAGTCATTGTATCTAATCCTGTATCTACTAATGTTATTTTCCATGGTTCAACATCACTAGAATGCACTTGCATAGAATTTTCTTTTAGATCAAAAGTAATGTTTGATTTATGAAGAGAATAATTTGCAAAATATTCTTTAATCATATATCCTTTGTAACCACAACAAATTATAAATTCATTAATCCCATGATGAGAGAAAACTTTCATTATGTGCCATAGAAGTGGCATACCGCCAATTTCGATTAATGGTTTAGGTCGTAGTTGGGTTTCCTCTGAAATTCTTGTTCCAAATCCACCTGCTAAAATTACTGCTTTCAATTACTACACCTAATTTTGTTTGTAATTAATAAAAATTTCATCTAAAAAATAACATCTCTTTGAATAATTATCATGTAAAAAAGGTTTTATTAATTCATATCTCTCAATTTTCAATTGACATCTAACAACTCATCAAATTCAGATTATTTATTGGTTAAAAATATTCAAAAAATTGATGATCTAGGAGATTATGCTTCTAAACAAATTATAACATTTGATTATTCATCACATATTTTTTTAAATGGAAAAAAAATACCTCATATAATTTCTGATACATTTAGTTCAATTGAAGAATTAAAAAATTTAGATGATTCAATCTATTCTCTTGTGAATTGGTATGACACACCTTCAATTAAAAATATAATTTTTGAAAATAATATTAATTTAGGTGAATTATTTTTCCTGGAATTTCGTGATCATTTAGTTTCATTTTTAAAATCTTTTATTGAAATTTCTAATCTAATAAAATTAAATCCAAATTCTCATTATTTTGTTTTTGAAGAGATTAAAGAAATAATTTCAATATTCACACAAAATATCACTAAAGTAGAAACTAAACATGAGAATATTTCAGTTCATGAATCAATTAGCAATTCCATTGATATTCCATTAAAACTAGGTCCAAAAAGTTTTACGTTAAAACTTTCTAAAAAAAATGCTTCAAAAATTCAATTATTTTTAAATAAAATTGGCCATCATCTTTTTTCTAATAAAAAAATTAATCAAAAATTTCCTAATATTTTACTAGTAAATTTTTCAACAATCAAAAATAAAGAATTTCTTTTAGAAATTCCAAATTTTAGGTTAAATGTAATAAAATATGATAGATCAACTCCTGCAATATGGAATAAACACTCTCTTAATATCATTAAAAATTCAAAATGTATAATTGAAAATGAATTTACATTATTAGATAAAAAATCTTTTTTAAAAATAAAACAAAATGAAGAACTTTTTTTATCAAAAATTGATTCAATTTTTTCATCTGATACTCTTAAAACTCATTTTTCTTTGAATCAAGCAAGTTTTTGGAATGCAATAAAACCTCTTTTATTGAAATTGTGTAAAAAACAATTTTTACAGGCTGCAAAAGAGATAGAATTAGCTCAAAAATTATTAAAAAAATACTCTTTTTCCAAAATTCTTTTTTTTAATGAGTCTTTAATGGTAGAACAAATTATAATTAAATTAGCTAAACAGCAAAAAATTCCTGTTTATGTTTTACAACATGGATTATATTATAACTCTAAAGAATTTACAGCTGAAGAATACTTTCAACGTGCAATCCCTAAAAATTCAGATTATTTTATTGGATGGGGAAATGTAATGAAAAATTATTTACTAAATAATAAAATTGGATCAAATAAAATTAAAATAATTGGTTCAATATTTTTTGATAAACTTTTTCAAAATAAAATCACCTCTTGTGACTTTTCTGGGCACATTTTATTTGCTTCTGATCCATTAGCATTTAATCGTGTTATTGATCTTTCTGATGTGCAAAAAAAATTATACAGAAATACTGTGGAAGAAGTATGTAAAGTAATTTTAATTCATAACAAAAAATTATCTATTAAAACTCATCCACAAAAAAATGAATATGAAAAAAATATTGCAAAAAAAATTGATCCTGCAATTAAAGTTTATTCTTCTGGTGACATTTATCCATTAATCAGATCATCTGATTTAGTAATTACTACTGATATTACAACTGTGATTTTAGAAGCCATGATATTACAAAAACCTGTAATTTCAATTCGTATGAAAGATCATTATGGAAAACCTGATATTTTTAATTATTGTCCACAAATTACTTTGAATTCTTTAGAGTCTTGGATAAAATCATTTTATGCTGATCCTGAAATCAGAAAAAATCTAATTGCTAAAGGAAATGAATATGTTGATTATTATATTTCAAATCAAGGTAAATCTTCTAAAGCTTTACTTGAATTATTACAAGAAAATTAATCCCACATATGAGATTATACATTTTTAAATTATCTTAATTATCTTATTTTTGTGATTAAAATTATTATTTTTTTAATAATTATCTTATCTATATCTATAATTGGATATGTGATGTATACAAATATTTCATTATTACCGCCTGATTTACTCAATTTTTTTCGTTCTATTAGAGATACAGGACAAGAAGCAACAAAATCTGTAGAAAGATCTGCTGGAATTCCTTTAAAAGCAAAAGTATTTGATGACGATTTTGTTGTAGAGGAATTTGTTACTGGATTAAAACAACCTACTACAATGACATTTGTTGGGAATGATATTTTATTATTAGAAAAAAATACAGGACACATTAAATTAATTCGAGATGGAAAAATTTCTTTAGATCCGTTATATGATTTTGAAGTTGTATATACAAATGAATCTGGTCTTTTAGGAATTACTTCAAATAATAATGATGTTTACATCTTTGTTACTGAAGCCGAATCTGATGGGGGTAAAATCATTGGGAATAATATTTATCATTTTACATGGGATGGAAATAACTTAATCAATAAACAACTACTAAACACTCTTTCAAGTGAATCATCTTGGCATAATGGAGGCGCCATGACTGTTGATTTAGATGGTAATATTTTTGCAGTTATTGGTGATCAAATGGCAGGATATGAAAATCAAAAACAAGATTTTAGAATTCTTCAAAATGTTAAAAATGGCGAATTAGATGACAGTGGAATAATAGTTAAAGTAGGATTTGAAGAAAATGTTATCAAACCACGATTATCTGAAGATCCTTTATCACATTATTTTGCTATTGGAATAAGGAATAGTTTTGGTCTTGCAATTGATCCTTTTACTGGTAACATGTGGGATGCTGAAGATGGTCCTGATAATTTCGATGAGATAAATTTTGTTTCTGAAAATTTCAATAGTGGTTGGAATGTTGTTATGGGACCTGCTACTCAGGAACAAATATCTCAAATACCTATGTTGGGTGATTTTCAATATAGTGATCCAGAATTTAGTTGGGAAAAAACTGTAACCCCAACCAGTCTTGAATTCATAAATTCTAATGAATTTTCTAAATATGAAGGTGAATTGATTGTATCTAGTTGTAATTCAGGACAAGTTTTCAAATTTAAATTAAATGAACAACGAACTGGTTTTAGTTTTGATACTCCACATTTACAAGATTTGGTAGCTAATTATGAATTAATTGATTCTAAAAATGATATTGAATCAATGAATGAAATTTTATTTGGTGACGGGTTTGGATGTATAACTGATATAGAATTTGGTCCTGATGGATACCTGTATTTAATTTCTATAAATGAAAATACCATTTTCAGAGTATTACCAAAAAACTAGTTATTTTAAATAATTATTACTATTATTGATAACTATAATTTACAAATATTTTTTACAACTCTGGATAATCCTTTCCCATCTACCAATTTTCTTCCTGAAAAATTCATTTTTTTCCTTATAGAATAATCTAAAATCAATGAATATTTTCTTCCAAAATTTTCAAAATTATCATCCCAAAAGCCATAATTTATCCCAAACCCATTTTTTTCCATTTCACTTGATGTTTTAATTTGATATTCATCAACAGGAATTAAAATTGATGGAATTCCAAGACATGCTAATTCATAAGATATAATACCTGATGAAGAAATTACTATATCTTGTTTTGAGAACTGTTTTGCAATATTTTCCTCGTTATTAATTATTTTAATATTTTGATTTTTTGGAATATTTTTTTCCAAATCATTTTGAAATTTGTATGATGGCCCTAACACAATTGTTATATCCAAATTTTTATCAAAAAAATATGGTAATATTTTCATCGTAATATTTTCCTCATCATTACCTCCAAAAATTAAAAGAATTTTTTTAATTTCTTTATTTATTATTACATCTTTTCTTAAAATTTCAAACTCCGATCTTAATATGATAAATTCTGGACCAGAAAAAACCTGTGTTATTTTTTCATCAAACTCATATTTTTGAAATTCATTTACTATTGATCCGTTAAATAATAAATGAGAAAAGATCTCTTTATTTCCCAAATCATCTATAATAATTATTTTGGTATGATTTTTTAACGATTTACTATATAACCCATTGTTAAATGGTAAATCTACAATAGTTTTTGAAATATTCTTCATTATCTTTTTACATTCTTCAACTTTTGTCAACTCTTCTTTAGATTCTAAGACATGAAAAGGAATATTATTTCCATTTAGATGTTTTTTTATTTCTTGTTCATCATTTACTAAAAAAATTACTTTAAATTTTTGACTAATTAATTTTTCAGCAATAGATAAACAACGAAAAAAATGACCTGAACCAACATCATTTCCAACATCAATACGAAAACCAAAATCAAATTGCATTATTTAATACTCAATTATAATAATTATTAATTATGATCATGTATACTTAATGTTTGATTAAGATACCCAACCATCTTCAAGTCTAATCTTTCGTTTGACATCATCCGATTTTTGATTGGACTTCTGTGGTGAAATGGTAATTCCGTCAATGACTTCCTCAATTTCACCATATGTCAATGTGAGTGTATAATTTTCTTGAGAGAAATGAAGACATATTTCATATACTTTTTTTGGAAGAGACATATCTCCCATACTTTCAATGAAATTTTGATATGTATTTTTCTTATAGTATCGAAAAGTTTTTGGTTTGTCTGAGAAATAATCTGACATGTTAATTTTGTCTTGTAATGTTCTGTTCTTGAAAGCTAATGCATCAAATGATGTTTTTAATTCATTTGTTTCTGAACCATCAAATGGGTAGATTTTATGATCAATATGCTCTAAAACTGCATCAATATATTTTTCTTCAGTGTTACATAATTTCATTATTCGTTGCTTTAGAAATTCATGGAATGCTGGTCTTACACCTGGTTCATGAAGAAGTTTTGCTTGAAATAATGGATTAAGTTTTACAGAATTACCTATAGCTAATTTTACCTGCTCCTTTGTAAATTCCTCTGGTTTTGTTACACTGAATTCAGCTTTTGATTCATATAGAAAATCATCAACTAGTTTTCGGAAAGGCATTGGTGCACTTTGATAAGATGCAATTAAATCAAAAATTAAATCAATAAATTCAACATCACCTAACAGAACTTCAATATCTTTGTAAACTTTTGAATCAATTAACCAATTCTCAATAAAATGGAATAATCTTATTTCCATATGTTCATCTCTTGTCATTACGTTTGTTTCTGTAATAATTTCTTCAAATTCCATTGAATTTATTGGTCCATAGCTACCTGCACAACCATCAATAAACCTCCATTCTCCCTTAAGACCATATTGTTTTCGTGACGCATTGGTTGCCATTTCTGCACCCTCAAATAACATAGAAGGAAAGAAATGCAATCCATCTACATTTTGTTGTAATATCTCTCTAACCCCATTGTAGAAACTTTCTTTTGATTCACCTGGAAGTGTGTAGATAAGTTCAACAAATGTTGTAACTCCTAATTTTTTTCCTAATGAGGCAAGTTTATTGAATGTGTCCAGTGAAATATTGCCACGTTTAATATTTTCAAGAACTTCCGGATTCTGAGTTTGACGTGAAAGTGAAAAATTAGTCATATCTTTAATTAATTCAGCAATTTTTAATACAGATTCAGAACTATTTTTTGCAAAATATAAATAAACATTTTCTGGAAAACCTTTTGTATCTTTATATTTTCGAAGAATTTTTGCAATTTCAATATCCCGTGGAAACAAACCAAAATTGGCATCGCCAATGTAAAGATAAGGTGTTTTACTTACATTATTTTTAACTATGTAATCTAAATCTCCTACTACACGTTCCATTGAAAAAACAGACGATTTTGATTTACCCATAGAACCCCAATTACAAAAAGTACATAGATATGGACAACCTCTGTTTGTTTCAATAATTGGACAAAAGTTTGGATCAGCAAGAAATTCATCTAATATTCCAGTTTGATACGGTGATGGTACGTCATCAAGACTCTCAAGACGTGTAATGGTATCTATAACACATTTATCTGTACCAGGTTCAATGAAACAACTACCAGCAGGTTTCGATAATTTTACTTTAGAAGGATTGAATTCATTTTTTAAACATGAATCAACCACACTAGCAAATTTTGGTTCACCTTCACCTTCAATATGAAAATCAATTTGTGGTGTCTCACGCATAAACTGTTCTATCCAATCAAGTTCAGTAAAATTATAGTTGGGACCACCCATAATTGTAATACAGTTTGGATGTAGTTCTTTCAAATATTTTGCAAATTTTAATGTTAGATTTCGATTCCAAATATAATTAGTAAAACCTACTATGTTGGGCTTTTCATTAGTAATAGCATCCAAAAATTTTTCCGGATCTTTAAAAATTCTAATATCGAAAGTTTCTGGAAAAATTTTTTGAGTGTATGCTGCCATATATGATACATTTAGAGGAAAAGGAATTATTGTCCATTCTTTTCCTTTATTGATATAACTTAGATCTGCTAAGAACAATTTTGGTTTGGCCATATTCAATATAATTTTATAAAAAATTTTCACATATAAAGGATAATGATCAGATATTGTGAAATCTATATCCTCAGACAACAATTCCTTCATAATGTGCTAAATTTACATGACTAATCTAGAAAAATGAATTTCATTTTTATTAAAAAAAAATTAATTATTAAAATTGAAAAAATTTTAACATATTACAATTATAGAAAATTTTTAACTAGAGTAAACAAAATGAAATAAAATGATCACATGTATCATCCAAGCACGAATGGGATCTACTAGATTACCTGGAAAGGTAATGACAAAAGTAGATAATAAACATAGAATTATAGATTATGTAGTTGAACAATTAAAATTTTCCAAAACTATAGAAAAAATTATTGTAGCTATTCCTAATTTAATTGAGGATGATGTCACTTTTAATCATCTTATTTCTAAAAAAATTCAAACCTATAGAGGATCACCAAAAAATGTTTTAGATAGATATTATCAATGTGCTAAAAATGAATCTAGTTCTGTTATTGTTAGAATAACTGCTGATTGTCCCTTAATTGATCCTGATATAGTTGACAAAGTAATAAAAAAATTTGTTGAAAATAAATTTGATTATGTTTCAAACACACATCCTAGAACATTTCCATATGGTACTGAAACTGAAGTATTTTCATTTAATGCATTAGAAACTGCGTGGAATGAAACAAATGATGATTTTGATAGAGAACATGTCACTCCTTATTTTTACAAAAATCCTGATAAATTTAAAATCGGTAATGTAACCCAAGAAAAAAACCAATCAAATAATCGGTGGACAGTAGATTATAAAGAAGATTTGGAACTTGTTAAATACATTGTAAATAATATTTCAAAAAAACCGATTTTAACAAATAATATTATTGATTTGATAAATAAAAATCCAGATATATTAAACATAAATAAATATCATATTTAGCATATGTGGAGAATTATTTACAATGAAAACAATAAAGATAGATGGATATGAAATCGGAAAAAATTGTCCTCCATTTATTATTGCTGAAGCAGGAGTGAATCATAATGGTGATATTAACAAAGCTTTCAAAATGATTGAGGTTGCAAAAAACTCTGGAACTACTGCAATAAAATTTCAGACATTTAAAGCTGAAGAACTTGTAGCAGATCCAAATTTAACATATACCTATACTAGTCAAGGACAACAAATTACAGAACCAATGATCAAAATGTTCAAAAAATATGAATTCTCTAGAGAAAATTGGTTTCGTATAAAACAAAAATGTGATGCAGAAAATATAATCTTTTTATCTTCACCATCTTCTAAATCTGATTTGGAATTATTAGTGGATATGGGCGTCAAAGCTATTAAAGTTGGTTCAGATGATTTTACAAGTATTCCTCTTCTCAAAGAATACTCCATTACCGGACTACCTTTGATTTTATCATGTGGTATGTCTGATTTGGATGAAATTCGAGAAACAGTAAATGTTCTAAATGAATCAAAAGAATATCCTATCATTTTATTATTATGTACTTCAGAGTATCCAACACCAGCTGAAAATGTTAATTTATTGAAATTTAATACATTACGAAATGAGTTTTCAATTCCTTTAGGATTTTCAGATCATACTCAAGGAAGTTTAGCTTCATCATTAGCAGTCTCAGTCGGTGCATGTGTTTTTGAAAAACATTTTACATTAGATCATGAATTACCTGGCCCTGATCATTGGTTCTCCGAAGATCCAACTGGATTAAGTAATTGGGTTAATGATATAAAAAAATCTTACATGATGATGGGTAATAGTATTGTAGAACCAACAAAGGCAGAACAAAAAATGAAAAAAATAGCTAGAAAAAGTATAGTTTCATTAACAAACATTAAAAAAAATGAAATTCTTGATTCCAAAAAAATAGGCATTAAACGTCCAGGAGATGGGTTACCTCCAAAAATGTTAAATGAAATTATTGGTAAAAGAGCAACAAGAGATTTAATAAAAAATGAATTACTCAAAACAGAGGATTTTGTATGATGAATATTGATGAATTTCAAGAATCATTTGAAAAATTGACTCATTTTCAAAAAAATGAATTTCACCCACTTGTAAAAATTGCCGGTGAACCAAAAATTGGAAAAAATGTAAGTATAGGATTTTTTTCAGAAATAAATGCAAAAAACTCAAAAATTGAAATTGGAGATAACTGTGATATTGCTTCTTTTGTAGCAATAAATTCTGCAGATTCACATAAAAAATGTCTAGAAATCACTTCAGAAATTGAACGTAAAAATATTATTTTAGAAAATAACGTTTTTGTGGGTTCACATTGTTTAATAAAAGGTGGTGCACAAATAGGGCATCATTCTGTTGTGGCTGCTGGAACAATTGTTGACGGAATAATCATTCCTCCTTTTTCATTGATAAATGGCAATCCAATGAAAATCAAAAAAGGATATTATACGCATAAATCAAAAATTTAATTTAAAGAAAGGATTAATAGAATTATTTATCGCTACAATATAATGAAGATACTTGTAATTGTAGCTCATCCTGATGATGAAGTTTTGGGAATGGGTGGCACTATTGCAAAACATACAATGAATGGTGATAAAGTACATGTTGTTTATCTCACAACAGGAATCACATCTAGAAGAAATTCAGGATATTCAAATAAAACTGTCTATGATATTAATGACAAAGATAAAAAATTAATGATTAAAGAAATTGAGAAATTAAAATCTGATGCATTAAAATCAAATAAAATCTTGGGTATAAAAAGTTCTAATTTTTATGATTTACCTGATAATGAATTAGATTCTATTTCACGATTAAAAATTATTAAAATCATTGAAAATGAAATTAAAAAACATAATCCTGATGTTATTTACACTAATCATTATGGGGATTTGAACATTGATCATAAGTTAGTTTATGAATCATGTTTAACTGCATGTAGACCAACTAATACAAAATCTCCAAAATTATTTTCATTTGGTGTAATTTCATCTATGGAATGGAGTTACCCAACTTCATTTAATCCAAATTATTTTGTTAACATCTCAAAAAATATTAGAACAAAAATACGTGCAATGAAATCATATAGAAACGAATTGAAAAAATTCCCACATCCTAGATCAATAGAAAATATAGAAATAACTGCTAAAAAATGGGGAACTCTTTGTGGTAAAAATTATGCTGAAGCATTTGAAATAATTAGAATCATTGATGAATAATATTTAATAATTTTTAGAATTTTTTAATATGTTGATTGAGTTTTCTCCTTCATTAAATAATAAATCAATAATTGACATATTAGGAATAAATTCTATATATTTTTGAATATATTGAGGATGTTCAAATTTTTCATAAATAATTTGAATATTTTTATCCTTAAAAATATTCACATCAAGATAGTTTTTTCCTAATTCTCCTGATAAGTAAGTATCTGCATTAAGTTCTTTACAAATATCTAAAAGTTTTTTTGAACCTTTAGAATCAATATCCAAATCTGATGAAAGTATTGTTTTAGTTCCTATTTGTAAAACAGAAATAAAATAATTAATCAATTTTATATTCAAATCAAACAATTTATTGTATGGTTTTTCTAGAATGGATTTGATATCTTTCCAATATGAATTAAAAAAAGAAGTGTTTTCATAATTAAATTCTATTGCTGATATATGTTTGTAAACCCAATCTTTAGAATAATCAATTTTAACTTGATTTAGTAATTCTCCAGATTTATTCAAAATAGGAATTGTTAACCACATTGAATTATCAATAGTTCTGATTTTATTTCGATTGTCCCAATCTCCTCTAGAATATTGGACATCATCTAAAAATACAAACGCATCAACAGATTCAATTTTTTTAAAGAATCCTAAATATGGGATGTATCCTGGCTGTCTAATTGAAATTATTTTCATATTAATGAGACAAGAATGTTATTTAGTTATTAAAATAACGATCAAGTTAGATTTTATGCAAATTTATTTACTGCTTTAATTATTTTTGATACATCACCTGTTGTAAGATTTTGATGTATGGGAATTGATATGATCTCTTTTCCAATTTTTTCAGTAATGGGTAATTTTATTTTATTTTTATAATATGTCATTGTATGAATTGGTTTATAGTGAATTCCAACTTCTATACCCTCATTCTTCATCTTTTTAACAAACTCATTTCTATTATTTACTCTAATCCAATAGAGATGGTATGAACAATCTTTGTTAAACGCCATTTTATTTTCAAGTTTTATTTCATTAGAATATATTTTTGCTATTTTTTTCCTTTTTGCATTTTTTTCTTGTAGTCTTTTTAATTGAATTAATCCAATTGATGCTGAAAATTCATTCATGTAATAATTCCATCCAACTTCAGATACATCATATTCTAGATTTTTTCTATTTGAAATACCACACCATCTTTTAGATTTTAATTTATTTGAAATAGATTTAGAGTTTTTAGAATTTATTGCTATTAATCCACCTGTTGGCATTGCCAAATTTTTAACAGGATGAAAGCTAAAGCATACAGCTTTTCCATGAGTTCCAATTTTATCTTTTTTGTATTCTGAGCCTGCTGCATGAGCTGCATCTTCAATTAAATCTAAATCATTATTTTTACATATTTTTTTAATTTCTTTTAGATTACATGACATTCCTCCATAATGAACAGGTAGAATTACTTGTGTTTTTTTATTAATATTATTTTCAATTTTATCATAATCTAAACATAATGTATCTGGATCAATTTCTGAAAAAATAGGTTTTCCACCATTCATGACAACTGCATGTGCAGTTGAAACAAATGTTAAAGATGGTAAAATTACTTCTTTTCCTTTCAAGTCACATAATGATAATGCCAAATGTAATGCTGCAGTTCCAGAATTGACTGCAATACATTCATCACATCCAATATAATTTTTAAAAGATGTTTCAAATTTTTCTACATTTTTAATACCAGCACCTGATGCCCAAAAATGACTTTTTAATACTTGTAAAATGGCATTTTCTTCTTTTTTATCAATAAAAGGATCAAAAAGTTTTATCTGTTTCATTTTATTCTTTTCTAAATCACTAAAAATTATATATTTTTGTTTTAATCCATTAAATCATCTTTTTAATCATTTTCGCAAGTTCTGTTGAAGACATTTGTTCCACAACATCTGATGAATATTGTTTTTTAAGACTAGTCATTTTCATACCTGGATACGTTCCTTTTTCTATCTCATCTGCAAATTCTCTTAAAATGATATATCTTGAATCTGTTTCAAGAGTATATTTTATTTCTGCATCATTTATTAGAGTTTCATGATATTTTTCACCTTGTCGGACTGGGATTTTTTCATATTCTACTTTATCAAATAATTCTTTCATGGCATCTTTTACTGTTTCAATTTTATATGATTTAATTTTAGGTACGAAAACTTCTGAACCTTTACTCATACTTACTGAAGATAAAATAAATTCTAATGCTTCATACATCGTAATACTAAATCTTGTCATATTTGGATCAGTTATGCTGATCTTTTTTCCATTTTTTATTTGTTCAATAAATTTTGGTATTACTGAACCACTACTTCCTAAAACATTTCCATATCTTAAAGCTAAAAATTTTGTTTTGTGTTTTCTCTGATCAAGATAATTTCCTGCAGTGATAAATAATTTTTCCATTAATAATTTTGTTGCACCGTATGTATTCAATGGTGAAACAGCTTTGTCTGTTCCTATTCCTACAGCAATTTCCACATTTTCATGTAAACATGCTTCAATTACATTACTGGAGCCAATAACATTTGTTTTTATTGCTTCAAACGGATTATATTCTACTACTGGCACATGTTTTAAAGCAGCAGCATGAAAAACAATATCTACATCTTCTAATGCTCTTTCTAGTCTAACTTGATCTCTTATATCTCCTAACAAAAATCTTAATCTATCATCTTCAAATTTTGATTCCATTGTGACTTGCTTATTTTCATTTCTACTAAAAATTCGAATTACATCTACTTCTTCTTTCAAAAGTTTTTTTGTTAATGCTTGTCCTAGAGATCCAGTCCCACCTGTAATCATAATTTTTTTACCTTTGTAAAAACTCATTATTCTTGGATGTATTTGTCTATATTTTATAAACTTGTCATGTATAATGTTCAGATAACATATTATCTATGATTAATTGATATACAAAATGTCTTTTGAATCTGGATTAGAATATTTAAAAACAATTTCAGATGAACGTGGTTCAATTATTTTTATGAAAAATGGTTCTAAATTAATAAATTTAGTTGAAATAAAAAAAGGGTTTTCTAGAGGTGGCCATTTCCATCCTTTTCGTTCTTTGCATAACTTAATTTCTGGTAAAGTAGAATATTTTGAATTTAATACAAAAACTGATGAGGAAATAAAGGCAATTTACGAAGCTCCTTTTGTAATAGACGTTTCTCCTTTTGTAGCTCATTTGTTAACTGCACTTGAAGATGTTCTCTTTATGGAAATTTTTGAAAATGAATATCAAGCTATAGAATTCCCAAAATATAGAAAAATTATAAATAAAAAAATTCAGAAATTTTAATTTAATCTTTCTTTAATAAAATTAATTGAATTAATTGATGTTGGATCTGTTTTGTTAATTATAGCAAGATAAATTGATGCATAATCTAATACATATATTAAATTAATTAATTTTGAAATAATATTACCTTTCCCTGAATGAATTTCTCTAAATTGAATTTGGTTATGAATAAAAAATTCTTTAATTATTTCCCATCTTTCTTTTGTTTTTGGAAAATCATCTTCTCCTTGTAATAATATTGGTTGTACATTTGATGAATTTTCCCAAGCCATAATTCCATTGTGACATGCTTCAATTATGTCTTCAGCACTAGTATGTATTTTAGAATTTTCTTGAAGAGAATTTTTAAACCTTATTGCTGCTGCATTTAATCCTGCTGGAAAATAAATCATTGGAATTCCTGTCATCCATTTTGCTAAATTTAATGATTTATTTTCATCACTCAAATTTATTGATGAGATATTTTTACTTGTTTCTTCTAAATATGATATTGATTCTAAAATTTCATTTTTATTAATTGGCAATATTGGTTGTATAACTTTTAACATTCCGTAGAAAAACCTTGTAAAAGAAGCTCGTGGAGAATGCTCCATTGGTATATTTCTAAAATCAATTCCTTTTTCTTTACAATAGTCTTCCATTTTCCCGTTTGAAGAAAAAGCTATTACTTTACATGGTAATTTTGCTGCTGATTTTAATACACTAAGTGTTTCTGTTGTATTTCCTGAGATACTTGTAGCAATAACAAATGTATTTGAGTCAACTGTTTTTGGAAGATGATATCCTTTTACTACTGAAACATGAATATTTGTTTTTGAAAGAATAGATGAAAATATATCTCCTAAAGTTCCAGATCCTCCCATTCCTGCAAAAATAATATTATCTATTTGAGAATAATTTATGGTTTTTAATTCTGAGTAGAAAGATTCTTTTGCAATTTGAGGCCATTTATCATATACTTTATACATTTTTTTCAAGTCATGCAATTCTATATCTTTTAGTTTCATTTTATTGATTTACAGACATGGAAATATAATGATTGATGACTTTGACTAGTCATTTTAAATATGGTTTTTCTTCAATAATAAGTATGGAAGAATTTGTGACTAATTCATCATTAAGGACTGTTGAATGGAAAAAAAATAAAGTTGTAATGATTGATCAAACAAAATTACCAAACGAACTTGTTTTTTTAGAATTTGATGATTTTAATCAAGTTGCTGATGCTATACGTACTTTGGTAGTTAGAGGAGCACCTGCAATTGGAGTTTCAGGAGCATTTGGATTGGCCTTAGCAGTATTACAAAGTCATGCTAATACTAAAGATGAATTGTTAACAGATTTGGAAAAAGCTAGAAAAATTCTATTTGCAACTAGACCTACAGCAGTAAATTTAGGATGGGGATTAGAAAAAATAATGATGATCGCAAAATCTGGAAATTCAGTTGAACAAATAAAAGAATTGGTAATTTCTGGAGCCAAAAATATGGCTGATGAAGATATTGAAATAAACAAAACCATGGGAAAAAATGGTTCTGTTCTTTTTGATGATAATGATACCATTATGACTCATTGTAATGCAGGTGCATTAGCTACAGTTGCCTATGGAACAGCATTAGGTGTCATTCGTGCAACTAGAGAAAGTGGTCGAAATGTGAAAGTTATTGCTACTGAAACTAGACCAATACAACAAGGTTCGAGATTAACTGCATTTGAGTTAAAACATGATGGCTTTGATGTCAGTTTGATTCCTGACACTGCAGTTGGATATTCTATGGCAAATGGATTAGTGAATAAAGTTGTAGTGGGTGCTGATAGAATTGTAAAAACTGGACATGTATTTAACAAAATTGGAACATATCAAGTAGCAACTATGGCGAAACAACATGGAATCCCATTTTATGTGGCTGCACCATTATCTACTATTGATTTGAAAACCAAAGCTGAAAATGTAATTATTGAGATGCGAAAAGGAATTGAAGTTACTGGTTCTGGTGAAAAAAAGACTGCTCCTGATGATATTAATGTCATAAATCCTGCATTTGATATGACTCCACCTGAACTAATTTCAGGAATTATTACTGAAAAGGGTGTGATTTCTGCACCTTATGATGAATCTATTCCAAAATTATTCAAAGCTAATTAATAGAAAGTTTTTATTGTTTTTCTAATCCTTGATATCAATATGAGTACTGTTTCAGCGCAAGCAATTGAAGAATCACTCAAACAATGTATGGATCCTGAAGTTCCACTAAACATTGTAGAGATGGGACTAATTTATGGAATTGATGTTGCAGAAAATAATGATGTAAATATTAAAATGACAATGACTACACAAGGATGTCCTCTTCATGAAACTTTGGTTGAAGATGCAACTCGATTTGCTAAAAAAGTCCCGGGTGTAAATAATGTTAAAATAGATATTGTATGGGAGCCTGCATGGTCAATGGATAAAATGACAGAAGAAGGAAAATTAAAAATCAAAAATATGGGTGCTGCAATGAATACCCCCGCACCAATTAACTATGAAACTGCTCTACCTCAAGGTGTTGGGAAACTAGTACAACAAGAAGATGGTTCTATGGTATTGGCAAATGAGCATGATCAAGGATTTATGGTTAATCAAGCAATTGTTGATTTTTGGAAGTCATGTAATGGACAACGTAAAGTAACAGAACTAGTAGAAGTTTTTGCTCAACAAACAGGATTGCAGAGAAAACAAGTTGAAAAAGAAGTAATGCAACTACTTCAACAATTACGTGATGGTGGATTAATTGCAATTGCTGGACAGCCAGACACTCCAAATGTTGAATTCAAACATGATTGACTAACTCAGTTTTAAATACCCAGAATTTTTTAAATTATTATGAAAAGTTTCTATGAACATTTACGATCAAGTCATGAATTTGGAGAACAAGTTCAAAATACTAGGAAACCAATTTTCAGAAGTTCAGGAATTTTTCCTGTAATAAAAAATTCTTTTTATTCCACACAAATTTTATTTCTTGGTTATTGGTTACTCAAAAGAAATATTTCTGAAATAAGTTCATTAGTAACACTTCGTGATCAATCTGGAAATATTTTAAAAAGAAATTTCATGTCTATCACCGAACCTAAATCTTATTCTATAGATTTGGATTCCATGTTAAAAGATAATTCTAATGAAGATGACTTTTTAGGTTCAATGGAAGTTGAATTTTTTTCTACATGTGATATGGTTTTTCCTTATCCTGCATTAGTATTAAATTATTTTAATGATAAATTCAATACATGTGTTCACACACTTGGACGAATCTATAATGATTCTGAGGATCTGTCTGAAAATGAACAATTTTTAGTACCTGAAACCGGTTTTGATATTTATTCAGATTCTGAATTAACTTCTTTTTTGACTTTTGTAAATGGCCCAAAAATCAATGATGACGGAATAATCCATTATGTCATTACCAATCATGAATCAAAAAAATTCTCTGGACAGTTTTCTATTGGGAAAATTAATTCTTTTGAAACTGTATTTATAAAATTCTTAAAATATATTCCAAAATTAAATGAAATTTTAACTGGAAAATCAGGTTCTATTTCTTTAAAGCATAATTTCTCTGGATTTTATCCTAGATTTCTAGTTGGTAACATGCAATCCTCTTTTCCTTCAGTTAGCTTTACTCACAGCTATTATGATTGTACATCATGCGTTTCTAAATCTGATTATTGGGATAGAATTAGTGATAATTATCATGATAGTTCAATATACATTCCGTTATTTGTTGATAATAATTATTATACCGATCTTATTTTTTATCCTAATTTTTCTCCTAGTTCTCTTGACTTACAAATCAACATATATGATAAAAATGGAAATATCTTACAAGAATTTCCTAACTTTAAGAAAATTGACAGTAATGAATCTAAATTATTAAAATTACATCTTAATGATTTAGTTAAAGATCTAAATACCGATAAACAAAATATTCTCACTGCTCACATTATTGTAAATTCTGTTGAGCAAAAAATTCCAGCTAGGATAAAATTTGGTTTGAATGTTGGCATTTTGAAAAAAGAAGCAAAACTACCTAGTAACATTTGTTTTAATCTACATCCTGGTAATCCTCAAACTGAAAATAAACCTGGTTCATTTCACTGGTTTCCATTATTTAATATTGGAAACAGTGTTGCATCCATAGGTAATTTTTCACCTCTGAAAAATTATTCCAGATCCTCTCAAATCATTTTAAATTTTTACCGTGAAACAGATTCAGAATCAATAGAAAGAAAAATTGAGATAGCACCTTTTAATGAATTTCGTTTTGAGCTAGATGGAGACTCTGAAATTAAATCATTTCTTCAAAATACAAATGGATGGGTAACAGTGAAGGCAGATAATCCTCATATTCAAGGATATTATTTCAATTTTCACTCATCTGGCGCTGTAGCTGGTGATCATGTTTTCTGATAAAATATCTTTATAATTACAATTCACTGATTAGTTTTGATTTATGATTTTAAAAAATTTAGCATAGATTTTTTAATTAAACCAATTTTTGAGAATTAATGTCTAAGGATGAACATAACAAAATAGCTAAAGTTGAAAATTTGATCTGGGAAATTGCAGAAAAATTACAACCAAATATTATAATTAAAAATGAGAAAATTGAAGAAGCAAAAAAAACTTTACTACAAATATTTAAAGAATAAAAGTTATGAAAACAGGATTTAGTTCTAATGCTTTTACAAAAACTAGTCTTTTTGAATGTATAGAAATATTATCTAACATTGGCTATGATGGAATTGAAATTATTCTTGATTCACCACATGCATTTTTACCATTAAAAAAAGAACAAATTAATGAAATTCAAAATACATTAAAAAAAAATTCTCTTACTGTAGCAAATTTAAATTCAAATACAGTTTCAGGTTGGTCATCTTCAAATGAAAATCCATTTGAACCATCACTTTCAAACAAGAATGAAAAATTAAGGGATTGGAGAATTTCATACACAAAAAATGCAATTGATCTTGCCTACAAATTAGATTCTCCTTCTATTTGTATAACTTCTGGATTATTGAATTCTTTGAATTTTTCTGAAGAACTTGATTTTTTTAAAAATTCTTTAATTCTTTTAGGAGATTATGCTGAACAAAAACAAATCTTACTCTCTATAGAATATGAACCCGGTCTTTTAATTAATAATTCTGAAGATGTTTGGAATTTGATTTCAAATGATTATTCCAATATTGGTTTGAATCTTGATACTTGTCACGTTGCAGTTCTTGGTGAAAATATATCTGAGATAATAAAAAAATTTGGCAAAAAAATCTTTCACACTCATATCAGTGATTGTAAAAATAATATACATTTTCATTTAATTCCTGGTCTGGGTGATATCAATTTCATGGATATCTATGATTCATTAAAAAAAATTGGATATGATGGATATTTGACGGCTGAACTATATCCATATTCTGATAATCCTAAAGAAGCAGCATCAAAGGCTTTTATCTATTTAAAAAATTTGATGAATTGAAATGAAGTTCATTGATCCTCATATTCACATGTATTCACGAACCACTGATGATTATGAAAAAATGGCTCTTGCAGGAATTAGATCTGTTATAGAACCATCTTTTTGGTTAGGACAAGAAAGAACTTCTTCTGAAACTCTAAAAGATTATTGGGAACACATTATTACATTTGAAAAAAATAGAGCAGCTGAATTTGGAATTGATCATTATTGTGCAATAGCTATTAATCCAAAAGAAGCAAATAACAAAGAATTTGCTGAAAACTCTTTACAAATTTTAGGAGATTACCTCCAAAGAGAAAGTGTTGTTGCATTAGGTGAAATTGGTTTTGATTTAATCTCAAAACAAGAAGAAGAAATATTTCGAAAACAACTACTACTGGCTGATGATTTGGCAATTCCTATTATTGTGCATACTCCTCACATCAACAAACTTGAAGGAACAAAAAAAACACTTGAAATTATCAAAGAAACCAAAGTTGAACAATCACGAATTATTGTAGATCATAACAATGAAGATACCATTGAATTATCACTTTCATATGATGTATATTCTGGAATTACAGTTTATCCTAATACCAAATTAAGTCCATTTCGTGCAGTAAATATTATGAAAAAATTTGGAACTGATAGAATTTTAGTTAATAGTTCTGCTGATTGGGGGATATCTGATCCACTTAGTGTCCCTAAAACAGCTCTTGAAATGGAGTCTCATGGATTTAGTAATGTAGAAATTCAAAAAGTATTATTCTCAAACCCAAATTCATTTTTTAAACAATCAAAAAATTACAAGTTTAATGATTAAAATGAACTTTGCATTTAGTTCAAATGCATATAGAAATTATAGTATTGAAGAATGCATTGATTCTATACATTTAGCAGGGTATAATGCTGTTGAAATAATGTGTGATATCCCTCATGCATTCCCTCCAATTTCAGATGAGAAAATAAAATCAATTAATGAGTCTCTTAAAAAAAATTCAATGTCCATATCAAATCTAAATGGATTTATGATGACTGCAATTGAAGATTTTCATCACCCTTCATGGATTGAAGAATCTTCAAATTATAGACAAAAACGAATTGAACACACAAAAAATTGTTTAAAACTAGCTCATCTTATTGGAGCTAAAACTGTTTCAACAGAACCAGGAGGTCCTAAAACCAATCAAACTACTGAAAAAGAATTAGAACTTTTTCAACAAGGAATTCTTGAAGTATTACCTTTGGCAGAAGAATTAGAAATTTGTTTACTTGTTGAACCTGAACCAGATCTATTAATAGAAAATTCTAACCAATTTCTAAATTTTATTGAAAAATTTGATTCTAAATACCTTGGATTGAATTTTGATATCGGACATTTTTTTTGCGTAAATGAAGATCCTGCAAAATTAATTCATAAAATGCAAGATTATATTCATCATATTCATTTAGAAGATATTGATTCATCACGAAAACATCATCACTTAATTCCTGGATATGGCTCCATTAATTTTAAAGAAATTTTTTCTTCCTTAAAGTCAATTAATTATAATGGATTTATTACAGTAGAACTTTATCCTTATCAAGATAATCCTCAAGAAGCTGCCATTGAATCAATCAGGTTTCTAAAACCTTTTCTTGAAAATGTTTAAAGATTATCTACAACTGGTTAGAATTCCTGGTATTTTTACTGCATTAAGCAATGTTATGATTGGATATTTTTTTTCAATTTCTGAAACTCAAGTGATTTCATTCCCATTCCTACTTTTAACTTCGGGAATGCTGTTTTGCTCAGGCATGATATTTAATGATTATTTTGATTTACAAATTGATAAAAAAGAAAGACCAGATAGACCATTATCATCTAAAAAAATATCAAAACAAAATGCATTTTTACTTGGTGTCATTTTTCTAATTCTTGCAAATTTCTTTGCATTTGTTGTAGGATATCACTCATTAATTATTTCATTAATTATGACCACATTGATTATTGTTTATAATTATAAGTTAAAATTTATTTCATTTTTAGGAATTATTAATCTCTCATTTATTAGATTTCTAAATGTATTGTTAGGGTTTTCATTACTTTCTATTACATTTGATATCGTTCAATATGCAATTCCTATAGGGATATTTGTTGTAGGAATTAGTATTCTTGCAAAAAATGAATCTGATTTAATTACACCTATTTCTAAAAAATTGAATTGTATTTTTATTTTAATTACAATTGGTTATGTTTCTATTTTACTAACAAATAATTTCCAAATTGAATCTTTAATTTTTCTAGGATTATTTTCATCAATGCAATTATATGCATTATTTGAGAAAAAAATTAAAAATCAAATTACATTTCAATTACTTTCAATTATACTGTTAGATGCCACTTTGATTTCATTTTTAGCATCATTTTATGCATCTATTTTGGTATCATTATTAATTATTCCTGCATATTTTATTGCAAAAAAATTATACTTGACATAATATCTATGAGTTTATTTCGAACCAATTATCATAAAATTTATGAAAAAATTAATTGTTTTAGATATTGTTGGTTTATCAAAAAAGCAATTTGAAAAATTAAAACCAAAAAATATTTCTAAAATTTTAGAAAATGGATCATATGGATCATTTGAACCATCTTTTCCTGCTGTAACATGCAGTGTTCAAGCATCCATATTTTCTGGAACCTATCCGTCAGAACATGGAGTTATTTCTAACGGCTATTATGATGATCTTTTTAAGAAAATTTCATTCTGGGAACAACCTGCTAATTTAGTGAAAAAACCTAGGATTTGGGATTTATTAAAAAAAAATAATCCTGATTTTTCTACAGCTTTGTTATTTTTACAAAATTCCCTTTATGCTAATTCAAATGTAGTTCTTACACCAAAACCACTTCATCTAGAAAATGAAATGGTATTGTGGTGTTATTCAAAACCTGAAAATTTTTATGAAAAAATAACTGAATCTCTTGGAAATTTTGATTTAAAATCATATTGGGGTCCATTTTCCTCGTTAAAATCCAGTAATTGGATAATTAATTCAGCAAAAATAACTATTCAGAACCACTTACCTGATCTTTTAGTAACATATCTTCCACATCTTGATTATACTTCACAAAAATTTGGACCTAATAGTGATGAATACAAAAAAAGTGTTGATGAATTAGATACTATAATTGGAGATTTTCTTCTTTTTTTGAATCAAGAATATCCTAACACCTATGAAATAATGATTTTATCTGAATACAATTTCAATGAAGTAAATAACTCTGTTTCACCAAATCTTCTTTTGCGTCAACACGGTTTACTTTCAACACGAAGAATTGAAGAAAAAGATTACATTGATTATGAATTTAGTAAAGCTTTTGCAATGGTAGATCACCAGATTGCTCATCTTTACATCAAACCAGGATATTTAGATCAGGTTAAATCTATTTTTAACAATGAATATGTAGGATCTATTCTAGATAATGATTTACAAAAAAAATTCAAAATTAATCATCCTAAAAGTGGAGATTTGATTCTCTGTTCTAATACTAATTCTTGGTTTAATTATTATTGGTGGGATGACATCAAATATGCTCCTGATTTTACATTTAATGTAGACATTCATAGAAAACCTGGATATGATCCGTTGGAATTATTCATTGATTTTAAATCTAAAACAATTTCTCATGATACTTCGTTGATTAAAGGCTCACATGGACTAATTTCAGAAGATCCTATGAATTTCCCCTTAATTGGGACTTCATTTGAATCAAACATTCATGAAAAAATATCTGTAGTTGAAATAAAAAACAAAATTCAGAACTTCTTCAAAGAAAATAAAAATTAATTATTTTTTGAAATAATTACTTTGATTCTATTTTTACCATCATTAGCTAATTTTATAGCTTTTACTGAATTCTCAAACCCAAATTCATGTGTAATTAAATTACTTAAGTTAATTTGATTTTCTGCAATTTTTTTTATTGATTCGTGAAAATCGAGATTTGTAGCTGAATAACTCGTTATTATTTTAATTTCTTTAGAATATATTTTTGAAAGATCTACTTTTATTCTGGAATTTGCTTTGGGCTCTCCAAAAAATAGAATTGTCCCTCCCTTTCTAACTATGTCTATAGCTTTAGTTAGGCAGGAAATATCCGAATTAGCTATGATACACAAATCTATTTTTTCATGAAATTTTTTAAATCCCTCAAAATTTGAATTACTAATATTTAGAAAATTATCTCCCAGATTTTCTTTTTCACCAAAATTTAGTCGAAATTCATCATAATCTACAATAATTCTATTCAGTTTTTTTTCTTTAGAAATGATTGAATGAAAAATACCTATAGTCCCAAACCCAAATATCATGACTGAATCATTTTTTTTAACTTGAATTTTTTTCCATGATCTTAAACAACATGCAAATGGTTCAATCAGAGTTGCTTCTTTAAAAGATAGTTCATTTGGAATTTTAAAAACTCCTTTATTTTCAATAATCCAATTTGAAACTAGAAATTTTTCTGCTAACCCACATGGTTCAATCCCTTCTGCAAATTTTTCACACATAGTTTCATTCCCATGTGTGCATAAATGACATTTTTGACAAGAACAATGATGATTTACTGTTATTCTATCTCCAATCTTTAAATCAATAATTTTCTCCCCAACTTCACAAATAATTCCTGAAATCTCATGCCCAATTTTTTTTGTTGGTTTTGATGATTTTCCAAAAATATTTCCAATATCTGAACCACAAATTCCACATGCTTCTAATTTTACAATAATTTCTTTGTCCCCACAAATTAATTCAGGATGATCTTCTAGTATGGGTAAATTATCTTTAATAGAAATTACTTTCATGATTGCCCTCTTTTAATTATGTATAAATTCTATATTGTTCATTTTTAAAAAATATAGTTTGAATTTGCCCCATCAAAATTAATTGTTACACCTGTTAGATATTTTATATTATTTTCAATTATTGCTTTAACAAAATTTCCAATCTCTTCAGGCTCACCTAATCTCTTCATTGGTAAAGATTTTTCAAATTCTTTTACATTTTTAATTAATTCTTGAGTTCTGTCTGTATTTATTGGACCTGGTGCAATGTTAATGCAATTAATATTTTTTTGAGCATAATCTTTACTTAATATTTTGAAAACTTCACTAAATGCTGCACGATATGCTGATGAAATTATTAATTTTGGATTTGGCTCCTTTATTACACTAGAACTAATCAAAAATATGTATCCTCCATCACTAATTTTTATATTTTGTAGAATAGTACAAAACCCTAAAAATAATTGATTGTGGTATAATTTCCAATCATCCTCAGTAATATCTGAGAATTGTTTTGGTGCAGGACCTCCAGTGTTAAGAATCAAAATATCTGTTTGACTATGATTGCCAAGAAATTTTTTGACACTTTCCATATTTGATGTATTGATATCCTTTTTTGATGCTGCAAAAACATCAATTTCAATTGATTTTAGTGCATCAGAAATTGCTTTACCAATCCCCCTAGAACCACCAAGAACAATTGCACTAGTCATACTGTATATCAAAAATCATTTGATAATTAAATTTCTTTAATTTCAGTTATTGTTCCTAAAACTGAATCCATTTGAATAATTGCCTTTTTTTCATCCCAACCCAATGCAACATACCAGTCTCCAGCATCTTCATGATATTTTGTCTCCAAAGTTTTGATAGTATCTGGTTTCACATCATATTTTTTTGCAATTCCTGATACTGCAAGAGCAATTGCATCTTTTTCTTTTTCTAGTCTTCTTTTCATTAATCCAATTCCAGGACTCATAATTTTGATACATTTTATGTTCTAATATAGTTAATTAGGAAAATCACTCACAAAGTTCAACTTTTCAAATTGAAAAATTTACAATATTTCAAATAGTGCTTTTTTTGAAAAAAATTAAAATGAAACTCGTTTCAAATCTGATAAATTTCATTCCTATACCAACCACAACACTTGTTTCTCTAGTTTCTATTCTTGCAGTTTTTGGACCATTCATTTCAGTTTCTGCGGGATTTTGGGATGCAGTTAATCATTTGATAAATGAACCTGAATATTTTTGGAGTATTCAAC
>Ga0209992_10000345_pt1 | contig 62727 bp, 38 predicted proteins | sample 2SBtaG_2_FD_182564 | JGI IMG/M metagenome (GOLD analysis project Ga0209992, IMG submission 182564) | Deep subsurface microbial communities from Kolumbo volcano to uncover new lineages of life (NeLLi) - 2SBTROV12_ACTIVE470 metaG (SPAdes)... | ecosystem: Environmental > Aquatic > Marine >... | reverse complement strand
GTCTTTTTCGTCCATGGCGTCTGCGGCGGCAGCGCTATCCGCTAACGCGTCGCCGGTTGTTGCGTCCGCGGCCTGAGCGTCTTGGGCCTGGGCGTCGGGGGTGTGGGCGTCGGGGGTCTGGGCGTCGGGGGTTTGGGCGTCGGGGGTTTGGGCATCGATGGACGTCGTATCGCTGGCGGTGTTCGCGGAGGCGATGTCACCGGTCTTGGCAGCCTTGCGCTCGGACTCGGTCGCGAAACGAAACTTATCCTTTGCTACCCGGTCGCCACATGCGCTGAACAGCATCGCGGCCGCCAGCCAAGGCGCCGCCAAGGTCGTCGATCGCTGCAGGAATCCGCCCATGCGAGCAGTATCCGGAGCCACCCAGACCGCGTCAAACGGCCGATTCACGCTCGAAGATCGCTACTGCGGCAATTCCGGGAGCTTTTCGCCGCGGACCATCACGACGCCCGCGGCTGTCGACGGGTTGGACAGGTTGCCGCCAACCACGACCATCGTGTGGCTGTCCGCCCACGCGCCGTGCAAGGTCAGCTCGCTGATCGGCGGGTCGAGGGTCGGCAGGTCCTTTTCGGTCTTTTCGCCCTTGTGCGTCGCGAGGTAGCCGACCGAACCGCCGACGATCGTCGTGCCGTCTTCGGTCAAGATCACCGCGGCGAGCTGCCCGTTGATGAAGCACGTCGAACAACCGGCGACCTGCTTCCAACCGGTCGCGTCGCGCTTGGCGATCACCCCGGAGCCGAGGCCGCCGACCGCCACGACATTGTTTTCACTGCGGCCGGTCACGCCGATGAAGCGGTCGGTCTCGATGGTGCCGTCGAGCTTCCACGCGCCCTTGTCAAGCGCCCAGATCTTGCCCTCTTCGCCGACGGTGAACACGCGCTCATTGCTCGCGCCCCACACCTTCATCAGCAAGCCCTGTTTGCCGTCGAGCTTCTCCTGCGTCGCCTTGGCGTCGATGTCGTCGCCGGTCTTGGCCGAAAACGGAACCGTCCACAGCAAGCCCTTGGCGGTCTGGTCACTGGCGTTGCCGCCCACCAGGAAGAAGCGCTCGGCCTTGTCGGCGAACCACACCCCGAAGAGCTGCGATTTGGCCTTGCGCAGCGATGGCACCTGCTGGTGGGTGAGCGTCTTATCGCCCGACTGCCAGCGAATGATGGTGCCGCCGTCGCCGACCGCGATGCGTCGTCCCGATGCGTCGCCGTGGACCCACCAGAGCAGCCCGACGCCCTTGAAAGTGTGCTTGGACCAGGTATCGCCGCGCAGCTCGAGCACCAGCCCGTCCTTGTTGCCTGCCGCCGACCCGCCGACGATCAGCCATTCCCGGTCGGCGCCCGATTTGCCGTTGCTCCAGACCGAGGTCAGGTTGCTGATCGGCAGCGCGTCCTTGCCGAGCACCGCCCAGCCCTCGAGGTAGTTCGCGTCCTTGCCGCCGGCGTCGTCACCGCCATCGTCGCCATTGCTGCAGCCAGCCAGGGCCAGCGCCGCAACGCTCATCGCCAGCACGAATTTGCGTCGCATCGGTCGCATCGGGGCCTCCGTTCAGATCCTGTTGGCCGACTCGCTGCCGCGTGGAACATTGCGCAAAGGTCGCTTGCTCGGCGCGTGGTCGATCCGGCTGATCAGCCACTCGTAGCCACGGCGCGTCGCCAACAATCGCCAGCTTTGCTCGGTCGCGTCATCGCGCAACCTCGGATGCTTGAACACGATCGCGACGACATCGTTGCGCCCCGGCAACGGTTGCAGCCCGATGCCATTCATCCGCGCCGCAACGAGCGCGTGTTTGTCTTCGATCCGGTCGACCCACGACGCCCAGCCTTTGAGCCAGGCGTGAATCTCATCGTCGCGCTTGGAACGCTGCCGCAGGTCCGCCCACATCAGCGCCCACCGATCGCCCTTCTTGTCACCGTCGACCTCGAGCATCGACCAATCAAACAGCCCGCGCAACTTGTCGACACGATCACGCGCCGTGAAGCCCTCGAAGAGGAGCCCAACCAGCTTGGCCGGTGTGGCGCATGATTCGGCGCAGCCACCGATGATCGCGGGCTTGCGGTTGCGCCGCTCACCCATGATCTCGTCGGCCGTAGCGGACGTGGACGCCGCAGGGTCGATGGATTCGCTGCCTTTTGCGGGATCGGCCGCCGCTGCGCCCGCGGTTTCGGGCTTCTTCGCAGCTGTCCTGTCCTTTTTGCCGTGATTCTGGGCTTTTTTGCTGTGATCTCGGGCTGTTTTGACCGTCGAGTCGCTGCCCTTCTTACCGCAAGCTGGGGCGATGAGCAGCGCCGGTGCGAGCAAGATCAGCGGCAGGTGAACCAACCCGGCACGGGCTTCACCTCTCACGGAACGCCCTCGGCGTGGTGGATCGACCGGCCTTCGGTGCGGTGTTCGCTGGGACCCAGGTCGCTGCCGCCGTTGCTCAGCTGCGCGCGAATGTCGAGCAAACGATCGATGCACTGCTCAAACGCGGCTACGACCCGTGGATCAAAGTGGGTGCTGCTGAGCTTGAGGATGTAGCCGACCGCCTCATCGACGTTCCACGCGTCTTTGTACACGCGCGGCGAGGTCAACGCGTCGAACACGTCGGCGAGCGCCACGATCCGCGCTTCGAGGGGGATCTCGTTGCCCTTGAGGCCCTCGGGATAGCCGCTGCCGTCCCATTTTTCGTGGTGGGTAGCGGCGATCCGCTCGGCCATCTGCAGGAGCTTGCTGCGCGAACCGCCGAGGATTGTCGCGCCGATTGTCGGGTGCTGCTTCATCACCGCGTATTCGTCGGGGGTGAGCTTTCCGGCCTTGAGCAGAATCGCGTCGGGGATGCCGATCTTGCCGACGTCGTGCATCGGCGCGGCGAGCTTGATCAGCGCCTGCGACTCGACCGACATACCCAGCTGGGCCGCGATGCACTGGGCGTAGCTGCTCATGCGCTCGACGTGTTCGCCGGTGTCGCCGTCGCGGTATTCGGCGGCGCGCGCGAGTCGGTTGATGGTGTCGCGGCTGGCTTCGAGCAGCTGTTCGTTGACGGCGCGGAGGCGCTGCAGCGCGGCGGTGAGGTCGCCGGTGCGCTCCTCGACCATCTCTTCGAGCCGTCGGTTGCTGTCGTGCAGCTGGATTTCGGTGCTGATGCGTTCGGCGGCGACGCACAGCACGCGCAGATGCTCGCCGGACGGCAGGGAGTGGCCGCCCCAGGCGTGAAGCGCGCCGAGGATCTCGCCGTCGGTGGCCCGCAACGGGATGCCGTTGTAGGGCAGCGTCGAGGGATCGTCGCCAGTGAGCACTCCCGCGTCGGCGCTGATCTGCAGGACGGCGCCGCTGGTCACGAGCTCGGCGTGGCGGCGGTCGACCATGGTGCGGCCCGATCCGAGGTGTTCAGCGTGCACAGCGGCGGCGATGCGAGGCGCTTTGCGCGGCCCGAGGGTGATGACGACATGCGGCAGCGCCATCCACTCGGCCACGCGGCCGGCGAGCGCCTTGAGCACGTCACCGCTGGACTCGAAGGTCGTTGAGAAGGTCGACAGCTCGAAGAGTTGGTTGACCACGTCGCGGTCGCGCACGGCTTTGGCGGTGAGTTGGCGGACCCGCACGAGGGTTCGGACCTCGATCGAGAGCTCGTTATCTTCAACCGGTTTGTCGACGAGGCTGCTCGGTTGGCAGGCCTCGACAAGCTCGCCGCGCAGCACGTCTTCGGGGCGGCTGAGCAAGATGATCTGGGTGCGTTTTTCGCGGGCACTCACCTGCGCCATCAGCCGCGCGACGCCGGCGGTATCGCGGACCGGGGCGTGATCGCTGTCGAGGATGGTCACATCAGGCTGCAGGTCGCCAAAGCGCAGGGTGACGTCTTCGAGCGACTCGGCGTGAAAGAGGAGGTGTTGCAGCGGTTGGACGACGCGGCCGACGGTCTTGAGCACGTCGGTTGCGTTGCTGACGACCAGGATTCGCGCAGATTTCGCCACCGTCCCCCCACGACGCGCGTTGGCGCGGTCGATTGTACCGGCTTTGGCGTCGCCGTGTCGCGTTGCAACGGCGGGGTTCGCAGTTGCGGGCGTATGGACGTTGTGCGCGCCGCCGTTTGCTGCGCCGCGTTTTTCTGCGACCCTGCGCGACCTTGGTGGGAGTTGCCCGTGCATCGAATGTTGCCGTCTCCGTTGCGATGCAGCGCCGGAAATGGCCCGCAAACCGCCGTGTTTATCGGGCTCGTGGTGGCGCTCGGCCCCTGCTTGCTGCCCGACCTTCTCGTTGCGCCTGCGTACGCCGCTGGGCCCAACACCGATCGCTTTCTCGGTGCCAATGTTCCATGGCATGAGCCGCGCGATCGGCGCGTCGGTGTGACGGACCTTGACCTCGCCGTCAAGATCGATCCTTCAACCAAGACCGTCGAGGGCACCGCGATCCTCACGGTCGAGGTGAGCAAACCCGGCGGAAAGCTGGAGCTTCACGCCGCCGACCTCGATATCCGCAGCGCCGAGTGGATCGCGCAAAAAAAAGTCACAGCTGCAGCTGGCGCAGCCGAAAAAACCCAGCCGGTCGCGGTCGCCGTCAACAACCAGCGGATTTCCCTCAAGCCCCCGACCGACAAAAAGGGCGACGTTTTCCGCCTCAAGATCGTCTACCGCGCGCGCCCCAAGCTCGGCGTGTATTTCGTCGCGCCGATCCCCGGCGACAAGGACCGGCCGCTGCACATCTTCACCCAGGGCGAGCCCATCGAGGCCCGCCACTGGATGCCGTGCCCCGACAATCCCGACGCGCGGCTGACCTGGACGGTGCGCGCGACGCTGCCCGCCAAGATGAACGTGCTGTCCAACGGCACCAAGCTCAACGAGTCCAAGCGCGGCCGCTGGAAGACCACCACCTACCGCATGGGGCTGCCCCACCCCATCTACCTGCTGACCCTCGTGGCTGGGCCGTTCACCGAGGTCGTGCATCGAAAAGGTCGCGTGAAGCTGTCGTCCTGGGCGTTTGCGCGGGATCGCAGCCGCGTCAAATACAACAGCCGCAACCTACCGGACATGCTGGACTTTTTCGAGAAGATCACGCGCACCTCCTATCCCTTCATTCGCTACGGTCAGGTCTTTGTGCACGAGTTTGGCGGCGGCGGCATGGAGAACGTGACGCTGACCTCGCTCACCAGCCGCGCGATGGGCAACAAACACACCGATCACGACTGGACGATCGACGGCTTGCTCGCCCACGAGCTGGCGCACCAGTGGTTTGGCGACCTCGTCACGTGCAGAACGTGGGCCGATATCTGGCTCAACGAGTCGTTCGCGACGTACTACCAAAAGCTCTACACGCGCCATCACTTCGGGGCCGCGCGGTTCGCCGAGGAGATGGACGGCGCGCGGCGATCGTCGACCGGGCTCGACAAGGACCGTTACCTGCGCCCCATCGTGTCCGACCGCTACGCGCATCCGGTCGATGTGTTCGACGCCAACAGCTACCCCAAGGGCGCGTGGGTGCTGCATATGATCGCCAACAAGATCGGCGAAAAGGCGTTCTTGGATGCCGTTGGCAAGTACCTCAAGCGGCACCGCTTCGGCAGCGTCGAGACCGAGGATCTGCGGCGCGCCTTCGAGGCGGAGTCGGGCATCAGCCTGCGCGGCTTCTTCCAGCGATGGGTGCGCCAGGCCGGCCATCCGCGGATCCGGGCCAGGATTCGTTACCGCAACCGCAAGGTTGTCCTGAAGTTCGAACAGACGCAGCGCGTGACCCGCCAGATGCCGCTTTATCGATTGCCGATCGAGGTGGCGATTCGGCGCCGCAAGGACAGCGCAGTAGCCCAGGTGCACACGGTGATGCTGAGCGGCAAGCGGGCGACGCTGACGATCCCGGCCAAGCAGCGCCCCGAGGTCATCGAGATCGACCCGAAGATGAAGCTGTACGCGAAGTGGCGGCTCGACGCGGGACCCGACGTGCTGGCCAACATCGCGCGCTGGGGCCGGCATCCGGATGTGCGCCTGCGGGCCGTTCGAGCGCTGCGGCGGGGCGGGCTCAGGTCGCAGCGGGCGGTGGCGACGCTGATCGACGTGTTGCGCAACGACAAGGCTCGCCATGTGCGCGGGGCGGCGGCGCAGATTCTCGGCCGCGGCACCCGAGCGGAGGTGCGTGACGCGCTGCTCGTTGCCATGCGCAAGGACAAGCAGGCGCCGGTTCGGCAGAAGGCGGCGACCGCATTGGGGCAGCTGCACGACGCGCGGTCTTGGCAGGCGCTGGTGATGGCGGCCACGCAGGAGCGCAGCCACGCGGTGCAGCAAGCGGCGTTGCGGGCGCTCGTGAATATCGACAGCAAACGTGCCAGGGACGTGATGTTGCAGGCGCTGAAGATCCCGTCCGAGCGCGACCGTGTGAAGACGACCGCGTTGCAGGGCCTCGGCAAGATCGGCGACCCCCGCGATATCGAGACACTGCTGGCCGCCATCGGGTCCGATCAGCGCCTACACCTGCGCAAAGGCGCCGTATATGCCGTGGCGGCGATGGCTGTGCGGACCGACAACCGGGCTGTCCGAGACCGGCTGCGGGGCGCGCTCGAGGCGTTGCTCAACGATCCGAATCGTCGCCTCCGGGCGGCGGCGGCCAACGCCGTGGGCGCGATTGGAGATCCCGCGTCACGAGGAGCCCTGCTCGCGGTCGTCGCACGTGAACCTCACGCCCGGTGGGCATTCCGCATGAAGCTCAACCTTCGCAAGCTCGGCAAGAACATGAGCGCCAACCGGCGGCTCAAGAAGATCGAGGAGAAGCTGCAGCGCATGGAGCGCGAGCGCCGCCATGAGCACAAGAAATAGGGCGGCTTACCTCCGGCCGGTAGCCGCAGTCTCGTGATGTTCAGCTGCCGCTGCAGAGAGGGGCAAATCAATGCTGCGGCCAACGGCCTCCTTTGGTCCTCCGTCCTCCTCACCGTTTTCGCCCTCGGCTGCCGGCCCGACCGTCCTTCCGACCAGCTTGTCGCCGTCGTGGACGCGTCGGTCCGGTCGCTCGACCCACGCCTCGCCGTGGACAACGCCTCGGCCCGCCTCAGCCGCCTCATCTTCGAAGGCCTGACCGAGATCGACGAAGCCGGGCTGCCGCGCCTCGTGCTCGCCGAACGCATCGATCCAGGGCCGGACAAGGACGCCGCTGGCCGACCCCTCAGCTACCGGGCGCTGATCCGCAAGGACGCGACGTTTCACGACGGCACACCGCTGACTGGAGCTGACGTCGCGTACACCTACCAGTCGGTGATGGATCCGGCCTTCGGGACGGTCATCTCCGGCGCTTTCCGGCGCCGCTTCAAGGCGGTGGTCGTGGACCCGGCCGACCCGTACGTGGTGCATTTTCTGCTGCGTCGCCCGCTCGCCACCTTCTTGACCGATGTCGTGCTCGGCATCGCGCCCCGGCGACTGAAAAACGCGCCCAAACAGCGGTTTGAGGGACTCCCGGTTGGCTCGGGCCCATGGCGGCTAGTGGCCCCGTTTCGCAAAGACCGCGTCGTCATCGCCCGCTACGAAAAACACCGCCGCTTCCAACCGCTCCAACCCGGTCAACCACGCTCGCTGGTCTTTCGCGCGATCGCGGATGAGGGGGCGCGGGCTTTGTCGGTTCTCGGCGGCGGCGGCGATGTTGCGATGGGCGGCCTGTCCCCGGCGGTGCTCGACTCGGCAACGACGGGTGGTCGCGCCTCGATCGCTCGCGCCAACGGCATCGCGTGGGCCTACATGGGCTTGAACCTGCGTCACGATAAGCTGCACGACCACCGGGTGCGCCGCGCGATCGCCATGGCCCTGGACCGCGACCACATCGTGGCGACCCTCTTTGGCGGTCGTGCCCGCGTGGCCGAAGGGATGATGGCGCCCGAGCATTGGGCCTACGAGCCGCTGCCCACGACCGTTCACGACATCGCCAAGGCCAACGCGCTGCTCGATGACGCGGGGCTTAAACGTGGCCCCGATGGCGTGCGGTTGAAGCTCGGCTTGAAGGTCTCCACCAACAGGCTACGTCGGGCTGTCGGTCGCGCTGTGGCTCGCGCGCTGGGCAAGGTTGGCATCGACGTCGTCGTGCGGTCGTTTGAGATCGGCACGTTCCTCGCCGACGTGCGGGCCGGTCGCTTCGACCTGTTCTTGCTGCTGCTGCCCGAGCCGCTCGAGCCGGACTTCCTGGCGTGGATGTTTCACAGCCAAAATGCCGCCATCAAGACCGCTGATCCCAACGCTGCGAGCCCTTATGCCCGCATCGAAAGGCGCGCGTTGCCGCCCGGAATCTTCCGATCGGCCGTCGCCACCGATCCCGACTGCTCAACCTGGTCGCGGGACGCCTCCCTCGCCGCCATGCGCGCTTTCGCCCTCGCCCCTTTGGGCCTTGCAGAACGTCACGGATCGGCCAATCGCACGTCCTATCATCAACCCGTGGTCGATTGCCTGCTCGAACGTGGCCGCAGCGTGCTCGACCGCAAGGAGCGTCACCGCTTGTATGCCCGCGCCCAACACCTGATCGCCGCTGACGTGCCGGTCGTGCCGCTGTGGTTCGAAGACCAAACCGCCCTTGTTCGCGCCGGAGTGACCCTTCCCAAGATGACAATGGACGGTCGCTACCACGTACTCGGCGACGCCCGCTTGCCGCTTCCCTGAGAAGCAGGCGCGCGAGCCAGGCAGGACCTTTGACGAAAATGAACCAGCAAGCCCCCTCCCCGACCTCATCGTCGACCTCATCGACCGCCTCCCAACCCGACCCGCATCGCGACGGCGCTCGCGACAAGATTCGCGCGCTCCTCGCCCTGGGCATCGCTGCCGCCGCCGTGTTCACCGCGATCGGCCTCAAACAGAACACCAGGCCGGCATCCGGGCTCGAAGGTCAGCGCGCGCCGTCGGTCAATCTTGCCGTCTTGCCGCTCACCGCGACCCCCGAAGTGACGCGTGTTGCAATCCCCGAAGACCTCGCCGGCAAGCCGTTCGTGCTGCATTTCTGGGGCCCGCATTGCCAACCGTGCCTCGCTGAAGCACCGCAGCTTGTCGCCCTGCATAAACGTGCCGCCGCCGAGGGTTTCGAGCTGCTCACCGTGAGCGGAGACGACGTGCAAGACATCCGCGCCTACATGAACAAGTCCGGCCACACCTACCGCGTGCTGCACGACCCGGCCGGCAAGGCGCACAAGGCGTTCGTTGTCTCATCCATTCCGCGGACGCTCGTCGTGGATGGCAACGGTACCGTCACGCACGAGGCCGACATTGGCGAGCGAATCGACACACTCAAAATTCCTCGCCGTTGAACCGGGTGGCTCACCGCCCGAATGCGTTATGATGCGCGCCCCTCGGGTTCCCGTTGCTGTCCAGAGTCGTCCTTTCGTCTCGCATTCGTGCATCAAGACGGTCGCCTGCAAGAAGGAGGCGGGCATTTGCACCCCCAACGCGGCGCCTGACGGCCAGCCTTGCGACGACGGTAACAAGTGCACCCAGGGCGACCAGTGCAAGGCCGGTAAGTGCGGGTTCGACAAGAACGTGTGTGGCGAGGTCACTGTCGAGGCCGTGGCGGATTCGTGGGTCTACAAGGGGTCGAGCAGCAGCAACTATGGGACGTCCAACGAGATCTACGTTGGCCAGTCGGTAAGCAATGCCAACAAGCGCTATGGCTTTGTGCGTTTCGATCTCAGCGCGCTGCCCGCGGGCGCGAAGGTGGAGAAGGTCGAGTTTCGGATGACCGCGTTCAAGGGCTACGCCTGGGGCAACAACGGCGACGTGCAGACGTTCTACGTGCCCGACGACAGCTGGGACGAAAAGAAGATCACCTGGCCCTACAACGCTAAAACTGCAGGGTTAGCGCGACAGACCGGCCGCTGGTCGGGACCAGTGAGACCTTGGGCGCGGCGGGATCTTCAAGCTCGTCGGCGGTGAGCAGCATCCAGACACCAGCGGCGGCGGCGGCGGTTCCGGCGAGCAGGAGCGTGGTGCGCATGGCGGCGGTGCCGTTGAGGTCGTTCTGCTCGGTCTCGTAGCTCTGCCAGTCGATGCCCACGACGAGCTTGGCGTCGTCGCGTTGCTCGGTCTTGGCGTCGAGGTCGGCCTGGCCCGATGCGTAGGTGGCCGCCAGGTAGCCGCCGACACCGAGCATCACGACGCCGAGTCCAACGGCCCCATAGCCGGCGGGCTCCTTCCACGGGTTGAGCGGTTTTCGCGCGGCTTTGACGCGGCCCGATGCGGTCTTGCCAGCGGCGATATTGGCCGCAGCCTTCTTGGCAGCGTCGGCTTCAGCGCGCGCCTTTTCGGCCTTCGCGTTGGCCTTGTTGAGGGCCGCTTTCATCGATCGGATTTCGCCGAGGTGCACCGTGGCCCGCCGGATCACCTGGGGCGGCGCGTCCTTGTGCTCGAGGCACTGCTGAAAGTGCTTCTCGGCGGCGTCGAGCTGCATCGATCGTTGCTCGCAGCGCGCCGCGTTGAACAAGAACTCGACCCGCGGCTGTAGCTTGTAGGCTTGGTGGAACATCGGCGCCGCTTCTTTGAAGTTGCCCTTCTTGTAGTGGAACGTGGCGATGCTGAGCGCTTGTTTGGCCGCCTCCTGGTAGCCGGACTGGTCCACCGCAATCGTGTCGTCCTTCTTGCTGCCCTCCCCGCTAGCAGCAGTGGTGCCGCCCCGCTTGGCTGCGTCCTTTTTATCTTTGGCCACCGTCGTCGCGCCCCTGGATGCCTTCTTTTTGCGGTGTTTCTTGCGCTTCTTGTGGCGCTTGGCGACGGCGCTTGGCAGCGCGATCGTCGATGTCGTCGCGAACGCTCCCAGCGCCAGCAGCGCGGTCAACATGCGCGACACGAGGTGGTGGTGCATCGGCCGCATCAGTTGCACCCGCTCTCGAGGTTGGTGCCAAGGTATGCCGCCCAGAAGTCCTGCGCTTTGCTGGACCCGCCGTAGCCCTGTCCGACCGGCACGAAGACCCCGTTGTTGCGGCGCGTGATGCCTTCCCACAGGACGTTGCCGCCCGAAACGCTCCACGTGCGGCTCTTGGAGATCGAACCGGACGACGAGAGCTTGTACGCGACGCCGCTCTTATCGGACTTGCCGACGAGCACACGGTTGCCGCCGTAGACCTCGATGCCGTACGCCGTGTCCCCGGTGCTGCCGCCATAGTGCTTGATCACGGTCGGGTTTCCGTCGCTGAGCCGCATCTTCACCAGCCAAATCTGCGAGCCCTTGGACGACTTGAACTCGTCGGAGTCCCCGGCGATCCACGCGTAGGTTCCCTCGACGGCAACATCGAGGAAGCGGTCGTGTTCCTTACCGCCGTAGTCGCGCTCCCACTTCTTTTCGCCGTTTGTGTTGCGATAGGTCGCAAAGCCATTGAATCGATCGCCTGGCGTCTTCCAATCGGTGTAACCGACCGAGATATTGTACTTCTTGCTGTCGATCTTGACCGCCGTCATCACCGTCTTCTTCGCCTTGATGCCCTTGCCCTGCTGGAATTTGCTGTTGCGGACGACGTTGAGGTTCTTGTCCAGGTGCAGGTGCCAGCCCCACCAGTGGGTGACCGTCTTGGTGCCGCCCGGGAACGGGAGCTTGATCTTCTCGACGTACTTGCGCGCCCCGACGACCCAGGCGCCGCCGTTGCCGTCCGACGCCACGCCTTCGAAGTACTGGTCGTCGTTGGTGTCCTTGATGAGCTTATGTTGAAAGACCTTGCAGTTGCTGCCGACCTTGAGCAGCCACCCCGCGTCATCCTTGATGCCCGAGTCGTAGTACCTGCCCACGGCCAGGTAGGTGCCGCTGGCAAACTTGGCGATATCGCGTAGCTGGTCGTCGTTGGACGAGTTGCTGTAGTGCTGGGCGCCGACGTTGTGATTGGCGTGATCGCCCATGCCGCGGCAATAGCCCTCATATCCCTTGCCGCTGCGGTTCTTGCGGCCGACCGCGATGATGCCGCCGCTGTCGGTCGGTGCCGCGTCGTAGAAGACCTCCTGCGCGCCATCACCGCCCTTGTACAGGCTCGACGTGCATGTGCATTTGCCCTTGAGACACGCCTTGCCGCTGGCGCAGTATTTGCCCTCGTTGGTGTTGCTGTAGCCGCACTTACCCGTCTTGGTGTCGCACTTGTCGGTGGTGCAGCTGTTGCCGTCGCTGCAGCTCTTTGCCTTGCCTGAACACTTGCCGCCGCTGCACGAATCGGACGTGGTGCACGCGTTGCCGTCGCTGCAGCCGCCGCTGGTGTTGGTGAACCCGCACTTGCCGGTCGCCGCGACGCACGCGTCCTTGGTGCACGCGTTGCCGTCGTTGCAGGTGATCGCGGTGCCCTTGCAGGAGCCATCGGATTGGCACTTGTCGTTGGTCGTGCACAGGCTCGAGTCCTTGCAGCTCTGGCCGGTCAGCGGCTTGAACACGCACTTGCCGGTCTTGGTGTCGCAGTAGTCTGACGTGCAACTCTTGCTGTCGTTGCAGACCTTGGGCGTGCCGACGCAGACGCCGCTGTTGCTGCACTTGTCACCGGTGGTGCAGGCCTTGCCGTCGTTGCAGCCCGCGTTGGTCTTGGGCTTGTTGTCGCAGCGCTTCGTGCCGCTCGACGACACGCAGACGTCGTCTGTGCAGCCGTTCTTGTCGTCGCAGTCGGTGTTGACCTTGCAGTCACACGTGTACTTGCCGGCCACGCACTGCCCGGACTTGCACAGGTCGCCGGTGGTGCAGGCGGTGCCGTCCTCGCACTTGACGGTACCGGCCTTGGGCTTCTTCTCGCAGCCGCCCGATGCCGTGTTGCAGACGCCGTTGTTGCAGGCGTCGCCGCCGCACACTTTGGGTTTGCTGCCCGCGCAAATGCCATTGCTGCAGGCGTCGACGGTGGTGCACGCGTTGCCGTCGTTGCACGCAGCGCCGTTGCTGGCGTTGGTGAGCTTGCATTCGCCGCTCTTGGATTCGCACGCGGCGAGGCGACACGGCGAGCTTGGGCACGTCTTGGGCGTGGTCCCGACGCATTTGCCGGCCTTGTCGCACTTGTCGACGGTCGTGCACGCGTTGTTGTCGTTGCAGACCGCGCCGCCTGTCGCCTGGACGTGGTAGCACTTGTTGCCCTTCTCATCGCAGCGGCCGAGCTTGCAGGTCGCGCCCGGGCACACGCGCGCCTGACCGCTTCCGCAGACGCCCTTGCCGTCGCATTTGTCGTGCACCGTGCAGAACGAGCCGTCGACGCAATTGACGGTGTTCTCCTTGGGCTTCTTGGCGCACTTGTCGGCCTTGGTGTCGCAGAATCCGGTGTTGCACTGGTCGCCCGCAGACCCGCACGGATTGACCCCGCCGGACAGGCACTTGCCCGCGGCGTCACACGAGTCCTTGACGGTGCAGAACTTGCCGTCCTCGCAGGCCGTTCCCTTGGCCAGCGGCTTGCCCTCGCACTTGAATGTGTTGGCGCCGGTGCTCGTGCAGGTCCCCTTCGCGCACGGCGCGTCCAGCTTGCTGCAATCGGGCGCTGAACCCTTGACGCAAGCGCCGACCACGCACTTGTCGTCGACCGTGCATCCGGTCTTGTCGGCGTCGCACAACGTGCCGTCGGTCTTGTTCAGTTTTTCGCAATTGCCGGTGGCGGGGTTGCAGCTGCCAGACACGCACGGGCCGAGCCCTTTGCTGCAGTCCTTGGGCTTTCCACCGGTGCACGTGCCCGCTTTGCAGACGCCCGACTTGGCGGCGTGGCATTTATCGGCCGTGTCGCAGCCGGTGCCATCCCTGGCGGTCTTGTTCTCGCATTTGCCGCCGGTGCACGCGTCGGTGGTGCAGGGGTTGTTGTCGTCGCAGTCCGCGGCGCCTTTGCACTTGCAGATGTAGTCCACGACCACGCACTTGCCTTCCTCGCACGCATCCTTGGTGCATGCGTCGCCGTCGTCGCACGTGGCGCCCTTGAGCGGCGTGTTGCTGCAGTCCTTCTTTTCGTCGCAGTTATCGATCGTGCACGGGTTGTTGTCTTCGCAGAGCTTGTTGTTGCCCTGAAAAAGGCACTTTCCGGTCGCCTTGTCGCAGTCGTTTGACGTGCAGGCCACCGTGTCGTCGCAGACCTTCTTTTTGCCGACGCAACCGGCCGAGTCGCAGTTATCGTTTTCGGTGCACTTGTCGCCGTCGTCGCACGCCCCGGGCTTGAAGTCGAAGACACAACCCTCCGCCGGGTTGCACGAGTCGGTCGTGCAGGGGTTGTTGTCATTGCAGGTCACGGCACCTGAGCCGATGCATTGGCTGGCCTTGCACTTGGACGTCTTGGTGCACGGGTTGCCGTCGTCGCACGTCTGCCCCTCGGCCAGGTGTTTGATCACGCACTTGCCCTGCGCCGGATCGCAGGTGTTCTTGGCGCACGAGCTGTCGTTGCTGTCGTCGCAGACAACCGCCTTGGACTTGTCGATCGCGCACTGCAGGTTTTCGCAGATCAGCTCGATGCACTTGTTGTTGCTCTTGCCGTCGCAGTCGATGTCCTTCTTGCACGCGCACGTCTTTTCGCCGTCGCACTTGCCGTTCTTGCGGCACGCGTCCTTGGTCGTGCAGGCGTTGCCGTCGTCGCACTTCACGTTCGGATTGACGCCGGTGACCGTGCAGCCCGCTGCGAGATCACAGCCGTCCTTTGTGCACGGATCATTGTCGTCGCAAACGCTGTTGTTGGGCGTCGCAACGCAGCCCGACTTGGGATCGCACGCGTCGATGGTGCAGTCGAACCCGTCGGATCAATCCGCGGGAGATCCCAGGCACTTACCCGCCGCGCAGTACTCCTTTTCGGTGCACGGATTGTTGTCGTCGCAGGCCAGCGAGAGGTCGGTGAACGGCTCGTGCACGATCTCACTGCCCTGTTTGCAGAAGTCCTTGGTGCACGGGTTGTCGTCGTCATACGCGTCCGCCGGCGCCACCACGCACTTGCCCTTCATGCAGTGTTTGCCGCAGACACCAAAGCCGCAGTGTTTCTTGTCGGGCCGATCGTTGACGACGCATTGACCCTTGGCGTCGCAGCTCGTCTTTTCGCACTCGCCGAGGGTGACCAGCGGGTTGGAACACTTGGTGCCTTCTTTGTGCTGCTTGAGCTTGCACGCGCCCTTATCGCACCACGGCACTTTGCACGGCGTCTTGCCGGGGATGTTGAGGCAATCAAAATCGGTCAGGCACTTGTCGCCGCCGCCTGTGTCTTTGGCCTCACCCACATCGGTTGAGCCGGTGTCGGCCTGGCCGCTCGTGTCCTTGGGGCCGGCATCGGCGGCGCTGTCCGTTTCGACCATCGACTGCGGGTCGTCGTACTTGAACTCGTCCGGATCCAACAGGTCGGCGCCACAGCCGGTCGTCATGGCCAACGCCAGCGCAACGACCGCGACGGTCGCGGCGAGATTGCGCAAACGCGCGCGGCTGGAGCCAGAGACGGACATGATGTGCGGCGGCCCTTTGCATCGCAGGAGGTTGGAGAGTCGGGCCACTCTAATCGCCATCGGCGGTGTGTTCAACGCGCGTTGCTCCTTTTCGCCGGTGCCTCACAGGCTTTTGGACACGCCGGCCTCCGCGATCCGCAACCCTGATTGTCGCAGCCCATGTGCGCCTCAGTCGTGGGGGCAGCTGGGGCCCCGTGATTTCGTGTCAGGCGGATGCAGGAACGCGAACACGTCGTCTTCGGATTTGACGTAGGCGTGGATGTGCCAGGGCGATCCGGCGCCGAGCAGCCAGCCTTCGGACACGGTCTCGCCGGCTTGTTGCAGGGCGATGCGGACAGCGGTGCGGTTGTTGTCGGCCCCGGCGATGGTGTTTTGCGGCACGATGACGAACCCGAACATCGGGTTGCAGGCTCGGCCGAAGAAGCGCTGGATGGATTCAAGGCGCGGATCGGCCCACGCGACAGGATCGCACAAGGCCTCGGCAACGCTGGGGTTGTTATTCGCGGCGGCGCGGCCGAAAGCAGCGGCGACGTCAAGCGGCGTGGCCATGGTTTGGTCCGCGGTAGCCGAGCCGGTCGTTGGTTCGGTCTTGTCGGTCGCCGAGCGATCAGAAGGCATAGAGCAGCCCGAAGTGAAATTGCACCGGCTCTTCGATGTTTTCGCAGGCGGCTGTTTCCTTGACGCCCGGATCGAGGCAGCGCGTTTCTGTTGGCGTCGCGACGTCGAGTCGAACCGGAATCTGGCCGGAGAAGAGCCAGCGCAGCCCGACGCCTGTCCCCGTCCGGATGGTTTCGGCGTTGAGCCCGCCGAGGTCTTCGGAGATGCCGCCGAAGTCGTAGAAGAAGGCCAGCCGTAGCGAGTCGAAGAAGACCGGCGGGGTGCGCAGCTCGATGGCGCCGCTGACGAGAACGTCGCCGTCGTTTGCCACTTGGTACGCCACGCAGTTGTCGAGGCTGTCTTTTTGCGCGCACTTGTACGGCAGCTGGTTGCCCTGCGGGTCGTAGTCGACCGGGTCCGCGTTGTCGACGCCGCGTGTTGTGCCGTCGGGGTTGGCTTGTGGGATGCCGCCGGTCGAGAAGCCGCGCACGCCAAGCGCTCCGCCAAGTCGAAACCGTTCGTTGGCCGGCAGCTTGCGGTCTGACGCGCTGGTCGTGTTGGTAGCGAGGTGATACGCGCCGCCGAGTCGCAACATGCTCGCCAGGACCCACTGGCCGCCGAAGCGCTTGAACCACTTGCCGGTGGCGTCGATCTTCACGAACGAGCCCGTGCCGGTGCTCTTGCCCGCGGTGTCGAAGAGCTGCGCGTTGATGAGCGCCGCAGACACCGCGAGGAACGCGCCGCGGGTGGGGTTGAGCGGGCTGTCGGTCGAGTCGTAGGTGACGCGCGGGATGAGCTTTTGCTGAAACGAGAAGTCGGTAAACGGCTCGTTGAGCAGCAGTTCGCGGGTGCGCACATAAGCGAGGTCGACGCCGGTCGTAAACGCGAGTCGGCCAAACCGCTTGGACACCTCCGCCGCCGCGCCGATCTTGTCGATATCGATGGTGATGGTCGCGTAGTCGCGGATGAAATACGGCGCGATGAGTCGCAGCGACCAGTCCGAGCCCGCGAGCCGCCGGTTGAAGTAGGTCAGACCCACGTTGACGAGCTCGGGGATAATGAGGTCCGGGCCGATCTTGTCGAAGGTCCACCCGAGCTGTCCGCGCAGCTCGAGCAAGTGACCCTGACCCCACAGGTTGCGCTCGACGAAGCTGCCGCCGCCGGTGAGCAGCAGGCTCGGCAAGACGACGCCCATATGCGTGCCGTAGCCCGTGGTCAGGCGCTGCTGGGCGCTGGTCTGGTGCTCGATATGATCGACGACGAAGGCCGGCGTGGTCACGACCGAGCTGCCGCCGCTTTGCTGCTGTTGGCGTTCGGCGTTGATGGTCTGAAAGCCCGCTTCGAACTGCAGGTCCTTGCTGCGCGACTCCACCACCCGGACGAGCACGGCGATGCGGTCGCGCACGGGGTCTTCATCCGCGCCGATGTAGTCGAAGGTCACAGAGTCGAACAGGCCGGTGTTGCGGAGCATGCGTTGCGCATCGAAAAGCCGCGGCTTGGAGAACGGTTCGCCCGGCCGCGGCAGGTCCCGCAGCAGGATGTCGTCGTCGGTGTCGAAGTTGCCCGAGATGAAGACCTCGCCCATGCGCACGCGCTTTCCTTCGGCGACCGTGAGCCGGAGCGAGACTTTTTCGGCGAGCAGGCGCGCCTGGCGGCAGCGGTTTTCGGACTTGCCCTGCTCCCACGGCGTCAGATTCTTAGCGGGTTGTTTGCCGACGAGGCCCGCGAGCGGATTGCTGCCTTTGTCCGCCGCCGGGCCCGCCTTGGCAGCGCTGGACTTTCCTTTCAGACCGGCCTTGTCGTCGCCGCCGAGCCTGCCCAACCCGGCAACGCCAGCTCCCGAGTAGCCGCGGCCCCAACATTCGAGCAGAAAGCGCATCTGGAAGTAGCCGAGATCATGGTAGTATCGCTCGGCCGCGTGCACGCCCTCGAGCAAGCGTCGGTAGCTGATGACCGACCCCTTGGACAGCCCCATGAGCTCGCGAACCCTGGCGGCGTGCCCCCTGGATGCGCCCGCGATGCTGAGCTTGGTCAGGCGCGACCGGCGTCCCTCTTCGACCGGCACCTCGACGTAGATGAAATTTTCGCCCCCGGGCCGACGGACCTTGAAGCCGCGATCGGGCAGCAGGTACTCCCAGATCTCCTCGCGTCCACGGGTGTAGTGGCGCCGGTCGAAGACGCCCTTGAACCGGCTGGCTGCGCCGCGTCGCAGCTTGTAGCGGAACTCGAAAAACCCCTCCGACTCGTAAAACGACTTGAGCCGCGACAGGTCGGCGAGCATCTGGTTGATCTGCAAGTAGCCGCCCTGACCGAAGAAATCGTAGGCGTGCGTGCCGATGACAGCCTTGATCTGTTCGTCCTTGTAGTGGGCCAGCCCGGGGAACCGGAGCGCGCGGATCTGTGCTGCGTAACGAGTTGTAATGTAATAGGTAACGGCGGTGTCGATGCGTCCCGTCGTGGTCCTCGGCACGCGCCGAAAGTCCATGCGTACCTGGGCGAAGAGGGCGCCGCGGTTTTCGAGCATCGCGCGCAGGGCGCGGCGGCTTCGTTCGGCTTCGTCGAGGTCGAAGACGCCCGACTCGGCAAAGCTCATGGAGCCGAGCAGATCTTCGTCGGAGGTCGGCGTGAACGGGCTGTCGGTGGTCTCGCGCGTCATCATGCGCACGACGTTGCAGCGGCCGAGCTTGACGCCGATCTTCACCAGCTGTTCGACATCGAGGTGCTCGATCGTGATGCGCGGCTTGGCGTACCCGAGCATGCGCAAGTAGCGGCGGATCTTGCCTCGTGCCTTGACGCGGAGGCGGCCCGCGAAGACGTCTTCGCCCTCCAGTCCGCTGACCCGCAGGATGTCTCTCTTGGTGACCTTCTCGCAGGCCAGGCCGAGCCGTCTCTCGTCGCTGCTGGGCACGGCTGGATCTTTGATTGTGACCCGATAGCGCGACACGCGGTGCTTGACGCCCTCGTCCACGGCGATATCCACGGCAACGAGCCCGATTCCGGTCGAGCGGCTGCGCACATGGATCACCGCGTCGTCGTGGCCGCGCTTGGTGTACAGGGTCGCGAGCACCGAACATTGCCGCTGCAAGATGTCGCGCCCGGCTGGTGAGAGCGGGTCGAGCACGTCGCCCGGCTGGAAGATGAGCCGACCCTGCAAGTCCTCGCCGTAGACCTTTTCGTTGCGATGAAAGCGAATCCGTCGGATGAAGCGGTTGCCTTTCACTTTGAACGCGATTTTCGCCTTGCCGTACCGGATGCGGCAGTAGACGTGGGGGACCTGGAAGAAGCCGGTGTGAAGCAGCCGTTGTCGTCCGAGCGCGAGTTGGCCTGCCTTGAGCGGCTTGTCGATGGCCAGGTCGAGCAGGCTCAGAAATCGGCGGCGACGCGCCTCGGATTGGCACCGGGTGCCGATGCAGCCCTGCAGATCCACCTCGGCGATGGGGTGACCCAGGCACGTCTTTTCGGCCTTCTTGATGTCGGCGACGGCGACGGCCTCACGCTTCTTCTGCTGCGCCTGGATACCGCGCGCGCCCACCCGCCCGGCCGCTCCGTCCTGCACATCGAGCGCATCTTTGGGGCAAACCGGTGCGTTGGCCGAACGTTTGATCGCCTTGTTGCAGCAGGTCAGCCGCAGCTCGTCCGCGATGGCCGGATCGCCGCTTGTTGCCGTGCTGTACGGCTGTGCCCCCGCCTCGCCGCAAAGCAGCAGGCCCGTCGCCACGACGCCGATGAAGCAGCGTGTCGTCACAGGCCGAAGATCTCCGAGAACCGCTCGATCGGCACGCGGTAGCGCAGAGTCGCCCTGTAGATCTGCTGGTTGTACTGCGTCGATTGGGCCGACCGCGCCATCCCGTCAAACGACAAGCGATCGCTGATCCGGAAGTTGAAGCTCGCCTCGGTGCTTGTCCGTGCGCCGCCTCGTTCCGCCTTTCCGGCGATCGACAGCGACCTGCCGAGCTTTTGACGCACCTCGATCAACGCGCCGCCGTCGAGCTTCGGGGCGACCTCGAATTTGTCGAGCTTGATGAACGAGGACAGCAGCGTCGAGGCGAAGATCTCCGACAGCTCATTGGTCAGGTAACCCAACCCGAGTGACGCCCCCTGGCCGCCGGTGAGCAGGTTGCCCGTGAGCACGAGCGCCATGAGGTTGGCCTGGTCGTAGCTGGGCATGGACCACAAGCGGATGTTCAGCTTCTTGTTGATCGCCGAGAAGTCGCCGCGCGCCGCCTTGGCAGGGTCAAACAGCAAGCCGTCAACGCCGACCCACACCTTGATGATGCGGATCTGCCCGCTGCCGCTGCCCGCCGAGCCTCCAAAGCCGGGTCCGATGTCGAGATTGGACCCCGCAGCGTCGTCGGTTTGCGCGAGCTCGATGTCGGTCCGCGCCTGCACCTGCACGTTGGGATTGGCGACGTTGCCCGAGAAGTCCAGGAAGCCCTTTTCGACCTCGAACTCGCGTTTGAAGAGCTCGTAGGTCAGCGTCGAGCCGTGTTCGATGCGCAGCCGCCCATCGACCGTCATGTTGCCGAGGGTGCCGCCCACTTTGAGTTCGCGCGCGCTCATCTCCACATCGGTGCGCAAGAACGGCAGCTTGGACGTCACCTCGATGTTGCGCCCGCTGACCCGGAGCTTGAGCTTGATGTCCTTGTAGGCCGGGTTCTTCTCAAGGAACGACTCCCCGCCGCCGCTGACCTCGCGGCTGACCAGGTTTTGTCCGATGGCCCGCAGCGCATCGTGGCTCTTGGTGTACGCCGCCTCGGTGACCTTCACATCGCCCGACAGCGTCACATCGCGGCGCTTGTCATCGAGCATGTTGGTGCCGACGACGTGCAGCGTGGGCGCGACGATGACCGAGTACTCCTTGGGCTGGACGTATTCGTAGTCCTCGGCCTCGAAGTGGGCGTTCATGTGGTCGACCTTGTACTTGACCATTTGCGCCGTGCCGTGGAAGCGGAACCGTCCGTCGTCGATGCGGCCCTCGATCGTGTGGCTTTCGTCGACGGTGATGGTCATGCCCTCTTTGCCATCGGTGCGCAGGTCGATCGCGCCGCCACCGGCGAGCAGCACTTCCTTGCCAAAGCCGCGCGGCACGACGGTCGACGGTTTGAGCTTGAGCCGTCCATCGAGCCGCAGCCCATCGAACGGGCCGGTCAGGCGCATCGCGCCCTTCGCCGGTTTGCGCAGACACCAGGCTTTCGTGTCTCCCTTGAGCGCCGGCGACCGCATCACGGACAGCCGCATATCAAGCGTCGCCATCGACTTCTTGAGCGCCCCAAACCGCGGCACGTCGAGCGTTCCCGCCATGTACATTCGCAGTCGCGCGGGCAGTTTCTTGAGCTGATCGGCGTAGAGGAATGCGCCACACATCTCGACCACTTCGCGGCCGATCTGAAAGCGCGTGCTCTGAAAGTCGACCCGCGTCGGCAGGACCATCATCCGCATGATCCCCTTGTTGCGCAGGTTGTCGAAGCCGCCGTCGAGCTCGACCTCCATGCCCGCGTCCGGCACCTCGAGCGCGACCGAAAAGACGTCCTTGCCGGGCCTGAAGTCCATCTTGAACAGGCCTGTGCCGTTGGTGATGACCCGCGCGCCTTGCATCGGCTCAAGCCCGAGGAATTGCATCGGATCGAGGTCGTGAGCCCGCATGTTGATCGCCCATTGGTTGGGAATCAGCCGCTCGAAGATGATCGTGGACTTGTCGAGCAGGTCGAAGCGCTTGAAGAACTTGCGGCTGGTGACGATCGCGGGCTTGCCGCGCTTCTTGGCGAGCGAAACCTGGCTGTCACCCATCCAGATCTTGTCCCACGCCAGGCCGGTGACCTGCAGATCCAGGTCCATCGCGGCGTCAACGAGGTCGCCGCGCATCTTGATCCGGCCCGCCAGCTGCCCGCGCATCGGCATGCGCAAGCCGCGCAGGTAGTCGAGCTGGTCGAAATCGAGCCGCGGTGTGTCCAGGTCGATGTCGTAGCGCAACCGCTTGGGTTCGGTGATGTCGAGCGCCATGCGGCCCGTTATCTGCACCGGTCTGCGCCCCCTGCCCGCCGCCGGTATCGTGGCGACCAGCTTGTCGAGCGTGATCTTGCCGCCGGTCATCAACACGTTCGCCTGCAGCGCGTCGTACTTCTGGTAGGGCACGTCGACCTTGACGAGCCGGGTCTGGCCGGAGAAACGAATCGTCTTCATCGGCTCGCGCAGGTCGATGTCGAGCGAGCCGTTGCGCACGTCGCAGACCGTCCGGACGTTGGTGATCCCCATCGGCTCGATGATGCGCTGCACCGGCATGCCAAACACCGACAGCTTCCGCGCCTCGATCACCGGCAGCTTGCGTATTGTCTTGAGATCCTTGGAAAACAACCCGATCGCGAAGTCGCCCGAGAGGCGCCCGCCAAAGACCGCGATGTTCGCCCCATCAAGCGTGAGTTTGCCGTCTCGCAGCCCCAGGCCGGCGTCGATCTCCTCGACCGAATAGCCGGCCGCGACGATCTTGCGCCCCTGCAGCTTGCCTTTGACCCGTGGCGCCAGCAGATCGCCCTCGATCTCCGCGTTGCGCAACGACAAGGCGCCCGTTATGCCCTTGATATCCAGCGGTTCGAGCAGCGCCGCGAGGTCGGGCATGTGCAGGTCGGTCTTCAGCCGGACCTTGCCCTCGGTGAGCGCCAGTACACCATCAGCCTTGAGCCACTGCGCCTTGTGGGCCAGCGTCGGCCGCATGTCGATCCCTTCGCCGCTGCCGAGGTTGGACAGCTCGACCTTGCGAAACGCCATCTTCGTGCCGCGATCCGGTCCGGTCGCGTAGTCGATGCCGCCGCGCACAAACAGCTGCGGCAGCGCCTTCTTGAGCAGCACGCCTTCGGTCTGCCGGGCCATCCGCAAGTCGGTGTCGAGCGTGACCTGGAGATCAAACGGCGGTTTGCCCGCCTTTCGCAGCTCGTCGGCGTCCTTTCGCATCGTGAAATCGACGAACGTGTCCGCTACACCGCTGAGCCGACCCTGCATCGCGATCGCCGCCTTGCCGCCGATGTTGACGACCTGCGTCGCGAGCACCTTGCCGATTGAGACGTTGTCGGACGCGATCTTGCCGCGCGTCGTCATCCGCCCCTTGTCAAACAGCTTGTAGCGCACCCGATCGCTGCGCAGTCGCCCATCGAACGCATCGATGACGAGCCCGGTCGTGTCGATCTCCATCGACGGCTTGCCCGACGCGACGTGCTCGGCGGTGTGGTGGCCCATCTTCATCGCGACGCGACCCTTGACCGACCGGGTCATGAAGCCGCCCATCAACCCCTCGCCGGTGACATTACCGGTGGCCTCGAACAAGCCGCGCTCTCCGGCGGCAGCGGCCTCCTTGGTCGGGGATCGCCAGTGGAAACCGCCGTCGATCGTCGCGTCGCAGTCAAACAGCGGCCCGAGCATGGCGTTGAACATCGGCGCCCTGGTCGACGCCGTCATCAGCACACGGCTGCCGCGGATGTCCAACGGCGGCCCCAATGTCATCGTGTAGTCCGACCGGGCCAGGTTGATATGCGGCAGGTCCATCGAGGCGCCCTGGATATCGACGCGCTCGAGGTCGCCTTTCATCGACTGCACGACGAACGGTCCGCCCGGCAGCTGCTTGAGCCCGCTTCGATCGAAAGCGTCAAGCCACACCTGCGCGTGAGCGACGGTCAGCGTGCGTGTCTCCCAGCTCAGGGTGGTCTTCTCGTTGGCCGCCGTACGCATTGCCACGCTGCCTTCCAATTCGCCGCCCTTCGCCACGAGCTTGGTGCCGTTGAGCTGCATGAAGTAGTCCACTTCGCGCGCTGACAACGAGTCGATCGACAGCATGAACGGTCGGCCGCCGTCTTTCTTCTTGGCCGCGTCGGGGTCGGCGAAGGCAAGCGCGATCTTCAGTCGGCCCCTGTCGTCGGTGTCCAGCCGGATGCGCGGAGCGACCATGCGTGCTGTCAAGATGCGCACCTCGATTGCGTCCCGCCCCGCCACGAGGTCGCTGACGAGGCTGGTCCAGTCCACCCGCAGGTCGAGCCATTCTGCCGCGATCACCACGGTTGCATCGGGCGCTTTGACGACCGGTTTGATGAGCCGCAAGTAGCCCGGTGCCGGGCCCCATTGCACGTGCGCCGCTGTGACCGAACCGGGCAGCGCGTCGGTTGCAAAGGTGCTGATCTGGCCGGCGACGAAGGCCGAGTTGACGGCGAAATAGACCCACAAAACCAGCGCGACGACCGCAAGCGTGATGCGAACAACGAGCGCATACAGGCTCACGCCGACGACCTTCAAAAGCCGCTTCGCGCCGCGCTTGGTGATACCGGTCCGTCGCAAATCGTTCACGCGCGAAGTCTACACGCCGGTTGGCCCCTCGTCGTGTTACCCAACGCCCCAGCATGGTCGCGCATTCGCGGCGCTGTGCGACTCGTCATGAGCGCCGAAATCGAGTCTCTTTGTGGAGTTGTGCGAGACGGCTTGCGCGCGGCGGACATATCGCAACAATAGCGGCCTTACGCCCCAACTGCCGCTGGAGTTAGCCTGTGAAGCGCTACCAAGAAGTATTCGAGAACAACCGCCGCTGGGTCGCTAAGACCCGCTCATCCAACCCCGAATTCTTCACGGAGTTGGCCAAGGGGCAAGATCCCGACTTTCTCTACATCGGTTGCGCCGACAGCCGCGTGCCCGCGAACGTTATCATGGGCCTGGAGCCCGGCGCAGTATTCGTTCACCGCAACGTCGCCAACCTTGTGGTCAACACCGACCTCAACGGCCAGAGCGTTATCGAGTACGCCGTAACGCACCTGGGCGTAAGGCACGTCGTCGTTTGTGGCCACTACGGCTGCGGTGGCGTGCAGGCAGCGATGCAGTCCGCCGACCTGGGGACCCTCAACGGCTGGCTACGCGAAGTGCGCGACGTCTTCCGCAGTCACCGCGAAGAGTTGATGGCCATCGAGGATGAGGAAAAGCGGTACCGACGCCTCGTTGAACTCAACGTCATCGATCAGGCCGTGAACGTCATCAAGACAGCGTGTGTACAGAAGGCGTTTCTCAAGACCGGCTATCCGATCGTGCACGGCTGGGTGTACTCGTTGGATGAGGGCTTGTTGCACGATCTCGAAGTGCCCTTCAGCGAGATCCTGGCCGATATCCGCGAGATCTATCACCTGGACAGTTGAGCGAGCCAAGACCATGAAGCTGGATCACGCGACCGTGTTAGCGGTGGCGATACTTGGGTTGGCGTGCTCGAGCGCTGTAGACAATCGCGGCGGCGACGATAGCGCGCCGAAGACCGTCGAACTGCAACCGTCGGACTATGACAACCCCGGCCGCTACGTCGTCGCCCACCGCACCTTCAAAGCAACAGATCCCAAGACCAAGCGCGAGCTGATCTTCGAGGTCTGGTACCCGTCCGTCGCCCGCGTCGACGCCAACGGCAAGGCCGCCACCGTCCAGACCGGCAAGACCGAAGGCTTCGTCACCGAAGGCGCCGACGCCAAGACCCTCGCATCGCAGCTCGCCACCTCGGCAACGCAGTGCACAACCCGCAACACCGGAGCACACCGCGACGGCCCCGCCACCGCCGACACGGGCCCCTCCGCCAATGGCCTGCCTGCCGTGGTGTTCTCGCATTGCCATACGTGCATCCGCTTTTCGAGCTTCAGCATCGCCGAACGACTGGCCTCGCACGGCATCGTCGTTATCGCCCCGGACCACGCGGGCAACACGATGTTCGACTCGCTCGCGGGCAAGGGCGGTGATCTCTCCAAGAAGTGGCTCGATCTGCGTGTGGGCGACGTGAAATTCGCGCTCGACATGCTGGTTGATCCCGCCGCAACCGCCCTCCCCCAAGCCGTTCGAGGCCGCATCGACCCCGCCCGCGTCGGCATCTACGGGCACAGCTTCGGCAGCGTCACCGCCGGCGCGCTCACCCAGGCCGACCCACGCATCAAGGCCGTCGCCGGCCTCGCCGCCCCAATGGAAAACCCGCTCATCCCCGGCGTGAAGATGGCCAACATCAAGGTGCCCGTGCTCTTCGTCGTGGCGCGCGAAGACAACAGCATCACCGAAGTCGGCAACACCCTCATCCGCGGCAACTTCGACGCCGCCAAGACGCCGGCCTGGAAGCTCGAAATCGACGACGCCGGGCATTTTTCGGTCGCCGATCTCGCGGGCCTCGCCGACGGCTGGTTCGCCGGGTGCGGCAAAGGCGTGCGCCAGACAGACGGCAGCCCGTTCACCTACATCCCGGTCGCCGAGGCCATCAACATCACAGCCCGCTGGGTCAGCGCGTTCTTTGCTGCCCACCTCGCCGAAGAACCCGCCGCAAAGAGCGTCCTCGGCTCCCCGCCCACGGACAAACGCGCCCACATCAAGCGCCGCAACCAGTAGTCACACCCCCGGATCAGTAGTTGATCGGGATGCAGAGCTGGATGCCGAGGCAGTTGATGCAGAAGCCCTGGCAGTTGATGGTGCACGTCACCTGCTTGGGACTGCTCGTTGGTGAGCACTTACCCGACGCGCTGCATTTGCCGGTCACCGGAACCGAGCTGCACAGGCCGACCTTGACCTTCGTCGAACACGGCTCGTTGGGCTTGCTCTGGCAGCCGCCGCCCCAGCAGATGCCGGTCGGGCAGGTGCCGCTCTTGGCCTGACATGGCGCGTAGTCGTTGTTGGCGTGCTGGCACCCCTTCTTGGGATCGCAGGCGTCCTTGGTGCACGGGTTGCCGTCGTTGCAGCTCTTGAACGTGCCGGCCAGGCAGTTGCCGCCGAGGCACTTGTCGTTGAGCGTGCACGGGTTGCCGTCTTCGCACTTGCCGCCGCTGGACTGCTTGTGAATGCACTTGCCGAGCTCGCACACATCGAGCGTGCAGGGCTTGCCGTCGTCGAGGCACTTGCCCCCATTGGACGGCTTGTGGGCGCACTTGCCGTTGTGGCAGACGTCCGCAGTGCACGGGTTGCCGTCGCTGACGCACTTCTTGCCGTCCTTGGGCTGGTGCAGGCAGATCTTGTTGTTGCAAATGTCCTGCGTGCACGCTTGGCCGTCATCGGGGCACGGGCTGCCTTCCTTGACGGGCGGATGCACGCACGAGCCGGCCTGGCACACGTCCTGGGTGCACACGTTGCCGTCGTCTTTGCAGCTTGCAGCGGAGTTGGGCTTGTGTTTGCAGCCGGTCAGCTTGTCGCACGAGTCGGACGAACAAGCGTCCTGGTCGTCGCAGTCGAGGGTGTTGCCGCCGACGCACTTGCCCGCTTTGCACTTATCGGTCTGCGTGCAGATGTTGCCGTCGTCGCACTTCATCCCCGCGACCTTGGTGTGCTTGCACGACCCGTCGGTGTTGCACAGGTCCTGCGTGCAGGGTTTGCCGTCGTCGCACAGGCCTTCGTCCGTGTCGCCGTCGCAGTCGTCGTCCTTGCCATTGCATTTCTCAGGCTGCGCGGCCGGCGCATCGCACGTGACCTTGCCGTTGTTGCAAGCGGTGATGACGCCCTCGCACTGACCGAAATCGTTCTTCTTGCCTTTGCACTTGCCGCCGCCGCCGTCGAAGTTATCGGTCTTGCCGTCGCAGTCGTCGTCGATGCCGTTGCACTCTTCGGGCTTGGGGACCTCGGCACTGCAATCGGATAGCCCGCCGGGTCGGCACTTGCGGATGCCATCACAGACCGCGCCCTGGAAGGAATTCTGGCACTTGGTGGTCAGCCCGAGGTCCTCGGCGCGCTTGCTGCACGAGCACAGTCCCGCGGTCACCGCGCATTGCTTGGACTTGGTGCCGGTCGACGCATCGGTCACCGACGAGCACTCGTAGCCGGTGGGGCATTCCTTGTCGAACTCGCACTTGACGCCGCAGTAGCTGCCGTTCTTGCCAAACGAAACGCACACGTTGCCCGACTTGCCCTCAGCGTTGCATTCCTTGTTCTCGTTGCAGGGGTCGCACAGCCGCAGCCAGCGCGGCAGGCACATGAAGACGGTGTCGCCGCCAGCCACCTTGTTTTCGAGGCATTCAAAGCCGCTGGGGCAGTCCTCGATGCACGTCCTGCTGCACACCTGGCCGTCGGCCGTCTGGATGCAGAGGGTCGAGTCGCACTCCGAGTTGGTCTTGCAAGGCGCGCCGAACGTGCCGGGCTCGATCGTGTCGTCGCCGCCACCACCGGACGTGTCGAAATTGAACCGCAGGCCGGTGTCGTCCTCACCGTCGCCAACGGTCCCCGCACCAGCGTCGTTGCTGCCGCCAGATGACCCGGCTGTGCCGCTGCCCGACTCCGGATCACCACCGCAAGCCGCGATGACGAGGACAACAACCGCAACAAGGGCCGGCGATGCGAGGTCACAACGCCCCATAAAAGCCCCTTCAGTGGCCCTTTTGGTACGAGTTGTGGCCAAAAACTGTCTCATGTCGCCTCCGCAGGCTGGCCCGAAGGGTACAAGCGCACCAGTGCCCGATCAATTCTGGACCGATCTTCGCGTACAGATACTGTGGTGACATGACACCGATCCGTGTTCCAATCGTCGTGTTGTTGCCGCTCTCTCGCGGCATCTGCTAATCTCCAGAGCGCGTCTGAAAGTACGAACGTGCCCCTGTTCCACCAGTAAAGTGCCTGTCCCCCCCTGTCGAGGCACTTGCGGTACACGAATAGCGGTCTGAGGGGAAGGAAGCCATGCGCTACTCTCAATGGTGCCCTTGCGGCAAAAGCCTGACATCGTTTTTTGCGATCGCGTTGCTCGCGGTCGCGATCGGATGTTCGGATCCGGTGACGCCGCCTGGCGGAGAAGACACTTCGGTAGGTGATGAAGACACCGCCGACACCGGCGGTATCAACGCCGACGTGAAATCGACCGACACAGGGACCGGGGACAAGGACACTGGCCCCGCTGCCGACTGCACCAAGGCCGCCGACTGCTCCAAGAAGGATCTCGGCATCGACGGTCAAGCCTGCATGGAAGCCGCGTGCGTCTCCGGCAGCTGCAAAGCCCAGCCGATCAAGGACGGTGGCGCTTGCGATGACGGCTGGGAGTGCACCGCTGAAGGCACGTGCAAGAACGGCAAGTGCCAAAAGGGCACCAAGGGAACTGGCGCGGCCTGCAAGGGCAAAGCGCCTCCCGGCAAGGTCGCCGAGTGCGTCGAACCCGCCTGCAAGACCGACGGATCGTGCGCCTGGACCAACATCTCGTCGACCGCGGCCAAGGACTGCGACGACGACAACAAGTGCACCAAGAACGACACCTGCAAGCTCGGCGGCTGCTTTGGCGACATCATCACCGCCAAGGATTGCGACGATAAGAACGAGTGCACCGACGACCTGTGCAAGAAGGCCGACGGCTGCGTGAACATCAACAAGGCCGACAAGACGATCTGCAACGACGGCAACAAGTGCACCGACAAGACCGAATGCACCAAGGGCGTCTGCGGCGGCGGCGTCAAGGTCACCTGCGACGACAAGAACCCCTGCACGACCGACAGCTGCGACAAGGCTGACGGCTGCAAGTTCAAGGTGCGCCAAGACGGCGTGACCTGCGACGACGGCTCCAAGTGCACCGACAAAGACGAGTGCAAAGCCGGCATCTGCAAAGGTCAGCTCAAGGACGACGCCAAGGCGCCCAACCCGTGCGTCAAGGCCAAGTGCAACGCGACGTCGGGCAAGACCACGTTCACGCCGGTCGCCGACGGCGGCGTCTGCAGCGACGGGGACGCCTGCACGATCGACGACGAGTGCCAGTCCGGCGGCTGCAAGGGCAAAGCGCTCAAGTGCAACGACTCCAACGACTGCACCTTCGACGAGTGCGACAAGAAGAAGGGCTCGTGCGTGTCCGTCCCGCTCGCCGACGGCGTGACCAACTGCACCGACTCCAACAAGTGCACCAGCAACGACCGCTGCACCGGCGGCGTCTGCAACGGCGACGCTTACACCAAGACCGGCGACTGCGACGACAAGAACCCGTGCACCAACGACGCGTGCTCGCCTCAGACCGGCTGCTTCTACACGCCCAAGGCCGGGCTCTGCAGCGACAACAACCCGTGCACGGTCAACGACAAGTGCGATCTCGGCGTCTGCAAGGGCGTCGCGAAGAACTGCAACGACGGCGATCCGTGCACCAACGACGCGTGCCTGAAAGACCAGGCCGGCAAGTGCGGCCACACCAAGTTCGAAGGCCCGTGCAACGACAACAACAAGTGCACCACCAACGACATCTGCAACAAGGCCGCCAAGTGCGTCGGCAAGGACATCGACTGCAACGACAACAACACGTGCACGATCGACGTCTGCGCGTCCGACAAGGGCTGCACCTACATCAACGTCAAGGGCGGCACCAAGTGCGAAGACGGGCTCGCCTGCACCACCCAAGAGGTCTGCGACTCCGGCAAGTGCCTCGTCGTGAAAGACAACTGCACCAAGTGCGCCCAGCAGTCCGACTGCACCAAGCTCGACGACGGTGACCCCTGCAACGGCGTTATCAAGTGCGTTACCGCGGGCACCAAGAAGGTCTGCGACGTCGACAAGAAGACCATCCCCGACTGCGCCAAGCTCGGCGACGGCATCTGCTCGATCGGCTCCTGCAACCCGAAAACCGGCGCCTGCCTCAAGAAACTCAAGCCCGACGGCGCGCCCTGCAAAGACGGCAGCAAGTGCACCGAGAAGACGACCTGCGACAAGGTCGGCGCCTGCATCGGCCCGAAGATCAATTGCGACGACAAGGAGTCATGCACGGTCGACAGCTGCGACCCGAAACAGGGCTGCTTGCACGCCAAGAAGAAGGACAAAGAGACCTGCGACGACAACAACAAGTGCACGACCGGCGACACCTGCGACAAGGGCGTGTGCATCTACGCGAAGAACACCTGCACCTGCCTCAAGGACGACGACTGCAAGAAGTACGACGACGGCGACCTCTGCAACGGCGTCTTCGCCTGCACCGGTAACCTCTGCCTGCCCAAGAAGAACAGCGAGGTGAAGTGCAAGAAGTCCGACGTGCCGTGCATCGAGAACATCTGCCAGAAGGTCAACGGCCAGTGCGCGCCGATCAAGCTGCCCACCGGCCAGGCTTGCGACGACAACAACAAGTGCACGCTCAAGGACAAGTGCAGCAACGGCAAGTGCGACGGCGAAGACGCGCTCAAGGCCGGCCTGTGCGACGACAACAACGTCTGCACCGACGACATCTGCGACAAGATCTTCGGCTGCAACAAGGCCAAGAAGGGCATCGGCGCGGCGTGCGATGACGGAAACGCGTGCACGACCAAGACCAAGTGCGACAAGGACGACCAGTGCTCCGGTCAGAAGGTCGACTGCGACGACGGCAACGGCTGCACGCTCGACACCTGCAAGGCGGGTTCGGGGTGTCTCAACCAGGTCGACAACACGCTCAAGTGCGACGACGGCAACCCCTGCACGGTCAAGGACCGCTGCGACCAGGGCATCTGCAAGTCCGACGACGTGACGTGCAACGACAAGAACCCCTGCACGATCGACGTCTGCGCGGGCAAGGCGGGCTGCAAGAACGTGGTCCAGGGCGGCAAGGACTGCGACGACGGTCAGCCGTGCACGATCACCGATCGCTGCGACCTCGCCGGCAAGTGCGCGGGTAAGAAGAAGAACTGCGACGACGGCGCGTCTTGCACCGAAGACTCGTGTGTCAACGGCGCTTGCATCGCCAAGGCGAAGGTCGGTCTGCCGTGCGACGACGGCAGCAAGTGCACCGAGAAAGACGCGTGCGACAAGGACGGCGTCTGCAAGTCCCAGATCGTCGACTGCAACTCGAAGATCAAGACGAAGTGCCGCAAGGTCGTCGGTCAGTGCTCGCCGACCAATGGCTGCACGATCGCGGACAACGACGGCGTCTCCTGCAGCGACGGCAACCTCTGCACGTTCAACGACAAGTGCAGCGGCGGTTCATGCCAGGGCTTGCCGCTCAAGTGCGACGACAACAACCCGTGCACCGTCGACAGCTGCGATCCCAAGGCCGGCTGCCGCAACAAGCTCAACACCTGCGACGACGGCAACGACTGCACCCACGATAAGTGCGACCCGCCCAAGTCCGCCGCGGCGCCCAACGGCACCGGCAAGGGCTGCGTCAACAACGCGCTCGACGGCTTCCAGCCCTGCGACGACGGCAACCCATGCACCCAAAAGGGCAAGTGCGCCGGCAAGAAGTGCAGCGTCAAAGCGGTGATCTGCAACGATAAGAACACCTGCACGCTCGACAGCTGCAACGCCAAGTGGAAGGCCGATCCCAAAGACTCCAACGCGCCCAAGTCCGCGTGCGTCTTCCTGCCCGTCCAGAGCACCACGACGGTTTGCGATGACGGCGATAAGTGCACCTCCGACCGGTGCGACGGCCTCGGTAAGTGCGTGGGCACCAAGATCGACTGCTCCGACGGCAACGACTGCACCAAGGACCTGTGCACCAAGGACAAGGGCTGCAACCACACCACCGACGAGCCCAACGGAACCAAGTGCGACGACGGCAACATCTGCACCGCGAAGACCAAGTGCCACGGCGGCTTGTGCAGCGGCGGCAACAAGATCTGCTTCCAGTGCCAGGTCCAGAAGGACTGCGACCAGTACGACAACAACAACAAGTGCGACGGATGGCTCGAGTGCGTCGTTCCCAAGGGAACCAAGTTCGGCACCTGCCAGCCCCGCAACGATCCGAAGTTCAAGCAGGATCCGATTGTCTGCGACACGCTCGGCGACGCGGCCTGCGAAAAGAACCTGTGCCAGCCGCTGACCGGCAAGTGCAAGATGACCCAGCTGACCAACGGCACGATCTGCCAGGACGGCGACGCGTGTACGGTCAACGACAAGTGCAGCAACGGTAAGTGCAGCCCCGGCATCCCAGCGGACTGCAGCACCGTCGCCAACGCCTGCAACACGGCGGTCTGCCGCGCCTCGGTCGACACCAAGACCGGCTACGAATGCGTGCCGATTCCACGACCGGCGACCCCGCTCTGCGACGCGGACGGAAGCGGCTGCACGGCCAATGACTACTGCAAAGAAGGCAAGTGCATCGCCGGCAAGAAGGTCGACTGCTCCGGCACGGCAGGCGAATGCGAGATCGCGGCGTGCAAGTCGACCGGCGAAAAGACGTTCCAATGCGCCAAGACGCCGGCCAAGGACGGCGCCAGCTGCGACGACAAGCAGTTCTGCACCGCCGGCGACACCTGCAAGTCCGGCAAGTGCACCGGGGGCGTAAAAGCGCCCGACTGTTCCAAGTTCGATGGCGCGTGCTCAAGCGGAATCTGCGACCCGAAGGAGAACGGCGGATTTGGCGCCTGCCAGCCGAAGATCAAGCCTGGCAGCGACAAGAAACCATGCGACGCGGACGGCAACGGCTGCACCGTCAATGATATCTGTGCCAACGGTGTGTGTGTCGCCGGTGCGCCGCCCAACTGCGCCAAGCTCAACGGCGCGTGTACCGTCGGTGCGTGCAAGTCAACGGGTGCCCTGCAGTTCGAATGCGTCGCGGCGCCGACTCGGGAAGCCAAACCCTGCGAGGCCGACAAGAACGGCTGCACCATTGGTGACCGCTGCGTGAAGGGCAAGTGCACCGCTGGTACGCCGGCCGACTGCAAAGCCAAGGGCGACGGCAAGTGCCTCGTCGGTACCTGCAAATCGCTCAGCAACGCCCAATACACGTGCATCGGGTCGCCGGCCAAGACGGGTTCGCCTTGCGATTCGGACGGCAACGGCTGCACCCGAAATGACGCCTGCAACGACAAGGGCGCCTGCCAGCCTGGCCCGACCGTCAACTGCAACAAGGACAGCGGAACCTGCGCGATCGGCACCTGCGTCAGCGTCGGCACCGACAAGTTCGAGTGCAAGGGCGCGGCCAAGCCGGACAACACCCCGTGCGATGCGGACGGCAACGGCTGCACCGAGAAGGATAAGTGCCAGGGCGGCAAGTGCGTGGCCGGTAAAGCCCCGGACTGCTCGGCCCACACCAAGGGCGCGTGCGTGCTCGGCGGCTGCACCAACAAGGGCAGCGACAAGTACCTCTGCGAGCCGTATCCGCGCAAGAACGGTCAAACGTGCAACGCCGACAACGACGGCTGCACGAAGAACGACGCCTGCGAGGGCGGCACCTGCACCAAGGGCGCGATCGAGACCTGCAAGTCAGTGGCCGGTCCGTGCGTCAACGAAAAGTGCCAGTCCAAGGGCAGCAACGACTTCAAGTGCCTCGTGGCGGCGAAGGAATCGTACAAGACGCTCGATCCGCCCACGGCTTGCACGCCGACCACGGGCAAAGCGCAGGACACGTGCTTGAAGGGTTACCTCTGTGGCCAGACCGGCACCGTCGAGGTCGTCGATCCCAAGGACAAGACCAAGAAGATCAAGATCAAGAAGGGCCTGTGCCAGCCGAGCGTCCAGGTCACCTGCGACGACGGCAGCCAGTGCACGCAGTCCGACGTTTGCCACGGCGGCAGCTGCACCGGTCAGAGCAGCAAGGACTGCGACGATCGCGATCCCTGCACGTTGGACGCTTGCGTCGCCAAGGACGGCACCTGTAGCCACAAGAAGATCGCCGGTTGCGTCAAGTGCATCGACGATGACTTTGAGCCCGACGACAAGGCCGGCCTGCCCACGTTCAAGGACTGGGCGCCGTCTTCGAAGCATCCCAAGCACGTTTCGTTCAAGCTCGACAAAGCCGGCGCGATCGACAACAGCCAGCTCGGCGTCATCGCGCAGTGGAAGGGCCAGCTCAAGTACAAGGACCACACCGGCAAGCTCGTCACCGAAGAGAAGCCGATCCCGGTCCGCCTGCTGCACCGCCGCTACTACCTGCGCAAGGGCACGATCCCGCCGGTCTTCCAGTTCAAGCTGCTGACCAAGTTCACCGACCAGGGCTGCGCGCGCGAAGTCGTCCAGGTCGTCATCAACAACGAGGTCCAATGGCAGCAGTGCAAGACGACCCCGTCGACCGAGATCAAGGGCTCCGACACCTCGCAGTTCATCCAGCTGCCGCTCGCGAAGTGGGCCGGCGACACGGTCGACATCGAGTTCCGCGTCTGGGCCGACGGCAAGGACACAACGTCCGGTGGTTGGGTGAAGATCGACGACGTCATGCTCGCGGGGAACTGCGGACCCGGTTGCCTCGCGGCCGGCTTCGAAACGGTGGGTCTCAACCCGCCGTACGAGCCCGATCCGAAGCTCCCCAACGCCAAGCCGCCGGAGCTGCCGCCGTTTATCCCGGCCAACGTGCAGCCGACCGCCAGCGCCGCCAATTACTTCAGCTGGAAGCTGGTCACCAAGGGAACGCACACCGGCCGTGGTGCGGTGCAGGCCAAGTACAGCGGGGCGCCTCCGGGTGGTAAGGCCCAGACCGCGTCGCTGCGCATGCCGATCATCCGACCGGTCGCCAAGGACACCCTCTACTTCGCCATGAAGCTCGAAGACACGGGCGCCGCGGGCGACGAGCTATCGGTTATCGCTCACCAGTGGGACAAGACCGAGAGCTCGATCGTCGGTAGCACCTCGATCTTCAAGCGGACGGTGACCAAGCCGGGCTGGAGCGTGGTGAAGATCGACCTGAGCGCCTACGCCGGCAAGAGCATCGACCTCGAGTGGCGGGCCAAGACCGCGACGGCCAAGGGCGCCAAGGGCACGTTCATGCTCGACTCGATCGCCATCCAGGGTTTGTGCCAGTACGCATGTTTCCGCGAGAGCTGGGACCTGTACGGCATCAAGAAGTGGCAGGTGTTGACCAAGGACAAGAAGAAGAGCGCCAAGCTGTCGACCACCCAGGCCAAGACCAAGCCCAACTCGCTGTACGTGACACACGGCAGCGGGATCAACGACAAGGTGCCGCTCATCGTGGGTTCCAAGCCGGGCAGCAACCTGATGATCCAGGGCTCCGTGTCGGGCATGAGTTGGGAGTACGACGCCAACATCTTCATGAACAAGAAGCTGTGTCCGGCGCCGGGTGTCCCCGCTACGGGCAACATCGACACGGTCAACATCAAGGGTCAATACCAGGACTACATCGACTCGTTCGAGACGGCTCAGCTCGGTCCAAATGACCCGCGTTGGTTCAGCATCCACGGTCAATGCGAGAGCAGCTCGGGCTGGAAGCGCTTCAAAGGCAAGGTGCCCGACGAAGGCCTCGGCCGCGTCTTCATCCCGCAGATCTGGGTCACCTCGCCCAAGGTCGTGACCGACCTCAAGGGTTACATCGACAACATCACGATCATCTGCAAGTAACGCTCAAAGCAGCCAACACGCTACGTCCCGCGACGCGTCCCCTGGGCGACGTCGCGGTGGCGTTTTTGGCCGATGTCACCGGCTGATCGCTGCCGATCGATCGACGGCTGCCGGCCGTGTTTGAGCTGGATGGAGAAAGGCGAGCTAGATTTCGACTTCGGCGACGTTGACCGAGGCGCTGCGACAGAGCTGCGAGATGACGGCGCACGCTTCGACCGTGGACAGACCCGAGTGGTCGATGACCTGCTGGACCGAACGCTGTCCGTCGATGAGCGACGTGATCGCCTTGACCTTGTCGAGCGCGAAGTAGCCGCCCGGCATGGTCTGGTCTTCCTCTTTCATGCTGACAACGCGCGAAAACGGCCCGAAGACATTCTGGTAGTAGTCGAGCAAACGTCCCTCGTTGTGGCGCAGGAAGTTGCCGATCGAAGGGGTCAGCGGCGCGACGACGACCATGCGCTCGAGCGAGACAAGGGCGCCTTCCCGGTCACCGATCTCGAAGAGCGACTTCACATCCGAGAAGAGGTTGTCGGCGATCACCGACGGCATGACCGACTGCTTGTAGCGGATCTTGCGCTTCACCTCGGGGCCCGAGAGCACGATGGTCTCGGCGGAAGCAAGCTGTTCGGGCGCCTTGGTCTTGGCGCGGACAAAACGTTCGGCTGCCGACTCCGCGTCGTCCTCGAGGATCTCGATCTCGGATTCGTCGATCAGCTCGTCGGTCAGCGCGAGCAAACCGCCCGCGTCGAGCATCCCGTCGAGCTCATTGAGGGCATCGAGCAGGCTCGCGACGCGCTGGTCCGTCGGGAGCGCCAACACAGCCTGGTGTCGCGCTACGGCCCATTGCGCGCCGCCTGAAGGGGCGAGTGGATCGGTGGGAACGTCGGGTTCGATTGCGATGGTGGTCAAGGCTTCGGGTCCCGGGCCGCCGCGGCCTCTGGCGGGTTCGGTCGCGAGTCTACGCCAGTTGGCAGGCCCTTGCACATTCCCGGCCCTGGCACATTTGTGGCCCTTGCACATTCGGCAACGGTCGCCAACTCTGCCGACGTGAACGCTCCACAACCAGACAATCCGCCCGCCGCACAACCGACCGATCCAGTCCACGTTGTCTTCGAAAACGATCGGCTCGTCGTTGTCAGCAAGCCGGCCGGCGAACCCACACAGCCCGCACGTCGCAGCGGAGGCGCGCTCAGCGATCGCGTGTCAGACCTGCTCGGTCGCAAAGCGAAGGTCGTCCATCGACTCGATGCGCCCGTTTCAGGCCTGGTGGTCTTCGGTCGCGACGATTCAACCACCGCGTGGCTGTCCAACTGCCTACAGGAACGCACGATCCGTCGCGGCTATCTCGCCCTGGTCCGCACCGACTGCGCGCCGGCCGAAACGACGATCGATGAATCGCTGCTCAAGGCCACGAAAAAGGACGCCAAAGTGCGCGGCGGCGGGCTCATGTACGTGCATCCCACCGGCAAGTCCGCCAAGACGTCCGTGCTCCGGCTCGCCGAAGATCGCGATGCGGGTGTGGCCCTCGTCGCCGTCAGACTTCACACCGGTCGCACCCACCAGGCGCGCGCACACCTGGCGTGGGGCGTGGGCGCCATCGTGGGGGACCGGCGCTACGGCGATATCGGCAGCCAGGCACGCGTCGGCTTGCACGCGGCGATGTTGATCGTTCCGGCCCGGGGCAAAGAGCCATCGGTGATGGTGGCCCAGGATCCGCCCGCCGACTTCTGGGAGCTGGCCGAGGGCACCGAGCTGGCCGCCACGGACTGGCGCGAACAGCTCAGCGGGCTGCTGGCTGGTTGACGGCCCTTTCGTGCACGAGGCGGTCAAACCCGAGCTGAACCCGGAAGAAGCGGTCGATCCTCAAGTGCAAGAGCTCCGAGAATTCGACCGGTAGCAGCTGCCCGGCGCTGGGCACGCGCATGGTCTCCGCGTTGCCGATCTGCTCGGCTGCTTGTTCGACGTCAGCTCGCGGCGACAGCGGATCGGCCGACCCGCTGACCAACAGGGCAGGTACGTCCAGTTCGATCTCGGGCGCGTCGCGGGTGTGGCTGTCGACCGCCTGCAGGAACGCGAGCAAGCGCGGCAATTCGATCGTCGCTCCGTCGGCGAGCAGCTCACCAAGCCGGCCCGAATCGAGCATCTCGGACACCGCGCCAACCACCCGAAGCACATCGTGAACGGTCGCCGAACGCGCACCCAGGCCGGCGACCTTCCAGATTGTGGGGGCATAGGGGGCGAGCGCGGCTGCGATCTCGGTCAGCTGCGGGCCCACCGCCGAAAGCGGCCCGATGTACGGGGCGAGAACACGGCGCAGCGGTCGCCCGTAGAGACCCGCGATGAGCACCTGCGCGGCCAATCGTTGTCCAGCTTCGGGGGCCGCAGCGAGCGCGACTCGCGTGCCAACCGACCACCCGACCACGACGAATCGGTCCAGCCCCGCCGCGTTGGCCACGTCGATCATATCCTCGGCGTGTTTTTGCACCGAGATGGATGCGTACTCGCCCCAGCGCAGGCCGCGGTACTCCCAGCTGACGATCTTGTGCAGCGGCGCGAAGTCCTCGATCAGCTCACGCCACGCGTCGATGCCGCCGAGCAGCCCGTTGCACAGCAAGATCGCCGGTCCAGGTCCGCTGCCGCAGGTATAGCCGCGCAGCTGCACCCCATCGCGTGCCACGACGCCGAGATCGGCCACGTTCGTGCTAGCCATCTAGTGGTCCGTCTCAGAAGTGTGATTGAGCTGCCGGCCGAAAGTCGGACCACCAGCTTTTATTTGCAAGGGGCCTCGCGGGGGAGGCCCCTTGGCCCGCGTTGTTTGGCAGCAGTGGGCGTCGTTTTCGTGCCTCACCCCAACCTCCGCTTCGCGGCTGTGTCTCGTCGCCGTCCACTGATCGTTTCCTTTGCAACCAGACACTAAAATACCTTCTCGCTGTCGAGCAGGATCGTGACCGGGCCATCGTTGGCGATCTCAACGAGCATATCAGCGGCGAACACGCCTTCGGCCACAGGCAAGCCGGAATCCCGCAACAACGCGGCCACTTTATCGATCAACGGGCGCGCGTATTGGGGGCGCATCGATGCGATGAAGCTCGGCCTTTTACCCTTGCGGACGTCGCCGTGCAGGGTGAACTGGCTGATCACAAGCACGCCGCCGCCGATGGTCGCGACGTCCAGGTTCATCTTGCCGGCGTCGTCTTCGAAGATGCGCAGTCCGCCGATCTTCGCGGCGATCCACGCAGCATCTTTGGCGTCATCGTCGTGGCCCGCCGACACGAGCACGCACAACCCCTGTTCGATCGCGCCGACGATCGCGCCGTCGACCGATACCGATGCTCGCTGCACACGCTGGACAACCGCCCTCATGGTCGCGTCATAGTCCAGATCGCGCTCGATCGCCACCGTTGCCGTCGCGACCCCAGGTTCGATTGGAGTTCGCGGGGCGCGAGGCTCCGCGGGTGCTGCCGCACTGCCGTTCGCTATCCCGGCCGGCCCGAGCGCGCACGTCGCCCTCCCCGACCCGGCGCTCGGTTGAGACGACGGGCACGCGGCCCGGTTCTGTCATCGCCCACCGCCGCGACGGCGGACAGCGGCCCCCGGCGGATCAGCTCATGGCCTGCGGCTGCATGGGCAGACGCAGGCCGGCGATCGTGGCGGCCGTCGCGCGGGCATCAGCACCCGAACGCGAACCCGAACGCGAACACCCACTCGCTCCTCGAGCCTCCTCAACGCCGGCTGATCGGCGCCCCTCTCGGGGTGAGGGCATCCCGCGCGGTGGCGGTGGAGTTGGCCGCGGCGCTTGGTCTGGTGCCGGCCGCCGAAGCCGAAGCGCTGCTGGCGGCGGCCGACAAGGTCGCGGCCATGCTCACGGGCCTGATTCGCAAGCACAGCGGCACCCCGTGAGGGTGTGAGTTCGGGTTCGGGTTCGGGTTCGGGTGGTCCGGACCCGGCCTATCGCTCAGTCAGCGACTTCCAATCGGGCCTGGATCTTTGGGGATCTTTGGGGCGCGGGGGTTCGCAATCGTCGCTTTTGGTCTAGCCTTTGTGGTCATGCCCTACGACCTCAACAGCGCCGCTGCCCGGCTCCGCGACAAGCACGCCAACCCGCTCGCATTTCGGCACACGATGCTCGATTTGCTGTTCGCGACGGGCTGCTCGGTCAGCGAACAAGCCGTGGCCCTCGAGGGTGGAGACGCCATGTGCGTCCGCGCCTCTGGACCGTCCGCGCCGTCGCTGCAGTCACCGCTTGTTGTTGTCGTCGTCGATCTCGATCCCCCCCACCTCGGTCATGTGGCCCGGGAAATCAGCCGCCAAGCGCGCTGGCCCGCGCATCTCGCCTCTCTCGGCGGTCCATCGGTCGCCGTCACCTGGGCAACGGCCCTGCACGCGCTGGTCAGCGCCCCCGGACAGCGGCCGTGGGTCGCGTTGTATTTTCGCGGCCCAGCGCACGGTCTCGGCGCCTACGTTCGCGCAACGCTCGCCGGGCTGCCTGAAGCGGCCGAAGTGGTCCAAGCCGTGCCGTCCGTACTCGAAGTCGATGACAGCGGCTCCGGTCCATTCGACCTCGCGCGCCTGGATCTCGTGCGGTCGCGCAACGTCTGGCGTTTCCCGGCGTGCGACCACACGTACTCCCTCTCCGTCGCCGGCCGCTGGCACGACAGCCTGACGACCTTGCGCGAGCTGCTCGACACCCTCGAAACCGGCAACTCGTGGACGCTGCACGATGTCCACCTGTACCAAGCTCAGGGCGCGCACCTCGCGGCCGTGCTGCGAACTTCCGCGGCTGTCGCCTTCGAGCACGATGACGTCACCCTGGTGCAACTCGAGGGGGAACAACGCCTCATGTTCCCGATCAATGACGCGCTCGCGGGCTTGCAGGTGCTGACTGAAACCGTGCCAGCTGCCTGGCGTCAGGAGCTCAAGCGCCCGCTGCACATGCACGTGTTGCCCGACGGGCTGCGGCTCTATTTCCGGGTGCCGACCGGCGCGAAAGTGGTCGATCTCCCCGACCGCGCGGCAACCCTGCATTGCGCATGGCAGATCGAACCGCTCGCCGTTGTCCCCACCCTCGCGGTCTTGCCGCTGGCGATCGGGAACACCGAACGCGTCGGCCCCGTGCCGCCTGGCGTGATGGTGCAGGGTGCCGTCGTCTGGCAGACCCCCGCCTTGCAAGACGATGAAGATATCGTCGGCCTGCTGCGCGCCATCGCTCACAACGTCGCCCCCATCTGAGCGTCCGCGTCCGGCGACCCAGCTGCGACGCGTCCTCCAGCACCGGTCACTGCCGTGAAGACCGTCACGATCAAGCTGCCGGTTTCGCCTGATTCGCCCCCCGAGGCGACCGATCCAGCGTTGCTCCAGGCCGCCGCGCTCGAAGCCGGTCTCACATCCGAGGACGTCACGGCCGTTGTGATCCGCCGCCGATCGCTTGACGCCCGCGCCCGCCGCCGTCCCATGTGGGTCATCCGTGCTGACGTGTTCGACACGCTCGACGGTCCGCCCGATCTCTCGCTGCCCCCAGTCATCCGGCCGCGCCATCTCGCACGCCCTCATCCGCAGCTTCGTCCGGTCATTGTCGGCATGGGACCCGCGGGCCTGTTCGCCGCGCTCCGGTTCGCCGATTTCGGCATCAAGTGCACGATCCTCGACCGCGGCGCCGCGGTGCAAGAGCGCAACCTCCACGTGCGCGACCTGCGCGTATCCGGCGTGCTTGATCCCGAGTCCAACCTCTGCTTTGGCGAAGGCGGCGCCGGCACCTACTCGGACGGCAAGCTGTACACCCGCGGCAAGAGCCCCCGGGTGCGCGAAGTCTATGAACGCCTCGTGGCGCTCGGACTGGCACGACGCATCCTCGTCGACGGCCATCCGCACGTCGGCACCAATCGCCTGATCCCGATGATGAAAGTGCTGCGCAACGCCCTTCTCGAAGCGGGTCACGAGCTCCTCTTCGACGCGTGCATGACCGACCTCGTCATCCGCGATGCAGGCCCCGATCCCGCCGTCGATCGGGCCACCGTAGCGGGTGTCGTTGTCGCCGACGGACGCGAAATCATCGGCACGCCTGTTCTGCTCGCGACGGGTCATTCGGCCCGCGACACCTACCGGATGATGGCCGGCCATGGCGTGCAGATGCAGCGCAAGCCGTTCGCGATCGGCGCCCGCGTCGAACATCCCCAGGCGCTCATCGACGACGTGCAGCTCGGTCCACTTGCCGGCTGGGCATCGGTCGGCGCCGCCGAGTATTTCGTGCGCCAACAGGTCGATTCCGCTGTCGGCAAGCGCGGCGTCTACAGCTTCTGCATGTGCCCGGGCGGATTCGTTCTGCCGTCACCGACCGTGCTGGACCACCTCAACGTCAACGGGATGAGCAACAGCAACCGCGGCGGCCGTTTCGCGAACGCCGCGCTTGTCATGCAGGTGATGCCGGGCGACATGTACCTCGACGCGCCTGGTGACCTCGACGACGACCCCGATTTCGGCGCGCACGTGGCCGATGGAGCCCTCGCAGGCATCGCGCTGCAGGGCATCTTGGAACGCCGGGCCTATCAACTCGGTGGCGGCGGCTATCGGGCCCCTGCGCAGCGCCTCGTCGATTTTGTGGCCGATCGCGGCGCGGGAGAGCTCCCCGAGCGCACGTCCTATCGCCCCGGGGTGCAAGCCGCAGACCTGCGCGGCCTGTTCCCAACGCGTTTCGGGCTCGGTTTGCAGGACGCAGCGCGCCGGATCGATAGCCGTCAACTGCGCGGCTACCTGTCGGACGAAGCCCAGATCATCGGCGCCGAGACCACGACCTCGAGCCCGGTGCGTGTCCTGCGCGGCGACGATCGGCAGAGCACCAGCCACGCGGGCCTGTATCCGTGCGCGGAGGGCGCCGGCTACGCGGGTGGTATCGTTTCCAGCGCGATCGACGGGATGTTATCGGCCGAAGCGATCATGGCCGCCGCTGGTATCGAAGTCGCCGAGGAGCCCGCCGTTGCGAAGCAAGCCTGACCCCGCGGTTGTCGCGCAGCGATTGCGGCAGCTGCACGATGAAACCGATCGCCGATTCGCAGCCACGACCGGCGTGATCACGACCCAAACCGGTGTGTCGATCGGCTGTGGGTCAGGCTGCTTTTCGTGCTGTGTCGACGGTTTGACCGTGTGGCGGCCCGAGGCTGATCGCATCGCGGCGTGGGTGCGAAAAAACGGCCTGGCGATCGCCATCCATCCAGCTGGAGCTTGTCCGTTCATCTTCGATGGGCGTTGCCAGGTCTATCCGGCTCGCCCTTATGTCTGCCGATCCCAGGGTGCAGTCCTGCGTTTTCTGACCGAAGACGGCTGGCACCGAGACACCTGCCCGGAGCATCTCGCCGACGTGGACATCGAGGCTTTGCCCGATTCCGCCACGTTTGAGATCGGCCCTGCCGAAAGCGACTTGGTGACGATCGCCACGATCGACTTGGAGGCGCGCGGCGAAAAGGGGCTGCCCGATCGGGTCGATTTGCGCGAGCTGGCCGCGGAGCTTGCCCCGCTGACTGACCGCTATTCCGCGGCGAGCATGTCGGGTGCGTTGGACCGCACGAAGGCGAAGTAGGTTTCCGCGTCGAGTTCAGCTTGCACCCGTCCGGCGTCGACCTCGTCCTTGAGCCAGCGCTGAATTCGCCCGAGCCAGGGGCCTCCGCGTCGGCCTGTCTTCTGCATGACGAGGTTGCCAAAGCCCTTCGGTAGCGGTTCGACCTTGGCGTCGAGCTCTTTGACGCGGGCGATCCGATCGTTGAGCTGGGCGGCGAGGGTTTGGACCTCGCGGATGCGTTCGGGGCGCTTGGTCGTGAAGTCCGACTGCGAAAACGCGATCACGTCATCGAGGTAGTCGCCCATGTCGCGGATCAGCCGGCGCACAGCGGAGTCGGTCCAGTTTTCCGCGTACACGTTGGCGCGGGCGTGGTTGCCGATCACGTAGACGATGCGATCGCCGAGCTCGGGCTCGAGCTCAAATCGTGCTGCGACACCGCGCATCAGCGAGGCGCCGAGCTCTTCGTGGCGGAAAAAATGCACCCGACGGTTGCTGTTGACCGTTCGTGTCCAGACCTTTCCGACGTCGTGCATGAGCGCTGTCCAGCGCACGACCAGCTGCGCGGGGCATTTATCGACGACCTGCAGCGTGTGGTCCCAGATGTCCTTGTGGTGCACCGGGCAGCTCTTGTGAAAGCCGACCATCGCGCTGACTTCGGGCAGCAGCTGTGGCAGCACCTTGACGCTGAGCAGAAAGCGCAGGCCGAGGCTGGGTTTGGTGGTGACCAGGAGGTTGTTGAAGTGGTGGCGCCAGAGGCTCCGATCGACGGTGTGAATGCGGTCGAACTTGCCGTTGGCGGCTTTGCGCAGCTCGTGTCCCGCGCGCAGTCCGGTCTCGGCCGTGATGACCGCGATCGCCAGGAGGCGGCTCGGATCATCGTTGAGACAGGCGCGTGCGTCGCCGACGATCTGCAGGCGATCGTCGACGATCGTGAGCCATGGGGGCAACACACGATCGGTCTTTTCGGCGGTTGCGGTGATGACGTGTGGCGCGGTCAACGGCGGCTCTTTTGGGCGGGTTGTGGGTCGGTGGGACGAGAAATGTCGCGTGATCGGGGCGCTCGGCGAACCGGCAGATCGCGACCATGCGACCGATCTGAGCCGGAAATGCGATGTAGCCAGCGGCGCTTCGTCCGTCAAGCGCCAATGCGCGACAAGGCGTCGTGAAATTTTCGACGTTCGCACACCGAAGTTGTCCAAGGCGGTGCAGGTCCCTGTTTTGGTTGACACCCCCCAACACCGTTGGTAGGTATGAGGACAGGGATCTGCGAATCCACAGCCCTGATCTCCCCACGGATTCGGATCACATCGGTTGGATTTATCTGACCGAATCGGTGGCGGCTTTGTCCCCTACGTTTTAAGCCGTCGACTTGCTGGACTGACTGAGACCAGAGCGATAAGACGCTCGCGCCTGGGGAAGCAATGACCAAGAAGAAGAGCCTTCCATCGGTCAAGAAGAACATTGCGGACTTTCTTTCCGATGAAGATGTTTCGATCAGCGCCAAGCAGGAAGCGCGGGTCTCGACCTTCATGATGCTGTCGGAGGGTGATTCTGTCGCCGCCGACGACGCAGCCTTGGGTGCAGAGCACTGCAGCCACGGTTCGCACGGCAGCCACGGCTCGCACGGCAGCCACGGTTCGCACGGCAGCCACGGTTCGCACGGCAGCCACGGCTCGCACGGCAGCCACGGCTCGCACGGCAGCCACGGTTCGCACGGCAGCCACGGCTCGCACGGCAGCCATGGTTCGCACGGCAGCCACGGCTCGCACGGCAGCCACGGCTCCTGGTAGCCGCTTGATCGTCACTTGAACGCCCGCGTCGGCCTGCCCGGCGCGCCCTGCAACACCCCGGTTCGTCCGGGGATTTGGGGTTTTTGGCTCTGAAGACCGGCCTCGCTGGCGCAGGTGCCGCGTTTTCAGCCGGGTCGAATCATCTCCCAGTGCCGCGGTTGCGCGTGTCGACGCAGCTTGTTGAGCGCACGTTCGTGGCGTCGTCGCGTCGCCGCGTAGCTCCATCCGGTTCGTTTGGCGACCGCGCTAAGCGACTGTCCTTCGCTGTAGATCGCGTCCAGTACCAGCTGTTCTTGTGTGTTCGGCGGGTTCTTGGCCGCCGCCATCACCTCGTCGAGCGCCATGCGTGCGCGGATGCGGTTGGTGTCCACCTTCGCCACCGGATCAGCCCCCGTAGCGGGTCGAATCTGTCGGCTGCGTGCGGTCGGGCCTCGCCACCGGGCATGGCGGGCTTCCCGGCGTAGGGCATCGAGGACCCGGCCGCGCATTCGGGCGTATGCGTAGGTGGTCAGCCGTCCGTCGCCGATCGGTCGGTAGCGGCTCGCGGCCTCGACCAGGCCGGTCATGGCTTCAGCGATCATGTCCTGGCGCACATCCGGGTCCCGCGTTGTTTCGCAGGCGATTGCGATCGCGATCGCTCTTCCCCGTTCGAGTTCGCTGGCCGGAATCGCAGGCTGTCGCGGCGGGTTGGACACCGAGACCGCGGCTTGAACGGGGCCATCGGAGGCAGGACTGGGTGAGGTTGGGTTGGGTGCAAATGTGGGCATCGATGGGCTCCGGCGGGCGTGAACTGGGTTGGACGATCAACATGCGGCGAGCGTCTTGTCGCCAGGCGTCTTGTCGCTGGCGTCTTCTCGTAGGGCTGATTGCAAACCGCGGGCCAAACCGCTTCAGCGGCGATCAGGCGTTGAAAAACAGCAACTTGGGTGGTAGTCAGCGCGCGGATCGCGGCGCCACGGGGTCTGGGCGCCCCAAGTCTGGGTGGGGACTGCAGATCCCGGCACCGGCCGCGGATACGACGGCGCTGGCCACGCTTCTGCGAGACGACCGCTTCGTCATGCGATCTCGGGTGGCGAATTCGTTGACGGCCGGCCGACCTGCCTTATCGTCGATCCACCACATCCCGCCAGCCCACGGAACAACGCCATGAACCGCACGATCGCACTCCTGCTCGCCACCAGCCTGCTCTTTGCCTGCAGCGACGAGCCGGATGAAAGCGCTGCGGTCCCGACACCCCAGGCCGCCGCGGAAGAGGCGCCCAACGAGGTGCCGAAGGTCGTCGAGATCAAGGGGCCGGCGATCGGTGAGATCGCCAAGAAGGTCGGCGCCGCGCTGCCTGCGATCGCCAAGACCAGCGGTGACCATTTCAGCAAACAGCTCAAGGGTGCGGGCAACGACAAGAAGGTGCTCAAGGGCCTGTACGGTGAAGCTACCATGCGCTTTTACGCGCTCGACGGGAACTTGACCGATGATGGCACCGAGGTCATGGAGCTGCTGCAGAGCCTTGATCGCCACGGCGTGGACCGGCGCGGGTACCGGCTGTCACAGATCGACAAGGCGACCGAGGACGTGATCGGCGCTTTCAAGGCCGAGCGAGCCGCGATTCTCAAGGCTGCTGGCGACAACGCTGGGGCGGCCAAGGTCGCTGCCGAGATCTGCGCGTGGATCCGGTCGGATGATGGCGGTGAAATTCGCCTGGTGCGCGCGGGCGGCGACAAGCTCGACGGCAAGACGCGCAAGCAGCTCGGCGAAAACCTGCAGGGACTCATCGACGCAGCGGCCAAGACACGCGAGGTGATGTGGACCGCCGACATCGAGATCGCGCGCGCCGTGATTCGCTACGTCGTCGACTTCAAGTTCGCCGTGGTCGCCCACCCCTACGACGCCATGACGCCGTCGCAGGTGCGTGGTCTCGCCGCCAAGGAGCACAAGAAGATCACCGAGATCCTCGCCAAGAGCCGCGACAAGACGGCTGCGACCCTCCGCGCGTTGTGGCCCACCCATCCGCAGTACGCCAAGCTGCTCGGCGCGGTCGATCGCTACAAGAGCCTGGTCGTAAAGGGCGGTTGGGAGAAGCTGCCGAAGCTGCCGCGCAAGAAGATCGACAAGGGCTTTCGGGGGCCGTGGGTCGAAAAGCTCCGCAAGCGTCTCATCGCCGAGGGCTACAAAGCCGCTCCTGCCGGCGACACCTACGACAAAGAACTGCGCAGCGTGGTCGAGCAATTCCAGGCCCGTCACCAGCTCAAGGAAGACGGCGTCATCGGCAAGACCGGGCTCAAAGAGCTCAATGTCACGGCGGAAAAGCGCCTGCGCGAGATCGGTTTGGCCCTGCAGCGTTGGCGCGAGGCCCAGGGTCGCGATCCCGCTGAGTATTTCGTGTGGGTCAACATCTCGGGCCAGCGGATGCAGGTCTACGACAAGGGCAAGGTCTTGCGCACCCACCGCGTAATCGTCGGCAAGAACAACGACGACATCGACTTCTCGGCCAAGCTCAAGGGCAAGCTCAACCGGACCAAGATGTTCTCGGCGAAGATGACCAAGGTCACGCTCGCGCCCCGCTGGTACCCGACGCCGCGCGTTGTCGACATCGAGCTCGGCCCGGCGCTCGCGAGGGATCCCGACTACTACGAGAAGGAAGGCTACGTCTCCGAGATGCAGGAAGACGGCAGCGAGAAGGTCTACCAGAAGTCGGGGCCCACCAACCTGCTCGGCCGTGTGAAGTTCCAGTTCCCCAACAAGCACGCGATCTACATGCACGACACGCCCGGTCGCCGCCTCTTCAAGCGGGCTCGCCGCGCCTACAGCCACGGCTGCATTCGTCTGCACAAGCCGATGAGTCTCGCCTACTTCCTGCTCGGTCGCGACCACCGCAAGTGGAACAAGAAGCGCATCAACAAGATCGTCGACGAGCGCGAAGAGAAGATCGTTTTCCTCAAGCGCAAGATCCCGGTTCACATCGACTACGTTTCGGTGTCGGTCGACGACGGCAAAATCAACTTCTGGAGCGATATCTACGGCTATGATGTCGCGTTCTTCACCGGTCAGCTGCCGGTCGAAGACACCGAAGAGTACGAGCCCAAGACCTTCAAGGGGATCCGTTGACGTCCAGCGATGTCGGTCAAAAGCCCGACGCTGGCGGCCTCGAAAGGGCCGAAGAACGTGTGCATGAAGGCCCTCGAGCAGGCCCCGGCAAGGCCCGTTTCGCGATTCGCATTCTGGCAACCGGTGAGGTAGTGTTCGGCGATCTGCCAGAGGGCCTCGCGGAAGTTGCTCGTGTCGTGGCAGGTGAAGACGTCACCAACGACCACCTTCCGAGCGAAAACGTCCCCAACGAAAACGTCCCCAACGAAAACGCGCCGATCGCCCAAACCGACGACCCGGCCCAATCGTAGCGAGTTGTTTGCCTTCCGATGATGCGGCTTTGCCCCAAAGACGGCATCAAGACCGAACACGAGCGATGCCCTGAATGCGGCACCGCGACGCTGGTCCTCGCTCAAAATCCGGACAGCCGCCTCAAAGAAGGCACCGAGATCAACGGCCGCTATTGCATCGACAAGATGATCGGCCAGGGCGGTTTCGGCGCTGTCTACAAGGCCACGCACCTGGCGACCGACCAGGAGATGGCGATCAAGGTGCTCGGCGTGTCGTTGGACAGCGACGAGTCGGACCTTATCCAGCGGTTTTTTGCCGAGGCGCAGATCACCGCCGGGCTCAAGCATCCCAATACAATTCGCGTTTTCGACTTTGGGCAGACCGAGGGCGGGGCGCTCTACATCGCGATGGAGCTGCTCAGCGGCAAGGACCTCAACCAGCTGCTGAAGGAGCGCAAGGAGCTCGGTGAAGCGCTGAGCGAAGAGGACACGGTTCGCATCACGTCGCAGACGTTGCGCAGCCTCGCCGAAGCGCATATGGCCGGGCTGGTTCACCGCGATCTCAAGCCGCACAACATCTTCCTCAACGAGGTCCCGGGCGACGATCCGGTCGTCAAGGTTTTGGACTTCGGCATCGCCAAGCGGCTCGGCAGCAACCTGACAGGGACCGGACAGGCGTTTGGCACGCCGTCCTACATGAGCCCGGAGCAGGCGCAGAACCGTCCGATCGATGCGCGCAGCGACATCTACTCGCTCGGCGTCGTGATGTACCAGTGCCTCGCGTTGCGGCCGCCGTTCGAGGGCGATAACCCGCTTGCTGTGTTGCTGTCGCACGTGACCGACTCGCCGCCGCCGCTCTCTGAAACGGCCAAGACGCCGGTTAGCGCCGAGCTGCAGGCGATCGTTGAGAAGGCGCTGGCGAAAGATCCGTTTGACCGGTTTGAGAGCGCCATCGAGATGCGCAAGGTGCTCGCGTCGCTCGGCCGCAGCGTGACCAACGAGACGATGCTGTCGCTGAACCAGCCGTCGAGCGTGTCTTCGTCGTCGATGCCTGCCGCTCCACAAGCGCCGACCGCGACCAAGTCCGAGCGCTTCCGCAACACCGACCACGGCAAGCAGCTCAACGTCGATAACATCGACAGCGAAGACGCCACGCAGGCCTACAACATCGCGTCGGTCAAGGTCGTTACCGACAACTCCGGCGCTTTTGGTCCGACCGAGATCGCGCCGGCCGAAAACGCGGCCACCGACGACGTCTCGGCGGATGCGGCAGCGGCAACCAACGCGGCGGCGCAAGGTGGCAGCGGCTACACCGAAGCGTTCATGCTTCGCGGCGACGGCATCATCGACAAGGCCAACGAGGCGACCGACACCGTTCAGGAAGATGCGTACGAGCTGCCGAAGAAGAGCAACAAGGGCGTGTTTGCGCTCGTTGGGATCGGGATCGTTGCGGCGCTTGCGGCCGTTGGCATCGCGATGAGCGGTGGCGGTGGCGAAGAGCCTGCGAAGGCCAGCCCAGCGGCGGTCGCAGCGGCTGAAGAATCGCCAGCCGAGAAGCAGCCCGCGCAAGAGGCGGCCAAGGCGCCGGACGAGGGCGAGGCAAAGACCGAGCAAGCGGCCGCCGCGGACGCGGGTGGGACCGAGGGTGCAGACGCGGGCAAAGAGGCTCCGCCTGCGCCGGACACCAACATCGTCGAGGTCGAGCTGAAGACCGAGCCCGCTGGCGCTTCTGTTGAAATCAATGGCACCGTGATCGGCAAGACGCCGCTCAAGCTCAAGGTCGAAGAGAACAAGCCCATGACCGGCTTCCTCGCGCTCCCCGGCTACCACAAGCGCGACTTCTTCGTGATGCACACGGATGCACCGGGTAAGTCGGTTACGCTCAACAAGAAGGTGGCCGCGACGAAGCGTCCCAGGCGGCGCCCCGTGGCCAAGCCGTCGCCGCGTCCCAAGCCCAAGCCGGTGGCTGAGAAGAAGCCGGACAGACCCAAAGTCCGCAGCGCCCTCGAAGAGCGTTTGTAGCCCCGCAAGATCGGGTTGAAGGTGCGGACGATGGTGCCGGACGTGCTCGCGTCTTTGTCGATCGTCGTGCCGGCGTACAACGAGGCGGAGCGCCTCCCTGCGTCCGTGCAGCGGATAATCGCGTGGGCCGATGACGTCGGGGCGAACATCGAAATCGTCGTCGTGGACGACGGCAGCTCGGATCAGACCGTCGCGATCGCGCAGCAGATGGCCGTCGATGAGCCGCGTATTCGGGTCGAATCGCTGGGCCGCAATCGCGGCAAAGGTGCGGCGGTGAGGCGCGGCGTGAGCGTGGCGCGCAAGGACTACATCCTGTTTTCGGACGCGGACCTGTCCACGCCCATCGATGAGGTCCGCAAACTGGCGGACGCGATCGCGGACGGCGCAGACGTGGCTATCGGGTCGCGCGACGTGGCGGACAGCCGTATCGAAAGGCACCAGCCGTGGTATCGCGAGGCGATGGGGCGGACGTTCAATCGGATTGTGCGCGCGCTCGCTGTCGGCGGCATTTCAGACACGCAATGCGGTTTCAAGCTGTTCGCCGCAGAGCCAGCCAGGCGCTGCTTTTCGCGCACCACGATCGAAGGGTTTGCCTTTGATGTCGAGGTGTTGTTCATCGCGCGCAAGCTCGGCTATCGGATCTCCGAGGTGGGCGTGATCTGGGTCAATGACGAGCGCACGACGGTCGATGCGTTTCGGGACTCGACGCGGATGTTTCTCGACGTCGCGCGCATCCGCTACCGGCAACGCGGCAACTACTGACCGCAGCCAACGACTTTCCGTTGAACCCTCCACGGGATCACGGTGTCTTCTTCGGCCACAAGCGATACAGGCAGCCGCTGCCGTTGGTGGTGCAGTCCAGGGGGCGCTTGTCGCCGCGCCATGTGCGTTGGATCGGGTCGCGGGCGGGTTCGTGGATGAGCACCATCCGTGACGCGTAGGCGCGGTCGTACGAGACCTTTTTCGGCGCGAGATCGAGCTTGGCGAGCAGCTGGGCGAGCGTATTGCCGCCGCGATGGGCCGGCAGGACCACGGTCGCTTCGGGGTGGGCGCGCAACAGGGCTGTGTCGGCGGTCGTGATCAGCGCGGGGCGGTCAGCGGTCGGGTCGGTGACGAGGTGACCTACGCGCGTGACGAGGTTGCGCGGGTCTTCGAGACGCGGGCCGTGGTCATCGACGACCGTGACGACGAGAAAGGCGATCAGAAGCGCGATCGAGGCGAGCACACCGTTGCGGCTGATGGCTTCGAGCCGTTGCATCCACGCGCGCAATTCGATGACCGCTAGCAGGCTGAGCATCGGCGCGATGATGTGCACGATGGCGATCGGGGCGGGTGCGGGGCGGGTGGCGATCATGGCCACGATGAGCCACGCGATGATCGCGGCGGCGAGGACTGAACCGCCTTTGCGGCGGTCGGGACCGAGGAGTCGGCCTGCGCTGACGGTTGCGACGGCGAGCACCGGCAACGGGACGGCGGCCAGGACCGTGACCATTCCTCCGAGCAGGGGGAGATCGCCGAGGCCGCCGGCGAGCGGGGTGGCGGCCGGTTTGCGCAGCCCGTTGATGACCGTTTCCCACAGCAGCTGCAGGCGTTCGCCGGCGAAGAGCACGGCGACGAGCGCGAGGCTGATGAGGACCGCGGCCAACCAACCCCACCAGATCGGGCGAACGGGGATGTCCTGGCGTTCGGGGTTGCCGGCTGGACGCGGCCAGACGGCGAGCACGACGATGAGCAACGGCCACGCGACGAGACCGACGGCGTGGGTGGCGATGATCACGAACAGCGCGCCACCACCGACAAGGCCGGCGACGCGCGGCAACCGTTCGAGCTGCTGCGCCGACACGCAAATGGCGAGCGTGGCGACACCGAGCACGGATTCGGCGGAGAAAACGGCCAGCGCGTCGCGGTGACCGACCCAGACCATGGCCAGGATCGGGGCGAAGCAGAGCCAGCGGCCGCGCAGACCAGCGCCGTACGACGCGAGCACGAGCAGGCCGCCGCCGACGATACCGAGGGCGAACTGATACCAGCCGATGACAAGCAGCAGATCGCCCTTGAAGACGGTCCGGGCGACGCCGCGGATCGCGCGTCCGGGGCCGCCGTGCGCCGGCAATGCCGTATGGGTGAGCGCCGCGAGTGTGTCGTTGGCCGACGCCGAGAAGGCGAAGGCGTCCTGCAGCATCCACGCGACCCAGATGACGAACGCGGCGGGCACCAGCGGATTGCTCCACTGCAGCCACGGATGGCGATCGAGGCGCTTGAGCAGGTCAGCGACCACGGCGGCCCCGTTGCTCGGCTTCATCCTCGCTCTCGGGCGGCTTATCGGCGTGCACGTCCAGTGTCAGACAGGCCAATCGCCAGCGGTGGCTGCTGGCCTGCACGATCACCTCGACGGAGCCCTTGTCGTCTCCGCGGGGCAGCTTCTTGTGCACGGTCGCCGGGGCCCGATCGGTCTTGACGGACGCGGAGCCGAGATGTTGGCCACGCACCTGGATGTCGGCTTGGACTTTGGCGCCCGAACCCGCCCCATCGAGCAAGGCGAGGGTTGCGCTGACAGCTTCACCCAGCGGCACAGCTTCCCATCGGATGACGAGCCGGCGGCCGTCGGTCGGTGGATGAACCCACATGCATCGGGTCGGCTTGCCGTTGCTGCGGCCGGCGTACGGTCCCACATAGTGCCAGCGATCGTCGCTGCAGCGGAACGCCTCGGCGTCCTTGTTCCAGGTGCATTCGGTCGCGTCGTCGCCGGCTTGCACGTGGACCTGGGCGTCGGCGAGGCGAAGCGCTGTTGCCGGCTGGAGGTCGGTGCCTTCGAGGTCGGTCGCCGCGGCGGCAGCGACGCCGTAAATCGCCCACAGCAGCACGGTGGCCCAGGTGGCGGAGAGCAGGCGTCGGTCGCGGTCATGCACGGCCCGGTCTCATACCCGACCGATTCGGGTGTCGCAATCTTGGGCTCGGGTTGGCGTCTCCGCGATGGGGTCTTAAGCGCGTAGACCGATCGATTTGCAGCACCCCCGCGAACGCGTGAATGTCGTTGACAATCGCGTAGATGAACCCCTACTCTCCGCGCGCCTTGACGGCCTTGGCGCGTCGAGCCCGCTTTCCGGGCCCGCCTCAAGCGACCGTCCCCGCGCTCGCGCACACAGCATGAGCGCTTCACCCGATGGTCGAGCCGCAACGACTCGACCAAGCGACGTTCCGCCTTGGCGTAACCACGCAATCAAGAAGGGCGCCGGATACCACCCCGCGATAGTTCGATGACCGGTCGGTGCCGCCGTGACGGCACTGCGCTCATCGAACCCTGCAGAGCCGCCCGATCCAGGCAATCGGAATCCGCGGCAAAGACGAAGGAAGAGACCAAGATGAGCCGCTCGCCAGCCGCGCAGCAGGTCATGACGATGCCGATACGAGCGCAGGATATTGCGCCGCCGTCGTCAACCTGTGCGCCGCGACCAGCGCCCATCGAACGTTTTTCCCGTCGGGGAAAGGTGCCAGCGCGCCCTGCTGGAGACATCCATGCAGAGGATGCTAATCAGCGTCGACCGCGACGAATCGCGCGCGGCGCTTGTCAAGAATGGTCGGTTGACCCACCTGGAGATCGAGCCGATCAACATCGACTCGGTAAAGGGCAACATCTATCGCGGCGTTGTCGCACGCGTTGAACCTTCGCTGCAGTCGGCTTTCGTCGACTTCGGCCGCGACAAACAGGGCTTCCTGCCCGTTGGCGAAATCCACAAGCGGCTGCGCAAAGAGAGCCACGACAAGCGCACCCCGATCCAGGACATTCTGCGCGCGGGCCAACAGATCCTCGTGCAGGTCGTTCGCGACGAGATCGGCAACAAGGGCGCGACGCTTTCGACGTACGTCTCGCTGCCCGGCCGCTACCTCGTGCTGATGCCGCAGTCGGACAAATCCGGTGTCAGCCGCAAGCTCAGCGATTCGGCGCGGGCGCGTGTCAAAGAGTTGACCGAGGCGATGAACGTGCCCGAGGGCATCGGGCTTATCGTGCGCACAAGCGGCGAAACGGCGACCAAGCTGGCGTTGACGCGTGACCTCGTCTACCTCAACCGCCTCTGGAAACATATCGAGAAGGAGTTCGCGGCCGGCAAGGGCGCGTGCCCCATGTACATCGAGCGATCGATGCCGATCCGTTTTGTGCGCGACTACTTCAACAAGGACGTGGACGAGATCGTTATCGACGACGAGTCGACCGTCAACGAGATCGGCGCGTACCTGAAGCTGCTCATGCCGCGGACCTTGCGGGCTGTCGAGCGCTATTCCGGCGCGATGCCCCTGTTTGCGCGCTACGGCATCCTGGGACAGGTCGAGGCCGTTTTCTCAAGGCAGGTTCCGCTCGATGGCGGCGGCTCAATCGTGATCGACCAGACCGAGGCGCTCGTCGCGATCGACGTCAACTCCGGCCGCGTCAAGGGCAAGGACATCGAGGAGACCGCTCGTCGGACGAACATCGAGGCGGCGCGCGAAGTGGCTCGGCAGCTGGTTCTGCGCGATCTCGGCGGGCTCGTGGTCGTTGACTTCATCGACATGCGCGAGCGCAAATACGTCAAAGAGGTCGAGTCGACGCTGAAGTCCGAGATGAAGAAGGACAAGGCGCGCCACAAGATCGGTCGCATCAGCGAGTTCGGCCTGATGGAGCTGTCCCGCCAGCGGCTGAAGTCCGCTGTCCATCGCAGCGCATTCGAAAGCTGCCGTTATTGCTCAGGAACCGGTCAGTACCGCACGATCCCGAGCCTGACGAGCAGCATCATTCGTCGCATCTACGAGATGATCACACAGCGCCCGGTGCGCCACGTCATCGCGATGCTGCCCCCCGAGGCCGCCAACTTCCTGCTCAACAACCGCCGCAGCGAGCTTGTGGCGGTTGAGACGGAATACGGCATCGGCATCGAGATTGTTCCCGTTGAGGGCATGACGGCCGCGCAGGTGACGCTTGAGCATTTCGAGGAAGTTCCGCGACGAGGTGGCATGGAAGTGCTGCACGAGAATCGATTGCGACGCGTTACCCAGCACCTCGACCTGGTGCGCAACCGTGTGCTCAAGCGCGAAGATCAGGATATCGAGCGCAAGATCAAGAAGAGCAAGGCCGCCGCGATGGTCGATTGGGGCGCGGTCTACAAGGACGTCGAGGAGCAGACGGCCGCGGTTGAGGACACGCCCATCCAGCCCAAGAAAAAGCGCCGCAGCCGCGGTGGCAAAGGCAAGCAGGGCGGCGATCGCAAGCAAAGTGGTCAAACCGAGGAAGTCGAGCAGGCCGCTCAGCCCGCGCCCGCGCCCACACCGGCGCCAGCACCCGAGTCCTACCCACCGCTGCCGCAAAAGAGCGGATTCAGCGGTTGGTTGAAGAGCATCTTCGGGCTGGGAACGGCCGCCCCCGAGCCGACGCGGGTCGCCGAACCGACCGTATCAGCCCCCGCGCAGCTGCCCGCCCCCGAAGAAGAGGTCGCTGCCGCCCCCGAAGAAGAGGTTGCTGCCGAGGCCGCTACCGAAGAGGAAGAGCCGCGTCGTCGTCGCCGCCGCCGTCGTCGTGGCCGCAATAGAGACGGTGAACGAGATCGTGATGGTGAACGTCGCGACGGCGAGCGCGAAGCCCGCGGAGATGGGCGTCGTGGTGGTCGCAAGAAGGCCGAAAAGAGCGCCGATGGGGCCGACAACGAACGAAAAGAAGCCGATAGCGCCCAGGAAGATGGCGGTGAAGGTGAAGGCCGTCGCCGTCGTCGTCGCCGTCGTCGCCGCCGTGGAGGTCGTGATCGCGACGAGCAGGGCAACGAGCAGGGGCAGCAAGGACAAGAGTCCGCCGAGGCCGCTGGGGACAAGCCGGCTGGAGACGAAGCTGCGCGCGATGAGCAGGCCGCCAAGAAAGCTGCCGGTTCCGATGCGACCCGTGCCGATTCGACCCGTGCCGATGCGACCCGTGCCGATGCGACCCGTGCCGATGCGACCAGTAAAAATGCCAAGGCGTCGCGGAAACCTGCTCGGAAGAAAGCCGGCGATGCCGGGACACCGCCGCCGATGCCCGGAGCAACGGGCGATGTCGGATCGCCGCCGCCGATGCCTGCGCCAGCTCCAGAGCCGGTGATGGCCGATGTGACATCGCTTGCGCGCGCCGAGATCGAGCGACTCAAAGCCGCTGCGGGTGGCGCCGCCGCCGCTGTCCAGGCTGAAGACGACGATGTTGCTGCTCCTCAAGCCGCTCCTGCTGAAGCCGCGGCATCGGACGCGACTGGTTCCGAAGCTGAGCCCGTTGCCGAGGAAGACGCCGACAACGTCGAAGAGGCCGCTGCCAGCGATGAAGGCGAGGTTGCGGCTCAAGCCGAATCTACTGACGGTGCCGACGACGCGGTCGAGGCCGCTGAAGAAGAGCCGGCCGACGATTCGGAAGCGGTCGCTGCCGCTGCCGAAGTTCCCGAAGGTGCCGAAGCTGAAGCTGCCGAGGCGTCCGACGACGATAGCAACGGCGCGGAAGCTGCTGCTGCGGCCGAAGAAGAGACCGTCGCGCCGCCGCTGCCGCGTTCCAACCCGTATGTCATTGACCTGCGGGGCAACTCCGGGTCCTGAACAGCGCGATGACCGCCGCCAAGCCGACCGCCGCCCAACCGGCCGATGACAACGCGCCTGTTTCGCAGGTGTTGATCGTCGATGACGACGCCGCGAACTTGCGCAGCCTCGTCAAGATCCTCGAGCGCGAGGGGCTGCCGGTGATCGCTGTCGGTCGCGGTCGGGAGGCCATCGCCGTCCTGCGAAAAGAGCACATCTCGGTGCTGCTGACCGACCTGATGATGCCCGAGGTCGACGGCATCGAGCTGCTGCGGGTGTGTCGCCAGGTCAGCCCGCACACCGCCGTCATCGTCATGACAGCGTACGGCACGGTCGAAACAGCCGTCGCTGCGATGAAAGACGGCGCGTACGACTTCATCACCAAGCCGCTGCGGCGCGCCGACGTGGTGCGGGCGGTCAATCGCGGCCACGAGCGGGCCAGTTTGCAACACGAAAACAAGACCTTGCGCGAGGCTTTGGATCGCGCCGGTCGAAGCCGCGACATCATCGGTCGCAGCGCCGTGATGCGGCGTTCCGTGGAGCTCGCTGAGCAGGTTGCGACCGCGCGAACCACCGTGTTGTTGACCGGTGAGAGCGGCACCGGAAAGGAGGTCTTTGCGCGCGCATTGCACCGTCTGAGCGGTCGCCGCGGACCTTTTGTCGCCGTCAACTGTGCGGCGATCCCTGAGCATCTGCTGGAGTCGGAGCTCTTCGGGCATGAAAAGGGCGCGTTTACGGGCGCTCATATGCGTCGCGACGGCAAGTTCCAGATAGCGCACGGCGGAACGCTGCTGCTCGATGAGATCGGTGACTTGCCGTTGCCGCTGCAGGCCAAACTGCTGCGCGTGCTGCAGGAATCGGAGGTCGAGCGTGTCGGTGGTGGCTTGCCCGAGCTCGTCGATGTGCGGCTGCTCGCGGCGACAAACCGCGATCTTGAGGCCGATATTGCTGCGCGGACCTTTCGCCAGGACCTGTATTACCGACTCAACGTCGTGACGTTGGAGTTGCCGCCGTTGCGCGAACGAGGCGACGACATTCCTCGACTGGCCACGCATTTTCTGCGCCGTTTCGCCGCCATCAACAACAAGGAAGTCGGTTCGATCGACGCCGATGCGCTCGCCGCTCTTTCCGCTTGGCCGTGGCCCGGCAACGTTCGCGAGCTCGAGAACGTGATCGAGCGGGCTGTCGTGTTGTCGCGCTCGTCTTCGATCGGTCTGACGGACCTGCCCGGTCGGGTCGCTCGTGCCGAAGGTGGCAGCCGGATGATGCATATCCCGGTGGGCACGCCGCTCGAGGAGATGGAGAGGCTCGCCCTCGCCGAGACGTTGAAGATGACCGGTGGCGACAAACGCCGCGCCGCTCACCTGCTTGGCATCGCCGTGCGGACCATTTACCGAAAGCTCGAGGGTCAAACGACCCAAGCGCGCCCGGCGGAAAGCGCCGGATGAGTGCCGCGGGCAACGGATGAGTGGGGAGACCAACCGATGAGTGCGCAGACCTTCGCGACCGCTTCTCGCGAGGCGTTGTTCAAAGGCGACGTCGTCGGCGTAATTGCGGCGCTCGAAGCTGGTTTTCGAGCCGGCGCGTCCGTTGCCGCGCTCGGTGGTGGTCTCGCCGCGTCGATTGCGGCGGCTGAAGGACCCTGGCGTCGCGCTGTTGTCGTGCTTTCCGATGCGGTTCGTGTCGCTGGCGCTGCCCCTGAAAAAAGAGCCCTCCTGCCGCTGGCCCAGGCCGCTTCGATCATGGCGGAGACCCTGCGCTGGACCTCTGCTGAAGCCAACGAATCGGCGACGCCAGCGGAGTTGATCGACGCGCTGTACAGCCGTGGTGCCGAAGCTGGGCATCACGCACCCGTCGTGGCAGCGATCGCTGAGCTTGCCGAAGCGTGTGGCGACGACGCCGTCGGTGGCCTCTGCGCCCGCGCCATCGCGGCTGTGAACGAGCCCGGACTCGACGATCCCGCGTTGGCCGCACATTGCGAGCGCGAACAGCTCGTCGACGGCAACTGGGAGACGATCTTCAGCGCCGCCGACCCGGCGAAGCTGGCCAAATTCCAAGAGCCGAAGTTTCGCAAACATCTCGTTGAGGGCCAGCCGGAAGCTGCCTTCCGAGCCACGGCACGAGCCGCCGCGTTCGGCATCCCGCGCGCCGTCCTCGCCGGCTCCATCGGGTTGGCCGCCGCGCAGCGGTTGCTCCAGTTTGACGCCCACATCGCCGCCGATCCGCGCCGCCAGGAAGATTTCACAGACCCGATCTTTGCGCTCGAAACCGCCGCTGCCATCACCCGCTTGCTGCGCCACGCCGACCGCCCCGAGTGGCTGCGTCTGCTGCTTTACGGCGCGTGGCTCGTCAACCGGCTCAAGGTGGTGGATGCGACGTTTGAGCCATTCGCGATGGCCGAACCTGAACCGCTGCCCCAAACGTGGGATCACGGCCCCGAGATCGCCAAGGTCGGCGCCCGCATGTTGGCGTCCAACACAGACGGTGCGATCGCGGCGTTGCGCGGCTACTTGTTGATGATGCTGCCCGTCCAGCCGCTGTGCGCTCACCTGTCCGAAGCGGCGTTCGACGACCATCCGCAGACCGCGACCGGCCAAGCCCTGGTCAGCTCGTGTCTGTGCGCCGCTGTCGAGGTCTTTTCGAGCCTCGGCGACAACCCGCACCGCGAGATTGTGCTTGGGTCCGCCCTGCGTGCAGCCACACGCCCGCTTGCACCGCGCTCTGGTCACCGCCAGGCGCTCCTTGCCCTCGATGCGATGGACGGCCTGGCCGGGCCGTTTGCCGCGCTGATTCGACGCTGGACCTCGTGATCGTCAACCCTCATACTCCCGGCCCTTCGCTCACCTGTTCGGAGCCCTCGATGCGCAACCTGACCGCCCTAATCGCCCTTGCCGCCGCCGTGACCCTGGTCGCGCCGGGCTGCAGCAAGAAAAAGAAAGACGAAAAGAAGAGCCCCGCCGCCGCCGGTAAGAAAGGTGCTGACAAAGCCGTCGCCGCCGGTAAAGGCGCCGCCAAGAAGATCGCCGAGAAGGTCAAGCCCAAGGCCCCGCCGCCCGCTGACGTCAAGCTCGACGCGGGTGATTCGGTCGTCGCCTGGCTGTCGTTCCGCTCGCTCACCGCGGTTTTCGACGCTTCGGAGACCATCGCCAGCCAGATCGGCGTCGTTCCTCCGGGCGCTTCGCTCCGCGACAGCTTCTACCGCGACCTCACCCGCGCGCTCGCCGACCAGGGCATCACCGGGCATGAGTGGCTCGACAAAGCCAAGCCGGTGCACTTGTTCCTGCAGGACGACAACCCGCAGGACCTGCCCGGCGGCGTGGTTGTGATGCTGCCGATGACCGACAAGGCCAAGGCTGAAGCGTCGCTCAAGACCGCGATCAAGGGCGCTGAAGCCAAGGGTCACGCCGCGCTGCTCAAGCCCGTTCGCCCCGGTCCCAAGGCCCAGCCGATCGCCGGAGCGCCCGACGTCTTCATCGACTTCATCGGCAAGTACATGGTCGTCACCTCGAAGAACGAGCGTTTCGGCAAGGCCAAGGCGTTTGCGACCCGCCTTTCCGCCACCACGCCTCCGTCGCTCGCGTACCTTGGTGTTTCGGTGACCGACGCCGCCAAGACCCGCAAGCCGCAGATCGAGATGCTGCTCGCCCAGTTTGCGCGCATGGAAGCGACCCAGGCGCAGGCCGGCATGCCGGCGGGCTATTACAGCAAGATGTTCCGCCAGTGGGTCACCGACATGACGCGGCTCGAGCTGACGGTCGACGGCGACACGAACTACGTGAAGATCGGCGGCCGCGTTCAGGCCGCCGCTGGCAGCAAGCTCGCCAAGCAGCTCAACGCGGGCAAGGGCCGCGATGCCCGTCCGTCCGGAGACAGCCTGCCCGGCAACTCGTTCCTCAGCTTCGTTGCCGACATGGACCCCAAGGCCGGCATCAGCCAGCTCGACCAGACCATGAAAATGCTCAAGACGATGTTCAAGCTCGACGAAAAGGTCGCCGCTGACCTCGACGCGGACCTGCGTGCGGTCGTGAACCTGCAGACCGGACAGAGCGGCCTGGCGATGTACCGCGATGGCCCGTCCGCCGCCGGTGCGCTCACCTGGTATGGCGCCACGGACCCCGTCGCCTCGATCAAGGCGCTCAAGGACATCGTCGCCGAGATCGGCATCAAGGCGATCGCGCAGGAGAAGGCCAAGAAGGGCAAAGCGCTGTCCAAGGCTGAAGAGGCGCAGTTCGCCGTCGTTGAGCGCGCGTTGAAGGAGCGCAAGCTCGAACCGCTGCTCACGACCTACGGCCCGATGGCCAAGGAGATGGGCATCACGATCACGCAAAACGCCAGCAAGGACGGCGGCGCGGCGTGCGAGGTCGTCGACTTCGCGCTCGACTGGACCAAGATCGCCAAGCCCGGTGACAAGGAAGCGGCCGCTGCGAAGGCCGTGATCGGTGACCGGACGGCCGTCGCGTTGTGTTCGGCCAAGAACCGGGTCGCCCTTGCGGTTGGTCCCAGCGCGCTCGAGCAGGGCCGTCGTTCGGCGCTCGGCAAGAAGGGTGGGCTCGTCGACGCCCCCGTGTACAAGGCCGCCGCTGAGCGCGTCGAAGGCACGCCGTCGTCGTTCTTCTACCTCAACCTCGGGGCCGCGGTGGCCGCGTTCAAGGCGGTTGTGCCGCCGATTCCCGTGCGTTTCCCGGCTGATCGTCCTGTGACCCTCAACTGCGGCAACCGCGCCCAGTCCTACGCCTGCGGCATGTCGGTTCCGGTCGGCGCGATCGGCGCTATCTTGACGCTCACCCGCGGCAAGTGAGCCCCATCGGGCTGGACATGTTCAAAGCTCTCACCTGCGCCGCGGCCATCTCGGCCCTGGTGCTGGTCGGTTGCACCCGCGACGACAGCAAACCTGCGTCGTTCAAGGCACCCGTGCAGGGTGATGTCGGCTCGTCGGGCGGGTTCGCCGACGTTGTCTGGGATACGTCCGGCGGCTCCTCCGACGCACAAACGCCGTCCGACGGCTCGGTCGCAAGCCCCGACGGCGCGCCCGCTGTAGATATCGCCAAAGCCCAGCCGAAGATCTGCGATCCGGGCGTTCAGCGCTGCGAAGGCGCACAGCTCGCGACGTGCACACCACACGGTGACGGCTGGTCCATCCAGGCCTGTTTTCCCGGCCAGTATTGCCGCAATGGCGCCTGTCGCCTGCTCGAAAACAACCTCGTCATCGCGTTCGACACGTCCGGTTCGATGGCCGCCACGGTCAAGGGCAAAGCGTGCACCAAGCAGATCTTCCCCAACTGCAAGCCCGCCAAGGACTGCACGCGCATGGGCGTGTCCAAGGTCACCTTCGGCCAGGCGCTCGCGGGTGTGGA
>Ga0209992_10000343_pt1 | contig 63130 bp, 47 predicted proteins | sample 2SBtaG_2_FD_182564 | JGI IMG/M metagenome (GOLD analysis project Ga0209992, IMG submission 182564) | Deep subsurface microbial communities from Kolumbo volcano to uncover new lineages of life (NeLLi) - 2SBTROV12_ACTIVE470 metaG (SPAdes)... | ecosystem: Environmental > Aquatic > Marine >... | reverse complement strand
CGGCGGATCCGCGGGCTCGGCCGGGACCTCCGCGGGGGCCTCGACGGGCGCCTCCTCCGGCTCGATGGCGGCCACCCCCAGGAGGAGGAGCGCGAGGACGACCAGGCTCCTCACGAGCGCCAATCTCGGGAGAGCGCCACGTCCGCGCGGTACTCCTCGTAGCGGTCCGCCCGCTCCTCGGGGGTCCAGCCCAGCAGCTCCGCCATGCGATCGGCCACGACCCGGGCTCCCGCCAAGCCCTGATCCGCCGCCCGATAGAAGATCTGTGTGCGCTGCTTCATCACGTCCACGACCGTGGCGGCCAGCTCCTTCTGCACCGCCCAGTCGACCTGCGCGAGGATCTCCGGGCGCCCCTCCACCAGGGGAGCGGCGAGCGAAGCGTCCTGCCGGACCAGCCGCGCGACCTCTTGGCCGCGGGTGCCGTACGTGTCGGCCAACAGGGTGGCCGTGGCCTCGGAGATCCGCGCTCCGCCGGCGTCCCGCACCCACTGGGCGACGGCGGCGTGATCGTCGTCCTCGGGCCAGTTCACCGCGCCGGGGAGCGGGTCGTCCTCCGTGCGGGGGTTCTTGAGCCGCTGTTCGAGCCGGCCCGAGAGCCGCAGCAGCTTCACGGCCGTCGCCACCACCTCCTCCGACATCAGCCGATAGGTGGTCAGCTTGCCCCCGGCGATCGTCAGCAGGCCGTCCTCGGACACGACGATGCGGTGCTCGCGGCTGACGGACGACTCGTCCACCTCGCCGCCCTTCGAGGGGGGCCGTACGAGCGGCCGGAGCCCCGCCCAGGTGCAGGTGACGTCGTCCCGCGTGATGGGGTGCTCGGGGAAGTACTTCCCCAGGCAGTCGAGCAGGTAGTCGACGTCCGCGGAGTCCGCCGCGACCTTCGCCGGGTCGCCGTCGTAGTCGGTGTCCGTGGTGCCGACGTATGTGGCGTCGCCCCAGGGGATCGCGAACAGGACGCGACCGTCGGCGGGGTGGAAGCAGACCACGGCGTGCCGCACGGGCAGCTTCTCGTGAGCCACCACGATGTGCACGCCCTTCGTGGTGCGCAGCAGATCGGCGCCCTCCTCCTTCCCCGCCATGGCGAGGATGGAGTCCGTCCAGGGACCGGTCGCGTTGATCACCACCGACGCCCGCACCTCCTTCGTCTCGCCGGTGAACCGGTCGCGCACCGTGGCGCCCTCGATGCGGCCGTTTTCGTCCCGGAGGAACCCGATCACGGAGGCGTGCGTGGCCACCACGGCCCCGTGATCGGCGGCGTCGAGGGCGTTCTCGAGGGTGAGGCGGGCGTCGTCCGTCGAGCAGTCGTAGTAGAGCGGCGCGCCCTTGAGCCCGTCCTGACGGAGGGCCGGCTCCTCCTTCGCGACCTGCTTCTTGTTGAGGCGACGATGGAGCTTGGGGGAGCGGAAGAGGGAGAGGCCGTCGTAGAGCACCATCCCCGCCGTGATCGTGCTCAGCCCCCGCCGGTCGCCTTTGAAGACAGGGAAGAGGAAGCCGAGCGGGTTCACCAGGTGGGGCGCGATGTCCATGAGGATGCGCCGCTCGCTGACCGCCTCGAAGACGAGCGAGAACTCGAGCTGCTCGAGGTACCGAAGGCCGCCGTGAACCAGCTTGCTCGACCGAGACGACGTGCCGGAGGCGATGTCGTCCTGCTCCACCACGACGCAGCTGAGTCCACGCCGCGCGGCGCTTCGGGCGATGCCCGCGCCGTTGACCCCGCCCCCCACGATCAGGAGCTGTACATCACGTCCCAGGCGGTCCCACATCTCCTGTCGGGTCGGCATCGATCTCCTCGGTTGCGCGCGGGTCGGAAGCTAGCAGCACGCCGGGGTCGCCGCGGGGGGCGGCGCTGAACGCCATCGACAGCTCCATCGCGCCCAGGAGAATCCAAATGAGCCGGTTGTCGATGAGGTCGCCGCTGAACTGGATGTTGGCGAACAGGTACACGAACAGCACCAGCGTGAGGACCAGCAGCGAGCGGTCCTCGTGGTCGGCACGACGGTACGCAGGGACCCACCGAGCCACCACGCCGAGGAAGAGCGCGGCGAGCAGCCCCGTGATCACGACGCCGTGCTCCGCGGCGATCTCCACGAAGAAGTTGTGCGGGTAGGTCCGCATGTCCAACCCGTAGACCGCCACCGGCCAGCCCCCCGTGCCCACCCCGAAGATCGGCGCCTCCAGGACCACCGCGAGGCTCAGGTTCAGCATCTCTCGACGACCGTCGAGCGAGACCATGTTGGCGGGGTGCTCCATGTCGAAGCGGCTCCAGGCGGCGAACTCGTTGATGACGTAGTCGGCGCCCACGAGCGCGGCGGCGGTGAGCCCCGCGATCGCCACGAGGCGCCGCCAATCGGTGGCGAACGAGATCGCGGCGTAGATCCCCAGGGCCAGGACCAGCGCGACCGCGGGGCCTCGGGACTGGGTGAGGACGAAGCCCGCGAAGAGGGGCAGGGACGCGAGCAGCCCGCCGATCCCCAAGCCCAACTCCCACCAGCGTCGCTCGGGCGTGCGGAGGAAGTGGATGCCCCCGATCACGGACACCAGCAGCGCCGCGCCCACCACGCGGGCGAGCACGATGGGCCCGCTGCCGAGGGAGGTGAGGCGACCCACCTGAACGGAGGTCTCGAACGTCGCGAGGCCGACGAGATCGAGCCCGAGCCCGAGCCCGAACAGGGCGGCGAGGAACGGGACCAACGACCGACGACGGTGCACGAGGGCGAGCATCACGAGCGACGACGGCAGCACCACGAACAGCGTGTGCAGGACCTTGTAGGTGCCGTACTCGGGCCCGCGGCTCCACAGGATCCCCAGGGTGAGGATCGCGGTGAACAGGATCAGGAACGACATGGTCCACGTGCGCATCACCGCGATGACGTGACGGCCGTGGATCGCGAGCAGGGCCAGCACGGCGACGAACGCGACCTGGTTGGCCGAGAACGGCAGCTCGCCCGGCGCCAGCCGATCCTCGAAGCCGTATCGCCCGGCGAGGAAGTACCCGATCACCAGGAACTCGGGCCAATAGACGACCGCCCAGACGATGCCGACGGTGATCGTGGCGAGGAAGAGGAAGACCTTCACGTCCCCGCTGGTCAGGACCATCGCCACCGCCAGCAGCGCGGGCGCCACCGCCGCGAGGACCGCCGGGATGAGGCGGAGGCGCTGGACCCAGTCGGCGCCCGGAGAGAGGGCCGCCGCCCCGGCGCGACTCAAGGAGCGCCTCCGACCAGCCGCTCCACCCGCGCGAGCTCACCCCGGTACTCCGGCGCGTCCGGCTGCAGGCGCGAGGCGTCCCGGGCGTGCTGCAGCGCGTCCTGCATCCGGCCGTCGGCCTCGGCCAGTCGACCCTCGAGGTAGGAGGCCCGGGCGGCCACGCGGGGGTCGGCCGCCCGCGGGATCGTCTCGAGCACCGCCGCCAGCTCCGTCCAGCCCGTCCCCCCGCGACGGAGCTGGACCCGTCCGTAGATCAGGAGGGCGCGGTCCAGCTCCCACCCGGCGGTGCGGTCCAGCGCGTCTACCAGCAGGAGCCGAGCCTCGCGGTCCTCGGCGCTCCCCCGGACCTCCGAGAGGAGCTCCGCGAGCACGACCTTCGCCCGGGGTCCCGAGTCGGCCGCGGCTTCCCACGCGCGCGCCGCCTCCAGCGCCGCCTCCGCGCGCTTCTCGCTGCGGAAGAAGGCCACCGCCCTCTCCGCCGAGGCCGACTCCCGGGGCAGGAGCCGTTGCCACTCCCCGGGGCGGTCCCAGGTCTCCAGCGCCCGCCGGAGCATCGGCTCGAACTCGGCCTTGGACACCTTCTGCAGGGCCCGACGAGCCTCCCCGGCGGCCTGGTCCCTCAGGCCCAGCCGAAGCATCGCCCAGGCGGCGCTCTCGTGCGGGCGGGGGGACCGTGGGTCGAGGACCATGGCGCGGTTGATGTACTCGAGGGCCTTCGCCGGACGGGCGGGCGCGATCGCCTCGCCGATCGGGAGCCACGACCACGGATCCGTGGGGCGCTCCGTCGCGATCCGCACCGCTTCGGCCTCCGCCTCGACGGTCACCGGGCGCGTCTCGAGGACGGCCGTCCGGCGCGCGTCCACTTCCTCGACGCTGCCTCCCCAGCCGAGCCCGATCCCCAGCACGGCGACCGCCACGACCCCTCCGTACAGCGCCCACGCGCGGCGACCCTCGAGATCCGCCCCCCGCAGGAGGAAGTGCTCGGGCGCCCGTCCCCGCTCGCGCTCCTCGGACGCACAGAGCGCCCCGAGGAGGAGGGCGGCGGGCAGCGCGACGCCGGGGAGCTCCACGTTGTAGTCGACCAGGTTGTGGACGGCGAGGCCCGCCAGCCCGGCCCAGACCCCCACGCGGAGCGGGTCGATCCTGCTGCGCAGGGCCGAGCGCGCGACGAGCGCCCCGCCCGCGAGGACCGCCAGCCCCAGGGGCAGGCCGAGGTCGAGCAGCATGGCGAGGTACACGTTCTCCACGTGGGCCGATTGCACCGCTCCGCCGGGCACGCCGTAGAGCGGATACACGGCGCCGAAGCCGCCGCGCCCGATGCCGAGCCACTGGTGATCGGCCAGCATGGCGAGGCCCGCCTCCCAGATCGGGGCCTTGCCTCGAGGCGCGAGTAAGAGGTCTCGATTGAACAGGAACAGGACGTGGCCCCCGGTCCACGCGATCCCCGCCAGGGCCGCGACGATCCCGGCCCCGATCGGGACCGCCAGGGCGCGCAGGCTGCCCGTGACGGCCCGCGCCCCCAGCGCGAACACGACCGCGGACGCGGCCAGGGCGACCATCCCGCCGCGCGAGAAGGTGGCGACCAGGGCGGCGGCGCCGGCCGAGGCGAGGAGCGCGGCCCCGGCCCGGGTGACCCGGTTCTCGGCGTCCCAGCCCACGGCCGCCGCCACGGGCACGGTGAACACGAGGAAGGCGGCCAGGTGGTTCGCGTTGACGAACGGGCCGAGGGGCGCCGAGAAGCCGCGCCCGACGGCCGCCTTGACGCCGTAGATCGACTCGGCTCCCACCGCCGCGTGGCCGATGATCACCGCCAGGACCACGGCGCCCGTGAGCGTGACGATGCGCACCGGCCCGGCGATGCTCCCTCGATCCACGAGGCTCGCTCCCGCGAGGGCGACGAGGCCGACGAGCGCGGACCGGGCGACCGCCAGCGCGGTCTCCCCGGGGGCGTAGGAGATCGGACTCCAGGTCGCGTCCAGGGAGAAGGCCCGCAGGCCCACCGCCTCGGGCGAGAAGAGGGCGAGGAGGCCGAGGGGCAGCGGGATCAGCTGCAGGAGCCCCAGGAGGGCCGCGCCGAAGGCGAGCCAGACGACGACGGGGGCGGGCAGGACGCTCCGCTCCCGCACGACGACGGCGAGCCCGGCCCCGACGAGGAACACGGCCACGGCGACCACGGCCACGTGGGTCCCGCCGTAGGCCAGGATCGCCACGAGCAGGACCACGGTCACGGCCGCCTCCAGCGGCGCTGTCGCTCGATCTCTCGTCACTGGTCTGCCGTCGCTCCCCTTCCCGGCCTCGGAGACGGGCCCGAGGATAACCGGCGCTCGGAAGCTAGGGCGTCCGGCCGCGACATGCGAACCAACGGCGGCTCACTCGGCCAGGTCGAGTATCACGAACTCCACCCGGCGGTTCTGGGCGTGCGCCTCGTCCGTGCTGCGTTCGTCGATCAGCTCGTCCTCGCCGTACCCGCGCGACGTCAGCCGGGTGGGCTCCACGCCGTGACGCTCGAGGTAGGCCGCGACGGCCGCTGCCCGGCGCTCGGAGAGGTCGCGGTTGTAGTCGCTCGACCCCTGGGCGTCTGTGTGGCCACCGACCTCCACGGACAGGATCTCGGGGAACTGCTTCAGGACCGTCACCACGGCGTCCAGTACGGGGAACGAGCGCGCCTGGATCGTCGCCTTGTCCAGGTCGAAGTACACCTTCTCGAAGATGAAGATCCGACCTCGCTCGGCGTCGTACTCCACGAGGCCCTCGTCGGGGCAGCCGTCCTCGTCGTCCACGCCGTTGCGGGTCTCGGGCTCGCTGGGGCAGCGGTCCTCGTCGTCCGGCACCCCGTCCCCGTCGTCGTCCAGGTCGGGGCAGCCGTCCTCGTCTTCCCAGCCGTCGTGGTCCTCGGCGTCGAAGGGGCAGCGGTCGTCGCGACCGGTCAGCCCGTCGCCGTCGTGATCGATGTCCCAGCCCTGAGGCTCCTGCGCGTCGAGATCGATCTCCTCGGGCTCCGGCTCGGGGGCGGGCGCGCGGTCGGGCCCGGAGGCCGTGGCCGTGAAGAAGGCGCGGACGTCCGGAGTCCCCACGCCCGGACCGAAGCCGGGACCCGCTCCGAAGGCGACCGCGAAGGGCCCGGGCGGCTTCAGGCGGACCCCCACGCTGAGCTCCGACGGGGACACCCGCGGATGAAACGCCGACACCGTGACGCTCGGGTCGAGGTTCGGGGCGACGATCGTGGCGCCCACGTACTCGAGCTGGATCTCTACCCGGTCCTCGTCCAGGGGGATGCCCAGCCCGACCCCCCAGCGCAGCTCGTCGTCGGCCACGACGTCCAGCACGCGTTCGCTGTGCGTCGCCACCTGGAAGCCGACGTTCACCGCGAACCGGACCCGCTCCCACCGGCGACCGACGGCGAGGTCCGCCCCCAGACCGAAGGAGCCGGCCCCCACGAACCGGGTGCGACCGCCGGTGGGGAACACGAAGCGGGGCGCGATCGTGACGGACAGGGGGGCCCCCTTCACGCCTTGCCGAAGGGGCTGCAGCCCCACGGCCAACGTCACGTCGCCGAAGGCCGCCCCGGTGCCCTCGGCGCCCAGGTGCTCGGCGAGGACCTGCGACTTCTCGGCGTTCCACTGGAACTGGAGGACCGGGACGGACACGCCGATGGTGAGCCACCCCGTGGGCGCGATGGCGGCCGCGATGTCCACGCCCACGAGGTGGTCGACGATGCCCGCGGCCCGGCCGAAGCCCTCGTCGCCCAGCTCGAACGGACGCAGGCCGTAGTTCACCGAGGCCCGCGCGATGAAGCGCAGCGCGTCCGGTTGGTCGGCCTCCCGCACGCGGACGAAGCCGTCCTGAGCCACGGGGTCGAAGCGCTGGATGTCCAGCCGCGGGGCGCCGTCGCCCAGGGCGCCCGTCGTCTGGGCCGAGGCCGACGCCGGGATCATCAGGCAGAGCGTGGCCGCGAGGACCAGCGGCACCCCCCTCGGCAGCCGACGGCGACGACGCCACGCCACGGCGAGGAGGAGCAGGAGGCCCGCCGCCCCGGGGTCGCCCGACGGCCCCGATGTCGTGCAGTTGCAGCCGGATCCCTGGGCGCCGTTGTAGACGAGCGGGTCCGTCCCGATGTCGACCTCCACGCCGTCGTCGACGCCGTCTCCGTCCGTGTCCGGGTCGCACGGGTCGGTGCCGAGCTCGATCTCCACCGAGTCCGGGATGCCGTCGTCGTCGCAGTCGTCGTCCGGGATGTCGTCCGAGGGGTCGTTGGGGTCCCGCTCGCCCTCGTCGACGACACCGTCGAGATCCTCGTCCTCCTCGCCGTCCGGGACGGTCCCGTCGTCGGTGTCGACGTCGGTCGGATCCGTGGTCGAGGCCCCGGCGTCGCCGTCGGGCTGGAACAGGCCGAGATCGGTGTCGTCGCCCTCCGGCTCCGCGAGGCCGGACTCCACGCCGTCGCCCAGGCCGTCGCCGTCCGTGTCCCAGAGGTTGGGATCGGACTCGCCCTCGTCGGTCGCGCCGTCGCCGTCCTCGTCCTCGCTGCCGTCGAGCAGCCCGTCGTCGTCGCTGTCGTCGTCCGTGGGGTCGGTGGTGGTCGACGGGTCCGCGTCGGGCGCGAAGACGTTCGGGTCCGTGTCGCTGCCCTCGGCCGACGGCAGGCCGGACTCGGTGCCGTCCTGGACGCCGTCGCCGTCCGTGTCCGGATTCGTCGGATCGGTCTCCCCCGCGTCCACGTTGCCGTCGTCGTCGAGGTCCTCGCTGCCGTCGAGCAGCCCGTCGTCGTCCGTGTCGTCGTCCAGCGGGTCGGTGGGGCCGAAGAACTCGTCCCCGTCGTCGAGGCCGTCGTCGTCCGTGTCCGGGTCGAAGGGGTCGGTCTCCCCGGGGTCCACGACGCCGTTCCCGTTGGCGTCCTCGAGCCCGTCGAACAGGCCGTCTCCGTCTGAATCGAGGTCGTCGATCGGGTCGTTGGGATCGGTCTCCCCGGGGTCGATCTCGCCGTTCAGGTTCAGGTCCTCGGCCCCGTCCCAGACCCCGCCGTCGTCGGTGTCTTCGTCCAGCGGATCCGTGGTGGTCGCGCCCGCGTCGGCGTCCGGGACGAACCCCGCGCCGGTGTCGTTCCCCTGGGGCTGGGACAGGCCGATCTCCGTGCCGTCCTGCAGGCCGTCGCCGTCGCTGTCGGGGTTGCTCGGGTCCGTCTCCCCGGGGTCGACGATGCCGTCGTGATCGGCGTCCTCGTTGCCGTCCGTGATGCCGTCGTCGTCGCTGTCGTCGTCGTTCGGATCGGTCTCGCCGGGATCCACGACGCCGTTGTCGTTGGGATCCTCGATCCAGTCGGGGATGTCGTCGCCGTCGCTGTCCGCGACGTCGTCCACGTCGACCGTCGTGGGGTCCTCCACGGCCGTGCTCGGATCGCCGTCCGAGTCGGAGGAGTCCGCGGTCCCGAGCGTGGCCGCGACGAAGTCCACCGTCGCCTGGTTCTCGATCGGCGTGCCCTTGGGGGTGCCGGGGACGATGCGCACCTCGAACCGCACCGACGTGGACGTGCCTTGGGCCAGATCGCCGCCCTGCGACGCGCTCGCCCCCGCGCCGAGGCGGAAGACGACCCGGTCGTTCACGGCGTCGTACTCGGCCTGATCGTCGGACGCGGAGTCCGTCTTGGCGCCCGCTCCCGAGCCCGAGAGGACCTGGAGAGACCCCGCGACGTACGTGGTCGCGCCGGGGATCGGGTCCGTGAGCACGACGTCCTCGGCCGTGTCGATCCCGGTGTTCGAGACGTCGATCGTGTACTCGAGGATGTCCCCGTCTTCGACCGAGCCCCCGTCCAGGTCCACCACCGTCTTCTCGACCTCCACCTCGGGCAGGTACACCTCCGACGCGAAGGCCACCATCGAGGGGCCGTACGTGTCGCTGCTGGTGAGCAGCCGCACGTTCGCGGAGGTGACGCCGTTGCCCATGACCGACGAGACGTCCATCGTCCCGGCGTCCCAGCCCATCTGGTTGACGTAGTTCGGGTCCTTCGCGGTGAAGTGACCCGCGCCCGCCGTGATCGTCGAGTTGAAGAAGTTCGTGGCGGGCCGCGCGCTGTTGCTGAGCGTGGACGTGGTGGACCCGGCCGTGAGCTCGAGCCCGTCCCCGGCGAACTGGATGTCGCCCTCGACGCTCACGAACCCGAGGTCCGTGGAGAAGGCCCCGGTGAGCGGGGTGAGGAAGCCGGAGACGGGGATGTCCACGGGGAGTCCGGCGTCGACCTTCGCGTATCCGTCGAACACCGAGACGTTCCGCAGGGGCTCGCCCGGCGCCTCGTAGACGACGACGAGGGACCAGCCCGCCGCGCCCGCGGCCCCCGTCCAGCCCTCCACGTCCGCGACCGTGTAGACGCCGGACCCCGCCGCGGCGACCTCGGCCGTGACGTCCACCGAGGCCGCGTACAGCTCCGAGTACTGCCCGATCGTCGAGTCGACGAAGAAGTCCACCGCCGGGTCCGTGTGGGTCGTGTAGGCCGTCGCGCCGGGGGCCTTGAGCTTCGCCTGGTCGCGGGACGCGGCCTGGGAGCGGCCGCCCCAATACAGCTGGGCGAACAGGACGCTCGCGCCCGCGGGGAGGGTGAGCGTGGCGGTGGAGGAGTTAAAGGTGGCGCCGTCGGAGTCGACGTCCACGTACACCATGGCGAAGTCGTCGTTGCCGTCGTTCGCGGTGCCGGCCTGGGCCGCGCTGCAGGCGGCGGAGGCGGGGCAGGTCTCGAGCGTGTTGCCGATGATGGCGAGGTTCGCGAAGTCGTTCGTGGAGTACAGCGACGTGAAGGGGCGAACGATCTGCGCGTGGGCGGGCCCCGCGAAGGCGAAGAGGGCGCAGACGAAGGCGAGGACCGACAGACGTCGGCGGGTGAGGTGATCCATGATCGGCTCCTTGCCGTCCCGGCGGCCTGAGCGGGGCGCGGACGGGGCGGCGGGATATATCACGCTCACCTCGGGCCGTTTTACGAAGAATCGGTAACGTTTCGGCCCGTGGGCAAACGCAAGAAGCAGAAGCGGCGCGAGGGCGTGGCCGAGGCACCGACGTCCAGCGCCCTGGGCGCGGGGCTGGCGGCGTTGGGGTTTCAGGCCCGCGAGGCGACCCCCCAGTCGGCGCCCGACCTGCCCGGCGCCCCCCAAGCGTCGTTCGGGCCGAAGGTGGTCGTGCGGCGGGAGCGGAAGGGCCGCGGGGGCCGGACGGTCACGGTCGTGACGGGGGTGCGTGGAGACCGCGCGGGCTTCGCGAAGGCCATGCGCAAGGCCCTCGGGTGCGGCGCCTCCGTCGAGGGCGACACGATCGTCCTGCAGGGGGACCTGACCGCGCGCGCCCGGGACTATCTGGCGAGCCGCGGCGCGAAGAAGGTCGTCGTGGGCAATTGAAGGCAAGAGCCGTCGACTGACCGGGGGCTACTCCTCCCAGCTCGCGCCCCATCGGTCGACCCCCAGGAAAGCATCTGCCCGCGGGTCGCTTCGCAGCGCCGCCTGGAAGTGCGCCGTCACCGCCTCCTTCGTGATGGCGGCCGTCTCGGCGGGGTCCACGAAGCCGCCCGCCTCGCCCACGCAGTCCTCGAAGACGTCGAGCCCCAGGGTCTCGCAGAGGTCGCTGAACCCCCAGTGCCCGGCCCCCTCGATGGTGAGCAGGGCGCGGTCGTCGCCGAGGTGATCGAAGAGCGCGCGGATCTCTTCCTCGTAGGGCATGTCCGCGTCGAGGCTGCCCCCCAGGATCAACGGGCGGGCGACGTCGCGCAGGCCCTCCTCCCCGAAGGCGTACCAGGCGCCCGGAGCCATGGCGGCCGACGCGACGACCCGGGGATCCGCCTCCGGGACGTCGACCGAGGGGATGGCGGACAGGTCGCCGATGAAGTCGCAGGCCCGGTCCCCGGTCGTCGCGCAGTGCTCGGCGAAGAAGTCGGGATCGAAGCGCCCCCCCGCCACCGCGACGGTCGTCCAGCCGCCGAAGCTGTGCCCGGACATGCCGTAGCCCGCCTCGGGATCGACCAGGTCGCCGAGCCCGAACCACCCGTTGGACGACGCCTCGAAGAGCCGGTCGACGGAGGCTCGGATGTCCTCCGGACGCGCGACCGCGACCTCCGTGGCCAGGTCCTCGTCGAGGTCGAACATCGTATTGTGGGGGTGGTCCGGCGCGATGACCACGAAGCCGTGGGACGCCAGGTGCTCGGTGAGGAAGGTCGACTGGTAGCGGATGCCGCCGAAGCCGTGGCTGAAGGCGATCAGGGGATACGGAGCCCAGCGCAGGTCGGACACCGCGTCGCGATGGGCGACGCCCACGGCGCTGATCTTCCCGTAGTCGTCCCCCGCCGAGCCCGGCTCGACCTCCGCGGGGTACCAGATCTCGGTGGTGAGGGCGACGTCCCGGGAGTCCACGAACGTCATGGTGGTCGCGCCCACGCCGAACGGCCCCGGCGCGCCGGGGTCGACCCAGGGGAGCTCCTCCACGGGCGCCGCGCACCCTCCCAGGGCGGCGGCGGCGATCACGGCGATGACCCAAGACCTCACGAAGTGAGTACACCACTGTTCGCGCCTCCCGTGATCTCCGCCTCTCGACGCGTTAGAAGTAAGGGGCCCGAACCCCTGGAGGCTCTTGTGACCGACTCTCAGTTCCGCTCGCTCCGCACCGCCCTGCTGCTCATCGCCCTCGGCCTCTTCGCCAACGCCGCCGTGCAGCTCGTCCCCCCCGCCGTCGCGGGAGAGCGCGTGGACGTGCGCCTGGACAGCGCCATCGACGTCGACGAGCTGCGCATCACCGACTTCCGAGACACGCTCACCATCGAGTCGATCAAGGGCGAGGTGGAGGTCAAGCTGGACGGGCCCGGCGCCACGTCCTCGTTCCCGCTGTACGTCAAGATGATCCAGTAGCCCGCCCCCCGGAGTCCCCCCCGACAGGCCGCGGCCACCGCGAGTGTGCGAGAATCGGGGATACGGGGGGCAGGGAGGCTCGTGATGCAATCCGGGGGACCGGACGAGGCGACGAGGACGGGCGGTGCCGCGGACGACCCCGCCGACACGCTGGACATGCTGGCGGAGTCGGTGGCCTCGGCCCGCGCCCGCGCCGTGACGATCGACGGACTGGCCGATCTCCCGGACGACGAGATCTCCGACGTCGATCGAGACACGCTGCTGCCCCCCGCGTCCGCGACGCCGCGGGGCTTCTCGGCCGTGCGCCCGGTCGTGCCCACCCACGACACCACCGCCCCTCCCGGCGACGGCCCCGTGATCGTACACACCGCCCCCCCGCCCCCCGCGCCGCTGACCGCCGAGGAGGCGAAGGAGCGGCTGGGCCGGTACCAGCTGGTGAGGGAGATCGACCGCGGCGGCATGGGGGCGGTGCTCGAAGCCCACGATCCGGACCTGGGGCGCACCGTGGCCGTGAAGGTCGTGCTGCCCGCCAAGGCGAACCGCGTGGCCACGGTGGACCGGTTCATCGCCGAGGCGCGGCTCACGAGCCAGCTCCAGCACCCCAACATCGTCCCCGTCCACGACTTCGGCGTCGACGCCGAGGGCCGCGTCTTCTACGCCATGAAGAAGGTCGAGGGCACGTCCCTGGACAAGATCATCCGCGGGCTCCGCAAGGGCTTCGCGGAGGTCGAGGCGCGTTGGACGCGGGCGCGCCTGCTGCGGGCGTTCGTACAGATCTGCCACGGCATGGCGTACGCCCACCAGCGCGAGGTGATCCACCGCGACCTGAAGCCCGCCAACATCATGATCGGGGCCTTCGGCGAGGTGCTGGTGATGGACTGGGGCCTGGGTCGGCTCATCACCTCGCTCGAGGAGCCGACGGACTCGGTCACCAGCTTCTCGGGCGTCGACCTGGGGCCCACCGCCGACGGGATCGTGAAGGGCACGCCCGGCTACATGAGCCCGGAGCAGGTCGACGGTCGCCTGTCCGATCTCCGGCCGTCGAGCGACGTCTTCTGCCTGGGCCTGATCCTCTACGAGCTCCTCACGTTCAAGCCCGCGTTCGAGGGACGTCGCACCATCACCCTGCTCATCGCGACGACCCGGGGCGTCAAGCGCTCCCCCCGCGAGCGGGCCCCCGCCCGGGCCATCCCCGCGGAGATCGACGCGATCTGCATGAAGGCCCTCTCCCTGGCCGCCGCCGACCGCTACCCCACGGCCGCCGAGCTCGGCGAGGCCGTGGAGGCGTTCCTCGAGGGCAGCAAGCGTCGCGAGCTGGCGGGGAAGGAGGTCGACGCGGGCGCGGCCCTGTGGATCGACCACCGGTTCCTGGACGAGGAGATCGCCGACCTGACCGAAGAGGAGCGGGGGCTGGCCACGAGCGTCCCTGCCTGGGCGCCGCTGGCGGAGAAGGCGCAGCTCCTGGGGCTGCGGTCCCGCCTCGAGGACCTGCGCACCGAGCGCGCGAAGGCGTTCGGTCGCGTGATCGGCGCGGGCGAGCGGGCGCTGAGCCACGACCCTCACAACCCGGAGGCCCGCGAGCTGCTCGCCTGGGCCTACTGGCATCGCTTCCTCAAGGCCGAGGAGCGGGGAGACGCCGCCGAGCAGGCCTACTACGAGGACCGCTGCGTCGCGTACGACGACGGCGCCCTCACCGCCTTGCTGGCGGGACGCGGCACGATCACCCTGGCCACCGACCCGCCGGGCGCCGAGGTGTGGTGCGAGCGGTTCGAGCGGCAGGGGCTCGTGTGGAAGACGACCGAGCGGGTCTCCCTGGGCGCCACGCCGCTCGCGCGTGCGCCCCTGGACATGGGCTCCTACCGGCTCACCCTCGAGGCCGAGGGGTTCGACGAGGTCGTCTACCCGGTGCTGATCGAGCGGCAGGACGACTGGGACGCGGGTCGCCCGGTGCGGCTGCTGCGTCCGGGCGAGCTCCGCGACGGGTTTCGGTACGTCCCGGCGGGGCCGTTCGTCTCCGGCGGGGACCCCACGGCCATCTCGCCCCGGCCGCGCGCTCGCGTGGACGTCGACGCCTTCGCCATCGCCGAGCTGCCCGTGTCCACCGGGGAGTACTGCGACTTCCTCAACGCGGTACAGGCCCGGGACCCGGCCGAGGCCCGGGCGCGCGCCCCTCGCCACGCCGAGCGCATGGACGGGCCCGCCAACCTCTACTACGCCGTCCCGGAGCCGGGGGGTCGCTGGGAGGTCCCGGAGATCGACGCAGAGGGAGACCGCTGGACGCGCGAGATGCCCCAGTTCTCGGTCTCCTGGGACGACGCGCTCGCCTTCGCCGCGTGGGCGTCCGAGCGCGACGGCGTCCGCTACTCGCTGCCCACCGAGGATCAGTGGGAGAAGGCCGCCCGGGGAGTCGACGGCCGCTTCTTCCCGTGGGGGGACGACTTCGACGCGTCCCTGTGCAAGACTGCCTCGTCGCGGCCGGGGCGGCCCCAGCCCGAGGACCGGGGGACGTTCCTCGCCGACCGCTCGGTGTACGGCGTGCGGGACGTGGTGGGCACCATCCGCGAGTGGTGCCGCGAGCCGGACTTCGACGGGGACGCCGGTCGCCGCCCGGTGCGCGGCGGCTCCTGGATGAGCGCCCCCCGCCAGGCGCACCCCGCCACCCGCTTCGGGCTCGCCCCCGAGGTGGTGGTCACGTATCTGGGTTTCCGACTCACCCAGGTCCTCGACTGAGGGCCTCTTTCAGCGAATGGAGAAGCAGAGATGGCACTGACCAGAGCGGAAGAATACTTCGGCGACCGACGAACCCCGGGCAAGGCGACGGCCAAGTTCGTGGAGGCCGAGGAGCTGGCCAAGCTCAAGTACAACGGCCAGATCATCCAGCACGAAGGGAAGGTGGGCCCGCTGTTCAAGCTCGAGGCCGACGCCGAAGGCGCGCTGAACGGCAAGAAGACGATCGACGTCGCGGTCCCGATCGACGCGATCTTCGTCGAAGACTCGGACGGCATCCAGACGACGCAGGAGCCGGTCTAGCCGGTCTAGCCACCGGGCCGCACGTCCACCGTCCCCAGGGCCTGCCGCCCGCGGACGGGGTCCCACCCCTCCTCCACGGCGAACCGGATCGCGTACTCCGCGATCGTGGGTGACCGCGCGTCGGGGAGGGCGAGGAACACGTCGGTCTCGCCCTCCGGAAGGTCGGCGGGCAGCTCGAACGTCGCCTCCAGAGAGATGGGCCCGGGGCCCCAGCGCCTCGGGTCCACCTCGAAGGGGAGCACGACGTCGCCGAGGTGCAGCTCCACGGGTCGCGTCGAGAAGGGCGCGGCGAAGCCGTCGTTCCGGAGATCCAGCTCCACGCGCAAGGTCTCCCCGGGCTCCACCCACTCGGCGACGCGCGCCTCCTCCAGCACGAAGCGGTAGCCCAGCCGGTCGGTGATCTCGTCGAAGCAGCCTTCGTCGCGCCACCCCTGCACCACGTCGGGGTGCCAGAGCTCGTGCAGGTACGTCCAGTGGAGCGCCTCCATCTCCGCGAGGGCCGAGGCGCACTGCGATCGGGGGGCGTACACCCCGCACGTCTCGCCACCCACGGAGACGAACCGCCCCTCCGCCGCGACGAAGTCCTTCCCCTCTTGGATCGCGTCCTCGGGGTACGTCCCCACGTCCGTATCACTGGCCAGGAAGCAGTCGTTGTGGTGGCCGACCCGCGACGCCGCGGTCCCCTGGAACCCGTCCTCGTCCTCGAGCGGCCCGCCGAACAGCTCCTCCTTGAAGCCCGGGGTGCGCACCGCCAGCTGGACGTCGGGCAGCGCCGTCGCCAGCGCGTCCACCACCGCGGCGCGGGCCTCAGGCGTGTCGTTCCCGTTCGTGGAGCCGTGCCACTCGCCCCACGCGCCGATGAAGCCGGCCTGAACCAGCGCCACGACGTCCCGGTTTGCCTCGACCACCGGCGCGACCTGCTCGATGTGCTCCAGGATCCGAGCGATCGGGGCGTCGTCCCGCGACTCCACCCCGTCGACCGAGGTCGTGTAGTTGAACCGCACGATGAGCTTCACCCCCGCCGACCGCGCGTTGGCGAAGGCGACCTCCATGTCGGTCAGGCGCTCCGCGGAGATGGGGGCGTCGCGGAACTCGGGGAGCTCGACGTCCGCGAAGTAGAGGGTCCACCCCCGCTCCCGGCCGCCCGCGTACCAGTCCGTGCCGCGCAGGCTCGACCAGCCGTACCACCCCCGCTCGGGGTTGAGGATCGGCGCCGTGGATTCGGTGTACGTCGTGGCCGCGAGGGGCGCCTCTTCCACGGCGTCGTCGTCGTCCGCCGCGTCGTCGTCGTCCGCGGGCGCCGGCGTGGGATCGGGCGGCGCGTCCGACGGGCAGGCGACCGCCAGGAGCAGCAGCGGGAGCAGGAGCCTTCGCATCCTTCGAGGATAGGGAACGCGGCCGGCGTAGGCTCGGGCCATGAGTCGCTTCGTCGCCGTCGCCTGTGTCGTCCTCCTCGCCGGGTGCGAGCCCGCCCCCGACCCGCCGCTGGGGATGATCCTCGCCGAGGACGGGGTCACCTACGCGGGGGTGGCGACCCTCGACCTCACGCCCGAGATCGTCGAGAGGTTCACGGACACCAACGGCAACGCCGACTTCGACGGCTGCCTGGACGACCCCACCGCCGCCCGCGACGAGTGCGACGAGCCCTTCGACGACGTGGACGGCGACGGGTGGTTCGACGCCGTGTTCATCGGCGGGTTCGGGCCCATGCGCCCCGCCCTCGACGTACACGACCCCATCGAGGCGCGCGCCGTCGTGCTGAGCCACGACGCCGAGTACATCGCCTTCGTCACCCTCGATCTGGTGGGCCTGGGCTCCCCCAACATCCACGCCGCCCGCGACCGCCTGGTGGCCGACGGGTACGACATCGATCGCCTCATCGTGACCTCGTCGCACAACCACCAGGGGCCCGACACGATGGGCCTCTGGGGCAACCCCGAGGACTTCGACGACCCCGTCACCGGGCGCAACGAGGCGTATCAGCAGCGGGTGCGTGAGGCGATCGAGGCCGTCGTGCGCGACGCCGCCGGGAGCATGGAGGCGGTGGACCTGCGCATCGGGCGCACCGCCATGCGCGACCGCAGCGTGTGGTTCAACGGGGCCACGTTCGGGGGCAAGAACCCCACGCCGAACATGCACGGGATGATCCAGGACGGCCGGGACCCGATCGTGGTGTCGGACCAGCTGCTGGTGGTGCAGGGCGCGGGCGCCGCGGGGACGGTCTTCACGCTCACGAGCTGGTCGGGCCACCCCGAGGTGCGGGGGTCGCAGAACAACTCGATCTCGTCGGACTGGGTGGGGGTCACCCGCGACGTCCTGGAGGCGGAGTTCGGCGGCACTGCCCTGCACATCCCCGAGTCCCTGGGCGGCATGCAGTCGGCCCTCGGCGGGGACATCCCGCGCGTCTCGGGAGACGGCGAGCACGTGCTCCAGCGGTGCACCGAGGAGACGATCGTGGAGGCCGGCCACGACTGCTTCGGCCTCGCCGTCGGCGATCCGCGCGTGGACGCGGACGGCGACCCGGTGCCGGAGTGGGCGCCCCGGAACAGCTGGGCCTTCGTGAACTCCCACGGTCGACACATCGCCGAGGCCGCCATCGACGCCTTGGCGGCGGGCGAGGCGCTCGTCCCCTCCCCGCTGATCGTGGACGTCGAGGACTTCTACGTGCCCGTCGACAACGTCGCGTACCAGATCCTGGGCCCCCGGGATCTCTTCGACCTGGGGCTCGACCAGGCCGTCACCGACCCCGCCTTGTGCCCGCGGGCCGCCGACTCGCCGCTGGGCTGCATCGCGAGCCGCACGTTCCGGGTGCGCATGGGCGAGCTGGGGCTGGTCACCGTCCCCGGGGAGCTGCTGCCGGAGCTGGCCTGGGGCTTCCCCGACGACGCCGCCTGGGCCGCCGAGGTGGGCGACCCGGCGGCCCGAGGCCCGGGCGCGACCTATTTCCCCCAGCACGACGTCGACTGCAACGACATCCAGTACCGCGACTGCGTCGAGAGGACCGCCTTCGGGGACTGCGACTGCCTCGCGATCCACGCCTGGCCCTACCGGCTGAGCGCCGCGCTCGTGCAGGACCCGCTGCTGGACGCCCTCGACACCGAGTACCGCGCCGTGGTGGGCATGGCCGACAACTACCTGAGCTACATCATCCCGGGGCCGGACTTCAACCGCGCCGTGAGCCTCCTGTCCGACGAGGACGGGGACCACTACGAGGACACGGTCTCCCCGTCCTGGGACTTCGCCCCCGAGCTCCAGCTCGCCCAGCAGCGGATCTCCGACCGTCGCTGAACCCCCGGCTATGGTGGGACTTCAGCCTCCGGAGTCTCGAATGTCCCGCCTCTTGCTCGCGTGTGTCTTCGTGGTGGTCGCGTTCTTCGCGCTCCCGGCCGCCGCCCAGAACAACCTCGTGGTGACCGGCTCCACCACCCTGGGGGGGACGCAGACCTACGACAACGTGACGATCGCGTCGGGGGGCACGCTCCACGTGGCCGACTACAACGGCAACGCGTCGACGACCGGCACGCTCCACCTCATCGTGAACAACACCTTCACGATCGACGCGGGCGGCACCGTGAACGGCGACTCGCGCGGCTACCGCGGCCAGGGCAACGCCAACGGCGAGGGCCCCGGCGGCGGCCAGGGGGGCAGCTGCTGCCTGGACGGCGGAGGCGGCGGCGCGTACGGCGGCGGCGGCGGGCGGGGGACGCGGGACAACGGCTCCCTGAGCGGGGGCGTGGGCGGCAACGCATACGGATCCTCCACCTCCCTCGCGATCCAGATGGGCTCGGCGGGGGGCGCGGCGGGGTCGGCCGACGGCGACAGCGGGGGCACCGGCCCGGACGGCGGCGGCGCGTTCCGGGTGACCGCGGCCACGATCGTCGTGCACGGCACCATCACCATGAACGGCGGCAACGGGTCGACCCCCAACAACGACGCCACGGGCGGCGGCGCCGGCGGCGGCATCCTGCTCGACGGCGGCAGCGTCACCATCGGCGGCGGCGCGGTCCTGCGGGCCAACGGCGGCGCGGGGGGCAACACCGACGACGACGGCGGCGGCGGCGGCGGCGGCCGCATCAAGGTCTTCTACGGCGCGGGCACGCCCACCGGGGGGACGCAGCAGGTGTCGGGAGGCAACGGCCCCGGCCCCGCCACCAACGGGGGCAGCGGCTCCATCACGACCACCCAGACGAACATCCCGCCCACGGCGGTCGCGGGCGGCGGGTACAGCGGCCTGGAGGGCGGCGCCGTCACCATGGGTGGCGCCGGCTCCACGGACTCCGACGGGACGGTCGTCCTGTACGAGTGGGACTGCACCGACGACGGCACCTACGACACGTCCACCGCGACCCCCGGGGGCGTCTGCAGCTACGCCCAGGACGGCAGCTACGTCGCGCGGCTGCGCGTGACCGACGACGGCGGCCTGACCGACGACGACTCCGCGAGCGTGACCGTCGGCAACGTGGCGCCGGTCGCTGCCGCCGGCGGGCCCTACTCGGCGGACGAGGGCTCGCCGGTCGCGTTCTCCGGCAGCGAGACCGACGCCGGCGTCCTCGACTCCCACACGGCCGCCTGGGACTTCGGGGACTCGACCAGCGGCACCGGCTTCGCGCCCTCTCACGCCTACGCGGACGACGGCACCTTCACGGCGACGATCACGGTGACCGACGACGCCGGCGGCTCGGGCTCCGCGACGGCGACGGTCTCGATCGCGAACGTCGCGCCCACGATCACGAGCACGGCCCCCACGTCCGCGTCCGAGGGCGCGCCGTTCGCCTACGCCGCGACCATGACCGACCCCGGCTCCGCGGACACACACACCTGGACGCTGCCCTTCGCGCCCGCGGGCATGACGGTCGACGCGACCGGGGGCGTCGCCTGGACGCCGACCTTCGCCGACGTGGGCACCACCTCGGTCGTGCTGCAGGTCGAGGACGACGACGGGGGCTCGGACGTCCAGAGCTTCACCCTCGCGGTCGGGTTCCTCGACGCCGACAACGACGGGATGGCCGACGGCTGGGAGACGGACCACGGGCTCGACCCGACCGACCCGACGGACGCGGCCGGAGACCCGGACGCCGACGGCCTCACCAACCTGGACGAGTTCCTCGGCGGCACCGACCCGAACCTGTTCGACGGCCCCGGGGCGCCGCCGCTCATCGACCCGATCGGAGGCGTGGAGGTGGCGGACGCGCGGCCCGATCTGGTGGTCGGCGCCGCGGTGGACCCGCAGAACGACGCGCTGACGTACGACGTCGAGGTCTACGAGGACGGGGGGCTGACGGTCCTCCTCACGTCCGTGGTGAACCTCCCCGCCGACGGCACCGGGGGCGTCACCTGGCCCCTGGACGTGCCGGTGGACGAGAACGCCGAAGCCCATTGGCGCGCGCGGGCCTCGGATCCGTTCACGGCGGGTCCCTGGTCCGCGGCCGAGACGTTCTTCGTGAACGAGGTCGAGGAGGCTCCCGAGGTTCCCACCCCCATCTTCCCCATCGACGGCGAGCGGGTGGCGACCACGCTGCCGACGCCGCAGTGGTCCGACGTCGCCGATCCCGACGGAGACGACGTGACCTACGAGGTCCGCATCTTCGACGCGCTCGAGCAGCTCGTGACCGAGGGAGCGGTGGATCCGAACGGCGCGCGGGAGGAGTGGACGGTGGACGTCGAGCTCTCGGAGGACGCCGGGTACACGTGGGACGTACGCGCCCTGGACGACACCGGCCTGACCTCCGACTGGTCCGACCTCGAGCCCTTCTTCGTGACCGCGGACGAAGGCGCGCCGGGGGACGTCGTGTTTGTCTCCCCCGAGGACGGCGAGACGGTGCGGACGACCGCGCCGGAGCTGGTGGCCACGGAGACCACGGACCCCGAGGGCGACGCGATCACGTACGTGTTCGGGCTCGACACCGCCGCCGACTTCGCCTCGGAGGACTTCCTCGAGGGCACGGTCGCTCACGCCGGCACCGGCACCACGGTGTGGGACCTGTCCGCCGACGGGGTGGACCTCACTCCGAACACGACCTGGCACGCCCGGGTCCGCGCCGAGGACTCGACGGGGCTGGGCTCGGTCGGCGGCTGGGACGTCATCTCCTTCTTCGTGGCCGGCGACGACGACGCCCCGCCGGTGCCGGAGCTCATCTCGCCGGAGGACGGCGCCACGCTCAGGGACGGGGTGGTCGTGCTCGAGATCGGGACGGTCGAGGACCTGGACGGCGACTCGGTGACCTACCGGCTGCGCGTGTCCGCCGACGAAGCCGGCGAGGACGTGCTGGCCGAGGTCGGCGGCCTCGTCGCCGAGGATCTCGACCGCGCCTCTTGGACGCCGTCGGTCTCGCTGCGGGGCACGATGTACTGGACCGCGCGGGCCGAGGCGGGCGGCGCCACGTCCGACTGGGCGACGCCGTTCCGCCTGACGGTCGACCTCTCCGACCCCGTCGCCATCGACGACGACGGACTGGTCACCGGCGGGGGCTGCGAGAACTGCGAGGCGTCCACGGCCCGCGGGAGCGGGACGGGCGGCGCGCTGCTCCTCGGCCTCCTGATCGGGCTACGGCGCCGCCGCGCCTGAGCGATCGCCGTCCTCGGCGACCCCGTCGGCCAGCTGCTCGTCGAGGAACAAGACCAGCAGCTGGGTCCACAGGTCGCGGTTCTCCCGCCGCCGGAACCCGTGCCCCTCGTTCTCGGCGCGCATGTACCAGACGTCGTGCCCGGCGGCCCGGACGGCCTTCACGATCTGCTCGGCCTCCCCCACCGGCACGCGCGGGTCGTTGGCGCCGTGGCCCACGAACAGCGCGGCCTGGATCTCATCCACGTTGTTCACCGGCGAGATCGCCTCGAGGTGCGCGCGCATCTTCGTGTCCCGCTCGTCCCCGTACTCCACCCGGCGCAGGTCCCGCCGGTACTCCTTCGTGTTCTCCAGGAACGTCACGAAGTTGGAGATGCCCACGTTGTCGACTCCGGCGCGCAGCCGGTCGCTGTAGTGCACGAGGGCGGCGAGCACCATGTACCCGCCGTAGCTGCCGCCCATGACGGCGACCCGGTCCGCGTCGAGCTCGGGGCGGGTACCGACCCAGTCCAGCAGGGCCCCGATATCCTTCACCGAGTCCTCCCGGAGGAAGCCGTTGTCGAGCTTCAGGTACGACTTGCCGTAGCCCGATGAGCCCCGGACGTTGGGCACCAGCAGGGCCGTCGAGCGCTCGGTCACCAGGAACTGGGTGCGGGAGCGGAAGTAGGGGCGGGCCTGCCCCTCGGGGCCGCCGTGGATCTCGATGACCACGGGGTGGGGGCCGTCGCCCGCGGGGCGGTAGTACCAGCAGGGGATCGTGCGGCCGTCGAACGTGGGGTACTCGATGAGCTCGGGGGCGGTGAACGTCGCGGGGTCGAGGCCGCCCATCTCGCTGAACGTCCACTGGGTCGACGTCTTCGTGGCCGGGTCGTAGGTCCAGGCGTCGCCGGTGTGGGTGGGCGCCACGAAGGTGAAGCCCAGGACGTCGGCCCCGCGGGGGAACCGCAGCCCGTACACGAGGCCCCTGGGCGCCCCCTCGGCGGGGTGATGCGCGCCGGTGGACGGGTCGAGCAGGTGCAGGGTGGAGTAGCCGCCCTCGTTGACGAGGAACGCGATCTTGTCCCTCGCGTGGTTGGTGACCACGGACTCGACGTCCCAGGCGATGCCCGGCGTGAGGTCGGTCCACGTCCACCCCTTGCCCTTGCGGGTGACCCGGTACAGCGACGTGAACTCGCCCCCCCGGTCCGACGTCACGTACAGCGTGTCCGCGTCGGCGCCGAAGAACGCGCTCCCGATCGTCTGCTTCTCGCGCTCACCGGTGACGCGCGTCAGGGCGCCGCTCTCCGCGTCGGCGATCCACAGCCGCGACTCGGTGCGCGCGATGTACTCCTTCACCAGGAACGCGCTGTCGTCCATCGCCCAGCTGCCCGGGCTGTAGGAGCCCTCGGCCTCCACGAGCAGCTTCCGCGACTCGGGATCCACGCCGTCGCTCACCCAGATGTCGAAGTCCTTGCCGTTGCGTGCGGTGGACGTGAAGGCGAGCCGGTCGCCGCCGTGGCTCCAAGCCCAGGACCCATGTCGGCCGGCCCCGTCGGTGAGCATCGTCGACCGCCCGGTGTCTCGGTCGAACCGGAAGATCTGGTACTGCTCGTTGCCCCCGATGTCGCCCATGTAGAGGAACGCGCGGTCGGTGCCGGGCACGAACGCCGCGGTGCGGGTCGGCTCGGAGCGGAACGTGATCTGGCGACGCGCGCCGCCGGGCTGCTCCACGACGTGGATCTGGGACACGTCTCCGAACCGCGTGGAGACCAGCATGGAGGTGCCGTCCGCGGACAAGGACCGCAGGGAAGCCCAGCGCGTGTTCTGGTAGGCGTTCAGCCGCTCCACGAGCGCGTCGGGGATCTCCGTCGGCCCCTGCACGGTGACGGCTTCGGGGACGCCGGGGAGGGCGGCCTCTTCGGCGGCGGCGGGGCCGGCGAGAGCGAGAACGAACACAATGAGGGCGGCGCGCATCGGCGCATCATGAGGGAAAGGCCGCGGCGGCGTATCCTCCGGGCGGTGCCGGGCCCCGACGAGATGAAGATCCTGCTCCAGCAGGCCCTCGAGGAGTTCGTCCGCGGCTTCGGCTGCGCCTTCGAGGACGGCATGGCGCGGGTCACCGGGCTGGTGATGTCCGACGACGACCCGGAGGAGCTGCTGCCCTTCCTGGAGGAGGTCGCCGAGGACGCCGCCGGGGTGCCCGTCTACATCGACGCGCCCGTGATCTCCCCGGGCGTGCCCGACTCCGTGCGCGACCGGATCCGACGGGGCGCGGAGACGCCCGCGGACGTCGTGCGCATCGCCCGGGGCGCGAAGGGGAGACACGCGACCGTGGCCGTGCGTCACCAGGAGCGGTTCCTCGGCACCAAGCGGAACCGCCTGCCCAAGCTGAACAAGGCCCTCGCCGAGTCCGGCTGGCGGGTGTCGGCGGAGCCCCTCGGCGCCGAGTTCGACGTGGGCGGGCTCGGCACGCTCCCGGACGTCCAGTCGTTCCTCGCGCCCCATCTGCCCGACGGCGTCGACGTCGACCGGATCCACAGCCACCGCGTCGTCGCGCGGCGCCAGGAGCTCCAGATCAAGGTCGACGCGCCCGGCACCCCGCCCCTGGTCCTGCGCCGCTGGGAGCGCCGGGTGCGCGACGCCACCGACGTGCTGCTCAAGGTCGAGGATCGCATCAGCAAGACCCGGGCCCGGGAGGCGGTGAGCGCCGCCTTCGAGCCCCTCCCCCACGTCGCGCGGTTCCAGGTGCGATGGACCGACAAGCCGCCCGGGCTGCTCGTGAAGGTCGACGCGGAGCAGACGCACGCGGACGGCCTCGATCGCCTCTGTTCCCGCCTGCGCGACGAGCTCGGCGTGGACGTGTCCTACGTGTTCGACACCGGCAACGAGCTGATGGCGGATCGCCTCGCGCGAGCCTTCCCGGAGGACGGGATCCTCACCCGCATCAAGCACGTCGACGGGTCGCTCTACGAGGTCGAGGCCACGCTGCCGCTCGCCGAGCCCGCCGACCTGGAGGCGTGGTCGGACGCCATGGAGGCCACCTGGGGCGTCGAGCTCATGATCTCCCCCGCCTTCCTGCGCGCGCCGGACCTCCGCCACCGGGACGAGCTCGGGGCGGATCGCGAGACCATCGCCCGTCGGTACAACCGCCCGGGCGCGTTCACCCAGGAAGTGGAGACCCAGGCGCGCGACGCCGCGACCACCTGGGACCTCGAGGCCGAGATCGCCGCCGGGACGCGCCGCGACATCCGACCGACGGTGGTCATGTCCATCGATCCGCGCCGCACGAAGGACCTGGACGACGCCCTCTCGATCGACCCGGTCTCCGAGGGGGTCTGGGACGTCGGCGTCCACATCGCGGACGTCGGCGCCTTCGTGCCCCAGGGCTCGCCCCTGGACCAGGAGGCGCTGCGTCGGTCGTTCACGACGTACCTGGCCGAGGGCGAGATCCCGGTCCTCCCGCCCGTGCTGTCGGACGAGGTGTGCTCCCTGCACGGCGGCCAGGACTCCCCCGCGCTGTCCCTCCGGATCCGCCTCACCGACGCGGGCGAGGTGCTCGAGACGGACCTCGCGCACACCGTCATCCACAACCACTTCCGCTTCGACTACAGCGGCGCCCAGGCGGTCCTGAACGGGGCCGAGCACGAGCACGCGGACCGGCTGCGGACCCTGAACCGGCTGGCGAAGACCCTGCGGCAGGGGCGCAAGGACGCGGGCGCCCTCGACCTGAACCTGGAGGACGACGCGGAGAAGGCGTCGCACCAGCTCATCGAGGAGTTCATGCTGCTGGCGAACGAGTGCGTCGCCCGCTTCCTCAAGGAGCAGCACCCCATCGGGCTGTGTCTGTACCGCACGCACCCCGAGGTACCGGACATGTCGTTCCAGGCGCTCGGGGCCGTCGCGGAGTACCTGCGCTGCCCGGTGGAGGTTCGGGACCAGGCGAGCATGCAGGCGGCGATGGAGCACTTCGCCGCCCAGGACGACCTCACCAGCTTCCGGGTGTTCCGGTTCCACGTGGGTCGCGTGCTGGAGAAGGCGATCTATCACTTCGAGCAGCTGGGGCACGGCGCCCTCGCGAAGCTGCACTACGCACACTTCACGTCCCCCATCCGCCGCTACTCCGATCTGATCGTGCACCGACTGATCGACGACGCCCTCGCGTGGCGGCGGGCCCCCGGAGACGATCCCGTCGTGGCGTCGAGCTACCGACCCGAGGATCTCTACTCGGTGTGCGAGCACCTCAACGCCATGGAGATCCGCGTGGACGCGGGCAGCTTCGAGTCGCACCGCCTCGAGGACCTGCGTCGCTACGACGGCGGGGGACGCAGCGCCCACGGCGTGATCGTCGGGCTGATGCGGGGGCGGGTGGCCGTGGACCTGGGCACGACCGACCTGCGGGTCTCGGTGCGCTACCGCAGCGAGCGGTGGATCGACGAAGAGATGCCCGTGCGGGTGGACGACGAGATCACGGGGCTGTCCTTCCGATTGGGCCAGGAGGTCACCGTGAAGACACGCGGCGTCGACTGGGGCCGCAAGACGATCGACGCGCTGATCGTCTCCGACTGAACTTTCTCGCGCCGACCGGTTTTTGGGGCTTCCCCTTTTCGCTGCGTTTCCATACCTTCCCATACAGCGAAGAAGTCCCTGCGCGGGAGAGACGCACGATGCGCACCTGGATCGGCCTCATGACGATGCCGCTGCTGGCCTGCGGGCCCGCGGCCCCGCCCCCGACGATCGAAGAGGCGCCCGACGTGGAGGAGCCTCGGGAGGACGAAGAGCCGCCCGCGTCCGCCCTGAACGTCGAGGTGGTGGACGACCCGGACGCGGTCTGGGCCTGCGACGCACTCGGCGGCCCGACGACCTGCGCCGGGGACTACCTCGACCTCGCCGCCGTGCTCGCTCCGCCGGAGCTCGATCTGGACGCCTGCGTGGACGGAGCCGAGCAGTACTACGTCGACATCGTGGACGGGCGAATCCCCCTCGAAGAGGAAGAGGACTGGTTCCCGTCGGCGGATGAGCTGGCCGATCGCGTGACGGAGGTGCTCGGCCTCCGCGAGTGGATCGACGGCATCGACGACCGCCCGCTGGTCCTCACGCGTCGGATGCAGCGCACTCACGAGACCTACGTCGAGGAGGAGTTCCTCGTGTCGGATCCGCTCGTCGGGACCTTCGAGCTGCGGTTCTTCCGTCCCTTCTCGGACGGACCCGTCCCGGCCCTGATCGGCATGCCGGGGCACCCCCTCAGCGACGACCAGACCGAGGACTTCCTGCACGAACACCACGGCTACACCTACCTGGAGCACGGGTACGCGGTCGCCGTCCTCGGGTTCCGCGCCTACGACTCGGGGCGGGCCGAGCACGACGCGGGCGTCTCCCTGCTGTGCGCGGGCTCCTCGCTCACCGCGGTCAAGAACTACGAGGTGCTGTTGGTCCACAAGTACCTGCGCCTCCTCGAGGAGCAGGGCGGGGTGGACGGCGTCGGCCTCATCGGCCACTCGGGGGGGAGCGTGGCGGGCAACGCGCTGATCCGGCAGGTCTTCGACCGCGTGGACGCGTACGTCACCGACCTCAGCAGCAGCTACATGAACGTGCAGCCGTGCGACTCCCGAAACCCCCGGGTGGAGTGCGTCATCGACGAGACGATGCCCGCGCTGTACCGGATCCACGCGCGGATCAACGACTTCAACAACCCGACGCTGACCGTCCCCTACGTAGAGCAGGAGTACGGGTATCCGGATGGTCCGGGCGAGGTCCTCGACTTCCTGGACGACGTCCTCCGCGGGGGGTCCGAAGAGGAGTAGGGGGTACGCTCCGGCGGCGTCCGCCGGGTGGGGCCGGGGCTCAGCGGGCGTTGAACACGAACGGGTAGCTCACGAGCACGATGCCGCCCCCGCGGGGGGCCGGGAATCGCAGACGTCGCACGCGACTGACCATGCAGGCCTCCACGACGGGGTTCTTCATCGTCGAGCGCTTCACCGACGACGACGACACGCTGCCGTCCTTCGCGATGACCCACTTCATGACGATCTTCCCGTGCAGCTCCGGCGACCTCTGGAGCTCGCGCTCGTAGCAGAAGCGGAACTGGTTCAGGTGCTGCTTCACGATGCGGTCGATGATCGACTTGTCGATCTCGCCGATGACGATGCCGCCGTCGTCGCCCTTGGGGCCCTTCGGGGGCTCCCTGTGGTCATGCCATCCGCCGATGGACTTCGGATCGCCCCCGCCGCCCGGGATCCCGTCGGTGCCCCAGCCGTCGAGCGTCTCGGCGCTGCCGCCGCCGCCCGGACCGTCGCCGCCCGGGGTGTACCCGCGCGAGCCCCACTGGCGCCCGTACTGCGTGCCCAGGATGCCGAGGTTCGCCGTCGCGCGATCCATCTCGCCGCCGCCGCCGAACATGTCGACCTTCGCGAACACGTCGTCGATGTCGGCCAGGATTCCGGCCTTCTCGGCGATCGAGCGGTCGCGCTCCATGCGCTTCACCGCGGTCCGGGCGCCGCGCGCCTTCTTGAGGATCTCGTCCGGCGCCCCCACGCGGCCGGGGTCGTCCTTCGGCTTCGCGCCGGGGTTGGGCTCGGCCTCGGTGGGCTTCGCCTGGGGCGCCTCGAGCTTCTTCTCGTCTTCGGGCGTCACGAAGACCGTGATCCGCGGGATCTCCTCCACGAACTGGTGCGTGACCTCGTACTCGCTGGTCATCAGGTGGACGCCCAGGGAGGCGCCGACGAACAGGAGGGCGGCGAGGATGCCCAGGTACAGCGTGTCGAAGTTCGACGCGCGGGCCCCCGCCACGGCCTTGGCCGCGGGCACCCGGTGGACCAGGAACGTCGTGGCGCCGAACCGGGCCACGAAGCGCTCGTCGTCGCGCAGGGTGAGCCGACGGACGCCGTCCCCTTCGGACATGCGGCCGGCGGCGACCAGCTCCTCGGTGGAGAGCTCCTCGTCGCCCCGCATCAGCGTGCCGGGGACGTCCACGGGCACGGCCAGGCCGTCGCGCTCCACGAGCGGGAAGGGATCGGAGGGCAGGGCCGCGCCGTCCACGCGGAAGCTCGCCCCGCGGCGGGCCGCCCGACGCTCGTCGAGACGCCAGCCCAGGGGCAGGAGCAGCAGGATGAAGGCCCCGAGCACCACCGCCCGCCGCACGTGCACGCTCTGCTGCTCTTGCAGCCGATGACTCGCGATGCGGTGGATGCCGTCGTCGACGGATCGCAACACTGCGGCGTCGTGAGCCGTCGAGACGACGAAGTCCCGCAGCGCGACGTGGGCCGCCTCGGCCGCGTCCACGGCCGCCGGATCCGACTCGCCCTCGCTCGGGAACGCGTCGATGAGGGCGCGCCTCGCGGCGGCGTCGAGCATGCCCAGGGTGAGCTCTCGGTGCCGCTCGGGAGTGAGCGACCCGATGGGCTCCATGGGCTCGCCGGGATCGAGCGCTGCCGCCCGATCCAAGGCCTCGGCCACGGCCTCCCACCGCCCCCGATCCGCGGCGCAGCGAGCCTGGATCGCGAAGAGGTCGAAGCGCGCCTCGTGGGCGGCCAGGCCCTCGGCGGCCCGGCATCGCGCGCGGGACGAGCCCGACGCCTCCGCGTCCTGGAACAGCGCCGTCGCGACCCGATGATGGAGCGCCGTGAGCGCCTGCACCTCCGCAGGGGCGGGGGCCCACAGGGCGACCTCCGTGGAGCCGTCGACCTCGTAGCGACGATCGGAGCCCGCCAACGCCACCGGCGCCGACTCCACGAGGGCCTGCAGCGTGCCGAAGCGACCGGCCACCACCGTGCGGACCTCATCGTCCACGACGACCCGGGTGCCGAGGGGCAGGTCCCCGACCACGCGCGGCTCGGCGAGGTCGTCGAACAGGTCGTACGCCGGCGGGACGGAGCTCAGGAAGGAGCGCCACTCGGAGGGCAGACCGCCCGTCGCGGCGAGGCGCTCGGCCTCGGGCAGGACGACGTCTGCGAGGGTCGACTCCCACGCGGGCTGCAGGAGGAGATCCCCGGGAAGCTCGACGTCGGGCGAGCGGGGCTCCTCCAGCGCGGCGTCGGGATCCGCGGCGGCGCGCGCCTCCGCGCGGGCGAGCTCCCAAGCCTCCATGCGGTCGGCGTCGCCGTCCGGGAGCAGGGGCGGCGGAGCGAGCCGGGCGTGAGCGAGCATGAAGCCCCCCACCCCGAGGACGAGGGCGGCGACGAGCAGGCCGGACAGGCGGTGGGAAGAGGGTCGATCGCGGTCGCCGAGCGTGACGGCGTCGCCGTCCTTGAAGTGCTGGACGTCGACCACGGTGCCGGACCAGATCTCGGCGACCTCGAGCACCTGGGCGGCGCTGCGGTCGATGCCGAGGTCGGTTTCGGAGCGACCGGAGCGGTTGGCGAAGACGAAGCCCTCATCGCGAGGGGGGACGGACGGCATGAATCACCTCGAAGCGTGAAATGCGAGGCAGTCCGTGAACCAGCGCATCGGATGAACGATTCGGAGCGCGCGGCAGGCGACCGGCCTCACCGGGCACACACGCTCCTCGTCGGGCGTCGGGAGAGTGGACAGCCCCGGGCCCGCCGGGTTCCCGTCGATTCGCGATAGATTCCGAGAGCGATGCAGTCGCGCCTCTCGAACCATGCGCCCGCGGCCTTGTTCCCCCTCGCCGCGACCCTCCTCTCCGCCGTCTTCGTCCTGCACCGCGCCGCGCGATCGCCCATCCAGCCCTACGGCGACCTCGGGGCCGCGCACCTCGAGCACGTCGTCCGGCTTCGGGTGCTCGAGGCCTGGCGGGCGGGGGGCGACGGCCTGCTCGAGCGGCTCGCGTCCTTCGATCAGCAGTTTCCGCCGCTGATGCACCTCCTGACCCTCCCCGCCGGCGCGGTGTTCGGCCACCACGTGGAGGGGATCCTGTGGACGGGCCTCTTCTGGCTCATCGCGCTCGCCGCGCTGGTCGCCTGGACCGTGCGTCTGCTCGGGGGCTCGACGGCGGCCGCCGCCGCGGCCTGGTCGATGACGGTGCTCTGGCCCGCCGGCCACGCCTTCGCCACGCGCTACTACTACGACCTGCCCATGACCGTCGCGCTGTGGGCGATCGTTCCGGTCGCGCTCGCCACCTGGGATCGACGCCCGGTGGCGGGGGGCGCCGCGGTCGGCGGCCTGATCACCGCGGCCTGCCTCGTGAAGTGGAGCGCCCTGGCCTTCGGGCCCCTGCTCGCCATCGCTGTGGCGTTCTGCGCGCGAGGGCCCTCGCGTTCCGCGGGCGACGCTCACCCGCGCAACCTCCCCCACCGCGTCCTCGCGCTGCTCACCGCGGGGGTCGTGTCGGCCGCGGGGACCTTCGCGTTCGCCACCCTGTTCGGGCTCGACTCGTCCCTCGCCGTGATGCTGAACGACATGTGGCCCGGTCTGGGCGACGCGATGTACCCCGGCCGCGCCCCGAACCCCCTCGCGGCCCTCGCCTGGGCGACCGAGCAGGAGGGCGTCGGCCGCGCCACCCTCGCCTCGGATCTTCCCTTCTACCCGGCGGTCCTCGTCACGGCGCTGCTGTCCCTGCCGCTCGCCCTGCTGCTCGCGTGGTGCCTGGGCGCCTGGGCGATCATGGACCGTCGGGGGCTGGTGCTCGTGGTCGCCGCGGTGCTCCTGCAGTGGGCGTTCCTGGCGCGCGCGCTGCGGGTCCTCGACGAGCGGTTCCTGATCACGATCGTGCCCGCCCTGTTCGTGGGCGGCGCCCTGGGCTGGTCGTCCATGCGTCCGGCGGTGCGCCGGGGGGTGGCCGTCGTCGCCTTCACGACCGCCGCGGTTGTCGGGATCGACTTCCACTACGCCCCCGTGCCCGCCTTCTCGACGCCCGTGCCTCTCGACCTCGGCACGTCGGTGCCGGTGGTCGCCCGGGGTCTGGGCGTCGCCGACTCGTTCGAGCAGCGCGGGTGGGCCCGCTGGGACACGGCCGTCCCCGCGCGCAAGGACGCGCGGGTCGCCATCAACGCGGCCCTGGCGCGGTGCCCCGGGACCCGTCTGCTGATGGCCGACGCGCCCCGCGAGGCCTCGCCCTTCGGGGAGCGCTACTGGCTGGAGTACCGGCTCCTGCTCCAGGAGCTCGAGCACGGTCACCCGCGGCGGTACTCGCTCGACGGCTGCACGGACTCGCGCGTCCTGGACGTGGCCGTGACGGCGTCGGAGGCGGTGCCCGAGCCGCCGGGGTGCGTCGACGGCGACGGGTGGCGGGTGGACCGCGTGGTGCCCATCCCCGGGATGCCCTGGGACGCCGCGGTGTGGGTGCGCGAAGGCGTCCGGTGCGTCCCGTGAGGCGCCTCGCCCTCGTCGCGGCCCCGCTGCTGGCCGGGGCCACCGCCGCCGGGTTCGCCCTGCACCGGATCGCGCGCACGCCGTTCACGCCCTACGGGGACTTCGGGGCCGCCCACCTGGAGCACGAGGTGCGGCTCGCCGCGGTGCTCGCCTGGCGCGAGGAGACGGGCTCGTTCGCAGACAAGCTCCTCGCGGTCGACGGGCAGTACCCGCCCCTCCTGCACGTCCTCACGATGCCCCTGAGCTTCGGCGGCTACGAGGTCGCCGACGTCGCCTGGACGGGGCTCCTGTGGCTGGCCCTCCTGGCCGCCGCCGTGGCGGGCTGCGCGCGAGCGATCACCGGGTCGGGCGTCGCCGCCTCCGCCGCCGCCACGCTGGTGTTCCTGTGGCCGGTCGGGCCCGCCGTCGCCACCCGCTACTACTACGACCTCCCCCTCACGGCCGTCCTGTGGACCGCCGCCGCGCTCGCCCTGGCGGGATGGGACGGCGCCTCCGGGCTCGACGAGCGGCTGCGGGGAGTCCGACGCGCCCTCGCCCAGTTCGCTGTGGCCCTCCCCGCGGCCGCCGCGGTCGGAGTCGTCGCGGCGGGCGCCTGCGGCTTCAAGTGGACCGCCCTGGCGTTCGCGCCGATCCTCGTCGGCGCGGCCTTCCTCACCCCGGTGCACCGCGACCGACGGCGGTGGCGCCTCCCGATCCGCGTCTTCTCCCTGCTCGTCGCCACGGGGGTCGGCGCCTGGCTGGTGTGGGAGGTCGCCTCGACCCTCGGCCGCGAGTCGTCCCTGGCCACGACGTTCAACGACATGTGGCCCGGCGTCGGCACCTCCCTGTACGCGGACGACGGAAGCTTCGTCCCCCGGGCCGCCACCGCCGCCTTCGCAGGGGGCGGTGACGACGGCGGGTGGCGCCCCGGCTTCCTCTTCTACCCCCTGACGCTGGTCTCGGCGGTCCTGTCCCCGCTCTTCGCGGCCGCCCTCGCCGGCCCCCTCCTCCAGTGGCTCCGCGCGGACCGCCGCGGGGCCCCGTTCGTCGCGGTGGTCGTGCTCGGCCAGGGGCTCTTCCTCGCGCTGTTCATCTCCGCCTTGGACGAGCGGTTCCTCCTGACGCTCGTCCCCGGGGTCCTCCTCGCGGCGGCGATGGGCTGGACGTCCCTGGAGCCGCGCGGCCGACACCGCTGGGGCGCCGCGGTGACGGCCGCCGCCCTGCTGGTCTCGGCGGACGTCCACTACGGAGACGACGGACCCTGGGCCGCGCCGGTGGAGGTCCCCATCCCGGGGGCGGACTCGGTCACCGTGCGCGGGGTGAGCCTCGCCGACTCCTGGGAGCAGCGGGGGTGGGCTCGGCTCGACAGCCAGCCGCCCGCGCGCATGCAGGCGCGGCGCATGATCTGGGCCCTGATGCATCGATGCGGCTTCGGCCCCGCCGCCCTGCAGGACGCACCCGCGAGCTCGACCCCCCTCGGCGAGCGCCACTGGCTGGAGTATCGGTCGATGCTCCGCACCCTCGGCGCCGCGCCGAAGGACCCCCCGATTGACGACTGCGACGCCTGGCTGGGGCCGCTGTCGACGCTCGACGCGGGCGACGTGGTGGCCCTGCCGCTCCTGCAGCGCGCGGCCGTCGAGGTCCTCGACGGCGACGACGCGACCCACGCGGTGTACCTCCGAGGCTGCGTCGACGAGGCCTTCCCCGGCCGCGCCCCGGGACCGGCCACGAGCCTCCGGGCGAGCGAGCTCCTCGCCCTCGAGCGAGACGCCCCCCGCTGCCTCCGGGTGTTCGAGTGACGCGAACCCGCGTTGCCCGCGCGACCGATCGGGCTTTGCACTACTCTGACGAGCGCCGAGATCCGGAGTCCGCATGAGCCGAGCGAAGAGACACCTGCAGAGCGCCCTCCTCGTCCTCGTCGCCGTCGCCGTGGCCGCCATCGCCCCGGCCTGCCCCGAGGGGAACGAGGACGACGACGAGATCACCGACTACGGGACCCCGCCCGGGACGCCCCTGCGGCGCCTCGGACCGGCCGAGTGGAACAACACGGTGCGCGACCTGTTCCCGGTGGAGACGCTCTCTCGGTACGACTTCCCGGCCGAGTTCGCCATCGAGGGGTTCGAGAACAACGCCGACTTCCAGGCCAGCTCGGCCCTCCTCGTGGAGGCGTTCCGCGAGGCGTCCGTCGCGGTCACGGAGCAGGCGCTCCCGCAGTGGATCCCCCAGTGCAAGGGCAACCCCGACGGCACCTGCGCCCGCACGTTCCTCCTCGAGTTCCTCCCCCGCGCGTTCCGCCGGCCGGTGTCCGAAGAGGAGCTGTCCGTCTACGTCGACTTCTGGAACTCCGAGGAGCAGCAGACATACTTCATGGCGGCGTACCACCTCACGGTGCAGGCGGTCCTGCAGTCGCCCGAGTTCCTCTTCCGCCTCGAGTTCGGCACCGAGCGGGGCGAGAGCGGCGACCGCGTCCGGCTCACGCAGTACGAGATCGCGACTCGGCTGTCGTACTTCATCTGGGCGTCCATGCCCGACGACGCGCTCTTCGCGGACGCCGAAGCAGGCCGGCTGGACGACCCCGACGTGCTCGCCGACCACGCCCGTCGCCTGCTCGCGGACGACCGCGCGCGCGACGCCCTCGCCGACTTCCATCGGCAGTGGCTGGAGCTCGACGACGTCCTCCGCATCGAGGTGGACGGCAACTTCACCCCGCACTGGCAGCGCAACATCCGCTTCCCCATGCGGGAGGCGCCGCTGCGGTGGGTCGAGTGGTTGATCTTCGACGGCCCGGGCACCCTCGAGGCCCTGCTCACCGAGGACTCGGCCTTCGTGCACCGGGACACGGCCGGCCTCTACGACGTCCCCGCGCCGAACGACGAGTTCGAGCGCATGACGACCCCCGACCGCGCGGGGATCCTCATGGACCCGGCCTTCCTCGCGATCAACAGCCACCCGATCAACCCGTCGCCGGTGCTCCGTGGCCGGTTCATCTCCGAGCGGGTGCTCTGCAACATCATCGACCCGCCCCCCGCGGGCCTGACGATCTTCCCGCCGCGGGCCGAGGACTTCGCCGGGCAGACCACCAACCGCGAGCGCTACGAGCGGAGCACCGACTCCCCGGACTGCGACGGCTGCCACATCCCGCTGCACGGCCTCGGCTTCCCCCTCGAGGGCTTCGACATGCTCGGCGCCCTGCGAAGCGACGACCAGGGCCTGCCCATCGACGAGACCGGAGAGATCACCAACGGCGACGTCGCGGGCCCGATCACCGACCGCATGGAGCTGGTGCGCACGCTCGCGTCGTCCGACCAGGTCCGGCGCTGCTACGCCAAGCAGTGGTTCCGGTACGGCTGGGGACGCCTCGACCGCTACGCCGACAACGCCATCATCGACGAGGTCGACGGGCCCTTCGCCCAGGCCGGCGGGGACATCCAGGAGCTGCTGGTGGCCTTCGTCCGCACCGAAGCCTTCCGCACCCGCGTCGTCTCGGGAGGGGAGTGAGATGAGCCGCTTCAAGAACATGTCCGCCGCGTCTCGTCGCCAGTTCCTCGCCGCCACCGGCCTCGGCGCCGGGTCCCTCTTCCTCCCCAGCGTGGGGGGCCGCGAAGCCCGCGCAGACGGTGGCGACGCCCCCCTGCGCCTCGTGGTCTGGTATTCGCTGCACGGCTGCGTGTACGACCAGTGGCGGATGCGCCCGGGCAACCGCCCCGACAACGAGGACTGGGAGGTCGATCTGGGGGGCCTCTCCCGGAACGAGTTCAGCACCTCGCTCGAGCCGCTCTACGACGTCCGCGACCAGCTGATGATCCTCGACGGCCTGTCCCTCATCGGGCCGCGCGTCGACATCGACTACGACGGGCATCCCCTGGGGCAGATCCACTCCCTCACCGGCGCCCCGGTGCTGCCCATCGCGGGGTTCGTCGCGGGGGCCACGCAGCCGTCCGTCGACCAGATCATCGCCGCCGAGGTCAGCCGCGACGACCGCTTCCGCTCGCTCGAGTGGAGCCCCGGCAACGACCCCGGCACCGCGTCGCCGATCTGGTCCATGGGCACCGACCGGCTCCCCATCGAGACGGACCCGAACGTCGCCTTCGATCGCCTCTTCCCCGGCTCCGACCCCAACCAGGGGCAGGACGCCGCGGCGGTGTGGGAGCGCCAGAGCAGCGTGCTCGACCTCGTGGCCTCGCGGTACGACGCGCTCGCCCCCAACCTCTCGGGCGAAGACCGACGCAAGCTCGAGCTGCACCGGGACCTCGTGCGGGACGTGGAGCGTCGCCTCGGCTCCCTGCGCGACCTGTCCTGCGACGTGCCGAGCGCGCCCGACGGCCAGTGGTACGACCAGAGCTGGGAGGAGGCCTACGACGACAAGTACCAGGCCTACATCGGGCTCGTCGCGGCCGCGCTGTCGTGCGATCTGACCCGGGTGATCTCCCTCCAGATGACGGACCTCGCCAACGAGCGCTTCGGCGCGCCCCCCGGCGACGTGCACCTGGACTTCGCCCACCTGATCCACGAGGACCAGGCCTCGCACGACTACATGACCGAGTACGTGCGCGTACACGCCGAGCAGTTCCGCGACCTGGTCGCGCTGCTGGACTCCGTCCCCGAGGGCGACGGCACCATGCTCGACAACACCGTGGTGGTCTGGTGCTCCGAGATCGGCGACGGCGCCCATCGCTTCTCCCCCTGGCCGGTGGTCATGGCGGGCGGGCGCTGCGCGGGCTTCAACCCCGGCCGGTACATCCACTACGGCGGGCGCATCCCCGGCGTCGACGGCGAGTTCGGCGGCGGGGCCGTCGACGGCGAGTCCCACAACAAGCTGCTCGTCTCCCTCGCCCAGGCGTTCGGCGTGCAGCGGGATTCGATCGGCCTGTCCGAGGCGCGCCTCGGCGGCACGACCTACTCGCTCTCCGGACCCCTCGACTTCCTCACGTCCTGACCCTAGGCTCGCCGCGCTCGACTGGAGGGCGCGATGAGTGAAGAGAAGAGTGGCGGCAAGGTCCACCTGGTGTTGGCCGCCCTGGCGGGGCTCGGCCTGCTGATCGCCAAGAACGCGGACTCCTGCTTCAAGGCCGGCGCGAAGGTCGCGGACGACGTGGCCGGCGCGGGCACGAAGTCCGACGGACTCATCGACGGCGCGTCCACCGCCGCGCGCACGGGGGACCGCACGGTGCCCACCGGGCGGCTGATCGGCGCCGACACGTCGCTCGAGGAGCGCATCGACATCGCCCAGGAGGCGGGTCGGATCCTGGTCGAGGCGGGGGCGGCGGAGAGCGCCGAGCTCGCCGAGCAGGTCGCCCTGCTGATGGAGGACGACGCGAGCCTCCCCGAGGAGGAGTGGGGCGTCCACGAGGACGATCCGCACATCCCGCTCGCGGGCATGTGGTGTCACCTGGAGGCCCATGGGGACCGGGCGGTCGCCTTCACGACGGCCATCGACAAGCCCGCCGACGGCGGGTCCATCCACCGTGGCATCCGCGCCGCCGGCCCCCCGCAGACCGTGAAGACCGACGCCACCGAGGTGGTCGAGATCGAGTGGGAGGGCGCCCGCTTCTGCATCCGCACCGCGCCCCTCGAGAGCCCCGAAGAGCTCGCCGAGACCACGCCCACGTGCCACCGGCTGATCCGGCTCACCAACGAGCACTTGACCATCCAGGCCACGGGCATCGACAGCTGGGTCCGCTGCGACCCCTGAACGCGCTCAGCGCGCGGCGCGCTCCTCTTCGGACTCGGCGTAGACGTTGAGGTGCAGCAGCTTGCCGTCTGCGTCCTTGAGCTCGAACCCGCGGGACTTGCGCCCCTCCTTCTCGGTCTTGGTGGCGGCCCCGGCGGCCTCTTCGGAGACGGCCCGACCCGCCATCGCGTCCCGCAGGAAGCTCGAGGCCTCCGCGGCGGGCGGGGCGGCGGCGGGCGCGGCGTCCGCGCTCACGGCGTCCAGCACGAAGCTGCGCACGAGGTCCTCGCGGCTGCGGGCGAAGAGCGTGGGGTGACCGAAGAGCTCGGCGGACACGATCTCGCCGCCCACCGACAGGACCACGCCCACCACGTCCTTCACCCCGTCGAGCCCCTGGGTGAGCTCCGCGACCGCGGGCTCCATCTGCGCCTGGACGCGCTCCGAGCGCAGCGAGGCCATGTAGGTTCCGGTGGCGGGCGACAGCTCGGCCGAGGCCTCCACGACCCTCCCCTTGCTCGCGTTGAGGGCGGCCACGGCCTCCCAGGTCTTGCCCTGGCTCTTGGCCGTCTGCACGACCTTCTTGAGGCCCGCTTCGCCCCGCCCGCCGTAGCCGAACCGCGCGCCTGTGTCCCCCTGCTGCCATCGGCCGTGCTCCACGCAGTTGACGGCGATGTCCTGGTCCTTCGCCCCCGCGGGCACCACGACGTCGGCCACGAGGATGCGGTCCTGCTTGCCTCCCTGGACCACGTCCCCCGCCACCAGCAGCACCGGCTTGGACCCCGAGTTCGTGATCCGGAGCGTGGGCACGGACCCCGACGAGTCCTGCTCCGAGACCGTCAACGTCTTCGCGTCCAGGGCCTCCGGCAGGAGCTGGAAGTCGCCCTTCGGCCGGGCGGGGACCTCTCGGTCGACGACCGGATACAGCGTCACCGGCCCCGACCGGATGGGCTCGCCGAGGGTGAGCCGGGTCGCCCCGCCCGCGTCGTCGGTGGCCGTCGGGGAGGAGTCCTCGGCAGGAGCGGCCGTCGACGCGGCGGGCGGCGCCGTCCTCGCGGGCGCCTGGCCGGCCTCCGAGGGTGCGCAGCCCACGAGGGCGACGAGGAGGGCGAGGGCGAGGAAGCGGCGGGCGAGGAAGCGGCGCATGGTGGAGACTCCGGAGGGGGTCTCGATCCCGACCGCGCGGGCGCGGACCGGTTCCCGACGGCCGAGGATTTACGCGGGCGTTACGCGCGCAACTGCCCTGTGGACGTGCGCGGGCGCATCTGTAGAGTGCCGCGCATGCCTGATTCCGCCCGCCTCATCGCCCTCCTCGTCGCCTCCACCGCCGTCGCCTGCACGCCTCCGCCCGAGGCGCCGACCGACCTCGAGGAGCTGAGCACGTTCCTGTTCGCCGAGTTCGAGGGGGAGGCCGACGTCCTGGGCGCCGGCGTCGCCAACCTCGAGGCCTTCATGCTCGAGTTCGAGTCCACGGGGACGCTCGCGGCGGACGCCAACCGGCGAGACCGCACGTGGTCGTTGAACATCCTCGGGTACGAGTCCATGGACATGACGGACCGCCCGGCCGACGAGGACTTCAACCCCCAGACGCAGCTGCCCGTCGCCCTGGGCATGCGCTCCGCGTTCGCGGGTCAGGCCCACACGGACCTCATCGCCCTGGCCGACCAGACCCCCATCGAGGCCGACAGCGCCGAGGCCTACGACCGCACGTTCACCACCGACGTGAACTGCTTCCTCGACGGCAGCTGCGACACGCTCGAGGTCCACGACGTCATCCATCGCAACAGCCCGCCGGTGCTCAACCTCGTCTACGAGCAGGAGAAGCACTACCGCCACATCCCCTACGGCGAAGACGGCGACGTGGCGGTCCTGTCCCGGTCGTGGGTCGATCAGGAGTACACGAACGACGACGGCGACTTCATCGACCAGTGGTTCGGGCTCAACGTCTACATGGCGGACGCGGGCCAGACGATCCGCTACAGCGCGCTGTGGGGCTCGAGCAGCGTCCGCAACAGCTTCGACGACGACACGCTGATCAACCTGATCGCCAACGGCATCGAAGAGTCGTTCCAGAACACCGAGACGCACCTCGGCGCGCGCTGAGGTTCAGATCCTCCGACTGACGGGGATCCAGAGGATCCCGTAGTCGCGCACGGCGATGTCGTTCTTCTCGAGGCGCACCTCGCGCTCCTCGATGTGGTCGAGGGCGCTCATCGCCTCGTCCTCGACCTCCGCGCGGCGAGTCTCCAGGTCGTCCTGCAGCTCCTCCAGCTCGGCCTGGAGCGCGGACAGATCGTCGGCCGCGTCGTCGGCCCGACGGGTGGCCGATGCCGACGCCTTCCGCCGGGACGCCACGGACGTCAACGAGCGGCGGCGCCCGAAGAACATCGACGCGAGCACCTCCACTCCGTTGACCATCTCCTGCGCCTTGTCGGCCTTCGCCTTGCTCTCGTAGCGAGCGACCTTGGCCTCGGCCTTGCGGATCTTGTCGCGCAGGCGGTCCACCTTGCGATCGGCCGTGCGGCTCAGCTTCTGCAGATCCGCGTCGGCGGCGTCCTCCGCCGCCTCGCGGCACCGGTCCTCGAAGTCCTCCCGGGACTCGTCCGCCCGCCCGTGCATCTTGAGCGGCGCGCAGACCCACTGGGCCCGCGCCTCGGACCGCCAGACGTCCTCCTTGAGCGCCTTCTTGGCGGCGGACAGCTCCTTCTTCTCGTCGAGGTACTCGGGCAGGGAGGCGAACCGGGCGGCGCCGGGTGGATCCGAGAGCAGATCCCGTCCATCGAACCCGGCACGGATCGGTGAATCCGGCACTCGCGAGCCGTCCAGGGGGAAGAACACCCGATGTTGCACCTCTTCGTGCACATAGCTCGCCTTCTCCTCGTCGAATCGGAGATCCACTCGGGCGTAGAGCGCCGGGCGGTACTCGATCGCGCCGTCCTCTCGGGCGTCCTCGCCGAACTCCTCGAAGACGCCCTCCAGACGCGCCGAGAAGACCGCGCGCGGGTCCAGGAACCAGCGCCCGTGCCCGCCGGGGGTGACCGGAGGCTGCGACGTGGTGCCGTCGTCCGGGATGGCGGTGGCGGACGGCTCGGGGGACGAGTCCCCGCCGAGGACCGCGTCGGCCGCAGCGGAGGCCGAGAGGCCGGGCAGCTCGGAGAGCTCCTTGCGGGAGATCGGACCGCGCAGGAACGACATGGCCCAGCGCACCGCGAAGGTCGAGGGGGCGTCCTCTTTCACGTCCCGGTGGACGAACCGGCGCGGCTTCAGGCCCCCGATCGTCCGGGAGATGTCGGCCCCTCCGGCGGCCGCGCGCAGGCCCTCGGAGACGCGCTCGACGTCCTGCTCGGTGGACAGTCGGCCGATGAACCACGAGCCCGCGTTGGTGAGCGCCTTGTAGTCCAGGTCCACGGGGTTCTGCGTCGCCAGGAGCACCCCGACGCCCACGGCGCGCGCCTGCTTCATGAGCGTCAGCAGCGGCTTCTTGGTGGGCGGGTTCGCGGGGTGCGGCGGCAGGTATCCGTACGCTTCGTCGAGGTAGATGAGGGCGCGCAGCCCGCCGGTGCCGGGGAGCGAGCGCGACCAGGCCACCATCCGCTCGAGCAGCAGCGACGCGAAGAACATCCGCTGAGTGTCGTCCAGGTGCGCCATGTAGAAGACGGACACGGGCGTGCGCCCGGGGGGGCCCTTCGTGAGGGCCGCCGGGTCCAGGGGCGCGCCGCGCGTCCACGCCGCGAAGGCGGGCGAGGCCAGCACGCCGTTGAGCTTCATGGCCAGGTCCATGCGGTCGTCGGGCTTCCAGAACTTGTCCACGGGGAACACGCCGACCTTCTTGAACGGGGGGTCCACGATGCGGAGGATCAGCGCCTCCGCGTCCAAGTCCTCGCCGGCGGTCCAGGCCTCCTCTACGATGCGCGACATCATCAGGTGCTCGGGATCTCGGACGGGATCGGCCTGCACGCCCACGAGGCCGAGCATCGCGGACACGGTGCCGCCCACCAGCGCGCGGCGGGTGTCGCCGTCTTCGAGCGCCTCGGCGTCGGGCCTCCGCAGCGCCGCCACGACGTCCACGGGGGTGCCCGCGTCGGAGCCCGGGGTGTAGACGGTGAGCGCGGTGCGATCCCGCAGCTCCGCGATGCGGTCCGGCGTGACGCCCCACTCGGCCAGGCCCTTCCCCCAGCGGTCCGCGATCTTCGCGCCCAGCTCGGCGGTGCTCGTGCCTCCTCGCCGCGCCTCTTCGGGGTCCACCCAGGCGCCGAACTGCTCGCCGGAGAGCTCCGGGAAGACCAGCGCGAGGTTCGCGAGGTCCCCCTTGGGATCGAGGGCGACGACGGGGATGCCGGCGAGGATCAGCTCCTCGAGCATCACCACCGAGAGCCCGGTCTTGCCCGATCCGGTCATCCCGATGACGACGCCGTGACGCCGCAGCCGCTCGGGCTTGATTCGATGCATGTCGGCGATGTCGCCGGCCTCGTCGAGGCGTCCTCCGACGAAGAGTCGATCACTCATCCTGCTGCTCCTACGGCCCTCCGCCGCGGCGCTATGATGCCCCGTGAGCCAAGGAGGTGTGATGAAGCTGCCGAAGGTCTCGGACTACATGGACGTGGAGGTGCACACCCTGCGTCCGGAATCCTCGATCGGTGACGCGGTGTCGTTCCTGCTGGACAACCACGTGACCGGCGCGCCCATCACCACCGAGGACGGCACCCTCGTGGGCATCCTCTCCGAGAAGGACTGCCTTCAGCTCCTCGCCGCGGGCGACGACCACGACGTGCCCCGACGGACCGTGGCCGAGTACATGACCCAGGACGTCCAGACGGTGCCTCCCGGCATGAACGTCTACTTCGCCGCGGGCATGTTCCTGAACACGCACGTGCGTCGCTTCCCCGTCGTGACCGGCGGCAAGCTCGTGGGGGCCATCACCCGGTTCGACATCCTGCGCGCCATCCGCGAGACGCTCGACGGCTGATCACCCCTCTCGACAAATCAGAGATTTGTCGCCGGGGGCCCCGGGCCACCTCCTACGACTCCGCTTCACTACGTTCCGCTGCGCGCGCTTGGGGCGCTTGCTACTTTGCCGCCGGCTTCTCCTCGGCGGCCTCTTCCTTCCTCGCCTCGGGGTCCGCCAGGAGCTCCTGGATCGCCTCGGGCGGAGAGAAATCGGGGGCGGGCTCCACGTCGAACTCGAGCTTCTCGATGGTGATGATCTGCTTCATCCCCATCATGGTCTGCTCCATCTTCGTGGGGAACTTCATGCCCGCGAAGTCGGCGTACTCGAACATGCGAATCATCCCCGGGATGTCCCCCATGGGCGTCTTGTGCACGGTCTCCTGGCCGAGCTCGAGCCCGGTGTCCACGGCGTACCAGGCGGTGATCTCGGCCCCCACGCGCGGCTGGAGCCGGATCTTGTAGGCGGCGGTGCCGTGGAAGTCCTCCTTCGCGAGGGTCTCCATCTCCACGAAGCGCTCGGTGTCGATCGAGGCGAAGTAGTCGGCGTCGAAGGCCGACTGCTCGGCCACCTCGCCGTGCTTGACCACGGGGCCCTGCATGGGGTCCATCGACCACGCGGTGGTGCCGTCGAAGCCCTCGAACGTCTCCCCCATGCCCGGGATCGTGACCTTGACCTTGATGAGGTTCGGGGCGCCCGCCCAGGCCTCCATCTTCGCCTCGACGCCCTGCTCCGGCATGGCGAACGTGCCGACCATGAGCTGGTTCTTGGTGACCTTCAGCCCGTCGAGGTTGCAGGCGGCGCGGAACTTGTCGAGCACCTCCTTTGCGGTGGGGAGCGCCTCGGCGGGCGCCTCCGCGGCGGGGGCGGCCTCCTCGTCCGCGAGGGCGAAGCCTGCGAGGGCCGTCGATCCGGCGACGGTGAGGGCGAGGATGAGGGCGCGCGTGAGGGTCATTCGGGCTCCGGGGCGAGGGCGTTCAAGAGGTGGGACACGGCGGCGTCCAGCTGCGGGTCGGCGCCCGCGAGCAAGGATGCCTCGGTGAGGGGCACGACGACGTCGGGGGTGACGCCTGCGCCCTCGATGCGCACCCCGGCCGGGGTGTGCAGATCGGCGGTGACGAACTGGAGGAGGTCTCCGTTCGGGAGGGTCTCGATGATGGACGGCAGGGACATGCCCGCGCTGGTGGTCCCCACCACCGTCGCCCGGCCGAGCTCCTGCAGGCCCGCCGCGAACAGCTCGGATGTGCTCGCCGACAGGCCGTCGATGAGCACCACCACGGGGCCGTCGAACCGGTCCTTGCTCGCGCGGGGGTTCACCACGAAGCGCAGCTCCGTCGTCCGGGACTTCATGACGCCGAGGGCCGCGCCCCGGTCCGCCACGAGCCAGCCGGAGAGCCCCATGACCATGCCCGCGAGGCCCCCGGGGTTGCCCCGCAGATCGATGATCAGGGCCTCGGTCCCCGCGTCTCGGTGGGCGCGCATCGCCTCCTGGAACTTCATGGCGACGACGGGCATGAACACGCTGAACCCGATGTAGCCCACGCGACCCTCGGCCAGCGTGTCGGCCTCGAACCGCACCGAGATCGGCGGGAAGTTGCCGAAGAACGCGGTGACGCCCACCTGGCGCCGCTCGAGGGTCAGGGACTGGAGGTCGTCGCCCATGCCGGCCTCGATGTCGACGGTGGTGCCCTCGCGCCCGGCCAGCAGCGTGGCCACCAGGTGAGCCGCGAACAGGGAGTGGCCGGACGACTCCTTCATGCGGTCCGGCATCCCGTCGATCAGCTGCGCCACGCGCATGGCGCCGATGCCGGCGATGCGCCACCCGACCTGCACCCCCGCCTCGTGGGCGGAGCTGCCCGGGAGCACCCGACTCACGACGACCGTGCCGTCGACGAGCCGCACCTCCACGCCCACCTCGGCGTCGGAGACGGGGGGCTCGTCTTCGTCGGCGGCCTCCTCGGGGTCGCCCTCGCCGTCGTCCCGCGCGGCTTCGGGCTCGTCGGAGGGCGCCTCCGAGGGCGCCTCGGGGGGCTCATCGGTCGAGGTCGAGGTCGAACCGGAGGTCGAGCTCGACGCGGCCGGATCCTTCCGCTTCTTCTTCCCCTTCGCCGACTTCACCCGCTTCGCCGGCTCCTCCTCGTCCACGTCGGGCTTCGTGGCAGGGAACACGGCGTAGTGGGACTCGCCCAGCTCGCCGAGCATCCCCATGATCACCCTCCGCACCTCCGGCACGGTGCGCGCGGCCTCGGCGCGGGGGCGGTACCGGGCCCGCACGTCGTCCCAATCGAGGCCCTTCATGTCCGGGTAGGGGTGCACCTCGGCCACCCGGGCCCAGGCGTAGTCGAACGACTCGAGCAGCACCGGATCCGGGGGCGCGTCGGCCTTGCCCGCGCCCTTCGTGCGGGGGCAGGCCACGAGCGCGAGCGCCGCGAACAACAGCCAGGCACATCGCTTCACGTTCGGGCTCCCCTCGCTTGTCCGCGCCCGGCTTCGGACGTCCGCGGACAGCATCCTACGCGTCCACGACGACCCCGTGCCGCGGGGCCGGGCGAGTCATTCGCGAGCCCCCGCGCATCCCCGTGCCGCCTCCGGGCTGGGAGCCTCGCGAAGAACGCTGCGACGACGAGGAAGAGACCGACGAGCGCGGTGTCTGGACCTTCCAGATGTAGGAGGCGATGTCCGGGTTCCTCCCGGCGTAGGCTGCCCACCTACGTCGGAGATCCCAGGCATGAAACTGATCGCGTCGGCCTTCGTGGCCCTCTTCCTCGGCATCCTGCTCGGCGGGTACGGACCCTCCGCCGAGCTCGACCGACTCCAGAAGCTCGACCGCCCGAACCAAGGCCTCTTCGCCGCCGTCCCCGAGCCCTGCGACTCGAACGTCGGCTCCGATCTCGCGACGCTGCTCGGCAACGGAGTCGGACGCGCCGACACCCCGCCGCTCCGCGACGAACCCGAGACCCCCGACCCCCGCGCGGCCGAGCTGGCGGCCGAGATCGACGCCGCGGGCGAGCAGGCCGAGGCACAGCTCCGCGACGGGATCGAGGCCGCCGCCAACAACGAAGAGGAGCTGGAGCTCGCCCGCACCGCGCTGGAGCTGCGGCGGGCCCAGGCCCGGGCCGCCCTCCTCGAGGACTCCGACGCCGAGGACGAGCAGATGGAGCAGTTCGACACCGCCGTGGACGCCATGAACGGGGTGCTGCTCGACCTCACCGAGGAGATGACGGAGATGGTGGAGGGGGGCCGCGAGCCCGGCCGTCGCGAGGCCATGGAGTTCGCCGCCGACGCCCTCGACGCGCTCCTGTCCGCCGAGGACAACATGCGCAGCGCCTTCCGCCCGGACCAGCTGGCGGAGGTCGAAGACTCCGCGATCGATCCCTTCTCGCACATCGACCCCGCGATCATCGACGTGCTCGAGGGGCTCGACTTCGGCGACGACGCGGGCCGGGACGCAGGCGAGGGCGAGCAGCTCTGATGGCCGGAGGCTTCTTCGTGTCGGTCCGCGACGCCCTCGTCGTGGCCCGGTTCCACCTGATGAAGGCGGTGCGCACACGCAGCGCGGCGGTGCTGAGCATCGCGCTGCTGGTTGTGCACATGGGCGGGGCCTGGGTCTTCACCGAGATCCTCAAGGCGATGGAGAACAGCGCCGCCACCGCGCTCCGCGTGCCCACGACGGACCGGCCCGGCGCGATGCTGGACGTCCTCCGCGACCGTGAGGACTTCCGCGAGCTCATCGGCGGCCTGCTGCCCGATCCGTCGCTCATGGAGTGGGCGCTGAACCTCCCCTACCTGTCCATCGGGCACTTCTGGATCGCGCTCGGGACGCTCCCGTTCCTGGCCGCGGCGGCGGGCGCGGAGGTCCTCTCCGGGGACATCAAGAACCGTTCGCTGCGCTACGAGGTCGTGCGCACCGGTCGCCTCGAGGTGGTCGCGGGGCGCTTCGTGGGCCAGGCCCTGCTGGTCTTCCTCGCCGTGCTGGTCGCCAACGCGGGCACCTGGGTCATGGCGATGGTCGCGATGGTCGAGCAGCCCGCCGTCGCCCAGATGTCGACGCTGCTGTCCTTCACGCCCCGGCTGTGTGCGTGGAGCCTGCCGTTCCTCGGGCTCGGGATCGCGGCGTCGATGCTCACGGCCAACCCGAACACCGCGCGCGCCTTGGCCCTGGGAGGGACCGTCGGGTCGTTCATCGGCTGGGGGTTCCTGAGCAGCCGCGAGGCCGACCTCCTGGGCGCGTTCGCCGTGCCGCTCCGCCAGCTGCTGCCCCAGTCGCAGATGCTCGCGCTGTGGGACGCCGGCATGGGGTGGCTGGCGCCGGCCGGGATCCTCGTGGTGTTCGGCGTGGTGACGACCCTCGCGGCCTTCCCCCTGTTCCTCCGGAGGAACCTGTGAACGACGTCCGCAGAGCCGAACGCGCAGACGACGCCCTGCGCTTGGTGGGGATCCGCAAGAGGTACTCCCGGAAGGGGCCGTGGGCGCTGGACGGCCTCACCTGCCGCTTTCCCCGCGGGTCCGTGTGCGGGCTGGTGGGGCCCAACGGCGCGGGCAAGACGACCATGTACTCGGTCGTGTGCGGGATCCTCCCGCCGGACGAGGGGGGCGTGGACCTGCTCGGGGAGGGCCCCTTCGACCCCTTCCGCCTCAAGGGCCGCGTGGGCGTGCTGCCCCAGGACGCCGAGATCGACGACCGACGCACGTCGCGCGAGTTCCTCCACTACATGGGGGGGCTCCAGGGCCTGGGGACCGGCGCCGCCGCGGCCGCCGACGAGGCGCTGAAGGCGGTGCTGCTCGAGGATCGCGCGGACGACCGGGTGGGCTCGCTGTCCCACGGCATGCGGCGTCGTTTGTCCGTGGCCTCCGCCCTCCTGGGGTCCCCCGAGCTGGTGCTCTTGGACGAGCCGACGGCGGGGCTCGATCCGGTGCAGGCGCGGTCCCTCCGCCAGGTCCTCGTGGACCACCGGGGGCGCTCCACGATCATCGTCTCGTCCCACAACCTGGTGGAGCTCGAGCGGATCTGCGACTGGGTCGTGCTCATCGAGGACGGCGTCTGCGTGCAGGAGGGGCCGGTCGAGGAGGTCACCGGCCGTGGTCAGGTGGTGGACTGGACCGTCGGCCCGGGCGAGCCTCCCCTGGCCGCTCTGCGCGAGGCCCTGCCCGAGCACGAGTGGAGCTGGACGGTCGAGGGAACCGGCGGCGTCCTCACCCTGCGCGCGCCGGGCGACGCCGACCTCGACACCTCTTCGATCGTCGCCGCGCGGATCCTCGCCGACGCCGACGTGGCGATCCGAGGGCTGCAGCGCGGGCGGAGCCTGGAGGAGACCTTCTTCCGGTCGGAGACGGCCGACGACTGACGGCTACTGCGGCGTGTCGCCCCACTTGCAGTGCAGCTGGGCGAGCTTCGCGGCGCCGCCCCCGACGAGCGCGTGCAGTTCGTAGCGCATGTCCTGGATCTTGCCTCCCACCACCACCGCCTCGAGCGCGCCGTCGCCCTCGATGTCGGTGAGGCCGTACAGGCTGCCCTTGCCGTACGCGTACTCGCTCTCCTCGCCCGCCTTCAGGGTGCCCTGATCGCGGTACAGCTCGGTGATCGACGCCGCCCCGTCCGCCGCCGTCGTGCGCACGCCGACGACCGACACGAGGGTCGCGGGGCCCTTGACGAAGTGCTGCTCCGGGTGCGTGTCGAGCTCGAAGAACTGCTCCATGCGGCCGTCGCCGTCCACGTCGATCGCGCGCAGGCGCACCGGCTTCAGCCCGCCCTCGAGCAGGGGATCGAGCCACGCCTTCACGTCGGGGTCTTCGGCGGAGAGCGTCTCGCCCAGGCGGCCCAGCTGCGCGACGTCCGAGGGCTCCTCCGCGAGCTTCTTGTAGTGCGGGCACGCGGGGTCTTCGGCGGACACCACGTCCACCTCGGCCGTGGTCAGGGCGAGGGGCGCCTCGGTCAGGTCGTACTCGATGCGCACGGCCATCACGCGATCGGGGCACTCCTCCCCGGGGAGGTAGTCGTCGCCCACGCGGCAGGCCACCACGGGGCCCTCGGACACCACGACCGCCCAGGGCAGCGCGGAGGTCGGCAGCGCGTCGGCCGGAGGAACCACCGCCGCCGGGGTCGGCGCGGGGGTCGGCGCAGCCGTGACGGCCGCGGGCGTGGACGCCGGCTTCGGGGTCTCGGACGGCTTCTCGCCGCAGGAGCACCCCGCGAAGAGCAGGGCGCAGGCCCCGATGAGGAAGAGTCGCGTCGGTCGCATGGTTCGTCTCCGGCGGACGAACCTACCGGTTCGGGCCCGGGCGGGCTACTTCACCGGCGACGTGGGCACCAGCACGATGTCCCCGGGCGCCAGCGAGAAGTCCGGGGCCCGGCCCTCGGTGATGTCGCGGTAGGGCAGATCGACCGAGTACTCCTCGCCCTCCACGTGGCGGGTCAGGATCACGGCGGTGAGGACTGCCGACTCGGTGGTCCCTCCGGCCTCGGCGATGGCCTCCACCAGCGTCATCCCGTCGCGGTACTTGTACCGCCCGGGGCGGGTGACCTCGCCGAGCATGGAGACCTTGCGGGAGTTCTGCTCCTTGAGGAGGACGGTCACCTGCGGATCGAGCAGGTAGCCGTCGGCCAGCCCGTCGCGGATGACGCCGGCCACGCCCGCGGAGCTCAGGCCGTCGACCCGCAGCGTGCCGAGCAGGGGGTAGTTGATCGTGCCGTCGCCGTCCACGCGGAAGTCGCCGGACAGCTCCACCTCGAGGTGGACGCGCACCTCGAACACGTCGGTCGCGCCGATGACGTCCTGGGACAGCTCGGGGCGCGGCACGTCGTAGTTGACGGTGGACGTCGTGGGTCGGCAGCCGAGCGCGACGAGCGCGGCGAGGAGGAGCAGGGTGGAGCGCATCACGTCCTGATTTCTAGGGCGGCGGACCGACCCGTGGCAAGCGTTCGTGCGCTCACGCGAGGATCTCTCGGACCGCCCGGGCGGCGGCCTCGATCTGGAGCGGCGACAGGTCCGGGTGCACGGGCAGGGAGAGCGCCTCGCCCGCCGCGCGTTCGGCCTCGGGGAAGTCGCCCTCCGAGTGCCCCAGGTCCGCGAAGCACCGCTGGAGGTGCAGGGGGACGGGGTAGTAGATCGCGGAGTCGATGTCCCGCGCGGCGAGGCCCGCCCGGAGCGCGTCGCGGGCGTCGCCGCCGGCGTTCACGCGGATCGTGTACTGGTTCCAGATCATCCGGTTCGTGTCCGCCACGACCGGCAGGGTCACCGGCGCGCCCGCGAGCAGCTCGGTGTAGCGCGCCGCGTTGGCCCGGCGCGCCGCGTGCCACGACTCCAGGTGGCGCAGCTTCACCCGGAGGACCGCGCCCTGGACGGCGTCGAGCCGGAAGTTGCCGCCCACGACGTGGTGGAAGTACTTCGGCTTCCCGCCGTGCACCCGCAGGATGCGCAGGGCCTCGCCGAGGGCGTCGTCGTTGGTGGTGACGAGGCCGCCGTCGCCCGCCCCGCCGAGGTTCTTCGACGGGAAGAACGAGAAGCAGCCGATCGCGCCCAGCCCGCCCACGCGTCGACCGCGGTACTCGGAGCCGATCGCTTGGGCGCCGTCCTCGATGACGGGCAGGGCGTGGCGGGTCGCGACCTCGAGGATCGGGTCCATGTCGGCCGACTGGCCGTACAGGTGCACCGGCAGCAGGGCCTTGGTGCGGGGCGTGATGGCGGCCTCGACGCGGGCGGCGTCCACGTTGAAGGTGACCGGGTCGATGTCCACGAACACCGGCGTCGCGCCCACGCGGGCCACGCAGCCGGCCGTGGCGAAGAAGGAGAAGGGCGTGGTCACCACCTCGTCGCCGGGACCCACGCCGAGCGCCATGAGCGCCACCAGGAGGGCGTCCGTGCCGGAGCTGACGCCGATCGCGTGCTTCACGTCCAGGTACTCGGCCAGCTCGGCCTCCAGGGCCTTCACCTCGGGGCCCAGGATGAAGTGCTGGCTGTCGAACACCGCCGCCACCGCGCGCATGACGTCCTCGCGGATCGCCGCGTGCTGGGCCTTCAGGTCGAGCATGGGGACGCGCATGCGGGCTCCTAGAGGTGTCGCTCGAGGGACGGGTGGGGGGCGCCGGCGGGGGTGGACAGCTCGACGTTTCGGACGTCGTGTACGAGCGCGATGGCGGCCCGGGCCTCCTCGAGTCCGTAGCCGCGGCCCGCGAGGATGTCCTCGTAGACGCGGGTGTGGAGGTCCGTGAAGCCGGTGGAGAACTCCATCTCGGTGCCGTCGAGGGTGATGGAGCGGTAGGCGTACCCGCCCGCGTCCGCGACCGAGGCGGGCAGGTCGGCGGCGTCGATGGACAGGAACCAGCGGACGCGCGCCTTCTCCAGGCGCAGCGTGCCCGCGAACTTGTCCAGCTCGCGCAGGTGCACGTGGTTCTCGACCGACGGACCGAACAGCCACTGCAGCAGGTCGAAGAAGTGGATGCCGATGTTCATGGCCAGGGTGCCCGAGCGCTCGGGCCGCCCCTTCCAGGACACGTGGTACCAGGGGCCGCGGCGGGTGATGTAGGTGAGGTCCACGTCCACGACCTCGCCCGCCGGGGTCGCGTCGATGCGCTTCTTCAGCTCGATGAGGCTCGGGAGCAGGCGCAGCTGCAGCACCGTGTAGACGCGGCCGGGGGAGTCGGCCTCGATCTCGGCCAGCTGGTCGAGGTTCCACGGCGAGATCACCAGGGGCTTCTCGCAGATGGCGCTCGCGCCGACGCGCAGGGCGAGGCGGGTGTGGGCGTCGTGCAGGTAGTTCGGGGAGCAGATGGAGACGTACGAGACCGGCGACAGATCGGGGTTCCGGCGCAGCTTCTCGACGTGGCGGTCGAAGCGCTCGACCTCCGTGAAGAAGCGGCAGCCCGGGAAGTAGCTGTCCAGGACGCCGACGTTGTCGCTGGGGTCGACGGCGGCGACGAGTCGGTTGCCGGTGTCGCGGATCGCCTTCATGTGGCGAGGCGCGATGTACCCGGCGGCGCCGATGAGCGCGAAATCGTGAGGCACAACCACTCCTGAGGGGCCGAAAGAGCCGGCCGGGCCGGGAATGTAGGGGAGCCGAGGGGCCCGCGCCACCTCGACTCGCGTCAGCCGATCGCGCCGGCTCGCTCCATGCGGACGCGCACCCTGCGCGCCACCTCTGCCACCTGTACGGAGTCCAGCCTCAGGGGGATCACGTCGGGGTGGTCCATGGGCCGGGGGCAGGCGCGCTCCCGCACGAAGCCGAGGTGGTCGGCGAACGCGCAGGCCGCGGCCACGAGCCGGGCGCACCGACCCTCGCCGGGGGCCGTGTCGGGGGCGTGGTGGTGGCCGATGGCGGCGGCGAGGTCGAGATCCAGGCCCCAGCGGGCCGCGAGCTCCCAGCCCAGTTCTCCGTGCAGGGCGTCGACCACGTCGTCCCAGCGCAGCGTGGACTTGACGGCGTCGGGGAGGCGACGCTGGTGCTTCCGCAGGAGGGTGTGCAGCGTGGACCGACCGATGTCGTGCACCACCCCGGCCGTGAGGGCAGCGTCCTCGGTCGGCAGCCCCGGGCGCGAGCTCACCGTCACGATCGCGCAGGCCGCCGACGCCACGGCGCGGCTCCGGGTCTGCAGCCGGTTCGTCAGGCGACGCCGCCCGGGGACCCGCACCATCGAGCCCGAAGACGCGATCATCAGGGCCTCCCTCGCCCCGCTCATGCCCACCCTCACCAGGGCCTCCCGCACCCCGGTGGCGGGCTCCGGCGCGCCGAAGCTGTTCGCGTAGCGCAGCAACGTCGTCGCGACACCGGCGTCGCCGCTCACCACCTCGGCGAGGGCGCAGAACGACCCGTCCGGGTCGGTCGCGATCTCGAGGCCCCGGCGGAGCGTGTGAGGCAGCACGGGGGCGCGGACGGCGCCGCCGCGCACCAGGGGCAACAGGAACTCCCGGGCCGCGTCGATGGCCGGGGACGACCAGCAGGGGCCGAGGTAGGGGCCGGAGGCGACCCGCGGCGAAGGGGCGGGACGGGCCGGCTCGGGCTCCTCGAAGTCGGGCCACGGGAAGTCGAGGGGCGGAGCAGGGACAGGCGGCGACGTCGGTCGCCCGGTCGGCCAGGGCGGGGTCCAGTCGGCGGGCGGGGGGGCGAGCGGGCGGCTGGGACGACGCCTCACCACGATCGGCACCGGGGGCACCACCACCTCGACGTCGAAGCGCGCCAGCCGGGGCGCGTTGCCCTCCACCCGCGCGAACGTCCCGCTCGTGTTCCCGTCGCTCACCTCCGCGTCATCGGCGCGCGGGCGACGGTCTTGAGGTCAGTCCGCGTCGGGGTGCGGCTCCACGAAGTCGGCGATGTGCTGGGTCCATCCCGCGTCGCCGACGCCGACGGTCCCGTCCGCCCCCGAGTCGGGCCCGATCGAGAAGGTGATCTCCTTGGGGATGCCGCCCTGCTCGTAGCCCTCGAGGTCTCCCGCGGAGTTGCCGTACGCGGCCACGATCTCCCACCCCAGCTCGTCCTGGAGCTCGAGGATGAAGCCGGACTTGTACTGCACCGCCTCGAACGAGCCGAGCAGCTCGGGGGCCGTCTTCAGGGGGCCGTACGGCAGCTCGAGGTCGTCCATCCAGGCGCGGGTCCAACCGCGCAGCGGGTGGGGCCGCCCGGTCAGGTAGACGACGCGGTAGCCCTTGGCCTCCCAGGTCTGAAGGAGGGTGTCGGCGTCCTCCCAGATGCGGGGCACGTACTCGGCGTCGTCGAACCAGGCGAAGAGCTCCGCGTCGCCGACGGTGAGGGTGCCGTCCAGGTCCGCGATGACCACCTGCGTGCCCGCGGGCCAGGGGAAGATCCCGTGGCGGCTGCACGCGCCGCTGCCTTCCAGGACCCCGAAGAACTCGCCGTCGCCCGAGGGCAGGGCGTCGCCGTCGACGTTCAGGCGGTAGTCCCCCGCCGAGTCGTCCGCGCGGGTCGCCACCCGTCCGTGCTCGACCCAGCCCGCGTCCGAGGTCCAGCCCCAGACCCCCACGTCCTCGTCTTCGTAGCCCCAGGCGTCCCACTCCAGGTGGTGACCCATCCAGCCCCGCACCCGCACCTCGTCCGCCGGGGGGCCGATGAGGTCGTCCCCCGCGAACCCCGGCCGACGGTCGTCGCTCAGGGTCTCGGAGTCCTCGTGGGCGAACTCCTCGGTCGACCTGGGGAACGGCAGCGCGCCGGGATCGGGGCACGCGAGCGTGGTGACCGAGTTGTCGAAGCGGGGGTCCCCGACCTCCTCCTCGACGTCGGCGGAGGGGCAGCCCGCGAGGGCGATGGCGAGGAGCGAAGCCGGGATGCGCATGGCCGGCGACCCTATCGGTATCTTCCTGAGGATGCGCGCCGTCTTTCGCTACGGTTTCTTTCCAGTGTTGTTCACCGGCGCGATGGCCGCCGGCGCGGCGCTCATGGCGACGGGCATCGAGCCCATGATCGCCGTCGCCGGCGTGACGCTCGCGGCCGCCCTGACGATCGCGGGGGCCGAGAAGATCCACGATCGGGGCCCTCACGGGCGCCTCGATCGCCCTCGCCGACGCCTTCGGCGGGACCCTCTGGCCGTCGTCGCCGCCCCTGGCGCTGCAGGTCGTCGTGGCGATGATCGTCAGCGAGTTCGGCAGCTACTGGGCCCACCGGCTGATGCACGAGCGACCGCTGCTCTGGCGCCTGCACGCGGTCCACCACAGCGCCGAGCGTCTCTATTGGCTCAACGCGGGGCGCTTCCACCCCCTCGACACGGCGATGCAGTACGTCGTTACCAGAGCGTGCCCCTGATCGTGCTGGGGGCGCCGCCGGAGATCCTGGCCCTCTTCAGCCTCTGGACGGCCGTGCACGGCATGTTCCAGCACGCCAACCTGGACATCCGCCTGGGCCCGCTGAACTGGATCTTCTCCATGGCGGAGCTCCATCGCTGGCACCACAGCCGCCTGGTGGACGAGTCCAACACGAACTACGGCGCGAACGTCTGCTTCTGGGACATCGTGTTCGGGACGCGCTTCCTCCCCGCGGACCGCGAGCCGCCGGAGGAGATCGGCATCGCCGACATGCCCTCGTTCCCGCGCGGGTTCTTCGAGCACCTCGTGGCGCCGTTCCGTTGGGAGGACGTGCGGGCCCGCAGCGGAGCGGAGCCCCCCGCGGTGGTAGGGTGAGCGGGGGAAAGAGGGAGCGTCCGACCATGCGGGTGGTGGCACTGCGGGTGCTGCATGTCGAGGACTCCGACGCCGACGCGGCGCTGCTGGAGTACGCGCTGGCCGAGGCCGGCTTCGACGCCGAGATCGTTCGGGCCATGTCCGCCGAGGAGGGGCTGCAGGCCGCCCGATCGGACCACTTCGACCTCCACATCGTCGACTTCCACCTCCCGGACGGCGACGGCCTCGATGTGATCCGTCAGGCCCGGGACGCGGGCGTCCGGAGCCCCCTGATCCTCCTCACCGGACGGTCGGACCCGTCGATCGCGGACGACGCCCTCGACGCGGGCGCCACCGACTTCCTGCCCAAGGTGGACATGGACCCCCAGCGGCTGCGGCGCTGCGTGCGGTACGCGCTCGAGGCCTACCGCGTGGCCGAGCGCCTTCGGGAGCACGCCCGCGCGCTGGAGGCCGACTCCCTCCTGGTGGTGGGGCCCCGCGGGGACATCCTGTTCGCGACGGCGTCGGCGGAGGAGCTCTTCGGGCGCACCCTGCTCGAGCTGCGCGGGGGAGATCTCGGCTTCGACATCGACGGCGACGACCTGCAGGTCGACATCCTCCGGCCCGACGGCACCGTCCGAGGAGCGCTCGTCCGCTCGGCCATGGGGGTGTGGGACGGGCAGCCCGCGCGCCTGGTCTGGCTCCGGGCGGCCGAGGGCCCCGGACCCGACGGCTCGAGCGGGCGCGACAAGGCAGGGATGGTCAGCGACCTCGCGGCCGGGATCGCCCACGACTTCAACAACCTGCTGGGGGGCGTGATCGGGCACCTCGAGCTGGCGCTCGCGCCGGACTTGGACGACCGCTCCGCGGGCCGACACGTCCGAGACGGCCTCCGCACCGCCGAGCGCGCCGCCGAGCTGACGGCCCAGCTGCTCGCGTTCGCGCGTCGCTCGGAGGGGTCGGCCGAGACCTTGGATCTGCGCGCTTGGGCCGAGGCCCTGCGCCCGGCGCTCGAGCGATTGTTCGACGCGGGCGGGGCGCTCGAGCTCCGGGTGCCCGACGCCCCCCTGTGGGTGCGGGCCACGGACGGCCCCCTGGAGCAGAGCGTCCTCAACCTCGTGGGCAACGCCCGCGACGCCATCGACGGGGAAGGGCGCGTCGTCGTGAGCGTCGAGCCGACCGACGAGGGCGCGACGCTGTCGGTGAGCGACGACGGCCCGGGGATGGCGCCCGAGGTGCTCCAGTCGGCGTTCGACCCGTTCTTCACCACGAAGCCGGTCGGCGAAGGCACCGGCCTCGGGCTCCCCCTCGCGCGCAAGCTGGTCGAGGGCATGGGCGGCGTGCTCGACCTCTCCACGTCCGTGGACGGCGGGACCCGCGTCACCGTCCGGTTCGAAGCGGCCCCGGCGAGCGAGCCGGAGGTGAAGGAGGCCGCCGCGGAGCCCCGGCGCTTCGGGGACGGTGTCCAGCGCTCGGGGCGCGTCCTCATCGTCGACGACGAGGCCACCATCCGCTCGATCGTGTACGCCGCCCTCACGGCCGTCGGCTACACCGTCGTGGCGAAGGGCGACGCACTCTCCGCGCTGGCCGCCGCGACCGAGGTAGAGCCGTTCGACGTGGTCATGACGGACGTGGCGATGCCCCAGATGGACGGGTTCACGCTCGCCGAACAGATCCGGCGCGTACACCCCGCCCAGCGGGTCGTCCTCATGTCCGGCTACGGCATCCGGGTGGCCCAGGCCCGCGGCGTCACCGACAACGACGACCCCGTGCTCGCCAAGCCGTTCCGCATCGCCGACGTCGTGCGGTTCCTCGACGCGTTCATGCCCCCCCGCTGATCGGCTCGAGCCCCAGGTCGAGGGCCGCCTGTTCGACCGCCGCCCCGAGCTCGCCCTGCTCGCTCGCGTCGACGCCGGGGAGCAGATCCTCGAAGGCCATCCCCCGATGCTCGTCCATGTAGCCGTACCCGGCGGACACGGCGGCAGCCCAGAGGCCGAGGACCAGCCTGCGGAGCGCGACCGACGTGGTCGACTCGCGCCCCTTCGGCGCCGCGTGATGCGCGCCGGCCAATCGAGCCGCCGCCGGCGGCGCCTTCCAGGCGGCGAGGAACCGCCCGCCCACGCGCTCGTGCAGGACGCCGCAGATCTTGGCGATCGCCGCCGGGTCCCGGACGGGGGGCCCGCCCGCTCGGGCGATCGCGACGAGCGCCTGGAGCACGAGCGCCTCTCCGATGTTGTGCAGCAGCGCGGCCAAGTGCACCGAGTCCTCGTCCACCCCCGGCACCCGATCGGCCAGGGCGCGAGCGGCCCGCGTGTTGCGCCACAGCCCCTCCCCGACGGCGTCGGCGTGGGGCGATCCGGAGCGGTGCATGCGTCCGACCAGCACCTCCTGGGCCACGCCCAGGATCGCCCGATTCCCCAACTGAAGGCAGGCGTCGCGCAGGGTCTTGATCGGGCGAGCCGTCGTGATGCGACCGACGGACGCAACCCTCACGATCTCGGCCGCCAACAAGGGGTCCTCCCCCGCGGCGGCGACGACGTCCTCGAGGCTCCCCTCGTCGTCCTCGAGGGCGGAGAAGACCGCGGTGGGATCCACCCGGCCCGACGGGAGCGGGAGTCGCCCCTCGGCCATGGAGTCGAGGGTCGCGGCGATGCGGTCGACGAGGCTCGCGTCCGCGCGCCCCGTGGGCGGAGCCTCGACCGCCGCGGGCCGCCCCGAAGCGCGCTTCGGCGGAGCCCGTCGGCGGCTCACCCCGGTGCGGGGCCGCTTGGCCGTGGGCGCCGAGGTCTCCTGGGCTCGGATCGTCGCGCGCGCCAGCGCGGCGTCCAGGTCGCGCTGGGTCACCGGCTTCTTCAGGAAGTCGACGGCGCCGAACCGCATCAGGAAGATGAGAGCGTCCACCGACGGCGAGTCGCTGAGCCCGAGAACCTGCACGCGCGCGCCGGAGCCGTGCACCGCGCGCATGACGTGCTCCGACCCCGGCGGGGGCAGGTGGACGTCCAGGATCAAGACGTCGAAGGAGCCGGCCCGCAGGTGCCGCGCGGCAGCCTCGACGTCCTCCGCCGTCCGGGGTCGATGCCCCCCCGCCTCGAGCATCGCGGAGAACAGCCGCAACGTCGCCGGATCGTCGTCCACCACGAGAACCCTGAGACCAGCCATGTCCCCCCCGATTCCTGCACGCCCCTCTCGAGGGCCACTCCGACGCGGAGCCTACGACATGTTTCCTCCATCGTCCCGGGCGTTCGTCAGCCCCAAGCGAAGACGCCCACCAGCAGCGCTGATGGGCGTCCTCGAAGAAATGGTCGGCCTGGATGGACACCTATAGAACTTCTTGGGCCCTCCTCAACGCTGAGGAAGGGCTGGCACGCATCGTTCAACAGATGTTATAACATCCACATGTCGAAGACCCTCACCGTCCGCAAGATCGGCAACTCGTACGGCGTGATCCTGGGCAAGGAAGCCCTGACGGAGCTCGGCGTCGGGGCGGGGGACACGCTGTTCGTCGTCAAGACCCCCGACGGCATCCGCCTCACCGCTTACGATCCCGACTTCGCCGAAGCCCTTGAGGCAGGGCGCGACTACATGCACCGGCACAAGAACGCGCTGCGCGAACTCGCCCGCTGATGGAGCCGCGGTGGCTGACACGCGCCATGGTGGTAGCGCTGCACGACGAGTCCCTCGCCCTCTTCGGGGGGCTGCCGGGAGTCCGCGACGAGGGCATGCTGGACAGCGCGCTCGCCCGCCCGCAGAACCGACTCGCCTACGAGCCTGGCGTGGAGTTTCCTCGCCTCGCTGCTGCCTACGGGTTCGGGCTCGCACGCAACCACCCGTTCGTGGACGGGAACAAGCGCGTCGCCGTCCTCGCCGTCGCCGTCTTCCTGGCGCTCAATGGTCGGCGCTTCGATCCGGACGAGGCGGACGAGGTGAGGACGATCCTGGCGCTGGCAGCGGGCGAGATCGACGAGGATGCACTGACCCTGTGGATCGAGCAGAACACGCGGTAGTTCCGGCGTCCTCTCAGGTCCCCCGCCCGATAGAACCGAGAAAGGCCCGACCGGAGCCATGTCCGATCGGGGCCTTTCGCAATGGTCGGAGCGAAAGGATTTGAACCTTCGACCCCCTGCTCCCGAAGCAGGTGCGCTACCAAACTGCGCTACGCTCCGTCAGTCGGTGCGGGAAGCTACGACCCCGCGACGGCGGGTGTCAAGACGCGGCCGCGGCCGCCAGTCGTCCACGCATGGCATCCATGACGGCGCGGTAGTCGTCGGCCTTGAACACGCCCGAGCCGGAGACCAGCACGTCCGCCGCGGCGAACTCGGTCACGTTCTCGACCTTCACGCCGCCGTCGACCTCGATCAGCACGTGGTCCAGCCCCCGCTCCTTCAGAATCCCGCGCAGCTCGCCCGCCCGACGGATCGCCGACGGGATGGCCGCTTGGCCGCCCCAGCCGGGGTTCACGGTCATCACCAGGACCATGTCCACGTGCTCGAGGATCCCGTCCAGCGCGGAGAGGGCCGTCCCAGGGTTGATGGCCACGCCCGCCTTGCAGCCCAGGTTCTGGATCTGCCAGATCGTGCGGTGGAGGTGCGGGCAGGCCTCGACGTGGACCGTGATCACGTCCGCTCCGGCCTTCGCGAACGCCTCGATGTGCTTCTCCGGCTCCACGATCATGAGGTGCACGTCCACCGTGCAGTCGCCGGACGCGGCCTTGGCGGCGGCGGTGATCGCCGGGCCGAGCGTGATCACCGGGACGAACCGACCGTCCATCACGTCGACGTGGATCCAGTCGGCCCCGGCCTCCACCACGGCTCCGATCTCGGCGCCGAGCCGGCCGAAGTCCGCGGACAGGATGGACGGCGCGATCTTGTGGGACATCAGAGCTCCAGGGTCGCGGCGAGGGACTCGCCCAGGTCGAGGTCGTGGCCGCGCAGGAAGTCGGCCGCGGGCATCGCCCTCTTACCGGGGGGCTGAACCACGGTCAACCGCAGCGCGCCGGCCCCGCAGGCGACCACGATGCCCTCGGGATCCAGGGCGATCACGGTGCCCGGGGCGGCCTCGATCCCGCACGCTTCGGCAGGCAGCACGTCGGCCCCGTGGACCTTGAGGGTGCGCCCGCGGAGGGTGCAGAAGGCGCCGGGCCAGGGCGTCGTACCCCGGCGACGTCGGTCGATCACGGCGGCGGGATCGGACCAGCGGATGCGGCCGTCCTCCTTGCTCAGCAGGGGCGCGTGGGTCGCCCCCTCGGGCTGGGGCGTCGCCGCCAGCGTGCCCGCCTGGAGGCTCCGGAGGGTCGACACGGCGAGGTCCGCGCCCATGGAGGAGAGGCGCGCCCCGAGCGTCGCGGCGGTGTCGTCGGGAGCGATGGGCGTGCGCGCGACCTCGAGCATCGGGCCGGTGTCCAGGCCCTCCTCCATCCACATGGTGGTCACTCCCGTCTCGTCTTCGCCTTCGATGATCGACCACTGGATCGGGCCCGCGCCCCGGTACTTCGGGAGCAGGGACGCGTGCACGTTCACGCAGCCGAACCGCGGCGTCTCCAGGATCTCCGAGGTGAGGATGCGGCCGTAGGCGATCACGACCGCCACGTCGGGCTTCAGCTCGGCGAACCGACGCGGGAAGGGGCCGCGACGCACGCCCTTGGGCTGGCGGAGATCGAGGCCAAGCTCGGTCGCTCGCGCCGCGACGGGCGGCGCGCGCAGCTTCTTGCCGCGCCCCGCGGGGCGATCCGGCTGGGCCACCACCGCGACCACTCGGCAGACGTCCTCGGCCCCCACCAGCGCGTCCAGGGTGGGGACGGCGAGGGCGGGCGTGCCGAAGAAGACGACGCGGAGCGGCTCAGTAGATGGGCTGCGGGGAAGAACCTTGTTCGGGTCCAGGGCCATGCTTGCGCTGCTTCTTCAGCTTCTTGAGGTAGAGGGCCCGCTTGAGGCCCGAGAGTCGGTCGTACAGCGTGTTGCCGTCGAGGTGGTCCATCTCGTGCTGGAAGATGACGGCGTAGAAGCCGGTGGCGGTGAACCGGAAGGTGTCGCCGTGGCGGTCCAGGGCCTCGACGACGATCGTCTCGTGGCGCTCGACCTCGATGACCATGTCCGGCACCGAGAGGCAGCCCTCGTTCCACACGATCGAGCCTTGGTGCTCCACGATCACCGGGTTGATCAGCTCGGTGAGGAACGCCTTGCTCCCCTCTTCGTCGTCCTCGCGCTCCTCGGCCACGCCGTCGCGGATGGGCACCGCCGCCACCAGGAGCCGCTCCAGGACCCCCACCTGGGGAGCCGCGAGGCCGACGCCCGGGGCCGCGTACATCGTCTCGGCCATGTCGTCGAGGAGGCCGCGGATGCGGTCGTCGACGTCCTTCACCGGCGAGGCCTGCTTGCGCAGGATCGGATGCGGGACTTCGTAGATGGGGAGGATCGCCATGGGCGCGATCCATACAGTGCGGGCCCCGCTTCGTCTACCCTTGTGCCGTGCTCCCCCCCCGCTCTCTGCCTGCGCACGCTCCGATCCTCGACCGCGAGGTGCTCCGCGCGATCGCCGGGCCGCGGGGGCACCGGGCCCGATCCACGGAGGCGCTGGCGGCCGAGGTGACGGCCGCGGCGAACCGCGTCGAGGGCCGCTGGGTGGCGGACGGACCCGACGCGCTGATCGAGGCACTGCACGCCCGCGTGGGGGACGCGCCCGTGGCCGCTCCGACCTGGGGCCGCTCCGACCTGGGCCCCGCCTTGACTCGCTTCTCGACGATGGTGTGGATGGACCCGGCGCCGGGCCGCCTCGATCCCGGGGCGGACGAGGTTCGCGCGGCGCTGGAGCGGGGGGCGAAGGCCGTGGTGGCGTCGCCCGTCGCGGGCCAGGGCGGGGCCCTGGAGGCGATCGCCGCCCTGTGCGACGACGCCGGCGCCTGCCTGGTGGTCGACGCGCGCTCCTCCCCGGGCTGCCGGGTCCGAGATCGGGTGGTCAGCGACTTCGGCGACCTGGTGCTCCTCCCCGTGGACGGCGAGCCGGGCCCGGCGGCGGTGTGGGGAGCCGTGCTCGCGGGGGCGGGGACGTCGGGACCTCAGCCCGCCCCCAACGGTCGGGCGCCCGGACACGCGCTGCGCCTGGTGATCACCTCGATCCGCGACGAACCTCGACTGCGGCGGTTCCTGCCCGCGCCCACCCCGGCCGACGATCCCGATCGCTCGGGAGATCCTCCCGGCTGGGCCTGCGCCGCCGCGTCGGTGCGCCTGTCCCAGTCGGCTGCCCGGGCCTCCCAGCGCGCGCTGCACGCTCGCACCCTCCGCACCCACTGCGGCAACGTGCACGGGGTGGAGACGGTCCCCGATCCTCCGGGGTGCCAAGCCGCGAGCGGCGTGTTCCCGCTGCTGGTCGATCGTCGCGACGCCCTCGCCGACGCGCTCCGAGCCCGCGGCATCCCCGTCCTCGGCGACGGCATCGGCTCCCTCCGCCCCGACGGCAAGCTGGGGTGGGGCGCGCGCGACCCTGCGGCCAAGCTGCTCCTGCTGCCCCTGCTGCCCTTCTACCGACGGGAAGACCTCGTCTTCCTGGCCGAGCAGCTGCGGTTGGCCGCCTACGCCGTCGAGACCGGCTGAGGCGACCCCGGGGAAGTCCGCGGACCGCTACAGCGGCTCGTCGACGACCTCGATCGCGCACTGCTCGGTGGTGAACTCGGCGGTCAGCGTCCCGACGGTGTCGGTGCCGTCGAGCAGGTCACCGCTCACCTCCACGTCCCAGGCGCCGTCGCTCCCGCCCGAGAGCTCCACGACCCCCGCGCTGAGGGGATGGACCCGGATCGCGCTCGGGCTCACCTCGGTCAGGAACGCCGTCAGCGCCTCCTGGTCGAGGTTCTCCGGGTCGATGCAGGCGTACGCGTCGGCGTACGTGTCCCAGTAGTCGTCCTCCCAGTACTGAAGCTGGGCCTCGAAGGAGCCGATCGCGCCTCCGCCGACCTGGGCGTAGCGGCCCTCCACGGGGGCCGTGCGCGCCTCGAGGGTCTCGCCCACGTCCGCCCGATCCAGCTCCACGCGCAGCTGCTTCGCGCCGTTCTTCTCGAGGTTCACGTACGCGTCCCGGAGATCGTCGACCAGCTGGTCGAAGGACTCGCACTCGGGGTCGCCGGCGGCCACCCGCTCCTGGTACGCGGCCTGGGCGGCGATCCGCGCGGCCTCGGCGTCGCGCTTGAGGCGGCAGTAGTTGCCCACGCTGGACAGGACGAACTCGTGGGTGCGCCCGTCGGCCGACCCCTTGGTCAGCCACACCGCCGACGCCGGAGTGAACGCGTCCACCGCGTCGCCGGTGATGTTGATGGACCCGGGGCAACCGGCGAGCAGGACGCCGGCGAGAAGCACGATGGGGGCTCGAAAACGCATGCCGCTGAAGCTAGCAGGGAACGCTCCGCGTTCCTTGGGCGAACTCCTGCCTCGCCTCTCGGCTCGCCGGAATTCGCGCGCTGTCGCTGGATCCCGGCCTCTTTCGAATCCCAGAACGAGGTGACCCGAGCCCTCGATTGCCGAATGTGGGGGGGGG
>Ga0209992_10000341_pt1 | contig 63300 bp, 57 predicted proteins | sample 2SBtaG_2_FD_182564 | JGI IMG/M metagenome (GOLD analysis project Ga0209992, IMG submission 182564) | Deep subsurface microbial communities from Kolumbo volcano to uncover new lineages of life (NeLLi) - 2SBTROV12_ACTIVE470 metaG (SPAdes)... | ecosystem: Environmental > Aquatic > Marine >... | reverse complement strand
AAACTGAAATTTCGAGACATTCTGGATAGAATTAGCAGTAAACGAAGCGATTCAATACCCTGCATATGAGAATGCGTCTTATTTTTATTTGCGCTCACTTGAAAGCCGAGTGTTTTGCAAGAGGCTCAATATATTGAATTCAGGGATTGCTTGGAATTTTTCCGGATCGATCCCAAATGCCCAAAAACCGAGTACGTCACCGGCATAGATAAGCGGCGCCAGAAATTGAAACTCTGTCTCATCTACGGCCTTCAGGTAATTTCGCGGTACCTGGATAGGACGATCTTCGCTAATGGCTGTACTGTACGGTGTTCTTTCATAGTCTCTGCGTCGCTCATCTATATCGTCTACGCTGCAGTTCAATGCTCGAATCTCGCGTAGTCGATGGTCGCCCTCTACCCTCTCCAGAAATATAACCCTGTTAAGATTTAAAATTTGATTGACCATCGTGATAATAGGTCCCCAAGGATCGGGGGCCCGGTAGAAACTGGTTGGGAAGGCTTTGTCCTTTAGTTTTCCGGATAAATCCAACAACATCTTACGCATGACCTGTTCTTCGCGTATTGCCCGTTGTCGTATGACGATAAAAGCAAGTAAACATTGAACCGTTAGAATCTGTGCCAACGGCAACCATATCTCCAAAATATGTAGAAAAAACCAAGTTCCCAAAAAATAGAAGGCTAACGCCGATATCGTCGCCCACACCGACATACGAACCGACATCCATTGATAGAAGAAAATAAGTAGTCCGGCAATCAAAACTAGAATTACTAAGGTTGCCGGCTGGTTTACAATTTCGATCACCCTATTCGAAATAAGCGTATCCAACGCAAAAGCATGATAATGGGCGGCTGGCATCATGCTATTTCCGCGCGAAAGCGGCGTATACAACCAGGCATTTTGCGGAGGATTCAATTCACCGATCACGACGACACGACCCGCGACCAATTCCGAGATCAAACCTCCATCGACCACACGATCCAAGGACAGTTTCGGCAAACGATCCTCACCGCCGGTAAAATTGATCCTAAAAGCGTGATCGGGGACCGATCTTGATTTTCTATATCCAAGTTTAAGTACGACCCGTTCCAGCGTTGACCACCGCTTACCCTCTATTAGGGCGGTAGTCGGTTGCTCGCGGTACACACCGAATTGACTCGAACCTGAAGTCACCAATCCATACGGCACCTTCAATTTGGTTAATCCGGCAGGAAGCGCTTGTAGATCTATTATTTCGCCATTTCCGCCGGAACGGATAACGGGACGTCCGAATACGGTTCGTTTCGACTTACGGGCCAATCGATAAAATTCGGCAGATGCGCGATCTGGCAGAAAGGTAAATACGAGTTCTCGGGGTTTTGATTTGAGCAGATCTTTGAGTACCGGCAACCAGATGTCATCACCGGCCAGCCTATATTTCGGGCTAGCTTCAATCAATAACACGGAGGATGAAGCTTCAACGCTGATGGACGCCCGGCTTAAGTAATCATAAGCCCAGCCGTTTGGTAGTATAAATCCACCGAACAGGCCAAAAACCCATACACCGAGCGCAATAAAGACGCCGGTCAGAATAGCCGAATAATTGTGTTCGCGCATCGTTGCTATCTGATAGGATTTTCGTTCTTGTCACTTATATAATCAGCCAACCTCCAAAGGCAATTGTTCAATAGTTGTCAGGAGTCAATTCTCTGTTCCCGTGGGTAGTCGTTCTAGAGTATGGCCATTCAAACTAATTCTAGGCCAAATTTATTTATTTGCGTCTATTCAAATAGTTAAGGACCATTACCAAACGACAAATCCAATCGTTTTCAGCGAATCTACAGAGCATAATTCTATGACTCGGAAAGCATCTTGCGGCTGTACATCTTTGTTTTTTGTAATAATTCCTGTTTTTGCAACATAACGGCGCACTTAACCGAACTTCAACATCAAGTTCTAAAACTCTAAGCTTTTTTACATTTTCTTGGTCTCCGATAACGTCAACGTATACTTTTTCAGTCAAGAACATCGATGAATCCCCGGCATAAATACTCAATATTTTCAACAAATTTACCCAATAAGCTCATATACAATCTAGTCTTCTTGAATCCGACGGATCACCTCATTATGTTCAGGTTAACGCGCGTGCAATGAGCGATAGATCCATTAAGATTCTACACGTTTGTGCGGTAAATCTGCGGGCAGATACGTTGATTGTTATCGAAAAAGAGAATTCATTGATCTGTATTTCAACTTGTAGGCCGGCAATACCATCTATTTAGTCTGGTGCACCGATTACACTATGATTAGTAGCTTATCTTGTAATTTTCCCAGGAAAATCTTTTTGACTTTGCGATACATTCATATTCAAAACTGGCGGGATTATTTAGAACGATCTCAAGTTTCTCAACGATAGAAAGATCGTCCACGATATACCCGGTAACACCATCTTCTACCACTTTACTTGCGTCACCGACATCCGTTGATATACAGGGTACCCCGGATGCCATCGCTTCGATTAAGACCAATGGAAACCCCTCGTGAATCGAGGTTAAACCAAGAACATCCGCACAAGCGAATATTTGCGGAAGTAACTCATATCTGACCGGCTTCAGAAACTTAATATCCGCGCCAATTTTTTTGACCAATTGTCTTAGTTCACTTTCTTTTCTTCCCGCACCGACAAATAAACCTTTTACATTTAACTTATTAATCGCGAAAATAAGTAATTCTATATTTTTCTCCCTTTCAAATCGACCCAGAAATAAAACAATTTTATCACTCTCTTTAAAGCCATATATTCTTTTGGCTTTTTTACTATCAATTTTTTTAAATTTTGAAATATCAATTGCCGGGGGAATATAACGTATTTTGTTAGCAACACAATCTCCATATATTTCCTTAATATATCTAATCGTCTCTTCCGACACAGAAATCACATCATCCGCTACACGAAACCCAATACGCTCAATATAAGAATACAATTTTGACATCAAAAACCCTTTTTTGAGCGATACATTTCTTAAATGACTGCCATGTAGCGTGATAACTTTTTTATTTTTGAGTTTTCTAAACGGTATGATCCAATCAGGTCTTTGCGCGTGAATTACCGTGTCACTGGATAAAATAAGCCGTCTACTCGCTTCATACAATCCATAGAAGAACAATATATTTGAATGCTTCGACTTCTTAGTGCCTTCAATAAATGCAAAATTTTTAAACCTATTGATTATTTCTCCATCTGTCTTTTTCCCGATGACTATCACCCGGTAACCATTCTTGGTCAAATACTCTACATAATTTTTAGTATAGACCCCTATACCTCCAATAACTCCTTTCCTAGGGTCTGAATCCACTATCAATATCACTGTCTTCATGATAGGAATGATTCATTTTTCATTAAATCTAACCTTCAAGAAAATAGTCATGGAATGTTGGCTTCTAGTTCCGATTAGATTTGTACCGAGTCAAGTCCTCTTCAATACCAAAGACACCAGGTTTTAAATCTCTAAGAATGACAAAGCATATCTATCTGGTTTTGATGCCAGTTGAACGAACGTCACTTGCATTACGCCCGATACATGAAAGTAAAATGTCACAATAACGTGCCCAAGATCTGGCTTTTTTGTTGCGACGAATACCGTTCTTTAAACTAACACGATTTTCGTAGGCATCTCGGAGTGCCTGCGCAAATCCATAGGAATCGCAGGGTGGAACAATATAGCCGGTTACGCCAGTTTCGATTGCTTCACCCAGCCCTCCAACATTGGTTGCAACGACAGGCACATCAAATGCAAAGGCCAAGCTGGCGACACCGGATTGTGTACCCGACTGATAGGGCAGTGCCACAACGTCCACAGCGGTAAATATTTCAGCGACTTCACTGTCGGCTATATAACGATCTAACCAATAGACCCGGCCCGAGATACCGAGCTTATCGGTTTGATCACGAACAGACAGACAGGCCTTTGATATTTGGCCTGCTACGATCAGGCGAGCTTCTTTAAAATGAACCATAGCCTTCAACAAAAGATCGAGTCCTTTGTACGGCCTAACGAATCCGAAAAATAGCAAAACCGGAAAGTTACGGCTGGTATTAAACCAATCGGGGAAATGGCGATTGGTCGACAGGGGCGTCGCAGAAACATTAACGCTGAGGTAGCGATCGTAAATCGGATGAAACCCGATTCTAATTTTGTTTTGTGGAATTGATTCGAAAAACTTCTTATTCTCGGAATGCGCATGAAGCAAAAAGTGGGATACTCCGCGAAAACCCAACCACCGCATAAATTGGTCCCCAATACGGGGTTCATGAGGTTCTGCGTTATGTACAATGTAGGCAATGGCGGTATTCAGATTGCGTCGTTTAAACGCTGAAATAATAGCGGCATAAACAGGCGCAACTTCGGGCACAGTCCAATGTGCAACCAATAAATCTGGGCTCAGCGACGCACAATATACAGCTGCACAGCGCCAAGTCCGGGGACTGTACCACTTAAGTATAAATTGGGCTTTTGGGTGGACGGACATGCTTTCATCAATCTGATCGGTACGGGAAACTCCGATCAGTCCGTTTTTCCACGCAACCGGGTAAACATCATGTCCTGATCGACTGAGTTCTTCTGCAAGACTCGTATTAAAGGCGCTAATCCCACCCTTAAAAGGAGAAATCGGGCCCAGTAAAACTATTTTGAAGCGGTCTTTTGTCACGTCAAAACCGCATTATTTCTGCAAAACCATCGCTTGGACCATTGCAGGATACCCACTACCCACCAAGTACTTATGCCGATTGATATAAATATGTTTTGGATCGAATTCCGGAAAACCGTAGAGTTCTGCCCGATTACCGTGTACCAGGCTAAGACCGCTTTGCTCGACCAGCCATTTTGCAGAAACGTTCTTTCCATAGCGGTTGGTCTTACCCACCGCAAAAGGCTCGATATTGAGAAATAGGTCTAAGGTTACGATAAATAATCCTCTGGGTTTCAGTGCCCGTTGAACATGCTGTAAAATAGTCTTGATGTCATCTTCAGGTATATGTTCAATTGTTGAAATACTAAACACACGATCGTATTTCTCATCCAAGATTCCCGCCTCTTCTATAAAGCAATTCTTCAGTTCAACCCCTGTACAAAAATAACGGTTGAGCGTGGCAATTTTCTCAATTGTAACAGGCCACCCCTTACCATGCGCGTCAATTCCTGGGTCTACATTAGTAACGTGGCATCCAACACGATCGAGCATAAATTGCATACCAGATACACCCCCGCCGATCTCAAGGATTTGCATGTCCTTTTGCGCTTGAAGCATACTGGATACCCAAGGGTATTCAAAAACGCGAGTATCGTTATTTGGTTGCATCGCGAATAAACCGCAAAGCTGAGCGATACCGGTTTGCGCACGAAAATGCCTGGGAATCAATTTGCAGCATGATCGACCAAAAGGAGCATGCCAAAGGCGATTCCATCTAAGATATTCTTGAGGAATTTCGGAGGCTGCAAGCACGTTTCTCGCCTATCTGTGAGGAAAAATATAAAAATTGTCTTAGTAAGAAAACGTACCGACCGACCAAGGTTTTGTCAATTATTCCGAAGGATTACAATTCCGTTAACAAACAATTTACATGGTATAAAATATGACTTTTTTACTAAATAAAAAATTTTAATTAATAGCATATTGATTCAATCAAAACCATGTATAACGTTATCTAATTCCAATGGCTTCAGTCGACCAATATTCTGTGGTTTTACCGTTAAAAATATCTAGCCATCATCACCACAATGAATTAAATAGACTAATTCAAGTCCTACTACCCAGCTTGAATAGGTACTTGGATAATACGTCGCTATGCGAATTTATTATTATATGTAAAGCTAATGAAAAGTCTTTTATCGAAACCGAACTTTTCAAACAAAAATACTTTGCACCCATTCGTCTTATTTCCGAGAATTCTATTTTAAAAGAGTTTATTATAAAAAATACTGAAGGGTGGTATATTCAGCAACTATTAAAACTTGGTATCGCACGATACATCAAGACCAATTTCTATCTTGTGCTCGATAGTGATTGTTTTCTTACCAAACCGTTTGGTTACGATAATCTATTTAGTGACCAACAACTCTTAACGAATTCGAATTCTTGGAAAATTCACAAGAATTGGTGGATCAGTAGCGCTAAAATATTAGATATTCCAGTTAAAATGATTCAAAATCAGCCGGTCATGGGGGTAACTCCTCAAACCCTGATCACCTCGTACGTTTCTGAGTTATTAAGTTTCTTAAGTTCTAAAACAGATCATTTGGAATGGGATGAATATTTATGTACAAGAAAATTCACAGAATTCAGCCTCTATTGGTTGTTTTTGATAAAGTCAGGGTCAACTAACAGATATCTAACCAACGCCAAACCAAAGCTACTCGGCAATGGACTTTGGCGAAGCACCTACAGAAATAATTTTCCATTGGCATTTCAAATTCTACCTAATACATCGAATAAAGAAAAAAAAATAAACGACTTTGTCGGGGCACATATTCAGAAAACATTTGACGAAAACGACGATTATTACTTTTCACTTGTTCAATCCAACATCAATCAAATATCGGTTGAATGCATCGCGAACTGTGTTGACAACTATTTCAAAGAATAAGATATACGCGCATCAACCAAAACCAACTCACGTAAATCCGACTTACTCGACAATTACACAGTGGCCGAACAGTTGAATACTCTAACTATGCTTGTTTAACTCAGCTAGCCGCTTTTGCTCCTTTAAGCCAATAAAATAGCGCATTTGTTAAACGGCTGGCATTGCATTGCGGTGAAAACTCTCGAAAAATAACCAGACTCTGCTGCCCGTGTCTATAATCCAATAACGGGTTATACACGTATGATTTCATGGCTTTTGCCAGCGCCTGGAAATCATTGGGTTGAACGCTGTACCCGTTCTTGTTGTTATTGATCAAATGATCCGCGGCTCCGCACGCGGTAGTGCTAATTAGTGCTTTGGCCATCGAGGCCGCTTCGTTTAACACCACACCCCAACCATCGTACCTGGACGGTAAAATAAAAACATTGGCCAGAATCATGGCGTTCGCAATATGGTCCGCGGGCAATACACCGCGAAAATAGATCTTGGATTGAATCCCTAATCGTTGCGCCAGTGCTTGATATCTCGAGTCAAATCGATCCGGCCCAACCAAAATCAATACCCACTCGTCATTAGGCATACTCGCAAACGACTGGAGCAGCACATCAATACCCTTATGCGGTGATAATTCGCCGCAATACATAAATATCTTTCTACCTTTGGCGAAACGTTCTATTTTCTCATCGGGTTTAGTATGCACGGATAGTGGCGCGACAGCATAAGGGAGAAACGCGATTTTGTGACCAGGAATTCCCCAAAGCCTAAAATCTTTTGCCGCCTGGGCACCTATCGCAAAAGCGCCTAATGCATGTTTCGCGACCAACCTTCCATAAAGGCACCAAAATGGAAATCTAAAACACATACTCCATCGGCGCGCACCCCTTTCTCCCCAATGTATCCAACAAACCTTGTTTTCACAAAAACTTCGGATAAGTTGGCGTCTGAATCCATCGCGCCCTTCAATAATATGTATCCGGGTTTGCCAGTCAGGAATCGTCGTTAGCGCGTCCAAATTGGGCTCGACTGTCATTTCTCCAATTGGAAGTTTACTGGGGACTTGCCAGCCTAGTTGCACACGTCGAGGCGTGACCGTTCCATAATAGCGGACAAGCAAGTCTACATCTTCACGTTGCCGCAAAGCGTCAAAAAAAGCTGACTGATGATGAGATGGCATATTCATCCATATCACCAATTTTAACTTCATGCTCTCCAACCCGAATGAACACTGTCAAAATATAAAAACTAACCCCGACCGAACACCAAACCTCGAGTTTTCATAAGATTTTGTCTAAAACACGGTTTAATTTCTGACTAACATCTGATCCAAGGAAGATGCGAACGCAACTTATTAATTTTATTTTTATCCTAAAACTAGCGCTCGACCATGATGACTTGAAATGATGAATCACGTAGGTAGATGAATCCATACACCAGGTATTATTAATACAATTGAAAGGAGATAAGTATTTTTGCTCCAAAACGACCAATTCCTCCTTGTCTTTATAGGTCAATTTTTGTCGCCTGTTATCCCTGACTAACCCGATAGAAATCATTCTATCGGTTAGCATTTGAACGTTAGTCGTCAGATCCAATGAGCCATCATTTCTAACAAATACTCTTTTTTCGTAAGAGTCCATAAAGTCTTTAATAAAGATCGAACCTTTTTTGGCCAACAACGTACTCGTAGCAATAAAATTTTTTTGTTCGAATCCCAGTACCACATCGTTTTTGAGCAGATCATCAAAAGGCCTAAGCACTTCGACATCCGTATCCAAATAGATCCCGCCATACTGAAAAATCGAATGAAGCCTTACGTAATCGCTTACAAACGCAAACATTCCAGCATCATAGGCCTGTCTAACATAGTTATTAAGGTCAACATTAAAATTAGATTCATTCCATTCCATTATTTGATAATGTGGCAGCACTTCTTTCCAACCTAAAATACATTCATTGACGAATTCTGGTTTGATCTGATTGCCAAACCAACAATAATGAATTAATTTCGGGATGTAGCGCATGTCTATTGATCAGATTGATGCTTGCAAATAGATGAACTTGATTCAAATCGCACTCAGATTATGTGTTCACAGTCACACTCCGATGTAAATGTCGCTTGCTTGTTGTGCGGTCAGGATACATTATTGGATCATCCTGAAAAGAAGATGTTCTTAGATCAGGGTTGGATGAAATATTCAGATATCGTCGGCCCAGTACAGCACAATACGACGATTTTTGGCAATTAGCTGATTTTACCGTGTTTATTTATCGAGATTCAAAGAAATGAGCCGTTTGTATAACTACACTGCATTGTTCCTAGCGGCATTGGTATTGTTGTTTTTTGTCGACGATGACTACAACAAAGTAACCACGCTCGAATGGATTTTGCTCACTGTATTGTGTTATTCGGCAATCGAAATTTTCCGGATTATTTTGCGGTCAGGTTCAGAATAGAACGAATTTTTGAATTAATTTATCACCCTGCTCTTCAGTGCCCTCATCACTTGGGACAACCTCGTCTGAAAGACCTTTGATTTTAATGGCGAAAGATTCTTGGACGAGGATTCGCACCGACATTTATCAAGGAATCCATCGCTCGACGCACACAGTTATTAGTATGCGCTTAAATTAGGAAAATTGAATTATATTCCGAAGCGTTCTGGAATCGAAAGGGACCTTTCGCTATGGAACCTATGTGACGAGTTCCTAATTTGTCAGAAATCGATGCAGGCTACGAATCAGAAAAACGTACAAGATGAGGCTACGGAATAACGCAGCACGTAGATTCAAGAAAAACTCCGAGCAGGATAAGTTTTTTTATCCTGATACCGTACGATGACTCAAGCGTTTGATCGCTAATGAAAAATATTCTCGGGTAAATAATCCGTATATGCCCAACAATATCAAACCAACTTTGAAATAACCTACGAATCTGTTCATTTAATTAACCCAGCTAGTGATGGTTACGAAATAGAACAAGGCAATTACAATGCCACAACCAAATTTTACTGAGAATTCGGCGATTTAAAATTTCTAAGCTGTGACAAACCACAAAGTTGTAAAAAAAAATGACGCTTTATGACCCAAAATGTCATTTATTGGCCATTTAAATTATCGCTACTCAAAGTACCCGATAAATTTACAGAATACGATCACCCGTCTATCGAGGAAAATCGTTTTTTAATTATTCAGCCAGCATGCAAACAGCCGAAAAACTAACCGGTAGGATTCTAAATCGACGCGATTTAGACCTATTTCAACTCGAAGCTATACTCGGCAAATACCAGATCCGCACCATCGGTGACCCGAACCGTCCAGTCGCCCAGCATCGTTCGATTCAGCTTTTTACGCGAGTAAACTCTCCAGCGACTACCACCCACCGGAAATTCACGCTTGGCTATTAGTTGTTGCCCCTTCAACCATTCGTGCGCCCGTTTGGCGCCTTTGATCGATTTAAATTCAGTAAACAAATAAAGTTCGTCTGACCCATTTCCCGGCAGAAACACCGGGCTAGAAACTTGCCCGACAGGCTCGCGATTCAACATTTTACGAGTAAACTGTACGCGCGCAATGCCGGAGCCCGGGATAGGTTTAATAGTTGGATCGTTGGAAATGCTAATCTGGGCAGGACGGGTAACCACAGCGGAATCAACACTGTCTCTACTAGGCTTATCCACCTGCGTTTCCGATTGGGCCGGTTTAACGACCGCCGCCGAATGAGACGATGGTTGATCGCCCTCCGCTACCGCGACCGAAGCTTTTTCAAGCTGCCGGGGACTTCGTTCGCTAACGGATGAAGGTGCAGGATCGATTTTGTTCTCTATTCCATTATTCTTAATGGATTCTTCTTTAACTCGTGTTGTAGCCTGTGCGGCACTCTCGGAGCTCCCCTGCTCGCTTGAAAAAAAACCGGACAATCCTAGATACAACGTAACGGTCAGAAACAGCAGCAACGCAAACGCGGAGACAATGCGTTTGTAATTCCATTCGGTTTGAACGGTCAAGCCCGTTTCGGACCCATCCAAATTATTCGGCGTCGCAGCCGAATAATTGAGCTTAATCACTATTTTTTTTTGCGGCACGAATCAATAATCCGTCAATCTAGACAGTTGAATAAAAATCTGCCCAAGGTCTGAAAACGCCGATTCTACCCTGAGTCAAGTCAGGATGCTCGTCCTTTTTAGAGATTTTTACCGGTAGCAATCCACTCTATATCTAAATTGACTCAATGCGTTTGCCTTGGTGTAGATTAAGCGCCGCAATTTATCTATTTATTTATATCTCGGTGTAACTGACGAGTAGGCAAGAACAGAGAATTCCGTTATGCTGCTTATTTTGACACTCATCGAAATTTACTTGGCAAATCGAGTTCGATCAGTGCGCTGCAAGCGGTCTCTCTTTCCGCTTTGAATGGATCATTCACCTACAGGGCCACAGCGAAAATGAAAACAGAAGTATTGGTACCCAATCTACCGGAATCAGTCGCCGACGCGACGTTGATCACATGGCACAAACAAGTTGGCGAACCAGTTCAACGCGATGAAAATTTGGTTGATCTGGAAACCGATAAAGTCGTACTCGAAGTTCCGGCACCCGATAATGGTGTCTTAGAAAAAGTATTGCAGCAAAATGGCGCCACCGTGACAAGCGGTGATTTGCTCGCGGTTATCAATATCGATAAGTCTGCAACACCTTCTGAAGATACGATCGATCAAGCGACCGAAGAATCCCCGGCGCAAGCGCTTAGTCCAGCGGTCCGACGATTGATATTGGAACACGAACTTGATTCGAACAAAATACCAGCCAGCGGAAAAGCTGGTCGACTCACAAAAAACGATGTACTTGATTATATAAAAACAGACGTAACTGTATCCGAACAGGCGACTCCTGAGCCAATAGTCACTACAAAAACACCTCCACCAAACGTTGTAACGCCTGGGCCGGCACCAACACCCGCGACATCTGATTCTAGACCAGAGCAACGGGTACCAATGACTCGACTGAGAGCACGCGTCGCCGAGCGTCTTATCCAAGCACAACAAAATTCGGCAATGCTAACGACCTTTAACGAGGTTAACTTGAAAAAAGTAATCGAGCTACGTCGAGACTATAAAGATTCGTTTGTAAAAAAACACCAAGTTAAACTCGGTTTCATGTCTTTTTTTATCAAAGCATCGATCGAAGCATTAAAACGATTCCCGCTAATTAACGCCTCTGTTGACCAGCGAGATATCATTTATCACGGCTATTATGATATAGGCATAGCCGTAGCATCTGAACGCGGATTGGTTGTCCCGATTATTCGAGATGCCGACCAATTGGATTTCGCGGGGATGGAAAAACAAATCGCTGAATTCGGGGTAAAAGCCCAGGCGGGCCGCTTATCGTACGAAGATCTTAGCGGTGGCACATTTACGATAACTAACGGCGGGGTTTTCGGTTCGATGCTATCCACACCGATTCTGAATCCTCCGCAAAGCGCAATCCTCGGCATGCATTCCATTCAACAGCGACCTTGGGTGGAAAACAACGACGTCGTAGTTCGACCGATAATGTATCTGGCATTGTCTTATGATCACCAAATTATCGACGGAAAAGAAGCCGTCCAGTTTTTGGTTGCTATCAAGGAGTCTTTAGAAGAACCCAGCCGACTGTTACTCAACATATAGCTCAGCAATTACAGCGGATAACGCGATGAAAAAAAGTCCCAAACATTACGACGTAATTGTCATTGGGGCTGGGCCTGCTGGCTACGTCGCTGCTATTCGTTGTGCCCAACTGGGGCTGAAAACTGCATGTATTGACCACTGGACAGGCAAAGACAAGCAACACTCAATGGGTGGAACTTTTCTAAACGCCGGCTGTATTCCAGCACTCACGTTGCTGGAATCTGCAAAGCTGTATCGAACAATAACGGAACAAAGTGCTATTCACGGTATCCGAGTATCTAAAGCTGAATTAGATATCGCGGAAATGATCCAACACAAGGATGAAGTCCTAAGATCACTTTCGGATCACATCGCCCAATTATTCGACTCAAACCAAATTGACTGCATATTTGGGACAGCTCAATTAATGGACGCAAAAATTGTACAAGTGCATCCCATCGAAAAATCTAGTAAAGCGTATTTGTTGGAATGTGACAACGTTATTCTTGCCACCGGTTCAAGTTCAGTCGATATAGACGCAGCCCGTATAGACGGTGATAAAATTGTAGAATCTTATACCGCTATGAATTTCTCGTCCGTTCCCAAACGCCTCGGGATCATCGGGGCAGGCGTAATCGGGCTGGAACACGCCAGCATTTGGGCCCGACTCGGTTCAAAAGTAACCCTGTTTGACGCGCAAAATGATTTTTTGGGTTTCGTCGATGATCAGATAGTTGATGAAGCCCTGAAAATATATTCCAAACAAGGTCTGGATATCAGGTTTCGTGCACGTGTCACGGCGACTAAGAAAACACCCAAATCGGTGAGAATCGAATACGAAGACCCGGATAGTTCACACCAACTTAGCGTTGATAAATTGATCGTTGCGGTAGGCCGTAAACCAAATTCTGAAAACCTCGCCAGCGCTGAAGCTAACTTGTTATTGGATGAGAATGGTTTCGTCCATGTCGACGAACAATGCATGACCAATCTCCCTGGCGTATTTGCGATTGGAGATCTCGTCCAAGGACCTATGTTAGCGCACAAAGGTGCCGAGGAAGGTATCCTTGCCGCGGAGGTCATCTCAGGTAAAGAACGCAGCCTGCATTACTCTGTCATCCCTAATGTGATTTATACCGAGCCCGCGATTGCGTGGGTAGGTCAAACCGAGCAACATCTGCGTTCGACCGGTGAACCAATTAAAATTGGTATATTTCCCTTTTCGGCCAATGCATGCGCTCTATCAACAGGAAAATCCATTGGCATGGTAAAAATTATTTCACAAAAGTACAGCGATCAAATATTAGGGGTACATATAATCAATCCATGCGCCTCAGAATTGATCGCTGAAGCAGTATTGGCGATGGAATTTTCCGCCAGCACCGAAGACCTTGCTCGAACCGTACACGCGCATCCATCGTTGTCCAAAGCATTGCACGAGGCAGCTATGGCAATAGACAACCGGGCCTTGCATATCCCACCTTCTGAAACTCACTGACCACAAGCCGGTTTATCCTACAGGTCTGGTTCATCAATAAACCCGAAAACTATTCAAGCCTCAACCACGACTGGTATTTTTCCGATTTTGGCCTGCCACATTTTGGGGCCGGTGGTATGAACTGATTCTCCGATTGAATCGACTGCTACAGTCACTGGCATGTCTTGAATAACAAATTCATGTATGGCTTCCATGCCCAAATCGGCGAACGCAACAACCCGGGATTTTCGAATAGCCTTGGATACCAAATACGCTGCTCCGCCAACCGCCATAAGGTACACAGCACGATGCTTTCGAATCGATTCGATCGCAATCGGGCCCCGCTCCGCTTTACCGATCATACCCAATAGCCCGGTATGCGACAGCATCGATTCGGTAAACTTATCCATTCGCGTCGCCGTTGTCGGCCCCGCCGGCCCCACGACCTCTTCTCGCACCGGATCCACCGGGCCCACGTAGTAGATAAATTTATTCGTAAAATCTACTCCGTCTGGCAACGCTTGTCCTTGTTGAAAAAGATCGACCATGCGCTTGTGTGCAGCATCACGACCAGTCAATAAAGTACCCGTTAATAGTAATGTTTCACCCGGTTTCCAACTCGCTACATCCTCTTTACTTACCGTATCGAGATTAACCCGCCGGGCTGTACTAGCAGCGTCCCATGTAATTTTCGGCCATTCATCCAGACTCGGGGGTACCAACTCTGCCGGCCCTGAGCCGTCTAACACGAAATGCGCATGCCGCGTCGCCGCGCAATTTGGAATCATCGCAACAGGTTTATTAGCCGCGTGGGTGGGATAATCGCATATCTGAACATCTAGTACGGTCGTCAGGCCACCCAAGCCTTGAGCCCCTATTCCCAACGCATTGACCTTTTCGTACAATTCCAAACGCAATTCTTCCACGGCAGAATCCGGGCCTTTCACAATAAGTTCCTGAATATCGATGGATTTCATGCAAGCTTTTTTGGCCAGGATCATCGCCTTTTCAGCCGTTCCGCCGATACCGATACCCAATATGCCCGGTGGACACCATCCCGCACCCATGGTTGGAACGGTTTTCAACACCCAATCAACAATACTGTCGGACGGATTTAACATTACAAACTTCGATTTTGCCTCCGAACCGCCGCCCTTTGCCGCGACCTCCACTTCGACGCTATCACCCGCCACCAATTCCATGTGGATAACCGCCGGAGTGTTGTCTTGGGTATTCTGACGCTTACCGGCCGGGTCAGCCAATATTGATGGCCGCAGAATATTATCGGGATGGGTATAGGCTCGGCGTACTCCTTCGTTGACCATCTCGGCAACACTCATCCCGTTCTCCCAGCCGACATCCATACCAATCCTTAGAAAAACGGTAACAATACCCGTGTCCTGACAAACCGGGCGGTGCCCCTCCGCGCACATCCGCGAATTAATCAAAATCTGAGCCATCGCATCCTTGGCAGCCTGACTTTCCTCGCGCTGATAGGCGTCGTTCATGGCGTGGATAAAATCCACCGGGTGATAGTATGAAATATACTGTAGAGCGTCAGCTACACTTTGGATAATATCTTCTTGCTTAATACAATTCATGCGGTCTATACCTCAGCAGTCAACTCGACTGTCGCCCCATTATAGCCTACATCCAATCCGACACGGGTGCAGTTTCAAACAACCCAACCGGGTAAAACTGGTTGAACTCAGCCTAACACCGCCAATATTTTTTTTGCGATAGCTTCGACACCACCGATACCGGGAACCGAAGCAAACTCAAGCAAGCCCTGTTCGGCTCTCTTCGAATAATATGCTATAAGTGGCTCTGTCTGTTCGTGGTAGACGGCCAATCTTTTGCGTACGGTTTCTTCGGAATCGTCGTCTCGTTGCACCAAAGTTTCTCCGGTTTGATCATCCTTTCCATCAACATTGGGTGGATTAAACTCAATATGGTAAGTTCTGCCTGACCCTAGGTGGACTCGCCGTCCACTCATACGTTTGACTATTTCTTCGTCGTCCACTGAAATTTCCAATACGTGGTCCAATTCCACACCCATTTCCCTGAGCCCTTCGGCCTGTCCGATCGTTCTCGGGAAACCATCCAGTAGGAATCCTTCACTGCAGTCCGATTGAGCCAGTCGTTCCTTAATCAAACCCAAAATTATTTGGTCGGATACCAAACCACCCGCATCCATTATTTCTTTCGCCTGTACACCCAATGGTGTTCCAGCACGAACCGCTGCGCGCAGCATATCGCCGGTGGATATTTGAGGAATTCCGTATTTCTCAGTAATAGATACTGCCTGAGTCCCTTTACCCGAGCCGGGACTCCCCAGAAGGATTATTCGCATTCTATTCTCCTAAGAATATTAAGTGCGCGGAGTGTGCCATAAAGCAGGGAGAATTTACACCGTAGGTACGACCACAAAAGAGTTTTACAAGATTCTGTCCGTTTACCGCTTGGCGGCTCGGAAATTCTTGATCGACTGCGCCTTGCTAACTATGCTCCAACATCGATGGCAATGCGGCACGAATGTAGCGGGTCATTGACCATAGGGTAAGAATTACCGCGACATAGAGTAGTACCAACCCAACACTACGCATGGGTACGCCATTGATACTCTCACCGAACAGCAAGCTAGCGATCGCGACCATTTGCGCGGTCGTTTTCATTTTACCAACCCATGAAACCTCGACCTTTTTGCGCAACCCGAGTTCGGCCATCCACTCTCGAAGGGACGCTATAGTAATTTCTCGCCCGATAATGACGGCAGCCGGGATCGCAAGATAAACGGTTGGTTCATCTTGAACTATCAAAACCAAAACAACCGCGACCATTAGTTTATCCGCAACGGGATCAAGGAAGGCTCCAAATTTGGTGGTTAACCCCATGCGTCGCGCCAGATAACCATCCATCCAATCGGTCAATGCTGCGGTTAAAAATATTAACGCGGACAGCATGTGTGCGGCCTCCCACGGTAGATAATAAGCCACTACCAAAATAGGAATCAGTCCAATCCTGAGCAGGGTCAAATATGTTGGTATATTGAAATCCATAGTTCGTTGTCCGAAACGGTATTCGAATTATATTAGCCTAAGCCGCTCATCACAATTTACGCTACGACAAATCGAAATACTTAAACTATATTCTGCTGCAACCATAAAATCACTTCGGTATCTAACAACCCACACTACCACACAATTACATTCAATTATTCATGAAAAGTATCGTAAATCCTCTGTGCCAAACATTGACTGATTCCATCGACATTGGATAATGCATCAACTCCAGCGTTACGGATCTCGCGTAATCCACCGAATTGCTTCAGCAATAATTGTCGCCGCTTTGGACCCAACCCCTCAACGTTTTCTAGTACCGATCGGCGCTTTATCTGGCGCGCGCGCTGACGATGCCCGGTGATCGCAAAACGGTGGGCTTCATCACGGATATGTTGGATTAATAATCGAGCTGGCGCGTCATTTGATATCGTAATCGCGTGGGTATCCCCCGCGCAGTAAAATTGCTCCATCCCAGATATTCGATCGGGTCCTTTGGATACTCCAATTAATAGCACACCCGCCACTTCCAATTCTTGCAACACTTTATTGACCGCGCTAATTTGGCCTTTGCCTCCATCGATGAACAAAATATCGGGTTTTTCGTGCTCGCCCTTGTTTAGCCTTTTAAATCTCCGGTTCACCGCCTGCGCCATCGCCGCGTAATCGTCGCCGGCAGTAATACCGGTAATGTTGAAGCGCCGGTAATTTGATTTTACCGGGCCATCACTGTCAAACACTACGCAAGATGCAACTGTTTGATCACCCTGCATATGACTAATATCAAAACATTCCAGACGTTTAGGTTGGGTTTGAAGCCCGAGTTCCTCCTTCAAGCTATAGAATCGTCCGTACAAACTTTGTTTATGGGATAAACGGCTATTGAGTGCATTTACCGCGTTGCTTTCCGCCATTTCCAACCATTTCATTCGCTCGCCTCTTACTCGAGTTGAGAGCGTAACTTTTCGGTCTGCCTGAGTCGTCAAAAATACTTGAAGAAGTCCTATATTTTTCGGTTCATCACTCAATATAATCTCATTCGGAACAGGCCGGTCCAGATAATATTGAGGTATAAATGCTTTCAATACGCTAGATGGCTCATCTTCACCAGGCAAATTAGGAAAGAAGGTTTTTTCCCCAATATGCTGGCCTTTTCGAATATAAAAAACTTGTACACAAGCTAGACCCAGTTTGGACGCACAAGCGATAATATCCAGATCACCACGCACCCCGTGTACATACTGTTTCTCTAATACTTGCCTTAATATCGCTATTTGATCACGATAGCGCGCTGCTTTTTCGTATTCCAGTAAATTCGCCGCCTGCTCCATATGCTCGATCAATCGATTGATCAACCGATTACCATTCCCACTCAAAAACATCAATGTAAAATCAACATCTTCTCGATAAGCCTCTTGTTTTATCAAATCCACACATGGCGCGGTGCAACGATTTATTTGATACTGCAGACACGGTCTTGAACGGTTTTTGAAGACTGAATCCTCGCACTGGCGAACCGGAAACATTTTCTGCAATAACTTCAAACTCTCTCGCACTGCTCCGGCACTGGGATAAGGACCGAAATAGCGGCCTTGCTTATGTTTTGCACCACGATAAAAACCGACCCTGGGAAATTTCTGATGGGTCGTAATATAGATATGCGGATAACTTTTATCATCGCGCAAACAGATGTTATAGCGAGGTTTGTAGCGCTTAATAAACTGGCTCTCCAGCAGCAGGGCTTCACCTTCGGTTCGCGTCATGGTAACTTCAATCGAGCGTACATGGCCGATCATGACCCGTTGTTTTGGGCCGGCATCCTTCGACCCAAAATAACTGGACACTCGTTTTTTCAAATTCTTCGCCTTACCTATATAGATGACCTCAGATTTAGCATTGAGCATCTTATAAATACCCGGCTTTTGCGTCAAAGTCGCTAAGAAACCTTGAATATCAAAATCAGTCGGAAGCTCGCTATGTTGCTTCATCTATCCAACAATCGACACACAGTTTGAAAAACAGCTCTAAACATAGGTTCGGTCAACCTTTTGGTATTCATGTTATATCGACTGCAATGATAGGAATCAACCAGGAACATGTTGTTTTGCAGTCGATGTATGACGTTATGTTCAAAACGATAGGCATTTAAACGCAAACCGATGCCACGTAATACCGCATTGTGCGCAATATGACCCAAAGCCAAAATGACCTTTGGGCCGTGTCCCTGGAACAATTCCGCTTGCAGATACTCGGCGCAATTCGATATCTCCGCGCCCACCGGTTTGTTACCCGGCGGTAAACATTTCACCGCATTGGTGATCGTACAATCGATCAATTTTAAGCCGTCATTCCGGGATATCGATTCGGGTTGATTGCTAAACCCGTATTCGTACAACAACTTATACAACAATAAACCGGCAAAATCACCAGTAAAAGGGCGCCCAGTAGCATTGGCTCCATGCATACCTGGAGCCAGACCTACTATTAATAATTTTGAATCGTTGGCTCCAAAGGGTGCCACTGGTGCCGCGTGATATTCTGGATATTTGAGCTTAACATCGGCAAGAAATTGCACCAACCTTGAGCATTTTTTGCAATTTGGATTAAAAGCCACATTAGTCATCCGATCTTTCCAGTTTCCGAGCAAGACCTAAATACACCCTCCACCACTGCCGACAACAATCTTATTGCATGTTTATTTACCAGACCCAACATAAACAAATACTTAAACCCCATTAAAAAGGGGCCTTACGGCCCCTTAAATTTTCTAGTTCCACTGAAAGTGGATCAAAAGAGATTACTCAATCAATTCGCTTCTTTCATACTGAGCCTAACGCGGCCCTGGCGATCAATTTCCAAAACTTTAACCTTGACCGTATCGCCCTCGGATAATTTATCGCTAACCTTGTCAACGTGTTCATCTGAGATCTGTGAAATATGAACCAAACCGTCTTTACCCGGCAATATTGTTACGAACGCGCCAAAATCCATTAAACGGGCAACTCGCCCCTCATAAATCTTACCCACCTCTACCTCGGCGGTGATCTCTTCAATCTGTTTCAATGCTGCCAGACCCGCTTGTTTATCGACAGAAGCAACCTTAACCACACCATCGTCATTAATATCGACGGTCGCACCGGTAGTTTCAGTAATGCTACGAATGGTAGCACCGCCTTTACCAATAACGTCACGTATTTTGCTGGGATCTATAGTGATAGTCAGAATACGAGGCGCATAATCAGACATTTCGTCACGAACAGTCGGTAAAGCTTCATTCATTTTGGAAAGAATGTGTAAACGACCTCCTTTCGCTTGTTCTAATGCAGTTTCCATAATCTCTGCGGTAATTCCATCTATTTTAATATCCATTTGCAAAGCAGTTACACCGTTTTCAGACCCTGCAACCTTAAAATCCATGTCTCCTAAATGATCCTCATCGCCCATTATATCTGATAAGACAGCGAATTGATCACCTTCTTTGATCAATCCCATTGCAATACCAGCAACCGGTGATTTTATCGGCACCCCTGCATCCATCAATGCTAAGCTTGTCCCACATACCGAAGCCATGGAACTGGACCCATTCGATTCCGTAATTTCCGAAACAACCCTCATCACATAGGGGAATTGTTCTAAAGTCGGCATTACCGCAGCAATCCCACGTTTTGCTAAGCGACCATGGCCGATTTCCCTTCGCTTAGGGGAACCGACGAAACCCGTTTCACCCACGCAGTAAGGAGGAAAATTATAATGCAGCATAAACGGTTCTCGATATTCACCATCCAGCGCATCAATAATTTGAGAGTCCCGCTCGGTCCCAAGAGTTGTTACCACAATCGCCTGTGTTTCACCTCGAGTAAACAACGCAGAACCGTGCACCCTGGGTAACACACTGGTACGAATCGTAATCGGACGTACCGTTGAGGTATCCCGCCCATCTATTCGACTGCCGCTTGTCAGCACCATATTACGAACAATCGATTTTTCGATTTTTTCCAATCCACCACGAATCGAACCTTGATCAAACTGTTCGCCTTCGCTCAACTTTTCAATTACATTATTTCGGATCGACTTTAATTCACCCTGCCGAACCAGTTTTTCCGCAATTCTATAAGCACTTTTTATTTGATCTTCCGCTAGCTCGGTAACCGCATCACGTAACACAGTATTCGGCTCCGGCGCTACCCAATTCGATGCTGCTTTATTGACCTGTTGTGCCAATTCGCTAATCGCTTGTATAGCAACCTGCATTTGTTCATGGCCGTATAATACTGCCCCGAGCATGACGTCTTCCGATAATTCTTGCGCTTCCGATTCAACCATCAATACGGCTTTATCGGTCCCTGCGACGACCAAATCCAATTCCGAATTGGTCAAATCATCACGATTAGGATTCAACAAATATTCGCCGTTTTTATAGCCTACCCGCGCAGCGCCTATCGGTCCATTGAACGGTAGTCCAGAAACTGCCAGTGCAGCAGAAGCACCCAACAAAGCCGGAATATCTGGATCAATCTGCGCATTCATTGACATTACCGTAGCAATAATCTGCACTTCGTTAGTATATCCGTCGGGAAACAGTGGTCTAATCGGGCGATCGATCAATCTTGAAGTTAAGGTTTCTTTCTCAGAAGGCCGCCCTTCACGCTTAAAAAAGCCGCCCGGAATCTTACCCGCTGCATAGGTTTTTTCCTGATAGTTGACCGTCAGAGGGAAAAAATCACGTGGTTCATCCCCGCTTTTTCCAACGACTGTGACCAATAACACAGTACCGGCCATATCGATCATGATGGATCCATCCGCTTGGCGAGCTATTTCGCCAGTCTCTAAACTGACGATATGATCGCCATACTGAAATTCTTTCCTAATCGGATTCACGATATATTCCTAAATTTTAATGCCAGCAAAACAGAATTACTTTCGCAATCCCAACCGATCGATCAAAGATCGATAACGCGCCATATCTTTTCTCTTTAAGTAATCAAGCAACTTGCGACGATGATTTACCATTCGCAACAAACCTCGGCGAGAGTGGTGGTCTTTCTTGTGTTCCGCGAAATGTGGCGAAAGATGTGTAATTTTTGCCGTCAACAGCGCAACCTGTACTTCTGGCGAGCCGGTATCCGATGGTGACAGTCGATATTCCTCGACCACCGAGCTTTTTTGTTCAGCATCAAATGACATAAAGAGTTACTCCAAAAATATAAAAACACAAAACCGGATCATTGTAACGTCCACACTAATTTGGAACAAGAAATTAGACTACTTTAAACCTACTTTCCTCTGATCTTTGTAGGAATCGAAAGATACTCGTTGGTTACTCGCTATAAACAAAGCATTACCCGCAGTCTCATCCAGATGTATGCAGTACAAATTATCCAATAAGGCGCCGCGGCGCGACCCTTTGATCCGTCAGCACCTCTCCGATGCCTATAAATTGTTGTCCTTCTGCGTATAAACGAACCCAACCTGTTGCCGGCGCTTTTGACGTTAGCACTGCTTGCCCCTGACGAATAAAAAATACCGATTCGTTATCAAATTCCACCGACGGCATGAATTGTACGATACGGTCCAGCGGCATCAAATAATTTAAACGTTCATCGGATTCCATTAGTTTCAGACGATCCAACTTGCAGGTATCGGCGATATAGAAATCAGCAACTGCGGTACGCCGTAGGTCTGCGACATACGCTCCACACCCAATCATTGCACCTATGTCCTCAGCCAGTGTCCGTATATACGTTCCTTTAGAACAATGTACATTTAAGCTTAATATCGGACTGTTGTAACCCGTCACTTGCAGATCAAAGATCGTAACCGAACGCGGTTTTCGATCTACTTCTATACCTTTTCTAGCCAGTTCGTACAATCGCACACCATCATGCTTTAGCGCTGAATGCATAGGCGGCACCTGATCAACCTTTCCGGTAAATTTGTCCAGAATCTGTTCAATCCCTAGCCGACATAAAACCGGCACGGCGCTCTCACTGACAACGTCGCCTTCCGCATCTCCAGTGCTTGTTACAATCCCAAGCCTGATATCTACAGCGTAGCGCTTATTCGTGTTTAACAGGAATCGGGACAGTTTTGTCGCCTGCCCAAAACAAATCGGCAACACACCACTCGCCAAAGGATCCAAGCTACCCGTATGGCCCGCTTTTGCCGCTCCGAATAACCGCTTGATTTCCTGTAGTGCATAGTTCGAAGAAACCCCCGACCGTTTGTCGAGTAACAACATACCATCCAACGCGCGCCCCTTATTGCGTCGCCGCATCAAAATCTATCCAATATCGTTATCTGAATTATTATCGCTGATGAGTTCGGCAATACGCATTCCTCGCTCGACAGAATCATCGAACAAAAAACGGATTTCCGGACAATTGCGCATCCGCAAACGCCGTCCTAATTCACGCCGAATAAAGGGGATTGATTGATTTAGTATGGTCAAATTATCGTTGACAACACTAGCGTCCGCATTAAGAACCGTAAAATAGACCTTAGCGACCGAAAGGTCTTGGCTCAAGTCGACATCACTAACAGTGACAAACCCCAATCGCGGATCTTTAACCCCTGATTGCAATATTATCGCAAGTTCTCGTTGTATCTGAGACGAAACACGTTGGCTTCTATTAAATTCTCTAGGCACGAAAAGTTTTAATTTAAGTCACTGATGAATTTATTAAGATAGGTACTATCAATTTAGACAATCTCGCGAGTAACCTCGACCCTTTCATAAACCTCGATCTGGTCGCCAGCCTTAACATCATTATAATTTTTTACACCTATTCCACATTCCATTCCGTTCTTGACTTCTGGAACGTCATCTTTAAAACGGCGCAACGACTCTAATTGCCCCTCATAAATCACCACATTGTCTCGTAGAACACGAATTGGCAGGTTACGCATTACCAGTCCCTCCCTAACCATACAGCCGGCAATAGAACCAAATTTGGGCGACCGAAATACATCGCGGACCTCAGCAACACCGACAATCTGTTCTTTAATCTCAGGAGCCAGCAATCCATTAATCGATCGCTTAACCTCATCAATCACTTCGTAGATAATACTGTAATAATGTAAGTCCAATCCTTTTTCTTCGATCAACTTACGTGAACTGGAATCCGCCCGCACGTTGAAACCAATGATGATAGCATTCGATGCGATCGCTAAATTCACATCACCTTCGTTAATGCCACCGACACCGCCCGACACGACCCGAACGGCAACTTCATCATTTGATAATCCAGTCAGAGAGTCTCGAAGCGCTTCCAGACTACCTTGTACATCGGCTTTAACTACCAAATTCAATTCAGAAACATCGCCGGATTCCATCCGGGTAAACAATTCGTCTAATTTGGCCGCTTGCTGCTCAGCCAACTTCTTGCTACGTGACTTTTCTTCCCGGTGCATCGCTAGCTCACGTGCTTTGCGTTCGTTGTTAACAACATTAAATTCTTCACCCGCCCGCGGCGCGCCGGACAAGCCTAAGATCTCAACCGGAGTTGACGGAGCAGCCTGATCCAATTGTTTCGCGTCTTCGTTAAACATGGCGCGAACCCGACCAAATTCCTCACCGCAAAGCACGACATCACCTTTGTTCAATAACCCCTTCTGCACCAACAAAGTTGCCACCGGGCCACGCCCCTTTTCTAATCGTGCTTCGATGACAATACCCGAACTAGGCCCCTTGTTGGGTGCTTTAAGCTCCAGTATTTCAGATTGCAATAACAAGGCCTCGAGTAATTCATCTACACCTTCTCCAGATTTAGCCGAAACATTGACAAATTGGGTATTTCCACCCCATTCCTCCGGTACAACCTCCATCGTAGCCAGTTCTTGCTTGACCCGGTCCGGATCTGCCTCGGGTTTATCGATCTTATTCACAGCAACAATCATCGGTACACCTGCTGCCTTAGAATGCTCGATTGCTTCTTTGGTCTGCGGCATTACGCCATCATCGGCGGCGACGACGACAATAACGATATCGGTCACTTCGGCTCCACGGGCCCGCATGGCTGTAAACGCCGCATGCCCTGGAGTATCCAAAAAGGTAATTACACCTTGTTCCATGTTTACTTGATAAGCACCAATATGCTGAGTTATACCCCCCGCTTCTCCCGAAGCGATTCGACTGGCGCGAATATAGTCCAGCAGCGAAGTCTTCCCATGATCAACATGCCCCATGATCGTAACAACCGGTGCCCGGGCGTTCATTTCATCGTGTTCACTGGAAATGCTTGCTAATAATTCATGCTCTAGTCCTTCTTCGCTTTGCAATTTCGCCGTATGACCCATTTCTTCAACTACAAAAGTCGCTGTTTCCTGATCCAGGACTTGATTGATGGTTGCCATAGTCCCAAGTCCCATCAAGACCTTGATCAATTCTGCAGCTTTAACCGACATCTTTTGGGCTAGATCGGAAACAGTGATGGTTTCTGGAATTTCGACCTCTCGAACTATAGGTGCGGTTGGCCGCTCGAATCCGTGTTTTTGGTCACCGCTCAGCAATACAGGTCTCACCATCCGGCCTTTTTTCTTTTTCCGTTTTTTACCGGCCTCAACGTGAAGCTGTTTTCGATGCGTATCAGCAGCAGGCGATTTTACCTTGCTAGGTTTACCCCTGGATTTTTCCGCATTGCGTTTTTCGCTATCTTGTTTTGCCTTAGCTTTCTGAGCGGTACGTAAAGCCTCTTCCTTTACTTTCTGTTCCAATTCGAGTTTGGATGCCTCTTCTTGAATCCGCTGTTCTTCTACGGCACGCTCTGCTTCTTCCTTGCGTTTCTTTTCCTCTTCTTGCTCTTGTAGCTTTTTTTCCTGAGCCAGTTCCAAGGCTTTTCTTTCGTCCGCCTGTTTTTCTACAGATTGACGCTGTTCTTCGAGGGCTTTTTTGGCCGCTTCCAAATCGGCGGTCTGATCTTCCGCTTCATTCAATTCACTGCGCTTGACGTAAGTACGTTTTTTCCGAACCTCGACACTAACTGTTTTGGTTGCTTTTCCCGCCACTCTAGATTGTCGCAACTCACTTACGCTACGACGTTTCAACACAACTTTGTTTGGCGACGAGGTGCTCGCATTGTCTTTGCCATGGCTTTTGCGCAAAAAACTGAGTAACTTGACCTTTTCCTCGTCATCCAACACGTCGTCGGCGCCAGAAATCTGCAGTCCGGCATTATCCAACTGAGCAAGCAATCGATCCAACGATATGCCTACTACCTCTGCAAGTTGCCTCACTGTCACATTACTCATCCTAATTCCTCTAAACTATTCGCTTGCTTGATCTTGCGTAAACCACGGTGCCCTGGCAGTCATAATCAACTCGCCAGCCCGCTCCTGATCGATATCTGCCATCTCCGATAATTCATCGACGGAAAGGTCGGCAAGATTATCCATAGTCACCACACCTTTACTCGCCAAAACGTACGCTAACTCTTTGTCCATTCCGTCCATATCAAGCAAATCCTCCGCCGGATGGGCATCGTCGAGAACCTCCTCCGTAGCGATCGCCTTGATCAATAAGACATCCTTCGCCCGACTCCGTAGTTCTTCGACAATATCTTCATCAAATTCTTCAATCTCCAACATTTCCTTTACCGGAACATACGCCAATTCTTCGACGCTGGTAAAGCCTTCTTGAACTAAAATAGACGCGACACTCTCGTCGACGTCCAATTCGTCCATAAAGCTTTTCATCATGCTTCCCCGCTCTTCGTCACCTTTCTCCTCAGCTTCGGCCTCGTCCATGACATTCAACACCCAACCGGTGAGCTCACAAGCAAGCCTGACGTTTTGCCCACCACGTCCTATAGCTTGAGATAAATTGTCTGTCGAAACAGCAACATCCATGGCGTGCGCATCTTCATCCACAACAATGGCCGCTATCTCCGCAGGAGACATGGCATTAATCACATACTGCGCGTCATTTTCATTCCACAGTATGATGTCCACTCGTTCGCCGGCCAGCTCATTGGATACCGCCTGAACTCTAGATCCCCGCATACCGACACAAGCACCGACCGGATCCAATCGTGAATCATTACTCTTAACAGCGATCTTCGCTCTGGAACCTGGATCTCGCGCTGCGCCCAAAATTTCTATCAGCCCTTCCCCAACCTCTGGAACTTCCAATCGAAAAAGTTCGATCAACAATTCTGGAGCGGTGCGGCTAACGAACAACTGCGGACCTCGTGCTTCTGGACGAACAGCTTTTAGATAACCACGGACTCGATCACCATTACGCATAGCTTCTCGGGGAATCATATCTTCCTTGGCAATAATCGCCTCAACGTTACCGCCCAAATCCAGATGCGCCGCACCCCGCTCAATGCGCTTTACCACACCGGTTACCAACTCGCCCAAACGGTCTTGATAGGCATCTACAATTTTCTTACGTTCCGCTTCACGTACTTTTTGTACGATAACTTGTTTCGCGGTTTGTGCCGCTATTCGTCCAAACGCAATTGAATCGATAGGCTCCTCAATATACTCCCCTACTTCAATTTCCGGATTAATATTTTTAGCATCTTCGATCAGAATTTGAGTGGCTTCTGATTCCAAACCATTTTCAAATTCTTCGTCCGGTTCAACCACCTTCCACTGACGAAAAGTATCGTAATCTCCAGTTTCACGGTCGATACGTACTCGCGCATCTATTGTCTGCCCATGGCGTTTTATAGTAGCGGTTTCTAGCGCCGCTTCGATTGCCTCGAAAATGATTTCTTGCTCGATATCTTTTTCGTTAGACACCGCATCCACTACCAGTAATATCTCTTTATTCATCATATCACCGTCCTTTTTTAGCCATCTGGTATTCAGGAATTAATCGAGCTTTCAATATCGTACTCAACGGAATTTCCATTATTTTGTCGTCCACCTCAACCACCACATTATTCGCGCTTACTCCACGCAACAACGCTGTAATTTTTCTCCTATTATCAATCGACTCGACTAGCCGTATATCGACCCGCATTCCACTGAATCGTTCAAAATCTTCCAGCTTGAATAGCGGCCGGTCAAGCCCTGGCGACGAGACTTCCAATTGGTAATTTCCAGAAATCGGGTCTTCGACATCAAGCGCACCACTCAATTGGTGGCTAACGTTAGCGCAATCGTCCAACACGACTCCGTTGGCGGAATCGATAAACACCCGCAATATTCCGTTTTTTTGGTGTGACGCGTATTCAATACCGACACATTCGTACCCCATTTCTTGCACGATGGGTTCTACTATAGCTGTCAGTTTTTCCGGCACCCGCCCCATCTCGCCCCCACACACAAAAAATGGGCCATAGGCCCATCGTCATTCATTCGGCACTTTCGCCCGAAAACTAAAAAACCCCATCCGGGGCCTTTTTTATACTTGGTAGCGGGGGCAGGATTTGAACCTACGACCTTCGGGTTATGAGCCCGACGAGCTACCAGACTGCTCCACCCCGCGATTGATTCAGGTATTGTATTAGATAACCATTCTATTTTCAATAAAATTAATCATCTAAATTACCAAGTTTAACATTCAAATGTTTCAATAATTTACGATTTTGATGGCTATTTTGTCCAGGTAAACCACGTTTATTTGAGTACCTAGCAAGCCACGTACGGATAATTGCGTCTCTAAGATTTTCAGGAGAATAATACGCGTTGAACTGACAATTCTCATCGAAATTAATTTGTTCGATGCAGCACTAACTCTTGTGTCGTCCTTACGCCTTATTACTACCCGCATATATAAACAAGCCTAAACGACCATTGACCACATAACTCAAAAGCAGGCCACACGCCATTTCAAATCAACGAAATAAAACCTGAACTATGCATCAACCAGAGAACAGCCCAAGCCATTACACCTGCGACGATATCGTCAAGCATGATGCCAAGACCGCCACCCACCTGTCGGTCAATCAAACCAATCGGCCAAGGTTTGAATATATCAAATACTCGAAATAGACAAAAACCAATCACGATTCCAATCGACGATGGCGGTACAGCCGTCATCGTAATCCAAAACCCGACCATTTCGTCCCAAACAATGCCGCCATGATCGTGGACACCCAACCGTTCCGAAGCTTTATCGCAAATCCATATCCCCCCAATACTCGCAGCTGCTACAACAATCAGATAGGTTGTTATATTAAGCTTGGCTAACAGGAGAAATAGTGGGATAGCCAGCAAAGTCCCTGCCGTACCCGGAGCCTTTGGCGATAAACCTGATCCAAAGCCGAATGCTACAAAAAGAAACGGATCACGAAAAATGTTCATAGCCTTTTAGTATTTCAATATTATTGTTACCAAGCAGCCGAAGACCAGCTTCGGATTCAACGTCTCCAATATATGAGTACTTACACTCGATTGAATCTGTCCGTTCCGCCAATCGCTGTAGATTTTCCGGAGCAATAGTAAAACATAGTTCGTAGTCGTCGCCGGCGCTCAATGGGATTCGGTAATTATTACTTTCTCCGATATACCGTTTGACCGCAGCCGATAACGGTAACCATTTACAATCTATCGTCGCACCAACACCACTGGCCCTTAGCACGTGATGCAAATCGGCAATCAAACCGTCCGAAAGATCGATACAGGAATTCGCCAACCCTCTAAGTGCAAGCCCCATTTCCACACGGGGAGACGGGCGGTGTAATCTATCCGCCAAACTGGTATCGAGTACTATTCCCTCACGTTTTTCGGAAAGTAGAGCAAGACCCGCATCACCCACCGTCCCCGTCACAAAAACCTTATCACCTGGACGGGCATTGCTTCGCAGCAGTGCGGCCGATTTGGGCACCAATCCGATTGCTTGTATATTAATTGCCAGCGGTCCCTGCGTAGTATCTCCGCCAATTAACTCCACATCGAAGCGTCGCGCTAACGAAAAAAAGCCTGAACTAAAAGCTCTAAACCAATCTGGATCACTCTCCGGCACGGTGACCGCTATCGTAGCCCATTTCGGTTTTGCACCCACAGCGGCTAAATCGCTCAAACTGACGGCGAGCGATTTATGTCCAAGCGATTCCGGATCTGTACCGGCAAAGAAATGCACACCTTCGACCAAAGTATCCGTAGTAATCGCCAACTCCGAATGCTCATCTTTTCCAATTATTGCACAATCGTCACCGACACTGACCGTGGTTTCTTCATGGCGCAAACCGGACCTTGCAAAAAACGCTTCAATTAATTCGAATTCGGAAACTGGCACGGCTTCCTAAATCACGCTATCGCACGGCAAGGCTAATTAATTGGCCAAGCTGGAACCAAACTCAAGTGTTCTCTGCTTCCGCGCAATTTTATCCAATACACTATTCACGTATTTATGGCTTTCTGTCGCACCAAACCGCTTGGCTAGATTGATGCTTTCGTTCAGTATTACTTTATACGGCACATCGGGACGATTGAATAATTCATATACGCCAATCCGCAATATCGCCCGCTCGACTGGATCAATTCTGTCAACCTCCCGATCGACAAACTCCATCAGTGCGCTATCGAGGACGTCCAACTGCGCCGGGATGCCATGCAGTAGTTCCTTGAAATAGCTGCGCTGAGCTTTTTTAACATCCCATTCCAAATAAAACTGTTGCTCAATATCGTTGATATTCTGCCCGGTCATCTGCCATTGATATAGCGCTTGGACTGCGTTCTGTCGAGCTACTGTGCGGGCTAACCTCATCAGCGATCCAATTCGCGCAACAAACCAACCATCTCTATCGCAGATAATGCTGCTTCAGCACCCTTATTTCCGGCTTTTGTTCCGGCTCTTTCTATAGCCTGCTCAAGCGTATCTACAGTCAACACACCAAACGTTACCGGCACATCAAACTTTAAAGCGACCGCTGAGAGTCCTTTTACACATTCACCCGCGACATATTCAAAATGAGGCGTACCCCCACGAATCACAGCACCCAATGCGATGATTGCATCGTAATATTTCTTCGCCGCGACCCGTTGCACCGCAATCGGAAGTTCATATGCCCCTGGGGTTTTTACCACATGAATTTGAACTCGATCAATACCATGACGGCTTAGCGCATCCACAGCCCCAGCCAACAACTGGTCTACGATGAAACTATTAAACCTGGACACCACAATACAAAACCGAGCATCTTCAATTGCTAGCGAGCCTTCATAGGTTTTTATATCAGGCATAATATCCTCTATTCTGTAATTGCCAATTTTACCGCGGCGGGCACGCACGAAACGTACTCGACGATTTCCAGATCGTAACCCGAAAGACCGACATAATTGCGTTGCTCACCCAACACTCGCATCTTGTGCACACCCAAGTCCGCAAGAATTTGAGCGCCGGTACCAGTCGACCTCCAATCAAAACCATTTTCCTGCAAAACAGCACCCGCTATTCCATTATCTTCCATATGGTATCGATGGATGCGTTCACCCAATGATTTACTATCCTCCTCCTTCCGTATCACCACCAGCACACCGCGCCCCTCGCTAGCGATTTTCTCCATTGCCAGGCGTATCGGCATTCCGCTATCTTTACGCTTTGATGCGAAAAGGTCACTAATTAGATTGCGCGCGTGTACACGTACCAGAACCGGCTTATCATCACCGCTGACTTCGCCCATCGTCAACGCTAAATGCACTTTATTACTGACCTGATCTTGATACGCCATCAACCTAAACTCTCCATATTCCGTTGGTAATTGGCATTCGCTGATCCGCTCTACGGTTTTTTCATTCTGCATACGATAATGGATCAAATCGGTAATCGTACCGATTTTCAGGCCATATTCCCGCGCGAAACGCTGTAGATCGTCGCGCCGCGCCATTGAACCATCCTCATTCAAAATTTCGACAATCAATGACGCCGGCTCCAATCCAGCTAAACTGGCTAAATCACAACCGGCTTCGGTATGCCCAGCCCGATTCAACACCCCTCCCGGTTGCGCCATTAACGGAAATATATGCCCAGGTTGAATCAAGTCTTCCGGTTTTGCATTTTTGGCCACCGCGCTTTGTACGGTTTTGGCTCGATCTGAAGCCGAAATACCCGTCGTAACACCATTTGCAGCTTCAATCGATACGGTAAAATTGGTTGAATGCGTCGTTTTATTTTCATTCACCATCAGCGGCAATCGAAGTTGTTGACACCGGTCTCTAGTCAATGTCAGACAGATCAATCCACGACCGTAGCGTGCCATAAAATTGATATCTTCCGGCTTGACAAAACATCCCGCCATAACCAAATCGCCTTCATTTTCTCGCTCTTCATCGTCCATGATGATGACCATTTTGCCCTGCCGAATATCTTCAATGATTTCTTCAATGCTATTCATATGGATTCAAAGCTTGCTTTCAAACGTCACTCTATAAAAAACCGGAGTTTTTCAATTTTCCATAATCCACAGAACCGTTAATATCATCTACAGCTCTCTGACCCAACATCAAGCGCTCTAAATATCGAGCTATCAAATCCACCTCCAAATTGACCCGCTGCCCCGTTGTTATTCCACCCAAGGTTGTTGCCTCTAAGGTATGCGGAACAATATTAACCTCAAATCTTGCACAATCAACCTTATTCACAGTCAAACTGATCCCGTCGATGCATATAGATCCTTTCTCCGCGATATATCTGGGGAGACTATCCGGCGCTTCGAACTGTAGGCACTGGGATCGACCGTCCCGGGTTTTAGAAATAAGATGCCCCACACCGTCAATATGACCACTAACGAAATGCCCGCCCATCCGACTTAAAGGCATCAAAGCCTTTTCCAAATTGACTACACTGCCCACGATCAAATTCGTTAATGTCGTACGGGACAGTGTTTCACGGGATACATCCGCACAAAACTGGTTATCATCGAAATCGGTCACAGTCAGACACACACCATTGACTGAAATACTATCACCCAAGGACATTTGGTCTGTTGAAAAACTGTTTGCTCGAATAATAAGCCGAGCGTCACCATCTCGACAATCTAAAGCATGAATACTACCCAGTGCTTGTATGATACCGGTAAACACTAAAAATCTATTCCGCTGTGAGCGATTGATCTAGATCAACACGCTTTCCGTTGCTTGAAAAGAAATCCATTGCACCTTGTTTTTCAATATTCGAATTTTGTCCAACCCGGTATTTCAATCGTAAATCGTGGCCCACCATGCGAATATCAAACAGCGACATTGGTATTCGATCGTTCATTTCCTCCAGACCCGGCAACAGAGCCAACCCTCGGGCTGCGTCCCCCATAACGCAAGGCGCCATATAGACGACCCACTCGTCAACCAGTCCTTGCTGCAACAACGCGCCATTTAACTTCAAACCCGCTTCGACCATCACTGTATTAACTCCACATTGGCCCAAAATTGTCATGCATTCTGATAAATCCAATTTACCGTTAGGGCCAGCATTAACCCTTTTTACGCAAACACCGCTTTTCTCAAGCACAGCTTTCTTATTTTCGTCATTGGAAGCAGTTAATAACAAAACGTTTCCCGGTTGGTCAATGAGATTTGCGTTGACCGGTAAACGCAATCGTGAATCAAGCACAACCCGCAAAGGTTGGATAATTTCACCGGCATCAAGTTCAACTCTTGCCGTCAATGCTGGGTTGTCAGCCAGCACCGTATCGATGCCAGTAAGTATCGCGGAGCTTTGAGCACGCAACCGATGTACATCTCGCCTTGAAGCGTCTCCGGTAATCCACTGACTTTCGCCAGAGGCCATTGCCGTGCGCCCATCAAGACTCATTGCCAACTTACTAAACACGAAGGGTTTTGATGATCGCATTCTGTGACAGAAACCCCTATTCAAAGCCTCTGCCGCCAATTCCAGTACGCCGGACATCGTCTCTATCCCTGCCCGCTCCAGTGTTGCAAAACCCTGGCCCGCGACCTTGGGATTGGGATCCTCCATTGCCGCGACAACTCTATTCACACCTGCATCGATTAACGCGCTGGTACAGGGTGGGGTTTTACCAAAATGACAGCAAGGCTCCAAAGTAACGTAAACTGTTCCGCCCTCGGCCCTAGAGCCCGCATCTTCCAACGCCACAATTTCTGCATGGGCACTCCCGGCGCGCCGATGCCATCCGCGACCAACTATTTCACCATTGTTAACAACTACACTTCCGACGCAGGGATTCGGATCGCAGCTATATTGTCCCTGACTCGCTAGTTGCAGCGCGTTAGCCATAAATTGAACATCCGCGCTGCCTTGTTTACCATCGCTCACCGTTACAAATAAACCTTATGTCGGGTCAACTGTATCGTCTTCAAGTCGCTGAATAACCTCTCGAAATTCGTTAACATCTTGAAAACTGCGATATACCGATGCAAACCTAATGTATGCCACATCATCCAATTCGCGTAAGGTTTGCATCACACTTTCACCTATGATGCGTGAATCAACCTCACGTTCACCCATCCCAAATATTCGCTTTTTAATTTGATTAATAGCGGCTTCAATTCTATCGCTAGCCACGGGTCTTTTTTCCAACGCGCGAAGCATACCTGACCGTAGCTTATCCTCGCTAAATAATTCGCGGTTGCCATTACTTTTTACAATGCGTGGTAAGGTTAATTCGGCAGATTCATAGGTCGTGAATCTTTCCTTACAGGTACTGCATTCTCGACGACGACGCACCTGATCGCCCTCGTTGGACAATCGCGAGTCAATTACACGAGTATCGTGCGCAGAACAAAAAGGACAATGCATAACCGATTCATTATACCCCAATTTCGAGTCATCTTCCGTCAAATCTTTTGCTTACAATAGCCAAGAAATTCTTCGACCGGATCATGTCGATAGGTTTACACAACATGCTTTTCCGATTCGATCATGGAATAATAATTACCAGGCCGAGTCTAGAAAAAATTCAACTGGAAGCATTCGATAGATACCCGAACCCAGAATCACTACGCCGGGCAAATTATATCGACAGCTACTATTAATCTTCTTACAGTCCTTCTAGTTCAATACGAGCAGGCAAAATACTCGACTTTATTTCAGATCACCCCGGGATTATTTGACCAAAATTATGGCGCAATACGTATACACAATGAATCGGGTGGGGAAAATAGTACCGCCCAAGCAAGAAATTCTTCGCGACATTTCCTTATCTTTTTTCCCCGGCGCAAAAATTGGCGTTTTGGGATTGAACGGATCGGGTAAATCTACACTACTCAGAATTATGGCTGGAATTGACTCGGAATTTAATGGCGAAGCCCGTCCCCAGGCAGGAATTAATATTGGAATGCTGGCACAAGAACCTGAATTGGATCCAGATAAAGACGTACGCGGTAATATCGAAGAAGGCATCTCCGCAACCAAGGCACTACTAGATGAATTTAATGAGATCAGCATGCTGTTCGCGGAACCAATGAGCGATGAGGAAATGACCGATTTGCTTGATCGTCAAGCCAAATTGCAGGATGCCATTGATATGGCAGGAGCGTGGGAATTGGACCGCAAACTTGAGATCGCCGCCGATGCATTACGTTTACCCGATTGGGACGCCGACGTCACTAAACTCTCAGGGGGGGAACGTCGCCGTGTTGCTTTGTGCCGTTTATTATTATCAGAACCCGACATGTTATTGCTGGACGAACCAACCAACCACCTGGATGCCGAATCGGTTGCATGGCTGGAGAAATTTCTGCACGAGTACAAGGGAACTGTCATCGCCGTCACCCATGATCGTTATTTTTTGGATAACGTTGCCGGATGGATTCTAGAGCTGGACCGTGGTTACGGCATCCCTTGGGAAGGTAATTACTCAAGCTGGCTGGAACAGAAGGAAAACCGACTGGAAATTGAAGAAAAGCAGGTTTCGGCCAAAGCAAAAGCGATGAAAGCCGAACTCGAGTGGGTTAGAACCAACCCCAAAGGCCGGCATGCAAAAAGCAAAGCCCGCTTAGCGCGTTTTGATGAACTAGCCTCCCAGGATTTTCAAAAACGCAACGAAACACAAGAAATTTATATCCCACCCGGCCCACGCCTGGGCGATGTTGTGGTCGACGCTGATGGATTGAGCAAAGGTTTTGGTGACCGACTATTGATTGATAAACTTAATTTTCAGTTACCCAAAGGCGGTATCGTCGGCATTATCGGCCCTAATGGTGCTGGTAAAACCACACTCTTCAAATTGATAGCGGGCCTTGAACAAGCAGATTCTGGGTCAATTAAGATTGGTGAATCTGTACAACTCGCCCACATCGATCAATCGCGGGACGCATTGGACAACAACAAAACGGTCTGGGAAGAAATATCCGGTAGCCTGGATATCATCACCGTAGGAAAGTACCAAGCACCTTCACGGGCATACGTGGGTCGATTTAATTTCAAAGGACCCGACCAGCAGAAACGTATAGGCCATTTATCCGGAGGAGAACGCAATCGGGTACATCTGGCTAAACTACTCAAATCCGGTGGCAACCTGCTATTGTTGGATGAACCCACCAATGACCTGGATGTTGAAACGCTCCGCGCGCTGGAAGAAGCCTTGCTATCATTTCCCGGCTGCGCAGTTGTCATTTCGCATGATCGCTGGTTCCTTGATCGTATCGCCACGCACATGTTGGCGTTCGAGGGTGACAGCAACGTGACCTGGTTCGAAGGTAATTACGCCGATTACGAATCTGACCGTCACCGTCGCCTGGGCAAACAAGCCGACAATCCGCACAAAATCAAATTTAAAAAGTTGGCATGAGCAAACTCCACACGCTAGTCGATAGAATCGATTCATTAATCACCCGGGTGGAACATTTAGCTCCGAATCCGATCGAAAAACCCGATTGGCAATCGGAAATTGCATTCAGATGGATAAGGATTGGGGGCCAAGAGGGATTGCAAGCAATCCGACACCCGTCGCTGCTTCGTCTATCGGATATTCGTTGTATCGATCGGCAAAAAGCCGAAATCGATAGAAATACACGACAGTTTTTACGCGGATTTCCGGCCAACAACGCATTGCTATGGGGTGCTCGAGGAACCGGTAAATCTTCATTAATCAAAGCCTTGTTGAACGAATATTCCAATGATGGTCTGCGCGCAATCCAGGTCAATAAAGAACAACTAATGAATCTACAACAAATTGTCGATCAATTAGACAACCGAGATACAAAATTCATTTTATTCTGCGACGACCTATCGTTTGAAGCTGAAGATCCAGGTTATAAATCACTTAAAGCCGCATTAGACGGATCATTATACGGATTACCGGACAATGTATTGATCTATGCAACGTCCAATCGGCGCCACCTACTACCCGAATTCAACCAAGAAAATTTAGCCACACAATACCCACAAGGTGAAATACATTTTGGAGAATCGGTGGAAGAAAAAATATCGCTGTCGGATCGATTCGGACTTTGGTTGTCATTTTACCCATTCACTCAAGATCAGTATCTCGAGGTCGTAAACTATTGGCTGCACCAACTCGACACTCCGGCCGATGATGGTAAATCAGTGCGCGAAGAAGCTTTGCGCTGGGCGTTAAAACGGGGGTCCCGCAGCGGCCGAACCGCATGGCAATTCGCCAAAGACTGGAGAGGCCAGGTTGCGTTAGGACAGGAAAAACCGACCGGATAATGCAATACCATTAGGAATCCAACGACCTCCACTATAAACACACCGTAATTACCCCGATCATGAGCATTTATGTGGATTCATTAACAACGTCAAATCAACATCGAAGAATCATTTAATGTTAGGATTGCGCGAACTCTGAAGAACGGTGAATATTCGATTTTTAACAGACTGAAGCGAGTAAAAGTTTCGCCCCATATTAAAACAACGAAATCACTAAATTTAACTAGCGATGTAAACGAAAAGCGAGATTATCTCTAGCCTACGGTCACTCGCATTTTTTAGATTTTATCGTTTCCCAATGATGGCAACTGGGGCATCGCCAATGCAATTGAGCACCGCTAAAACCACATTGAGTACAACTATATGCAGGTTTTTCCTTCAATAATGCGCTAGATATACTACCCAGCTCCTGTAGTAATTTTTTACCGGAACCTTGCGTTTGATCAAGCCGCAAATTAATCAAATTATGCAACCCTCTGAGCGTAGGATCTCGCTTGGCCTGATCAGAAAAAAATGAAACGGCTGCGTCCAATCCATCGCGCTCGCGTAATAATCCTACAAGCACCTCGCTTATACCTAGAATAGGGTGACAATGGTAAAGTCGGCTAAATCTGTCTATTTGCTCGGAAATATTACCCAAATATTTGTAACATTCCATCATCGGTGCAATGATTTCCAAAATATATTCAGGATTTTGATCCTCGACCCGCTGCAATGAGTCCAAAGCTTCCTGGTACAAGCCTTGATATATCTGGATATCAGCCAATACTAGACTTGTCCGAACGCAGTATTGATCAGCGATTTCAGCCTCATTTACATATTGTTTTGCGCTTTCCAGGAGATTGGCTTTGAGTGCATTTTCGGCTAATTCACAATAAAAATGCGCGATACTTTCTCCACGTTTAATCTTACCAATTTGTTTTAATTTTTTAGTACACTTAATCGCTTTATGCCACTCTTTTTCGTGCTGATATATTTGTAATAATTGTTGAGTTGCCGACTCACCGTATAGCGAATCATCTAGTAGCTCGGCAAAAATTTGCTCGGCACGGTCGAAAAGACCAGCTCGCAAATAGTCCATGCCCAATTCGAACAAGGCTTGGCCGTGCTGCTCTTCACTGAGCGAGCTTTCGGTAATTAAGTCCTGATGAATGTTTATCGCCCTCTCAACCTCACCATTGCGGCGAAATAAATTTCCAAGAGCAATTTGAGATTCTGCGGCTTCCCCGCCCAGGTAGGTAGAATTTTCTGGTTTACCTGTTGATTCTTCGCTTAACCGGTAATTTAAACCACGGAATTTTGAGGTTTTAGTAGATGGCGACCCCGACACATAGGATTCGTGTACGCGACGACTATTTCTGGTTGCCGCAAACCATCCAGAAGCAGCGGCAACGGGAAGTAATAAGGCCAGCAGCTCGAACATCAGGTCATTCTAAGTCCGCTTCCATGGTTTCTATCTCCTGCTCCGCCAAGGCCAGTTCTTTACGTAATCGATTGCATTCGCTACTCAACTTCATATAACGAAGAAGTCGAACTGAATACCCGATTACAACCCCTGCCAACAGTTCCAAAGTTAATACCAGAGCGAGCGGCAATTCAATACCATGCCCTTTGTAAAAATAAATTTTTACTGGATCTAGGTTTAATAATGAAAAGACCAGGGCAATCAGAAAAATAATGAGGAAAAGCAGAAAATACAGGATTTTAGTCATAGTTTTATATGCTGCTCTTTGAACTCCTGTTTTGCAACCAAGAAGATACTTGTCTAACTTACGCCAAGCAAACTAAAGCAATGACGTAAAACAACTACAAACTGTATCGAATCAAGAATTTCTGATTCTAACTCTCTCTCGCGATTCGTCAACCCGGTCCCTCAATTCTTTACCCGGTTTAAAATGCGGCACATGTTTCGATGACAAAGATACAGAATCACCCGTTTTGGGATTTCTCCCTAGCCTAGGCGGGCGATAATGTAACGAAAAACTTCCAAAACCCCTTATTTCAATTCTTTCGCCCGCAGAAAGCGCATTACTCATTTGTTCTATCATACATTTTACGGCCAATTCGACGTCTTTGAACGCAAGATGGGATTGCTTATGCGCGAGCGCTTCAATTAACTCTGATTTTGTCACAGTGATTATTCCGTATCTTTTATGAAGAATGAGAAAGGGTGGAAAAACTCCACCCTAAATACGATTATTTTTTATCTTCCATTTGTTCTTTGAATATATCACCAAGTGTCGGTTTTCCAACCGGCGCTTGTTTACTGTAGTCTTTTATCGCTGCTGACTCTTCATCATGGTCTTTGGCTTTGATTGACAAGTTTATCACTTTATTCTTTTTGTCCACACCAATAAACTTCGCTTCGATTTCTTCGCCTTCTTTCAACAGTGTACGCGCATCTTCGACTCTGTCCCGCTGAATTTCTGAAGCTCGTATATAGCCTTCAACATTTTCACCCAAGGCAATAACTGCGCCTTTGGGATCAACCTGCCCGATAGTTCCGACAACCAGGGTTCCACGCTCCAGCGCTCCGACATAGTTCTGGAACGGATCCTGTTCCAACTGTTTAATTCCAAGAGATATGCGTTCGCGCTCCGAATCGATACCCAAAATGACGGTTTCTACTTCATCTCCACGTTTAAAATTTCTAATCGCGTCTTCACCCGCTGCATTCCAGGAAATATCGGATAAGTGCACCAAACCATCGATACTACCCGCTAAACCTATGAATATACCAAAATCAGTAATTGATTTTATTGTGCCAGTGAGTCTATCCCCTTTATTGTGCGAAGAAGCAAATTCATCCCAAGGATTAGCTTTACATTGTTTCATCCCCAAAGAAATTCGACGTCGCTCCTCATCAACATCCAACACCATAACTTCTACTTCTTCACCAAGTTGTACGGCCTTAGATGGATTCACGTTCTTATTGGTCCAATCCATTTCCGAAACGTGGACCAGCCCTTCAACTCCCTCCTCAATCTCAACGAAGCAGCCATAATCGGTCAGATTATTAACCTTACCAAAAAGTCTGGAGTTCGCCGGATAACGACGCGCTATATTCTGCCATGGATCTTCACCCAATTGTTTCATTCCAAGCGAAACTCGATTTTTCTCTTTATCGAATTTCAAAACCTTGACCTTAACCTCTTGTCCAATCTCTACGCATTCCGAAGGATGACGAACCCGCTTCCAGGCCATATCCGTGATATGTAGCAGGCCATCAATGCCACCCAAATCAATAAACGCCCCGTAATCCGTAAGATTTTTCACTATTCCATTTACTTCTGCTCCATCGTGCAATGACTCGAGCAATGCTTCTCTTTCCGCACTATATTCAGATTCAACCACGGCACGGCGAGAAAGCACTACATTATTACGTTTTTGATCAATTTTGATCACCTTGAACTCAAGATCTCTACCTTCGAGAAATGCCGTATCTCGAACCGGCCGCACATCAACCAGTGACCCAGGTAAGAACGCTCTAAGCGCATCTATTGAGACGGTAAACCCACCACGGACTTTACCGGTCAATCGACCTACAACGGTTTCATTATCTTCGAATGCTTTTTCCAGTTGACTCCAAGCTTGATTCTTCTTGGCTTTATCTCGGGAAAGCAACGTCGCTCCCAAACCATCCTCAACCATATCCAGCGCAACATCAACTTCATCACCGACTTCAACTTCTAAATCACCATCAGCATTTAGGAACTGCCACCTAGGAATAACCCCTTCTGACTTTAATCCGGCGCTTACGACAACGGCATCCGAACCGATATCAACCACAATACCCGACAAAATAGCACCAGGACGCATTTCGGTCCTCACCAGACTTTCTTCAAACAATTCCGCAAAGCTTTCGGTCATTTTATATTCTTTCCCAGTCAGCTCTATAACACCCAAGCAGACATCTAAAATTCTCTAACGTAAATAAATGTTGGCAAGCGCTAAAAATTACACCGCCAACCCCAATTTTGGATTCAAACCTTTAAGTTACTCGGATCAGATTTAACCCTAGTTCAATTACCTGATCGATGGTAAGATCGGAAGAATCTATAAAAACGGCATCATCTGCTTGAAGGAGTGGGGCATTTTTTCGGGCTATATCCCGTTCGTCCCTCTCAGTGAGTTCCGCTATTATCTGTTCAAGACTAACATCTATTCCTTTTTCTTTCAACTGCTTATATCGTCTCTCTCCACGAATAATTACGCTAGCCGTCAAAAATATTTTAAATGGGGCATGTGGAAAAACAACGGTACCCATATCTCTGCCGTCAGCCACCAAACCAGGTGTTTGTCGAAACCCACGCTGCTTATCGAGCAGTACGCTTCGTACCACTCCGATTGTCGCAACCCTTGATGCCAAATTGCCGCAAGACTCGGTTTGCAGTAATGGTGAGATATCCATACCAGAAAGCAGGACTGCAAATGTGGGCTCGTAGCGAAACGCCAAATCCAGCCGCCGTGCAACTGCGGCGACACCAGACTCATCATCAACCGATACCTTCAAATTTTGCAACTCGACCGCCAATGCCCGATATATAGATCCGCTATCCAGGTAATGCCACCCCATGGCTTTCGCAATTCCCCGGCTAACCGTACCCTTGCCGGCCCCACTTGGGCCATCAACTGTCAAAACCGGTGCCACCGCATTCATCTCTCACTCACCTTCAAACTTTCAATTTTTAAACCTAAATTCTGTGCCATTCCAATAAAGTCAGGAAAAGACGTATCCACATTATTACAATCAATAATTTCTACGGCATCTGTAGCCACCAATGCCGCGGTCGCAAACGACATAGCGATTCGATGGTCACCGTGCGAATCTATACAGCCGCCTGAAATAGAACCACCCCGAATCCGAATCCCATCGTCCAGACTACACGCATCAACACCCAGTCGCTGTAAGCCTTTGGCCATCACGTCAATCCGGTCACTTTCCTTCACCCGAAGCTCGCTCGCCCCAGTCAATAGGGTTTCCCCATCGGCACAAGCAGCAGCAACAAATAAAACGGGAAATTCATCGATCGCGGAAGGCACTAAATATTCAGGAATGCGCACCCCCCTTAGCTTTGCCGATTTAACCCTAATATCGGCTACCGGTTCACCTCCGACATCGCATCGATCGAACATTTCTATAGAAGCACCCATCATTCGCAGAATGTCGATCAGGCCCGCGCGAGTCGGGTTGATTCCCACATGCCGCAGTATAATATCGGATCCTTCAGAAATAGATGCACCTACGATAAAAAAGGCAGCGGAAGAAATATCAGCCGGAATATCAATATTGGTTGCAATCAGCTTACCACCATTGGAAGTAGAAATTTGGTTACCCTCTACTCGAACAGGATAAGCCATGCCATTAAGCATACGCTCAGTATGATCACGCGATGGCGCGGGTTCGATTATGCAGGTACTACCTTTGGCGTACATCGCGGCCAATAACAAACAAGATTTGATCTGTGCACTGGCCACCGGCATCGTATATTCAATTGCAGACAAATGGCTATTTCCGCGTATAGAAATTGGTGCAGTACCGCTCGGCTCCGTATCGATCGCTGCACCCATTCTTTTAAGCGGGTCGGTGATACGCAGCATAGGTCTTTTCGATAGAGAACGATCGCCGATTAAAAGTGAATCGAACGATTGCCCCGATAACAACCCGGCCATCAAACGCATGGCCGTTCCTGAATTCCCAAAATCCAATGGTTGATTCGGCGCGCTAAGCCCGTGCAAACCAACACCGTGAACAATAATCTGCCCACCCTTCGTATTTTCGATCTTAACACCCATCGACCTAAAAGCCTTTAAAGTCGCAAGTGCGTCCTGGGCCTGCAAAAACCCGTCAACGCGGGTCACGCCCTCGGCGATAGCACCCAACATCACTGCGCGGTGTGATATTGATTTATCGCCTGGAACTCGAACATCACCCAATAAACGACCCCCAGGTTCTACATGGAAGTTAAGCGTTTCAATCATGTGATTGTTGACAAACAACAACTATCGTCTTCAATCTGCGCCTAGCCATCGAATTGATCCAAAAACCTTTGCCGAGCTTTTTTTGCACACTGAAACATTCGAAACAGATTTTCAGAATCCTGCTCTTCTAACATATCGCTCACGGCCGTAAGTTCCACTTTAAACTGTTCAATATGCTGTTGTATTTCCGCACTATTAGCCAAACATATATCCAACCACATGCGTGGGTCACTAGATGCCAATCTGGTAAAATCCTTAAATCCTCCTGCCGCAAATCGAAATATTTCCTCTTTTTCGTCTTTGTGGCCAAGCATGTCGACCAACGCATACGCAACCACGTGGGGCAAATGACTAGTCGCAGCCAAAACATGATCATGATGGCTCATCTCCATCAGCGAGACTGATGCGCCAATCGCATTCCAGAATTCAGTTACTCGCGTGACAGCCGACTCACTAGTCGATGACAGTGGCGTTAATATAACTTGCTTACCGTCATACAAGTCTGCGACCGCGGCCTGAACACCACTTTTCTCGAGCCCTGCAATAGGATGTCCGGGGACAAAATTATTAGGTACCGCTCCGAATACGCTGTGAAGCCCATCAACGACATTTACCTTGGTACTCCCGACATCTGTATATACCGCGGAAGTTGACCAGAATTCCCGTAGCTCCACGAAAATCGCGTTCGTCGCTCCAACGGGCACTGCAATCACTATAAAATCCGCTCCATCTGTTGCATCTTTAAGACTTAAAGCATATTCGTCGATCACACCAATATCTCTGGCGATTTTTAGATTATAAGTATTGCAATCGAATCCGACGATTGTTGAACACAAACCGTTTAGTTTAACCGAGCTAGCGATCGACCCACCAATTAAGCCAACGCCGATGATGCATAGTCGATCAATCATTCGACAATACCCGGTCCAATGCATTTATAAATATCGTATTGTCCTCTTTTGTTCCGACTGATACCCGGATATGATTCGGAAGTTCGTAATTTTGAATCGGTCGGACGATAACACCACAACGCAACAAAGCTCGGTAAATCGGCTCTACCGGTCTTTTTAAATCGATACATAAAAAATTGCCGACCGATGGCAATATGTCCAGACTTCTCGAACGTATCGCTTCCGATAAATAAACTAAACCCTGGGTATTAAGATTGACCGACTTTTCCAGGTGAGACTCATCCAATAACGCCGCCTCCGCGGCAATAAGTGCGTACGAATTGACATTAAACGGTTGCCTGACCCTATTTATCAATTCGGCGATTTCTATACTCGAAACACAATAACCAACGCGCAATCCAGCCAAACCATAGGCTTTAGAAAATGTTCGCGTCACGATTAGATTGGGAAACTTATCCAACCATTGCAGGCTGTTAGGATAATCTGGCGCATCAACATATTCGAAATAAGCTTCATCTATAACACAGACGATATTGGAGGGCAGCGACGAAAGGAATACCTCAAGTTCGTGCTCGGCCAAGTGCGTTCCGGTGGGATTATTCGGATTGGCAATGAAAACAAGTCGAGAGTCCGCGTTAATATTGAGACCGAACGCGGCGAGATCATGTCCGCCTGGCATATCACTGTCAGCCCCCAACGCAGGCACTACTCGCGCCGCCGCTCCAACAGCTTGGGTGACAATGGGATACATCGCGAATGCGTGCTGCGAAAACACAGCTTCACAACCTGATTGTAAAAATACACGCGCAATAATATCCAACAAATCGCTAGAACCATTACCCAAAGATATTTGCTGAGCTTGAACACCTAGTTTTTTCGCTAACTCCCATTTCAATCGGTGTCCGTTACCATCGGGATAGCGTCCAATTTCTATTTCGCTGGATCCAATAGCTTGCTTTACTCTGGGGCTCGGACCCAACGGACTTTCATTGGACGCGAGTTTAACAACATTAGACAAACCTAATTCACGTTCCAGGTCTTCGATTGATTTGCCGGGTTGGTAGGGTTTTAACTGGCGAACTCCAGGAGTCGCTAATTTATGGAATGTATTCACTTATCTGATGCACTAAATCACAGGGCAAGAGTCTATTGGGGAAATATAAATATTGGCTATTTTTATGGATTGATTGTTAATCCCAACAAACGGCAACTCGACGAAGAAATTCAGATTACCGCCCGAGGATAAGAACCAAGAATTTTCAATAAACTCACTTTTTTTTCTATATTCTTTAGGGCCTTTGAAACCTTATCAGCGTTTTTATGCCCATCAACATCGACAAAAAAAACATAATTCCAGGAACCCCGCCGTGACGGTCGAGACTCGATTTTAGTTAAGCTAACGCCGTGTTCGGAAAATGGCTCCAGCATTTTATAAAGCGCTCCAGGTTGGTTTCCGGTAGAGACCAAAAGCGACGTTTTATCATTCCCCGTTGCCGGCGCCGCCAAACGACCGATAATCAAAAATCTCGTTGTATTATCCGGTTCATCCTCAATATTTTTCGCCAATATTTTCAAGCCATATAGATCGGATGCAATTTGCCCAGCAACCGCCGCGCTGTTATTGGTGATATTCGCCATTTTGGCGGCTTCGGCATTACTACTTACTGCGGTACGTTTTATACCTGGAACCGTACGATCCAACCATTCTCTGCACTGCGCAAAAGACTGCTGATGGGAGAAAATTTCCTCAATTTGTTCAATTTCCGAATCCTTCGACATCAAATTATGATGGATACGTAATTCAGCTTCACCACAAATCAGCAATGGAGAATTTAGAAAACTGTCCAAGGTATGCGTAATCACCCCCTCCGTGGAATTTTCAACCGGAACCACGCCGAATTCCGCGAATCCACTTTCCACTTCGCGAAAAACCTCATCGATCGCATTAAGCGATAAAGTCTCTATGCTATGCCCAAAATGTTTATGCGCAGCTTGTTGAGTAAAAGTGCCCTCAGGCCCTAAAAATGCGACTTTTAACGGCTTTTCCAATGCCAGACAAGCCGACATAAGCTCGCGAAAGAAAAAAACTACGAAATCGTTGGATAACGGGCCAGCGTTGAGTTCCTTGATTCGGCGTAATACAGTTGCTTCACGATCAGGCCTGTAGAAACATTGCTGTTCCCCTGAAGCGATCTTGGTTTGCGCTACCCGTTTCGCAATATCCGCACGCCGGTTCGCTAACAGCAAAATCTGCTCATCAATCGAATCAATTTGATTCCTGAGTTCAGAAAGCGGCTGTAAAGACTCCATCAATTTAATCTTCTAAAAATGACTGGCGAAGTTGTACTAATTGTTTTTTATAAAATTACTGTTTTGCTGCTAGGATGGAGGGATAGTTGCCGATCATTGGGTTATTTACGAAGCGCTCGCCGATCGAATTCCAAAAATTAAAGAATTTATTATCGCATATTTTTCAACCACATTTGGCCAAATATGATTATCCCAATTTATCCGTAACGCCTTTCGAAATCGGCCATAAATCCAATCAATGCGACAACCCCCGCATCAGGCATAGCATTGTATATGCTGGCACGCATCCCACCCACCGAACGGTGTCCCTTTAAAGCGACCAGACCTTGCTCAGCCGATTCTTGCAAAAATTTCGCCTCTAAGGACTTGTCCGCCAATAAAAAAGGTACATTCATTCTAGAACGCGCGGCAGGATCGACCGGATTGGTATAAAAATCGGATATATCTATATAATTATAAAGCTTGCTTGCTTTGCGTTCGTTCCTAAGCGAGAGCGCCTCTAATCCGCCGCATCCCAACATCCATTCCAAAACCAAACCGACCATATACCAGTTAAAAGTTGCCGGAGTATTTAACATGGATTCACTATTGGCATGCGCAGCCAAATCATACATAGTCGGCATTGCTGGCAAACTATGCCCTAACAGATCCTCACGCACAACAACCACAGCAATTCCAGCTGGCCCCATATTTTTCTGTGCACCCGCATAAATCAATCCGAAACGCGCGATATCCAATGGCCGCGACAAAATGTTGGACGACATATCTGAAACCAGTAGCATGTCACCAACGTCTGGTACCTTATCGAATTCAACGCCACCAATAGTTTCGTTGGATGTATAGTGCAAGTAGGCAGCCTGTTGGTCAACCTTCCACTCGTTTGTAGCAGGAATCGATCTAAAACCACCTGCTTCAGATGTAGCCGCGATATTAACCTGACAATATTTTTGCGCTTCCTTGATTGCTTTTTTTGACCAGGCACCCGTACACACATAGTTTGCACTGGGATGACTCCGCAGCAAATTTATCGGTACCATCGCGAATTGACTAGTTGCGCCACCCGGCAGAAAAAGTACGCGATAATTAGACGGAATGGATAACAATTGCCTCAGATCTTGCTCGGTCTTTTCTGCAATCGAGATAAATTCCTTTCCCCGATGGCTCATTTCCAAAACCGAAACACCACAATGCTGCCAATCGAGTAGTTCTTCTTTGGCACGAAGCAATACCGATTGGGGTAGCATCGATGGTCCGGCGCCAAAATTATAAATTTGGGTCATGGTCTAACCACGGGTGTTAATCTAGAGTCATGTCGAGAAAAACCATAGAAGGAGAGGGAACAGAGTAAAATTTCCAACAGTCTAGGGGCAATATTATTAAGACAATCCCGGCCAATACGACCAATCGGCACATAAAAGCGTACTACCGGCAGACCTATCAATCATTTGATTCGTCGGGCAATTCAGCTTCGTCTTCGTCTAATAATCCGTCAATCCTATCTACACCAACCACTTTCTCTTCATTGGTCAGTCTAATCACCCTAACACCTTGAGTATTCCGACTTAATACAGAAATTTCATTAACCCGAGTTCGAACCAAAGTTCCAGCGTCGGAAATCAACATCAGTTCGTCACTATCCCCCACTAGTGTGGCACCGACTACGCTACCATTGCGTTCGGAAGTTTGAATTGCAATGACACCCTGGCCTCCACGCTTGTGTATCGGAAAGTCCTCGACCAATGTGCGTTTTCCATAGCCATTCTCCGTGACATTGAATACCGTACCCTCTGCAGAAATAATCAATGAAATAACTTTCTGCTCTGGTTGCAGACGAATTCCCCGCACACCTCCCGCAGTTCGGCCCATCGAGCGCACATCGGTTTCGTTAAAGCATACAACCTTCCCTGCACTGCTGAAAAGCATAATGTCGCGATGCCCGTCTGTTACTGCGGCTCCAACGAGAGAATCACCCGGACGCAAGTCAATCGCAATCTTGCCGTTCGAACGTTGCCTTTCAAATTCTTTCAGTGAAGTCTTTTTCACGGTGCCGAACTCGGTCGCCATGAATACAAAATAATCGCTTTGAAATTCTCGAACCGGTAGGATGGTATTGATCTTTTCTCCATCATCCAAGCTTAATAAGTTGATAAACGGCTTGCCGCGAGCGCCTCTAGATGCGACTGGCAATTCGTATACCTTCAACCAATACACTTTTCCAAAACTGGAGAAACACAATATTATATCGTGAGTATTCGCTACAAAAAGTTTATCAATAAAATCTTCTTGCTTAGTCGTTGTAGCGGATTTTCCACGACCACCGCGACGTTGCGCCTTATACTCATCGAGCGATTGAGATTTAACATAACCCTCGTGGGACATCGTTACCACAACATCCTCTTCGGTAATCAGATCTTCCGCGGTAAGATTAAGCTGATTCTGTAAGATTTCGGTCCGCCGTTGATCGCCAAAATCATCTTTGATAATACGTAATTCTTCACGTATCACTTCTAACAGACGGCTTTCGCTGCCAAGAATTTCCAACAGCTCGTCAATTTGTGCCAGGAGCTTTTTGTATTCGTCAACAATCTTGTCCTGCTCCAAACCAGTCAAGCGGTGCAGTTGCAAATCAAGAATAGCTTTTGCTTGAACCGATGATAGCAAATAACCGTCGCCGCTAATTCCGTACGTAGGGTCCAACCCATCGGGTCGAGACCGAGTCGCATCTGCTCGGTCCAATAAGGTTTCGACCAACCCAGATGCCCAGCGTTTTGCAAGCAATTGTTCCTTGGCTATAGTCGGATTCGCAGCGGCTTTGATCAGCGCAATCATCTCGTCTATATTAGCCAATGCAACGGCCAAACCTTCCAAAACATGCGCTCTATCACGCGCTTTGCGAAGATTGAACAGAGTACGCCTAGTTACGACTTCGCGCCGATGGTCAATAAAAGCAACCAATATTTCCTTAAGATTCATGCACTGCGGGCGACCGTCCAACAGCGCAACCATGTTGATCCCAAATACGTTCTGTAATTGGGTATGTTGGTACAGATTATTTAAAATAACTTCAGCAACTTCACCGCGGCGCAGTTCTATAACCATCCGCATTCCGTCCTTATCAGATTCGTCGCGTAGCGCCGAAATGCCCTCTAATTTGCCATCCTTGACCATATCGGCGATCTTCTCCAACAATCTGGCTTTGTTTACCTGATAAGGTAATTCGGTCACGATAATGGCTTGGCGACTTGAATCATCGATATTCTCGAAATGCGCCCGTGCACGCAGATAAATCCGACCTCGCCCAGTTAAATATGCTTCACGGATACCATTGGCCCCGTTTATGATCCCGGCGGTGGGAAAGTCTGGCCCGGGCAAATGTTCGAACAGCTGATTGATGGAGATATCGGGATTATCAATCAACAACAAACATGTTTCGATTACTTCGGATAGATTATGCGGTGGTATATTGGTCGCCATTCCTACCGCGATGCCGGCCGAGCCGTTTATCAGCAGATTAGGAACTTTGGTTGGAAAAACCTTGGGCTCGGACTCGGATTCATCGTAGTTAGGGATAAAATCTACTGTCTCTTTATCCAAATCAGCAATTAATTCATGCGATATCTTGGCCATGCGAACTTCTGTATAACGCATTGCGGCCGGCGAATCACCGTCCACAGAACCAAAATTCCCCTGACCATCGACCAGCATATATCGCATCGAAAACGGTTGAGCCATACGGACAATCGTGTCGTACACTGCGGTATCGCCATGAGGATGGTATTTACCAATAACATCACCCACTACACGTGCCGATTTTTTATAGGCTTTGTTCCAATCGTTCCCCAATACGTTCATTGCATATAAAACTCGACGATGAACCGGCTTCAAACCATCACGGACGTCTGGAAGCGCGCGACCTACAATGACACTCATCGCGTAATCCAAATACGACTTCTTCATCTCGTCTTCTAAATTGACGAGCGAAACTTCCTTTGCAAACTCTGACATTAGACCGCGTAGACCTTATAAACGGAGGGGGTTACCGTATTGACGGAGGGGATAACCGCACAACAAACTGTTGTCGATAATATTAGCGACGACAAAAAACTAATTCCATATTTCTAATTACCGCGATTCGCTTTTAACTTGCAACAATGCAATCGGCTTGCTAGGCCTAAAAACTCTCGTATTATAACAAATTTTTCACGCCCTTAGCAGCTCGATTTATATCGTTTTTAGAACCGCTACCTACCTACAGTTGCGAAATAAGAAAATGCTACCTTGGAATCAACAAACCCCTCATTCAAAACCAGATCAACACATCATTGTGACACAAGGTTAAAGGTTTAAACTCTAGTATTTTATTGCAACAACTCCGATTCAATTTCAGCACTAGATTCTCTTTTGTGATTTATCCCGTGTTACAGCAAAAACGCCCGTCAACACCAACAAGGCTCCAAATACCTGTACTCGAGTTAGTTGCTCGCCTAGAAAAAAATACGCAAGAGCAATCGTTCCGACAGGGCCTGCAGAACTGATTATTGATGCCGGTCCAGCACCGAGCCTCAGAATACCCGCATTCATAAAAAAAGCTGGCATTACAGTAGAAATCAGGGCCATTAAAAATGCGATGGCATAAATATCAATGGGTAGATCAATAATTTGTCCACCATGCGCGACCAAAAAATGCAGGCTGGTTACGATACAGGCAACACTCATGGTATACGCCGTATATTTTGCCGAGCCCAACTTCAATATCATCACGCCACTGCCCATCATGTATATCGCAAATGAAAAGGCGCTAGCAAATACCAAACCCGCGCCCAACCACAACTGGGGATATTCACCCGACATATTCTCTATAAAAACGATTGAAATACCGACGTAGCTTAGTACTAACGCAATAACATGATTTTGGCTGACCCGTGTTCCATTAATCAGACTCGACAGCAAAATGACCAATGTCGGATACAGAAATAGAATCAATCGCTCCAGACCTGCCGAGATATACAACAAACCCTGAAAATCCAAGAAACTGGCAAGGTAATAGCCTATCATGCCCAGCAAGATCAAGCTCAACCAATCCCTAAAACCAAGCCTGTAGGAATCTACCCTTTTGGCCGACCACCAACCCGCAAGAAGAAAAAACGGCAACACCATCACCATTCTCAAAGCGAGCAATGTAATCGAATCCACAGCACTCTGAGCGTAAGCCAACTTTATCAACACTGCTTTGGCAGAAAATCCTAGCGCAGCAAATAGCACAAATACACTTCCGATTACCCGGCGGTGTGATTCGACCGAAGAATCCATATTATTCGTTACAGAGTTTATTGAAGTAAATTGAACCGCGACATTCGCAAAGTAATCGCGGGCATCCAACAAAAAAGCTTACCTGCTCATTGCAAACATTTTTATGATAAAACAATGGTATGATAAAGAATCATTTAGGGTCGAAATCCACGCTCAATCCCAAGGCGCAGTAACCCCGCCACGCTGATTGCATCGGTAATTTTTCCGCTAAGCGCCATAGTCACAGCTTCATTGAACGGTAGTTTTTTAACCGTAATCATTTCTGTTTCTTCAAATTCTGTTTCACCGTGGGTTAATTGCTCGGCAACAAAAACAAACCCCTTTTCGTTCGTTACCGAATTAGATGTATGCAAGCGCATCAACGGTTGCCATTTCGCAGCAGATAAACCGGTTTCTTCCTTCAATTCGCGTTTGGCGGTTTCCATGGGGTCTTCCCCCATCGGAGACCCACCCATTGGTATTTCCCAAGAATATTCATCCAATACATAGCGGTATTGACCGACCAGCCAGGTATCTCCATTGGCATCTAAGGGTATAATACCGATCGCTTGATTTTTGAAATTAACCCTGCCGTAAAAATTTATGCGGCCCGCCGGATTGATGACTTCATCTTCCCGCACTTCGAACCAGGCGTTCTGAAAAATCTCGCGGCTTCGGATAAATCGCCATGGATTAGATTCTGACATGAGTAATCATTAAACCTATATAGTCCTGCACCAATTCTCCAACCACCATTTCAGCTAGATGTACGTGAAAAATTTTTCTAATAACCTAACTCAGCTGGCATTTGGCATGGAAGAAATTATCAAATACGATGGAAACCTATACCTAGCACAAAATTATTTGCCGACCGTCCAAGCGAACGCTTTGCTCTCAGCACTATTGAAGCAACTGGACTGGCAGGATGAAAGTATTCGAATTTACGGCAAGACAATTTTATCACCTCGCCGAGTTTGCTGGTATGGTGACCCTGATGCGATATATACGTACTCCGGTATCCGCCACGTACCCCGGCCTTGGCCCAGCTTGCTTATGCACCTGCGCGAGCAACTACAGCTATACACATGCCGTCCCTTCAATGCCGTCCTGGCTAACCTTTACCGCGATAATAACGATTCAATGGGTTGGCATGCCGACAAAGAAAAAGAACTTGGGTCCAAGCCCTTCATCGCCTCAATCAGCCTAGGCGAAAGCCGTACATTCAAAATACGACATAACAAAACCAAAGAAACTACATCAATAGAACTGAGCAATGGCAGCTTGATTCTGATGTGCGGCGACTTGCAAAAATACTGGCAACACAGCGTTCCCAAGCGCAGCCGCGCAAAGTCTTCGCGGATCAACTTGAGCTTTCGCTTTGTATATAGCGAGGACACCACCAGTTCTTAGCAGTAAATACCATCACGCCATTTCTGTTGGCGCATTAAAAACCCGATACCTATTCATCAGATATCGGGTTTGATTAACACAGAATACTGTTCAGTATCAGAACTGCGCTTCTTCTGTAGAACCAGTCAATGCAGTCACAGAAGACTGCCCCCCCTGGATTACCGTAGTGACGTCGTCAAAATAACCGGCTCCGACTTCTTGTTGGTGACTGGCAAAGGTGTAACCCTGTTCTGCGGCAGCAAATTCAGGCTCTTGAACTTTCTCAACGTACGCACTCATGCCGCGTTTGACATAGTCGCGCGTTAGATCGAACATGTTGTACCACATGTTGTGAATACCGGCCAATGTTATGAACTGATATTTGTACCCCATGGCACCTAACTCGCGCTGGAATTTAGCAATCGTGGCATCGTCCAAATTCTTCCGCCAATTAAATGAAGGCGAGCAATTGTAAGCCAAGAGCTGGTTTGGATGTTCATTACGAACCGCTTCAGCAAACTGCTTAGCTTCATCCAAATCGGGCACTGCGGTTTCGCACCATAATAGATCGGCGTAAGGTGCGTAAGCTATACCCCTAGCGATTGCTTGGTCAATACCGGCGTTAGTCCGGTAGAATCCTTCGGCTGTCCGCTCTCCGGTTACAAACGGCGTATCCCGCTGGTCAACATCCGAAGTCAATAGATTTGCAGCATTCGCGTCGGTACGCGCCAAAACGATCGTCGGGACTCCCATGGTGTCCGCCGCCAAACGTGCCGCAACCAATTTTTGCACAGCTTCAGCAGTTGGAACCAATACCTTACCGCCCATGTGACCACATTTTTTAACCGACGCCAATTGGTCTTCGAAGTGAGCCCCTGCAGCACCGGCCTCAACCATATTTTTCATTAATTCGAATGCGTTCAATACACCACCAAATCCCGCTTCCGCGTCAGCAACAATCGGCGCAAAGTAATCGATATCGTTGTTGCCCTTGGCCCATTGAATTTCGTCAGCCCGACGAAACGTATTGTTAATGCGCTTGACCATCGTCGGAACAGAGTTGTAAGCGTACAACGATTGGTCTGGATACATCGTTTCAGAGGTATTGCCGTCCGCAGCAACCTGCCAGCCGGACAAATAAATCGCTTTAATTCCCCCTTTGACCTGCTGCATTGCTTGCCCAGCAGTAATTGCACCCATGCAGTTTACGTAGCTATCTTCATCATTCACTAATTTCCAGAGTTTCTCGGCACCGCGAGTCGCAATAGTGTATTCTTCCTGAACAGATCCACGCAGGCGTACAACATCTTCAGCGCTGTAGTCGCGTGTTACGTCGGCCCAACGCGGATTATCCGCCCAATCTTTCTCCAATGCTTTAATCTGTTCTTCTCTCGTCATTTGAATCTCCTAGCTATACTTTGGCTTTAATGTGAATCTGTTATATACGTAAATGCAATGTTAAAAATTAGCCGGTTATTATGTCATAAATTTTTTATTTACCAAAACTATTTAGAGTAACGCCATTTGGCATACTCGATCTTCAACGACCTTAAAACACCAGTTATGACGTAGGTTTTGCCCGCTCTAGTTCCCGACACGAAATTACCGGAGTACAATAACGACATCGGATCCGATGCGTCGAAACGACATCACTTTTGTTACTTTGGCGTTCGATGCGCAACAAATGTAACCGGTCCAGTTGATTTCTTGACGCAAAATTCCAATTAATTATTTTTACGTTACTCAGCCAAACATTTGCTACAGATTTATTGTTCGCAACTTAATGGCGAAACCCAAACCATCAAATTAATTGAAAAACTTTCGATCCATTCAAACGGAGTTAGAATACCATGCCAAACCCCGCCCTGACGCCACCCCCTAACGGAAGCAAAATAACGATGGAGAACGGGAAACTCTACGTCCCGGATAATCCAATCATCCCATTTATAGAAGGAGACGGCACCGGTCCGGATATCTGGAAGGCATCGGTACGGGTTCTCGATGCGGCTGTGCAAGCATCCTATAAAGGTAAACGCAAAATTCATTGGATAGAAGTCTATGCGGGGGAAAAATCTAATAAATTGTTCAACAATTGGCTACCCGACGAAACTGTTCAAGCCTGTCAGGATTATTTGGTTTCGATCAAAGGACCTTTAACCACGCCCATAGGCGGGGGAATTCGCTCATTGAATGTTGCACTACGACAGTTGTTGGATCTGTACGTCTGTTTACGCCCGGTCAGGTGGTTTAAAGGCGTGCCGTCTCCGGTATGCCGGCCCGAGGATGTCGACATGGTGATTTTCCGTGAAAATACCGAAGACATTTATGCCGGCATTGAATTTGAGGCCGGGACCGATGCAAACCGCAAATTTCTAAATCTATTAAAAGAATCATTTCCCGAGCAATTCCATAAAATACGCTTTCCGGACAGCTGTGGAATTGGCATCAAACCTGTTTCCAAGGAAGGCACCGAGCGGTTGGTAAAATCTGCTATTGAATATGCAATCGCCAATCAGCGAAAAAGCGTAACGCTGGTACACAAAGGCAATATCATGAAATTTACCGAAGGTGGATTTAGAAATTGGGGTTACGAAGTGGCCGATACGTTATTTCCAGAGCAAACTTATAGCTGGACCCGATGGGAACGAACGCTCGCGCACAACGGCCATGAAGCAGCTAATGCCGAGCAACGAGAAGCACTCGAACAAGGACAAATTTTAATCAAAGATACTATCGCCGATATTACACTACAGCAGGTTCTAACCCGTGCAACAGAGTTTGATGTGATCGCAACTATGAATCTTAACGGCGACTACCTGTCTGATGCATTAGCCGCACAGGTGGGAGGTATCGGCATTGCACCCGGAGGGAATATTAACTATTCGACCGGAACCGCTGTATTCGAAGCCACTCACGGCACCGCGCCTAAATATGCCAACCTGGATAAAGTCAATCCTGGATCATTGATTTTGTCCGGTGAAATGATGCTCCGATATTTAGGTTGGACCGAGGCAGCGGACGCAATAATCAATGCGATCGATAGTGTTATTTCGAGCAAGACTGTGACTTACGATTTTGCCCGGCTAATGGATAACGCCACCGAAGTAAAATGTAGCGAATTTGCCGATGAGCTGATCAAGCAGATGTGATCACCCGCGATGATTGAAGATCCTAGTTTTAGAGAACTGGCGAGAGAAATAGCCTCGACAATTTCAAACGATTTTTCCGAATACAACACCGAATTTCGCCGCATTACTCAGCGAGCGCGCTCACGCTTTGAAAACCGCGATTGGAAGGGAAGTCAGCGCGACTCGGTTGAGCGTATAGAACTATACGACATCGCGGTTTCTCGTACAGCAACCGAAATAAAGCTACGATTGGGCCATTTGTGCAACAACAAATCGCTATGGTCACTGACCAAATCGAGTTTTGCGGAAGTTATCGAAAATTACCATGACTCCGAATTCTGCAAAACATTCTTTAGTTCAATAACGCGCAAACTTTTCGAAACCATAGGCGTTGACGAGGACGTCGAATTTACCGCGGTTGAATTTAATGTTAACCCGCGGCCGTCAGAACCAATGCCGTCGAAAACCTATGAAGTTGGTCATTCTCAACCAGATATATTTAGAGAAATACTAACTGATTTTAGATTTTCTGCGTCCTACACAGACCTTGAGAAGGATATCACCTATATATGCAACGAGGTCAATGCATTTCGCACACATTGGAATATCCAAGAAGACATTCAGCGAATCGAAATTGTAACCCCGGTATTTCACCAACTCACGCGCGCTTATTTGATCGGGAAATTACATGGTGGTAAATGCACCCTGCCCTTGATCATCTCATTGAAAAATACCGCGCCCGGCATAGCAGTCGATGCGGTAATGCTAACCAACGACGAGGCGAGTATTTTATTTAGTTTCACCCGCTCCTATTTTCATGTTGACTTGGAGCGCGTGGGTGATGCAGTAGATTATCTGGCTCCCATAATGCCGCGCAAAACGGCGGGTGAATTATATACCGTGTTGGGGCGCGCCAAACAGGGAAAAACCGATCGATATCGTTCCTTGTTGGAACATCTGGAAAATTCTAACGATTGCTTTGAACATGCGCCCGGTGACAAAGGATTAGTCATGTTGGTCTTTTCCCTACCCTCGTACGATATTGTTATAAAAGTTATCAGGGATCGCTTTGCCTACCCTAAAACCACGTCCCGCCAAGATGTACTCGATAAGTATCAACTCGTATTCGAACATGATCGAGCGGGGCGCCTGATTGATGCGCAGGAATTCAGATATTTTACCATTGCCCGCAATCGATTCGCGCCTGAATTATTGGATGAGCTTCTAAGCGAAACATCCGAGTCCGTCCGTGTCGACGGAGAGCATGTCATCTTGGACCACTGCTATATTGAGCGGCGTTTGACACCGCTCAATTTGTACTTGCAACAGGCGAATATTTCAGACGCGAAAAAGATTGTTTATGATTATGGCCAGGCCATCAGAGATTTGGCGCTAAGCAATATATTTCCTGGGGATTTACTGCTAAAAAATTTCGGTGTTACACGATATGGCCGCGTTATTTTTTATGACTATGACGAACTCTGCATGGTCACTGATTGTAATTTTCGTGATTTACCGCCGCCGCAGACGATGGAAGACGAAATGAGTGCTGAAACCTGGTTTTATGTGGGAGAAAACGACGTATTCCCTGAGCAATTTATCTCGTTTCTTGGGTTTGACGAAGAACTAAAGGAATTTTTTATGGACTGGCACAGCGAAATTTTGACAGCAACCTATTGGAGAACCCTGCAAACACAACATCGCCTCGGTAAAGTGCTAGACGTATTACCCTACCACCGTTACCCAATCGCTAGCGAGTAATATTGTTGCTCAATGAAATTGCTACAAAAAAAAACGGTTCGATTAACCAGTCAACAAATAAGACCGCAATCGCAAGAGACGCTTCTTAGAAATCTTGGCGCTCACCGTCTCGTCGCCGAACCCATCTGGCATTTAATTGGGTAATCCGTTAAATTGAAAGAACATTGGACCTATTGACATTGCGGATGGCAAATACCAGCAATAAGTTTCTACGAAATCTCCTTAACAGCCTGTTCGATCTATTACCAATTCTGGTCGTTGTCTTGGTCTTCCAATTATTCGTTATACAACAACCAATAGATAATGTAGAGGATATAATTGTCGGTACATTACTGATTGTTCTCGGGCTCACGCTTTTCATTCAAGGCCTAGAACAAGGACTGTTTCCTATTGGCGAAACTATGGCCCATTCATTCGCACGTAAAGGTAGCGTTTTTTGGCTCCTTGTCTTTGCGTTTTCACTCGGATTTGGCACCACAGTTGCCGAACCGGCGCTGATCGCCGTTGCTGACGAAGCAGCGGAAATAGCCGCACTCGGCAATATGATTGAGGATACTAACAACGCGCGGGAAAAGTATGCCTTTGGACTGCGTATTTCTGTTGCTCTATCTGTAGGATTTGCCATTGTAATTGGCGTATTGCGAATTATTCGAGGCTGGCCATTGCATTACCTGATCATAACTGGCTATTGCGGAATTATGCTTATGACCATCTTTGCGCCCGACGAAATAATCGGTATCGCATATGATTCAGGAGGTGTCACTACATCAACCATCACCGTCCCACTGGTTACCGCGCTGGGGGTCGGTTTGGCATCCTCGATAAAGGGTCGGAATCCAATGGTCGATGGCTTTGGTTTGATTGCTTTTGCTTCCCTTACACCCATGATGTTCGTGATGGCATACGGAATGCTGATATAGATGCAATGGTTACATGCATTTGCGTTTACGCTACTAGAAACCTGTCGGGATGTATTGCCGATCGCCGGAACAATCATTGGCTTCCAAGTCCTTGTCATTCGAAAGCCTCTGATTAACCCCAGAAAAACCCTGGTTGGTTTTGTCTACGTACTTTTAGGAATCGCTCTTTTTCTCAAGGGCCTTGACATGGCCCTATTCCCTATTGGCGATTTAATGGCAAAACAACTTACCGATCCCGAGTTCATCGGCATAAATCCAGCACTCAGGGAAGTCCCCTGGGAAGCGTATCTTTGGGTCTACGTGTTCGCGGCCTCCATTGGATTTGCGACAACCTTGGCCGAACCCGCACTGATCGCGGTCGCATTAAAAGCCCAGGAAATTTCCGGCGGCGCAATTCAAGCATTAGGACTCAGATTGGCGGTATCCATCGGTGTTGCGGTGGGCATTTCGCTCGGCACTTTTAGGATCGTGTCTGGCTTGGAACTGTATCATTTTATTATTGCCGGCTACATTATTGTATTAATCCAAACCGCGTTCGCACCCAAGCTTATTATTGGACTCGCATATGATTCAGGCGGCGTTACCACCTCAACTGTTACGGTACCTTTAGTCACCGCCCTAGGCTTGGGGTTAGCATCAACGGTGCCCGGACGGAATCCTCTATTAGACGGCTTCGGCTTAATTGCTTTTGCTAGCTTATTTCCGATAATTGCAGTACTCGGCTATGCACAAATTTCCGAATGGAAAAACAGAAAAAAGCAGAAAACCGCAAATCGGAAAAGCTAAATCAATGTTAGAATTTACAAGAGACTCAAAATACGAGTGTGTTGACCGACTAAGATTGTTACCAGACTATACAACCGTAAACTTTGACTAATTTTATCGCGAAAACCTTCAAATTCGTAAAACGCACGGATATATTTGAAAGAAAACCCATCAAAATAAATATGGTTTACCCAAAATGCATTTTAAATTAATTATTGTATTCGTCGAAGACGAAAAAACCGATTTGGTTCTAGATACATCGCGGGAATATGGCGCAATGGGAGCAACCGTTATCAATAACGCACGTGGTGAAGGTATAGAAAAATCCAAAACCTTTTTCGGACTGACATTGGAAACCCAACGGGACGTATTGTTGCTGCTAGTCGAAGAACACCTTAGCCGGCAGATACTGGAAGCGGTCGCCAAGGTTGCTGAATTTGATAGCCGACCTGGAACCGGAATTGCATTTCAAATCGACGTTGAAGACGCTATTGGTGTGATGCATCAGGTTGAACAATTAACCCCGGTTGTCGAGGAAGAATTATGAGCGGTAAGGCCAAGATGGTTCGCGTCAAGGATGTGATGAAAAGGGACTTTGGACGAATAGACGGAACTTCTACAATTGACGATGCCTTACAAATCATGAAATCCAGCAAAACATCTGTTCTGGTTGTAAATAAGCGCTACGAAGACGATGAATTTGGTTTAATTACCGCTGGTGATATTGCCCGTCACGTTTTAGCCATGGACCGCGCGCCGGATCGAGTAAACGTTTATGAGATTATGACGAAACCCGTCATTTCGGTTCATCCCGACATGGACATTCGGTATTGTTCAAGATTATTTGCCCAACACGACTTAGTCCGGGCGCCAGTATTGGACGGCCGGGAAGTCATTGGAACAATCAGTCCTAATGCACTAGTTTTGGACGGCTTATTCAGCCTGCGAAATTAGCGAAAACCATGGCTTCTCTAATCCACATACGATTAATCCAGATAAAGAATCGCTATATTTAAGTTATTCAAATAGTAAAAAAATAGTCAGTTTGATCTGAAAATTTAATTCCCGGCAAAATTCCAACATTAATTACCAAATTTCCATCAACATTCACCCTAAAAATAAGGTATAGCAGGTTTATGCCGTTGGAGTTATACTCCGCAATATCGCGGTTTAAAAAAATCTATTTTGTAACACCCCTGGAAGGACTGTTACGCGAAGGCTGCGAGATGTTGAATTATTCTAGAGGAATAAGTGATGGCTACTGGTACTGTTAAGTGGTTTGATAACAAAAAGGGTTTCGGTTTCATTGAGCCACAAGACGGAGATGAGGATATCTTCGTTCATCATACGGCAATTCAAGGCACTGGGTATAAAACCTTAGCGGAAGGCCAACAGGTTTCATATGATACAACAACTGGACCCAAGGGGCTTGCGGCGACAAACGTTGTTCCCCAATAATTTGCAGTCAAGTTAGTACTATAGAAGATTCGCCGTTTGCTGGTATATCTATACGATATAGGTGCATCCTATAGATTCCGTCGCGTGGGATCGACCCTCGTAATTCGATAGAAGGCGGATTTGCATCTGTTGAGGCTTCCCGTCCAATGAATCAGCGATGCATATTAATGTGCAATTTTGCATTGCAAGGGAAACTAGCAACAGCTAAATGCACAACGATTCAATCATAACCCCACTATTCCATTAAGCTTTAGCACCCATAAGAACTGTATTTTTCACCGCACGGTTCAATAACTCATTTAGCAAAAAACTCGAATTGAATATTCCCGACGAATCTGTAACAAAAGTTACTCTGAATCAGAAAACATTAACCCTTCTGGGTACCGCTCACGTGTCGCGCGCCAGCGTAGAACAGGTAGAATGGTTGCTCTCAGAAAATGAATATGATGCGGTCGCAGTGGAATTGTGCGCAAACCGGCACCACGCAATGATTGATCCCGATAGAATCGCAAAGATGGATTTATTCCAGGTATTGCGTGACGGAAAATCCACTGTAGTCATCGCCAACCTCGCGTTGGGCGCTTACCAACAACGGATCGCTGATGAAGTAGGAGTTGAACCGGGGGCAGAAATGCGCATGGCCGTACGCCTTGCCGACGAGCAGAATATTCCATTGCTATTGATCGACCGAGAAATATCCACAACATTAAAACGCGCTTATAGAAATGTCCCTTGGTGGCAAAGGATGACTTTGATATCTGGACTTTTAGCGAGCGTCATAAGCAACGAAAAAGTTACAGAAGAAGAAATCGAAAGTTTGAAGGAAGGCGATCTTTTAGAATCTGCGTTGAGTCAATTTGCAGAGCAAAACAAACAGCTCTTCGAACCGTTGATAGAAGAAAGAGATAAATTTATGGTTGCAACGCTTCAATCTAAACTGAACGACACCGACTATAAAAATATTTTAGTCGTAGTCGGCGCTGGGCATGTAAAAGGAATGGCCCAACAATTAGCAAAAAATCAACCCGGCATTGAGCAAGTCGAACAGACAATCTACTCGCTTAATCAAATACCCAAACGTAGCCGCTGGCCGAAATTGATTCCTTGGTTTATCGTGGCGTTAATTTTAATTGGTTTTGGCATAGGTTTCGCCCGCAACACAGATCTTGGATTTAACATGATTTTAGATTGGGTTTTTATCAATGGCGGGCTGTCAGCTTTGGGCGCTACGCTGGCTACCGCCCACCCAATCACAATACTAGTCGCATTTATAGCAGCGCCGCTAACTTCCTTAAATCCAATGATCGGCGCAGGCATCGTAACGGCGGGTGTGGAGCTATTCCTAAGAAAACCGGAAGTGGGAGACTTTTCTAAACTTCGATCTGACGTAACAAAGCTTAGAGGCTGGTGGCACAATCGGGTAGCACGAACACTATTGGTGTTCGTGTTTAGCACCATGGGATCAGCGATAGGAACCTACGTTGCCGGATTTCGAATCGCCGAAAAACTTTCGGGCGGCTAAAAAGCAACTCGTCACGAAGGAACACGAGACTACCAAAACTTAGGTTGGACAAACTTACATTGATAAGCTCAGATTTGAGCTTACAAATTCCAGATTTTCAAAGGATCTACAGATTCGGGTAAATTCGGATTGCACATCTCGGTGATTTTGAATAGCGTTTGACTACAATCTCGCTCGTGCGGGCTTTCATAAATACCCCCACGAGGACTTATCAAGCTATAGACGATAGGTGCTGTCGAATCTCGATTATTCTTAACCACGGCTCGCTTTGTCACCACTGCCGTATCTCCGTTCGCCAATCGAACATAGGCTCCCGGCGGGAATACTCCTACTTCACGAATCAAATGGGTCGCCAAACTCTCGTCGACTTGTTCACCACGTTTTTCAAAAGTAAGCGTCCAGCGCAACCACCTAGATTTTATTATGGTTGATCTGATTGATGTATTCGGGTGCCAATGGTAGGAGTTCATCAATCCTGCGATTGGGCCAGGTGGGGAGTTTTTCCAAAGTTACTTGA
>Ga0209992_10000340_pt1 | contig 63317 bp, 68 predicted proteins | sample 2SBtaG_2_FD_182564 | JGI IMG/M metagenome (GOLD analysis project Ga0209992, IMG submission 182564) | Deep subsurface microbial communities from Kolumbo volcano to uncover new lineages of life (NeLLi) - 2SBTROV12_ACTIVE470 metaG (SPAdes)... | ecosystem: Environmental > Aquatic > Marine >... | reverse complement strand
ACCAATTCCTGGAAACTCTATGCAAATTACTGGTGGTGAACCAATGTTGAGAGAAGATATTGCTGATGTTATTAAAATTATGAAAGAAGAAGGTGTTGACCATATTCAAATGAATACTAATGGAATTCGACATGCAATGGATCCAGAGGCTGCACGTGAAGTAAGACTTGCTGGATGTAACAACTTGTATCTTTCATTTGATGGTGTTACTGCTAGAACAAATCCAAAAAACCACTGGGAGATTCCATATGCACTTGATAGTTGCAGAAAGACTGGTACTACTGTAGTATTTGTTCCAACTGTGATTAAATCAATTAATGACCATGAATTAGGTGGAATAATTAGATATGCACAAAAGAATATGGATGTAGTTCATGCTGTAAATTTCCAACCAGTATCACTTACAGGAAGAATGGGAAAACAAGAACGTGAAAAATATAGAATTACAGTTCCTGATTGTGTTCAAAGAATTGAAGAACAAACAAATGGTGAAGTAACTGTTGATGATTGGTTCCCAGTTCCAAGTTGTATGCCATTAACTAATGTAATTGAAGCATTTTCAAGTAAACCAAAATATGAATTATCAATCCACTTTGCTTGTGGTGCAGGAACATACATCTTTGAGGATGCAGACACAAAGAAATTTGTTCCATTGACAAAATTCTGTGATATTCAAGGAATGCTTGAATTGTTTGAAGACAAAGCAGAAGAGATTCGTTCTGGTAAAAACAAGTACTTTACAATGCTTGAAGTTGTTAGAAAACTCAAAGGTTTTGTTGATTCTAAAAAACAACCAGCAGGATTAGATTTGGCAAAAATGTTTGGCAATATTCTCATGAAAAGATCATTTGATTCAATTGGCTCATGGCACGTAAAGGGATTATTCCTTGGTATGATGCACTTTCAAGATAAATATAATGAAGATTTGGAAAGACTACAAAGATGTGATATTCACTATGTAACTCCAGACCTTAGAATAGTTCCATTTTGTGCATTTAATGTAATTCCTGAATGGTATAGAGACAGAATTCAAAAGAAATTTTCAGTTACTGTTGAGGAATGGGAACAAAGAGAAGATGTTAAACTAGAAGACTGTTTGTACAGAGGACTAATGAGACGTGGTGCTGGTGATGAATTAGCTGCTGGTTGTGCTAAGAGTCAAATGTTCCATGATGCATCTCAAGCAACAATGTAATAGAATTTATTAATCCAAGACCTTAAAAGTTCTAAATTAAATTTTTGTTAATGAAAATTCTACTCATATCGCCTACCTCTTCAGGAATTGGTGGAATTTCACAACATATACAAGGATTTACAAAATTCTTAAAAAAATATGGTCATGAAGTAGAAATAATTTCTTCAGAAAATACATTCACTGTACCCATTAAAGGATTAAAAAATCCAAGTTTCATGATTTCATCATTTTTAAAATCAAAATTTAAAAAAAATCAAGATATTGTTCATGCACATAATATTCCTTCAGCATTAGCAATGAAAAATTCATCTGGAAAAAAAATTCTTACTATACATGGTATATTTTCTGAACAAATTGATCAACTACATGGAACTATAACAGGAAAAATATCCAAAAAATATGAAAAAGATGCATTAACTTGGGCCGATGCAATAACTGTAATTTCTAAAGAATCATTTGATTATTACACTTCATTAGGATACAAAGTATTTCAAGTTCCAAATGCAATTGATATTTCATCTATATCATCTAAAGAGGATAGAAGATATGACAAACAAATTATTTTTGCAGGAAGATTATCCAAAGAAAAAGGTATTGACCATTTAATTGAAATTGCTAAAAAATTATCCTTTGATGTCAATCTGATAATTTTAGGAACCGGTCCAGAAGAAAGCAAAGTACAGAATTTTGTTAAAACTCAAAAAAATATACATTTTCTAGGTTATCAAACAAAAGAAAATACTTTATCTTTAATTCGAGGATCTGATATTCTAATACAACCTTCATCTAAAGAAGGAATTAGTTCAACTATTCTAGAATCTATGGCATGTAAAACAGTTGTAATTGCATCAAAAGTTGGAGGAAATAAAGAACTTATTAAAAATAATTTCAATGGTTTTCTATTTGAGTTTAATGCAATTGAATCTATGGTGGATAAAATTGAAACTCTTTTTGAAAATAAATCTTTAAGACAATCTTTAGCTAATCAAGCTTTTAAAACAGTTGAAAAATATAATTGGCAATATGTTGGAAATCTTTATTTGAAAATATATGATTTTGTTCTAAATAATCCAAAGTAATATTTTAATTAATAACAATAATTTTTATGAATATAAATTACAATTTCATATTTTAGATTCACCTAATGTATCTTTCAAAAATTTTATAATTGAATCTACATCAAATGTATGTCCGTTGTTAAATTCATCTTTATGAATAACTATCACAACATTTTGTTCTGCATTAATTATAGAATATGCATTTTTAATAATTTTAGAAGAATATAGTGTCTCAGCTTCAAATCTAAAATTTGATTTTTCATTTTCTCCCCATGAAAGATAAATTGGTTTTGGGGCTAAACTAGCAACTAAATCTGGAAAATCAAAAAATTGTAACATTCCTGGAGTAATTCCTGTTCCAACTGTTTTTTGATAACTAACTAAACCACTTGCAAGAACGATACTTTTAATTTCAGGTTGAATCACCGCCATTCCTTGAGCTATACCTCCTCCTAATGATAATCCTACAACGGCTATATTGTCAGATTTAACATATTCTTGATTTTTTACAAAATTAAACACTTGAAGTGAATCATCTATTTGTAATGCAAAAAGATCTTTTCCTATATTTGATAAATATCTGGATAAAATATTCCCAGAACAAAAAACAACAGGTTCATTACAATATAGGCCAGCATCAATTGTTCTTTCACCCCATCCTCTATTTTCAATCACATAAACAATATATCCTTCATCAACAATTTTTTTTGCTAATCCTTTATGATAAAAATAATCTTTATACTCACTATCTAAATCTAGAACATCTGCTGCACCTTGGTTTCCACTTCCTGGTATTATTAAGACTGTTTGAAGTGAATCAAATTGTTTTTTTGGTTTTAATTCATAAAAAATTATTTTATCACCATCAAAAGATTTAGCTGAAAATTTTGTCAAAATTGTTGAATCCGTATTCTTAATAAACTCTTTTTTTATATTTTTAAATGCATGTTCATCAACTTTTTGTAAATCATATATCTCAACAAATTTTTCTGAAATTAATAAATCCCATTCTTCAAAATCTTTTTCATTTTTAACATTATTTTCAAAACTCAGGGTAAGAATATTTTCTTCATAAAAACTAGGAATTTTTGGTAATTCTAATTCAGATATTTTATTCTTATTTACAAATCTTTCAAATAATTCTGAAGATGAATATTTTTCAAAGTAGAATGAAAATACAATCACATTTGCAACTATCGAACATATTAAAATTATTAACAATCCAATTATGATTTTTTTCAATTTTTTACCTTTTTAATAGTGGTATAATTTCGTCTAACCACCCTCTTAATTCTTTAATTGGAATCCATTTTAACTCCTGTTGTGCCTTTTGAATATCAGCTTGACTTTGTAAAATATCCCCTTCTAAGGGTTTTAAAAAAATTGGTTCTTTATCATTTTTAGTTATTTTTAACATATGTTCTGCAATTTCTTTTATAGAAATCACAGTTCCTGTGCCTATGTTGAAAAATCCTCTTTTAACCTCACTTTTCATTGCATCAATATTGGCTTGTGCAACATCCTCAACAAAAACAAAGTCTCTAATTTGATTTCCAATACCAAATATTTGAGGAAGTTCATTATTTAAAATTCGATCTAAAAATTTTGTTATTACTCCTGCATATGAAATATTTTGATCTTTTCCAAATACATTGAAATATCTTAATCCTAAAATATTTACCCCATCATCCCAAAATTTTTCTGCTAAATACTCGTCTTCTAATTTTGTTTGACCATATGGATTTATTGGTTTTCTATCAAAATTTTCTTTGATAGGAATTTTTTGTGTGTTTCCATAAATACTTGATGAGCTTGCAAAAATTACTTTAAAATTATATTTTTTTGCAAGATTAAATATATTTTCAGTTCCTTTTACATTTACTTTGTAATACTCTTCTTTTTTTTCATATGATTCTTGAACTACTGTTAATGCTGCTTGATGAAATATTCCATCAATATTTTTACATATCTCATTCATTTTTTTAAAATCTAAAATATCACAATTATGAAATTTAATTTGGTCGAGCACTTCTTCTAAATTTATCATCTTTCCACTATGCAAATTATCAATCACTTCTACTTCGTGATTTTGTTTAATTAACAATTTTACAATATTTTTTCCTATGAAACCTGCTCCACCAGTAACAATATACTTCATCAATTTTGCTATTTTTTGCCTCTCTTTAAGTATTCAGTAAGAATGAAGCAAAATTAAATAACATGTTTTTTAATTGTAGAAAATGGAAATAAATTCTGATTCTTTAAAGCATATTCTTACACTTAGATACGATCCATCTTTTGAACCTCTTATACCTAAACAAAATTGGAAAGATTTTCAAGAAAAAAAATCATCAGAATATTTGAAAATTATTGAAAGTACAATTCAAAATACTTTTAAGAAAAATGAAAAACAACTCAATGATAAACCTGTAATTTCTTTAAGTTCTGGAATTGATTCTACTTTGGTTTTAACACTTCTCAGAAATCTTTATCCTGATATTGAGATAAATTCTATTTCAATTTCTTTTTCTGAAAGTATTGATGAATCTCCTCAAGCAAAAATTCTTGCTGAAAAATTTGAAACAAATCATCATATAATTAAAATTGAAAATTTTCTAGAAAATTTACCTGAAGCAATTTCTATTGTAGGTAAACCTTTTTGGGACTTACATTGGTATGAAGTTGCTAAAAATTCTAAATCTTTAGGTAATTTACTAATTTCTGGGGATGGTGGTGATGAATTATTTGGGGGATATACATTTAGATATCAAAAATTCTCTTCGTTAATTTCTAAAAATTCTACAACATTAGAAAAAATGAAATCCTATATTTCTTGTCATGAAAGAGATTGGGTAATTGATCAAACCAGTGTATTTGGTAATAAAATACATTTTTTATGGGATGATATTTTTTCTCATCTAAAACCCTATTTTGATAATCCTTTAGAACCATTGAATCAAGTCTTTTTAGCTGATTTTAATGGGAAATTGCTATACAATATGTCTCCTATCTATAATAAATTTCATAATCATTTTAATTTAGATTATTTAGCGCCAATTTTGTCTGATGAATTAATTTCATTTGCTACTCATATTCCTATTCACCAAAAATATGATTCAACAACAAATGAAGGAAAATTATTACTACGACAAATTTTGAAAAAATATGGCGTATTTGATTTAGTAACAACCAAAAAACAAGGATTTTCAATTAATACTGTAAATCTCTGGAAATCTTTTGGTCAAAAATTATGTAAATCTTTCTTAATTGATGGAAAAATTGTAAATGATGGTTGGATAAATTCTGATTGGATAAAAAAATACATTGATGAAAAAGAACTAAAACCACAAATTGTCAACAAATTTTTGGGATTACTGGCTTTTGAAATATGGTATAGAATTTTTATTACTAAAGATATGAAAAGTCACGAAAAACTCAATATCTAATTATACTAAATCTGATTTTTCATTACATTTGAAAATTGTTTTGATATTACATCCCAACTAAATTTTTCTTTGATAAACTCTCGTCCATTTTTACCCATGATTCTTCTTCTTTTCTCATCTTCAAGTAATAACGTCAAATATTCTTCTAACTTTGAAATTTCATTTGGCTCTACTAAAAATCCTGTTTTTTCATTTTGGATTAACTCTGGAACTCCACCTACATTTGTTGCTATAACTGGTTTTTCCATTAATTGTGCTTCTTGAAGTGTTAATGGTGACATATCAATTCCTGTTAAAAGACAATACACATCTATTTCAGAAAGAAACTTTCTAACTTCATTTGGATATTTTAATGGACCTAACCATTTGAAATTTTCAAATTTTGAAAGTTCTGGTAATATCTTTTCACTATATGGTCCATCTCCTACCCAATAAAATGTGATGTGTTGCATTTTTTTCATTAGATTTTTTAGAATTAACATTTGTTGTGCCTTACCCCAAATATTTGCACTTTGCAGCAATCCAACACAAGGATGTTTTAAATTCATTCTTTCATCATGGTACCAGTTATCGGGATTAATTCCTTGATATAGAACATTAGTTTGTTTATTTGGAAATTTTTCATTTACAATATCCCCTAAGTATTTACAAATAGGTAAAATAAGTGAAGAATTTTCAAAACATTTTGTTGCAATTTTTTCTTTAATTGAAATAATAGAACTTTTAGGTGGATATCTGTATAGTGTTTTTTTTGCCATTTCTATTTCACTCCAAAAATCTCCCCTGAGATGTACAAATAATGGAATTTTTTGTTCTATAATTTTTAAACCAAAATTAGTTTGTCGATCAATAAATACTGCATCAGGTTCAAATTTTGATAATACATCTTTTAGTCTTTTTCCAGAATCAAACCAATCTGAAATCTTTCTACTTGGAAAACCAGTATACATGTCAGTATCTATGAGTATTTTAGTTTCAATTCTATGTTTTTTCAAATTTTCTGCAAATTCATTCAGATGAAAAATCTTTGATGGAGATGCACCAATTAACAATTTTATCAATTAATTTCTAAAAATAATTCATAATTCCCTCTTATTATTAAAACGATTTACATTTTAATTTGAATTCACATTTAAATTGATATAGCTGTAGGTTTCTGGCTAATCATGAAAGCAAGAACTGGTTTTCGTGCATGGTTTTATTTTAGACAAGGATGGACTGTATATTTTGCATTTGTTTTTGCTGCAATAAACACATTAACCGTTACTTATTTTCTTGCAATTGAGAATCTACCAATACTTCAAGGTATTTTTCCTACCTTTTTGTCATATGTTATTGTTTTAGTTTCAACTGGAATTCCTTTATTGACTTTAATAGGTTATGTGCATTATAGACGATCTAGAGCATATGCTTCTGAAGCAGAAATCAGTGTTGAACAAAATCCATATTGGTATAAACTTCCACTTGGATTTAGTAAAGAAGTACAATGGCCTTTGTATCTTAAATTTTCAGAAATTTTAATTAAATTAGCTAATAATGAAAAATTATCTACTAAAGATATGAATGATATTAAAGACTTACAAAAAAAGATTTTAAAATTAATAGATGGCGATACAGTAGGTACAACTAAACGAAGTCATGTTGATTAATTTTAAAATTTTATATCTAAACGTTTAACTTCTAAAAATCTTTTTAAATTTCTTGAAATATAATCTATTTGCAATTAGAAATAAATATAATCGAAATTTCAATTTTTTAGCATTAGTTTTTTTGTGACTATGATGATATTTCTTCACCATTTTTTTAAATAATATCTCCCATTGTTCCATTACCTTATCTGGATTTGATAGTTTCACCACAAATTGATATTCTTCTTCTGCCAACTTTTCGCGAAATTGTTTATCTTCAACTATTCTATCAATAGTTTCTGCAATTGTTTCAATGTCATTTGATTTAGGCAAAAATGGTGACTGTACCCTGTTATCATCAATAATATAACTTAATTTAGGATCAGCATAATGAACAACTGCTTTTTTACATAATGCCCCAGATCTTTCTACGTCTGCTTGAATTCCACTAACTTGACCAAGAATTGCATCTGCAAATACCATGTATCTTCCTACATCTTCACGTTTCATAATTGGAACAAATTTAACTTGCTTTGGGGGATTTTCAATCCATTTTTTTGCCAGATTTCTTTCTTTCTTTGTTCTTTCATCAAACCACTTTATTTGAATTACATCAAAATCAGATTTACAGATTTTTAGAGCTTCAAAAATCTTTTCTGTTCCTTTTTGTAAACCCATTCTACCAGCACTAAAAAAAGTAAATTTTTCTTTTTTACGATCAATTGGTTTTACATTCTCATTAAATATGGTAGTATCTACAATATATCCAGAAATTCTAGTAGTATCTTTTCTGTATTTTTTTAAATGATGTAACATTTCATCATCTGTTACGACTGCTGCAATAGCATTATCATATGCCTTTTTGTAATACCATCTTTCAATCGTATTAAAATGATAAAGTGATTCTTCTGTGGATAGTGGATCTTTAACATTTTTTACAAATGTAGGTGATCTAATATCATGACCAACAAAATATGCTATATAATTTAAATCCGCCAAGTATGATACTAATAATCCTGAAGATGACATTGCTAAACAAATATCGAAATCATCTTTAATTTCATTTATTTTTTTAACCATTTTAGATATTTTATCCGTATTAAAAAATTCAACATCATCTTTAATGTCCATTATTTTACTTGGACCTTCCCATGAAAAATTAATTAAATGAATTTGCACATTTTCAGCAAATTTCTTAAACATTACTACATTATTTGATAAATCACCTATTGCTAAAACTTTGATTACCATTTTATTAATTAAAAATTTCCTTTACTAATAATTCTTATTTACATTGTATCATTTGATTATTTCTGTTATGTTAAATACTTCTAAATTTGAATAATGTTGTGGATTTTAATAAAGAAACATTGTTAGTAATTGCCCCTCATGCTGATGATGAAGTATTGGGATGTTATGGATTAATAAAAAAAATCAAAAAAAATGGAGGTAAAGTTTACGTCTTAATTTTATCTATGGGTGGATATAAAAAAATTGAAGGTACTAAACTTTCCAAGGAGCAATGGAAACAAGAACTTGATGATGTATCTCAAAAAATGGGAATTGATGATTATGATATTGCTTTTTTTGAAGATGAAATAAAACATATCGATACAATGTCACAACAAGATCTTATTGAAATCATAGAATCAAAAAGTAAATTATCTATATCTAAATTAAAACCAAGTATTGTTGCTATTCCAACTGTATTTTCAACACATCAAGATCATGTTAAAACATATCAAGTAGCTATTTCTGCACTTAGACCTCATCCACAAAAAACATCTCATATGCCATCTGTTGTAATTTCTTATGAATCCCCAGAATACTATTTTTGGTCTGCGTCATCTGAATTTGGACGATTTACCCCAAATTTTTATCTTAATTTAGATGAAGGAAACATAAAAAATAAAATAGATACGTTAAACATCTATCAAACTCAAATGCGTGAAGGTCAAAGAGGTAAAGATAGTGTTACAGCTTTATCTAGAATTCGTGGTAATGAGATAGGTTTGGATTATGCAGAAGCATTTCATATTCATAGACTATTTATCTAAATTTTTAATACAAAGATTTTCATTAATCCTATAAATGGAATCAAAAATTGTCGTATGTGGTTGTACTGAAGCTGGAATTGAAACTCTTCAATTTTTAATTGAGCAAAATATCATTATTAAACACATTGTATCACTTAATGAAGATCAAGCAAAAAAATGGAATGTTTCTGGATATTCTTCTTTTGAACAACTATCAAAAAAATATAATATTCCAATTTATTATCCAAAATCTTATTCATTAAACGAAAAAGAAGATCTAGATTTTTTCCAACATCATTCTTTTGATCTGTTGCTTTTAGGCGGTTGGCAGAGATTAATCCCAGATAATATTCTTTCAACATTAAAGATTGGTGGAATAGGAGTTCATGGTAGTTCTGAAATGCTTCCAAAAGGAAGAGGTCGTTCTCCGGTTAATTGGTCTATAATTGAAGGAAAAACTAGATATATTTTACAATTATTTTTGATGACTCCTGGAATTGATGATGGTGATATAATAGATTATCAAACATTTGACATTAACAAATGGGACACATGTAGAACAATCTATTACAAAATTTCAATTGTACAAAAAAGAAAATTATTAGAATTAATTCCACAACTTTTAAAAAATGATTATAATAAAACTCCTCAAATTGGTGATCCAACATTTTATCCAAAAAGAACCCTGGAAGATGGTTTGATTAATTGGAATCAGACTTCCGAAAAATTATATGATTTCATTAGAGCCATCACAAAACCTTATCCTGGTGCATTTAGTTATTTAGATAATAAAAAAATTAAAATTTGGAATGCACAGCCTTTTGACAATAAAATTACTTATGATCAGAATGAAATTGGACAAATTGTAGAACTTTTCTCTTCAGGAGATTTTGTAGTCAACTGTGATACAGGTTTACTTTTAGTTACAGAATATGAAGGAATAGTTTCAATTGGTGAAATTTTTACAAGTTAATTTATCCAATTACTTAATATTCCAATAAATTTCCATTGGTGTATGAAAGGTTCTAAAAAATTGGAAGAACTAAAACGAGGTCTAAAATGGAGATTAACTGGAAAGGAAGAATATGGAAAATCTTGGTATCGAGATAATTCTGATTGGTATAAACAAATCCATGACTCAAATCATCTCATTCACAATAATTTTAAAGATTATTTAAAATCTAAATCTGACGTTGTAAGTATTTTAGAAGTAGGATGTGGTTCTGGTGTTTATCCTATCAAAAATAAAAATTTGTTTGACGGGAAAAATTATACTGGATTAGATATTTCTCCTGATGCTATAGATTTATGTAAACAAAATTCAGGTTTTGAATTTATTTGTGGTGATATAATTAAAATGAATACTGAAAAAAAATATGATCTTGTTTATTCACATGCTGTAATTGATCATGTTTATGATATTGATACATTTACCACTAAATTATTAGATGCAACAAAAAAATATCTTTATTTACATTCATATCGTGGTTATTTCCCTGATCTAAAAAATCATAAACCAAATTGGTTTGAAATTGAAGGAATTTATTATAATGATGTGTCTATACCTCAAATTAAAAAAGTACTTTTGGATTATGGATTAAAAGATAGTGAATTTAAGATTTATTCTCTAAAAAGTGGTCAAACAGACAAAAATGTTGATGTCCAACTTGTCATAGAAGTAGAAAAAACACAATAAATTTACAATATTTTAAAACAGTTTATGTAATTTTTTTGTAATGTATAATCTATATTATTGATAAAATAACCCTTTAGATTTTTTTAACAAAAACAATTTACAAGTTTATTATATATACACAAAACGAATAATGTATAATCTCTACATGTTGAATTTTGATGATGAACAAATTAGTTTGTATGGCCTGTGGAGAAGAGAAAATTAATCAATCTGGATTAAATCCTAATAAAATACGTATATTTTATTGTGAATCATGTTCATTAAGTTTCATTCAACAAGAGGAAATTTCTAATGATCAATTAAGAAATAGATATCAAGAAGGAGATTTTTGGGATGATGCAAATTATGATTTACAAAAAATGCATGATTCTAATTTCACAGATGAACAAGGGAAACATTTTGCTCTTAATTGGAGTTCCATGTTTGAATATTGTAAAAAATATCTTTTACAAAGTCATAAAATTTTAGAAATTGGAGTTGGAACTGGTGTACATATGATAATGTTTGATAAACATGGTTATGATATAACTGGAATTGAGCCTGATAAAAGAAATACATTATTAATAAATAAAAAATTAATTAATGGAAATTGTATTAATGGATTTGTTGAAGATCAAAAATTTCAAAATAAATTTGATATAATTTGGTTATATCATGTTGTTGAACATATATCTAATCCAAAAAATTTGCTAGAATATTGTAATAAATTTTTAAAAAATAACGGCTTAATCGTAATCGCTGTTCCTGATTGTGATAACCCTCTTTCTCTTAAAGATTCAATTGATAATACAGATCATTTATGGCATTTCAGCAAAAATTCTCTAAATAAATTCTTTTCAAAAATGGGTTATCAAATTGAGAAACTTGATTCAATGGCTACAATTAAAGATCTTAACAAACAAAGAATTCATAATAGATTTTCAAAATATGGATTTTCTTCTATTAATAAAAAAATCTGGCCATATTGGCCATTAAAAATAACAAAAAATAACGATGGTTATGAAATACGAATAATTCTGAAAAAAATCCAAGATTTCTAAAAATGTCTCTAAACATCAATTCATTTAAAACTAAAATAAAATCAAATTCTAAATTAATCCTTTTTTTAGGTATTTTAGCAACGTTTTCAATTTTTTTAAAATTATACTCTATTGATCTTGAAATTCCTCTTTACAAAGATAATCTTGATTTAACAATGCGTGGATTTGCTCATCTTAGCGGTAATTTTGAAATGTCTCCTAATAGAAATTTTGGTTGGTCGATATTTCAATCACCTTTTCTGTTATTGATAAACTCTGAAAATTTTCTAGATTATTCAAAAATTGTACGTTTGTTAGGAATAGGTGTTTCAACAATATCTATCTTTTTGATGTACTTTTTATCAAGAAAATTCTTTAATCAAAAATATTCATTAGTAGCTAGTTCACTTTTTGCATTTTACCCACAATTAAACCAAATTTCTGGATTGGGACAAACAGAACCTTTGTTCATTATTTCTTTAATGGCATCATTACTTTTCATATTGCGAAAAAATAATGATAAACTTATTTTTTTATCATTTTTGTTAGCTGGAATTGCATATTCAATTCGTCCAATGGGAATGATTATGATCATTATTTTGATTGTTGTATATTTAGTAAATTTCAAAAAAAATATCAAACCACTAAAACTTTTACTTTGTATAACTATATTTTTCTTAATCATATTTCCAACATCTCTAGTAAGATATGATCAATATGGAGATCCATTATACTATGGTGATGTTTCAAAAGGATTTGTTACTACAACATCTATGCTTAATGCTGTAAATGTAGAATCAACATCTGCAGGTGAATTTGTTAAAAATGAAGGTATTGCTTCTTTTTTTGAATTGTTTGTACTTTCTGGAATTATTAATTCAATTAAAGGAATTTTTGCTGCTTCATTTCCTTATTTGATATTTTTACTTCCTGTTGGTATATTACTTTCTTTTAAATCTAAACCTGAAATTAATAAATTTATTTTATCAAATTGGATTCTGATTATTTTTTATGGATTATCATTAACTGTTGTTTCTGCAATAGTTATTTCAACTAGATTTTTTTTACCATTGATTCCATTTTTAATAATCATTTCAATTTTTCCAATACAAAAGTTATGTAATTTACAAATAAATTTTAAAAACTATCAAAATATTTCCCTAGTATCTATTACTCTGTTAATATTATTTGTTTCAGTATTTTACACAGTTACCGAATTTCCTAGTCCAGATAAACAATTAGAAAATGAAAAATTAGAGTTTTCAAGATATTTACATAATAATCTAGATGGCAATTTCTTTAATGCGGGTTGGGCAACACATTATTTCAAATATGTCGGAATAGTTGATAATAATCAATTCAAATCATATTATCTTGATTCAAATAATCAACATTCAGGTATAGAATGGCTACGATTGTATGGAACATCTGTTGATGAAATCGTAAAAGGTGGACAAAATCTTGGCTTAAATTATTTAGTAGTTGAAGATAGACAATATGCGTTATCCTTTTTAGATGAACTTTATGATAATGAAAAATCATATTCATATTTAACTAAGATATATGACTCTAATGATATAGGCTTGCAAAAACTCAATGTAAAAATTTTTAAAATAAATTATGAAGAATTTTCAAAATCTATGGAATAAATTATAATGAAATTTGATAATAGATTCTATTTACTAATAGTTGTAACAATTATTCTATACATTTCATTTCTAATTATCTCTGATCTTAATGTAATATTTGATAACATTTTAGAAATGAATATTAGTTATTTACCCTATATTTTGTTATTAGCACCAATAAGCTGGATTGTAGTTTTTTTGAGATGGCATCTTCTATTAAAAAATTCAAAAATTTTAGTCCCAAAAAAAGAAAACTTCAAAATATACATGACTGGATTTGCAATGTCTGCAACTCCTGGTAAAGTTGGCGAATTAATTAAAACACAATTATTACATTCTAAATATGGAATTCCTAGAAAAAAAACTGCTGCCATTATTTTATCTGAACAATTCTATAATCTTGTTGGAATTTTATTTATATCAATTTTAGGAATATTTTATTTTGATTTTAGTATTTTTGTAGTTTTTTTAACTGGTGGATTACTTTCATTCACAGTAATTTTATTATCATCTGAAAAATTATTTAAAAAATTTACTGATTTAATTTCTAAAATTAAATTTTTCAAAAAATACGTTCCTGCCTTTTTTGATTCTTATCTTATATTAAAAAAATCAATTAGAGGAAGAATTTTTATCATTTCATCATTACTTTCAATTACTTTTTGGTTAATAGAATCTTTAATTGCATTTCTAATTTTTCAATCATTTGAAATCAAAGATTTTGAATTCTTACAACTTGCTACCACTTACACTACTTCAATTATTATAGGCGTGGCGTCATTTTTACCTATGGGGATTGGTGTTGTTGAAGGAAGTTTGGCAGGATTTTTCTCTTATCAGGGAATAGAATTATCTTTGGCACTAACATTAGTTATTTTTATTCGTATTTTTACTCGATGGTATGGTGTAATAATTGGATTTATTTTTATGAAAATTATCGGTGGATTTTATATTAACTCTTCAAATAATGATGATTAAATCAAATAGCATTATGATGAATTATTGTCTCAAGATATGATTCGGCAGTTCCAATGTCTATTACCTGATCTTTTTCATCCAGAATTATAGCTGAAACATTTCCTCCCCAATCTATCAATTTTTGAATACCGCTTGTTAATTGCAATTCTTTCCCCCCATTTTTTACTTTATCCAGTGCTTTGAATATTGATGGTTTGAATCTATATACAGCAACAATTGATAAATTTGATTTTGGTTTTTTTGGCTTTTCTTCAACGTTTACTACTTGAAAATTATTTTTTTTCTTTTTAACTACGGCAACACCAAATCTTCTAGGATCTGAAACTTCTTTGAGTAATAGTATTGCATCATTTTTTCCTTTTAATTTTGAATTCAATAATTTTTTAACAATTTTATCTCCTGTTGGAAGTAAAGTATCTCCTGCAGTTACCAAGAAATCATCATTTCCAACAAATGATTCTGCATATTTTACGGCATCACCAAATCCTTTTGCACTTAATTGATTGATCCAAAAAATTTTTGATTGATTAAGCATGGCATAAAATTTTTCTAAATCATTTCTATATTTTACACCTTTTTTAAAATTCTTCAAAAGATCTTGATTAGAAGTAAAATGATCCTCAATTGTTCTTTTTTGCCTACCCACAATAATACAATATTCACGTAATCCAAAATCGAAAAATTTTTCATAAATTGTTTGAATTAATGGTTTAACAATCACTTCACCTTTTTTATCCTTAAAAAATAATGGCATCATTTCTTTAGGAATTTCTTTGGTTATTGGTAATAATCTAGTACCTAAGCCTGCTGCTGGAATAATTATTTTTTTAATCATACCATAAACTTATTTTAAATCTCTTAAAAACACTGTCTTCTTTTTATTATTTGAAATTCTTGCTGCTTCCAAAACTTTTCCCTGATTAATTATTTCTTTAGATAAAATAAATCTCTTTGAATTAATACTTTTACAAAATTCTTCTATCATAAGTTTTGTTTGATCTTTTGGAATTATTTTTTCCTTTTGATTTTTCTTCCCCATAATCTTAATTTCACTATATTCCGATTTTTTTATATTATATGCTTTATTGGATACAATACTTCCATTCTCACAAAAAATCCTATAATCCGAAGAAAACATCTTATCATATCCAATTAAGCCAAAAGATGTTTTTTGATTTTTAAATGAAAGTTCAATTATACCTCTTACATCTATATTGTATTTTTTATTTTTAAATAATTTACAAGTGATAGAAATTGGTTCATCATTAATGAAAAATCTTGAAGCATTTATGATATAACAACCAACATCGTTTAGAATTCCACCACCTAATTTTTTATTAAATCTAAAATTATTCAATGAAGGAGATATAGGTAAAATAAATGACGATGAAAAATTACGAAGTTCACCAATTTTTTCCTTTTGAAGAATTTTATTTACTAAAATTTGTTGAGGATGATATTTGTAAGAAAAACACTCTAAAATTTTTACCTTATTTTTATTACATTCATTCCAAATTTTTTTTATTGAAGACAAGGACGTTGAAACTGATTTTTCACATAAAATATGTTTTCCAGCTTTTGCTGCTTTTATTATCCAATATTCTTGTAATGCTATTGGTAGTGAAACATAAACAATATTTACATCATCATCATCAATTATTTCATCATAATTCCCAAATTTTTTACAATTAACGTTTAAAGCTATTTTTTTTGCTTTAATTTTTGAACGACTACCAATTCTTTCAATTTTACATGAATTTGATTTATTAATTGCAGGAAGCATTACTCTTGTAGCTATAGATGAACACCCTATGATTCCAATTCTTTCTTTTTCTTTCATAAGATATTCATTATTTTTCTATTAAAAAACAATTTTATTTTTATTAATTTTTTGATGGGAATATCTTTTCTCTGATTATAGTACTCATAATTTTTATAACATCTCTTGGTTTAATTTTTTTCCCTTCTTCATATGTTCTACCATAATATGTAATTGGTACTTCATAGATCTTTAAAGAATTCTTTATAATCTTAGATAAAATCTCTGCTTGTTGTTCCCAACCATCTGTCCTTAAATTTTTGGGATTTAACAAATCTTTTCTAAAAACAATATATCCACTATAAATGTCAGTGAGTGTTGAATTATGTAAAATATCAAATAACAGGGTTATGCATCTATTCCCAACTTTATTCCAAAAATAATGAACTCTTGTTAATGGCGGTGACATTAATCTACTCCCCATTACAATATCTGCATCTAATTCCAATAATGGTCTAAATAAAATTGGATATTCTGAAGGATCGTATTCTAAATCTGCATCTTGAAATAATATAAAATCACCATTTACTGATTTTAGGCCTTCTCTTACTGCCCCACCCTTACCTTTATTCACTTTTAAATTGATAAATTTAGAATATAGATTTGAATTTTCTTCTATTATTTTTAATGAATTATCTGTTGAACCATCATTAATTACTATAATTTCCATCTCTATATTAGGAATATTTTGCTCGTTAATTTTTTTTAGAATTGTAATAATTGTATTTTCTTCATTAAATATTGGAATAATAATACTAATTTTTATTTTTTTTACATTCATTGTATCCCTTCATAATTTTCATTTGTCCATTGCAAAAATCTACTTAAACCTTCATTCAAATCAACGGATGGTTGATAATTGATTTGTTCCTTTGCCTTTTGAATATCTGGACATCTTCTATTTGGTTCATCTGAAGGATAGGAATCTGGATAATCTATTACCTCAAAAGGAATTTCAGTATTTGCCACATTTCTTATTGTTTTTACTAAATCTAACATAGATATTTCTGGATTAGGATTTCCTATATTGTATACCTCCCCATTCTTACCATCCATAATCACTTTGAAAAGCCCAACTATCGCATCTGTAATATAACAAAATGTCCTAGTTTGATTTCCTTTCCCATAAATCTTTAAAGGTAGTTTAGCTTTAATTCTACTTGCAAAATTTGGCAAAACTCTAAAATCTTTTTCTTGCATTCCAGGCCCATAGAAATTAAACGGTCTAACAATATTTGTATGTATATCATAATTATTTTGAAAAATATAACATAATGTTTCTCCAACTCTTTTTCCTTCATCATAGCAAGATCTTGGACCTAGTGTAGAAACACTTCCTCTATATTTTTCAGAAGTTGGAATATTTTTTAGATCTGGATCACCATAAACTTCACTTGATGAAAAGAAAAGGAATTTTGATTTTTTCTCTTTTGCAATGTTTAACATATTTCTGGTTCCATCTATTGCTACATCTAATGTTTCAAGAGGATACATTCTATAATAATGAGGACTTGCTATTCCAGCTGCATGAATTACATGATCTATATTTTGGTTAATTTCAAGAGGTTTTGTAATATCATAATTAATAAATTCAGTATTTGCTTCTTCATCAATTTTTGAACCAATGACACCAGCTGTAATTAAATTATCCAGAGCAATAATTTTTACTGGTTTTTTGAAATAGTTTTGATTCATTTTTTTGAAAATCTCCATGAAATATCTGCCCAAAAATCCTCTTGCACCAGACATCAAAATTGTTTTTCCTTCTAATTTTTCTTTTGTGTCTAATCTTTCAATAATTTCAACAATGTCTGAATCTAGAAAGAATTTTTCCATTTAATTTATCTCCAATTTAGGTAATGGTACAATGAAATGTCCTCCCATTTTTTTGTATTTTTGATGTTTGTCCATAATTGATTGAGCAAAATTCCAGGCTAATATAACTACATAATCAGGTTTTTCTGAATACAATTTTTCAGAAGAATATACCGGAATATGCATACCAGGAGAAAACAATCCTTGTTTTAATGGACTATCATCAATAATAAAATCAATAATATTTTGATTTATTCCAAATTGATACATAAATGTAGTAGCTTTTGCTGGAGCACCAAAACCCACAATGGTTTTGTTATCTGCCTTTAATTTTTTAAATAATTTCTGTAATTCATTTTTTCTTATATTAAGACGTTCAAAAAATTCTTTGTAGGTTTCTAATTTATTTAATTCTAACCCCATTTCTAATTTAACACATTTTTCTACAGATTTTCCAACTTGATATTTTCCATTTTTTAATTTTGCAATTCCTCTTAACGAACCTCCATGTGTGTCTATTTGAATTGCTTCAATCAGTTCCATATCATTTTCATTAAAAAACGAAATCAGAGAAATTACAGAATGATATGATAGATGTTCATGATAAATTGTATCAAAAAGTAATTTTTGGATAACATCTACAATATATGAAACTTCAAAAACAAAAATCCCATCTTTGGATAACAAATTTTTTATTCCCTGAATAAAATCTTTTAATTCATCTACATGTGCAAAAACATTATTGGCAGTAATTATCTCTACTTCTCCATAATTTTGTTTAATATATTTTGAAAATTCAAAACTAAAAAAATTATTTAATGTTTCAATTCCTTGTGAATTTGCCTTTTTACTGATTTCTTTTGCAGGATCAATCCCTAGTATTTTCAAATTTTTTTCTTTAAAAAAATGTAATAATGTTCCATCATTTGAACCAATATCTAAAACTAATGAATTTTTTTCCTTTGGAAATTTTTTTAAAATATCATTTGTATATTCTTCAAAATGTTTTACAAAAACTGGTGAAGTTCCAGAAACATAGACATAATTTTCAAATAGAATGTTTGGATCTACAATATCTAATAACTGTACATGAAAACAATCTTCACAGAAAAAAATATCTAGTGGAAAGTTAGTTTGCTTTTCTGAAATTTTTTCTTTATCTACAAAAGCATTTGCTGGTGGGGTTGGTTTAAAATTGAAACATAATTTTAGTTTTTTACTATTACATAAACGACAATTATCTCGTCGCTTACAATATTCCATCATTTGAATACAACATCAGGAGAAATTAATTCTGTTCTTACTAAATCCAATTCATATTCTGATTGTATACGTGAATTTCCACCTAATGTTAAAAATACTGTATCTTCATGGAATACCATGGCATGTTCTACCATTGGTGGTGTAAAGAATAATTTCCCTTTTCTGATTTTTTCTAATTGAGGAGTATCCGTATTGCCCACTTTTCTATGATAATAATCTATACTCCCTTCCATTACATAACAAAAATGCCAATCTGTTTTATGATAATGATTTGCTCTAATTGTATTTTTTTTAGATGAAATTAATACACAACTTTTCATAGGTAAATCTACTAATGGTTGAATTTCTCCTCTTTCATCAACAAATGGTTTTTCTAATTCAATCATAACCTCTTTAGGCAATATTATTTTCTCATTAGTTTTGTTATTTGACACGTTTGCAATTTTTGTGTAACCTTTAAAAAGTTATCATCTTATTATTACTCTTTAAATTAAATCCCAATTCCTAGAGATATCACATTAAGACTTTCATCCTTTATTTTTAACATTCTTCTAGTATCTACAAAAATTTTAAAATTTAATTTTTTAATCATATTTGGGGAGATTTTTTTATAACTTTCCCATGGTGTCATTAGTATGGCACAATCTGATGAATTAAAAATATTTTCAAATCTGTCACAATATTCTATTTTTTCTTTAAATTTCTTTTTTGTATTCTCAATTGCTTTAGGATCATGAACTATTATTTTACATTTTTTATTTAGTAAACCATCAATTAATCTAATTGAAACTGATTCTCTAATGTCATCCGTATTTTCTTTAAATGCTAATCCTAATATTCCAATTTTTTTCCCATTTAATTTTCCCAAGTTTTTTTCCAATATACTAATTATGGATAATACTTGTTTTTTATTACTGTCTTGTACAGCTTTTAATAATTCAGGATTATATCCTATACTTTTTGAAAAACTTATCAAAGCTTGAACATCTTTAGGAAAACAAGATCCACCATATCCAGGTCCTGCTTTCAAGAATAATTCACTTATACGTGGATCCAACCCCATCACTCTTGCAACATCATCCACGTTTGTTCCTGAAACATTTTGACAAATATTTGCCAGTGAATTAATGAAACTAATTTTTGTAGCTAAAAATGCATTATTAGCATATTTTATCATTTCAGCAGTTGTATTATTTGTCTCTACAAATTCTTGTTTTTTACTATAAATTTTTTTATAAAATTGTAATAGTTTTTTTCTGGATTCTTGATTTTTTCCTCCTATAACAATTACATGTGGATAAATTGTATCATTCATTGCAGAACCTTCTCGTAAAAATTCTGGATTTGATAAAAGATTATACTGAAATTCTTCTTTATTACCATTTTTTTCTAAGATTGGTTTTACTGTATTAATTGCCGTACCTGGTACAACTGTACTTTTAAGAATAATTGAAGGTTTGATTGTTAAATCTTTTAAAACTTCAGACACTGATTTTGTTACTGATTTAATAAAATCAAGTTTAATGTTATTTTTCTCGTTTAGAGGAGTTCCTACAGTAATAAAAATAAAATCACTGTTGATTGTTTTCGAATCAATTTTTTCATAAAATTCTTGATATTTTTTTCCTTTTTTTAAATAATATTCTAGTTTAGGTTCAAAAAAACCTGGAATTCCTTTTTTCAACCTAGAAATTTTTTTAATATCCGAATCTATCCCAATCACTTTAATTCCTTTAGAACTTAAAAAAGAAGCTAGAGATAATCCAACAAAACCTAATCCAATTATAGTTACTTTTTTCATTTGCATTTTTCTCTAAATACAATTTATAATAAAGATTTTGAGACAATATAGAATGGATGAAGATCTTTATCAACTTGATTCCTTAGATTCAGATTATTTTCCTTGGTTAAAAGAAAAATCAAAAATATTGATTCAATTACTTGAAGGAAAAAAAATCTTAGAAGTTGGTTGTGGAAATGGTAATTTGATCAAATTACTTTCTAAAACAAATAAGGATTTATCTGGAAGTGATTTTTCTGAAGATTATCTTAAGAAAGCTAAAATTAAAAATCCTGGGATTGAATTTTTTAAAGGTGATCTAACTGATCAAGACTTTTGGAAACCATATGAAAATTCTTTTGACACAGTAATTTGTTCAGAAGTAATAGAACATTTGGAACAAGATAAAACTGCACTTGATATTATATTCTCTATTTTAAAACCTAATGGGATAGTTGTTGTAACAGTACCTGCTCTTAGTTTTTTGTATTCTAATTTTGATACAAAAGTCGGTCACTATAGAAGGTATTCAAAAACAAGTTTAATAAAAATTGTTAAAGAATCTGGTTTTAAAATTGAAAATAGTCGTTTTTGGAATTTTTTAGGAATGTTTGGTTGGTTTTTCTTGTTTAAAATTCTAAAAAAAGATATCAAGTCTGTTTCAAATTCATTTTTCAGCAATATCTTAGGTAATTGGTTAAAAATAGAATCTAGAATTTCATTCCCGATAGGTCAAACGCTTATTTTAAAAGCACGAAAGAATTAATCATATTTTAAAAATCTGGATAACTTATTTCAACATGAATTTTTGAATCTCGTTTGATAATGTTAATAATATTTCCTCCATACACTTCTATTTTTTCAATTAATTTACCATTTGTGAATAAACTCATTTCTGAAAATCCAACAAAACCTTCTTTTTCATATGAAATTAAGTTTTCATCATAGCTAAGAATTTTACTTTTTAATTCTTTTTTTGTTTCACTGGAAAATAATAACAAATCTATTGATACATCTGTTTGATTTTTTAATACAATATCATACTTCATATTTTAAAGAAATCTTATATCGTTAATAAATTACTAAATTTTCTAGAAAATTTGATTATTTTAAATAAAATTGTTTTGACAATGATATCTTATTATCTCTCTAAAATTTATTGATATAGATTTGAATGAATGATGTAGAAACTAGATTATCATTATTTTCTCGAAAAAAGATTTTTATAATTTTAGCAATTATTTTGATTATCTCTTTATCTTTTAGATTATATCTAGCTGATTTTTCTCTTCCTGTATTTTCTGATGCCTTAGAATATACACTACATTCTATTGCTCAATCCCAAGGTCAATTTTTAGAACATCCTCAAAGACATTCTGGATGGCCAATGTTTCAATCTCTTTTTATGTATTTAGTAGACTCTGATAATTTTTTAGATTATTCTAATATTAGTAAAATTTTGAGTATCACTTTATCATCTTTAACAATAATACCGATTTATCTATTATCTAATAGATATCTTGATCCTCGCTTTTCATTACTAGCTGTTGCTGTTTTTGCTTTTGAACCTAGATTAATTCAAAATTCAGTTCTAGGATTTTCTGAACCATTATTTATTTTCATAATGGTTTTTTCTATTTACTTTATTACAAAGAATGAAAGTAAATACATTATTTTATCATTTATCTTAGCAGGTATTTTATGGTGGATTAGACCTAATGGATTTATTTTATTTCCTATTTTAACATTAATTTATTTTATAAAATTTAAATTCTCAATATTATCAATAAGGAATTTTTTATTTTATTCTTTTATTTTTACAATAGTAATAACACCATTGTTATTACATAGATATGAACAATTTGATAATCCTACATACAATTGGATAGGTGAACGTATTTGGATTGGTGACTATTCTCACAGTAGAAGTATACTTCCAGGAGAAAAATACACTGCAATTAATTTCATCACTGATAACGGATTACAAAATTTCATTGAAAAATTTATTATTAATGGTAGTGTAACTTTATTTTCTAATCTATCATACATGATGCTTCCATATTTAGTCATTTTAACCCCATTTGGAATGATTCTTTCTATAAAAAATAAAATTTCTAATTATAATCTATTTCCTTTATGGATAGTGTTGTTGTTTTCATTATCTATATCAATAATCCCATTTTCTGTAATACCTGATAAAAGACTAATACTGTTTCTTTTTCCATACTTGATAATTTTTTCAATTTTTCCTATAAAATATTATTTTCAAAAATTCAATTTTTTACAAATTAATTCTAAACTATTTTTCATTTTGATATTTTGTATTTTAATTATTACATCATCTGTGATGATTTCTCGTTATGATCTACCTAATTCTATATTTGAAAAGGAACAGATGGATTTTACCAAATATTTTACACAAAATTTTAATGGAAAATTATTATTTGAACCACATAATTCACAAAAATATTTTAATCATCCTATGATTTATGAAGATTCTAAAATTTTTCTTGATATGAAAATTACTGAAAATTGGCAAGATGGTGATAAATATTTTAGTTATCCTCAAACAAAAATTTCCAGAATTTCTGTTTATGGAAATGATATGAATGAATTACTTGAAAATGGAGAAAAAGTTGGTTTGACATATATTATGGCAACAGCAGAAGGGACATCATTTTTTAATTTTGTAAATCAATTATATTTTGAAGAAAAACAATATTCTTTCTTGATCAAAGTATATGATTCAAAAGATTTTAATTATAAAAATTTTCATGTGAAAGTGTTTGAAATAGATTATTTAAAATTCCATTCAACTTAATCATTTTCTTAATTCATTAAATTGATTATAGTTAATTTCAAAAATTTTTAAATGATATTCAAATCCATCTTCCTTTGAATCATAAATTTTTGTTAAATATGGATAGTCCACTTCATTATAAAATACCTTCTTTAAAAATTCTAATCTATTTTTTGTATTATCAGTTACAATATGTTTTAACCCTTTATCTTCATTTTCTACCAAAAAATCCTCTAGTGAATTAAAACTACTTGTTGTTAAAATTGAAATTTTTCTAGGTATGTCTTCTTTTAGTATTGGAAATTCTTCCACTTCATCAATAATTGTTGTTTTATAGTATACTGATTCTGGATAGTAAGAATTTATGACTGATAAATAAGGTGTATTTTTTAATGCTATTTCAAATGCTTCTTTTTCATGCTGATTATCTATTTTAATTTCTAAAAATATTCCTGATGATAATATAATTCCAGATGTTATTATAATTAAAATTAAATTTTTCTTTTTAATTTTTGATGTTATCCACTCTATTGAAAATAACGAAATAATTATGACAATAGGATATAACATTAACAAATATCTTGTATCTGATATTCCTCTAGAGTAGGCATAAAATGCTGGTATTATTGAGAAAATACTAATTAATATGAAATAATTTAATTGCCAATTCCTTTTCTTTGACAATAAAAATAATCCAAACGGTATGAAAATTATAAAATTTGGAATTAACACCCATCCAAATAATTTAATAAAATTAATTACTCCTAAAGTTGGAAAGAATTTTTGTTTATCTGGATTTTCATTTAAAACATTTTGTGTAGTAGCAACAATTACCCCATCCTTTACATGACTTAATATCCCATCATATCCCATTGTAGACATTCTTACTGATGACATTGGTAATAATACAATAACAAAAATACTAAGAGCAAGTAAATATTTTAGAATTACTTTATTTTGTTTTTTATATCTGTAAAAATATAAGATTGTCATTGGAATAATTATCAATATACCTTCATATCTAACTAAAGAAAATAATCCAGCTATTCCAAATGAAAGAAAAACCAATTTGTGATTTGAATTTAAGAATAATCCAATTGTGGTAACTCCAAGAAATACAAATAATGGTTCTGTGATTCCTAAAAATGAATTATGAATAATTCTTGGTTCAAAAACAAACATGATGGAACCCATTAATGCTATTTTTTTAGTAAAGAAATACTTACATAGAAAATAAATTGGGAAAATTGTTAATATTGAAATTATTGTTGAAATCATTCGTTGGAGATTCATATAATCAATAAACCTATCCGACGAAAATAATGAGAAAAATAATGATAGTAACGTAGGCCAAATGTTATTTACTATGTCATAATTTACAGGAAAATTTCCTAAAATACTCATATCTAAACCATACCAAAAATATGAAGAACCATCTAAAACTACAGGAATTTCAAATGGAAAGAAAATTAATCGAAAAATATATCCTCCAACTGCAATTATTCCAAGAATAATTATACTTGAAATTCCATCAAATTTAGAATTTATATCTCCTAAGAAATTTCTATTTTCTTGATTCATTTGCTTTAACCCCCATTATTTTTCTATTTATAATGAAAAGAAAAACTGCCTCCACTATTGAAGAAATGACAAAGGTAATAGCTATTCCTATAATACCATAAAATTGACCTAAAGTCAAAACACCTGTAATCATAGTTATGACCATTAAAGTTCTAGATATTACAAGAACATTACTTTTTTCCATTCCTAAAAATTTTGACCAAAATAATAATGATATTGTAGATGAAATTACTGCTATACTCATAATTCTAATTGCATCTATAGCTTCAATATATTTTGGAAAGAAAATTGGAACTATTAATGGTAGAATGAATATGCCTATAAGTGAAAATCCTACCGCAAAAAATATTGTCACTAATTTTAATTTTTTATTAGGATTTCCTTGAGCATCTTGTGGAAGAATAAATTTAAAAATAATATTTGAAAAAATCATTAACACAGTTATTACTTGAAGTGAAATTGAATAGTTTCCAAGAACTGAAAATCCTAATAATGGCACTATAATTAATTTATCTAAATTATTTCTAAAACCATCAGCTAAAACTAAAATATAATTATTTGAAATAAAATTTAAGTTATTTTTTATCTTTTTAAAATCAATTTTAGTATGCCTAAATTCTTGTATGAATCTTCCTACAAATGGTAGATGAGAAAGAGCAATTGCATATAGTATTCCTTCAATTCCAATAAGATGGAAAAACATCAAACCTAAAATTACTGTAAGAATTTTTTGTGAAAGAACATATTTTGCATAAAGTTTATACAGATTTCTTCCAAGTAATTCTGCAAGTACTAAAGCACCTATAATATATCCCAAAACAACAAAACTGGGTTCTGGTCTTAAAATTAATACAAATACTACGATTACTGAAATTGATGCAATAATTAATGAAAGTAAATACAAAGTTGGATTGATTTCAGCCTTTTTTGCAGTTAATACAGTAATTACATGTGGATTACCTATTTGTGAAACTGTGAATGCAATTCCAGCAATACCTAGTAAATAATGAATTTCACCATATTGTTCGGTTTCAACTAAAGATGCAATATAAAACCAGAAAATTGCAGTTATCCCACTACCGACGATGTCTCCAAAACCTATTGATGCTACACCCTTTAGACCAAAAATTTTATCTTTTAATCGATTTTTATCAAAATTCATGACTGTTCTATGATTTGTAAATTAATTTTTTTCACGAATTACAGCGATTAATGAATGTAATAAAATAGAAGTAATGAGTAAAATTACTCCCACTAGAAATGAACCTATGGTGATTAATGCCAATACTGTTGGAAAATTACCAAATTCTGAAAATTCTTGTAGTGTCCATGCCATAAAAAATAAACCGATTGTGGTAAAAATTATTCCTGGAATACCATAAAATTTCAACGGATGTTCAATAGAAGTAAATTTTATTGTACTCATAATTACAGATGCACCCTGTGATACAGGATTGTGAGTGGATGTTTCTCCTTCGTATAAAATTTTAATTGGAACTTCTGTTATTTTGAAATTTTTATTACTTGCTTTGATAAGTATTTCTGTTGATACTCCCATACCGGTCTCTGATGGAATAATATCTGAAAGAACTTTTTTGTTATAAGCTCTAAATCCACTTTGTGAATCTGTTATTTTTTCTTTAATAGAAACATTTGTTATCTTAGTAATTATTTTGATTCCTATTTTTCTATAGTCTGGAACATTACTTTCTTCATCTTTAAGAAACCTTGATCCAATTACGATATCAGCATTTTCTTCTTTTATAGGATTTAATACTTTAGAAATATCTTTAATTCTATGTTGACCATCAGCATCAAAAGTAACTAAAACATCAGCTCCAATTTCTTTGGCTTTTAAAAAAATACTTTTAATAGCAGCACCATAACCTAAATTTCTTTCATGATCTATTACCGTAGCTCCAAATTTCTCAGCAATTTCTGAAGTTAGATCTGTAGAACCATCATTACAAACTATTATTTTATCAGTAATTTCATTAAGTTCTACTAAAATTTTTGCAATATTCTCTTCTTCATTATATGCTGGAATTCCTATTACTATATTCAAATTTTTCACATTCTCACTAAATTATTAATTAATTAGTGTTAAGACACTTTCCTCCAAATATGTTTGAATAATTGTTTAACAAATTACTTTCTATTTGCAAAAATATATCCTCTATTCTTATACTCTTTCATTTTATTTTGTTCCACTTTTACCAAAAATTGTGCATTTCTCAATTTTTCTTCTAATTTTTCAAATCCATCATGATATTCAATTAATATTGATTCAAACTTTTGAAGATCATCATTATCAGTATTTGGTATTGAATCATATTCACATCCTTCACAATCCATTTTTAAAATACCATTTTTGATGTTATATTTTTTAATAATATCTTTAAGAGACAATGTCGGAATAACTATTCCATTTTCATGAATCTCCAAACCTGTACTTGTTCCAAAATTTTTTTCATCAATAGTAATTTTTGATGTTTGATTACTACAACCAGCTAATTCAAAAGATATTTTGTCTTGAAAATTATTAATTAAAATATTCTTTTCCCCCCATTTAAAATTTTTTGGATATGGTTCTAATCCAATAACTCTTTTTGCACCTTTTTGTGCAAAATATATTGAAGAATCTGCAATATTTGCACCGATATCTAAAACAATTTTATTTTTTACATCAAGAGTTTGATATACCTCTTGACCAAAAACTGTTGGTAAATCACCATTCCACCAATTATAAAATTTAAGTGAAGAATATCTGTCAGATAAAATTAACATATTACCATTTTCAAATAAACTATCTTCCCATTTTTTACCTGCAGTTATTTTTGCATAGTTAATTATTTTGTTAATTAATTGCTCCAAAATTATTCTATATTTTTTTTGAATAAATTTGGTAAGAATTCTATATTGAATTCCCAGATGCAAATCGATCTCAATATTTATTTTAGTTTCAGAGTCTTCCTTAATCACAAAAATTTTAATTTTAGAATTTTTTGCTGGCCCTGTACTAATTAAGATTTCAAACTCATTTTTTGATATTTTTCTATGAATTGTTTTTTGAATAATTTTTTTCCGTAACAAAGATATAGTTATTTCCTCTTCAATTTCTGCAAAATTTTCAATTTCATGTATTATTTTGTAAGATATTTGCGATGGTAAGAATCTCCAAGTATTTTTATGATCGCTGATAATAGAAATAATTTTCCCTTCATCAATATTACACATTTTAAAAAAAATAATTTTAGACAAACAGAATTGATAATGTCTTCCATGATTTATCTTTTCATCATTGAAAATTATTGATAACTACAAATACTTCATTTCCAATTTATTAATATTGACATCACTTGAATTTACTCTAAATTTATCAGGGTCTAGTGAAAAATTAATAGAATTAGCTTCAAATTATGATGAACTTTCTAGATATTTGCCTAACCAATTAAAAAGTATTAAAATAATTGAAAAGAATGATCATGAAACAACTACTGAAGAAGAATTAGTTTTTTCCTCAATTATAAAAAATAAAATTATACAACAAACTAGACATTCTAAAATTTCCAAAAATAAATTAAAATCTGAAATTATTTCTGGACCTGCTAATGGCACTGTAGTAATTGTTGATTTTTCTAAAATAGATGAAGGAACACAGGTTTTTGTTACTATTGATCTTAAACTTAGTCTAAAAGCGAAATTTTTATCTCCACTCATAAAAAAATTGTATAAAACTATTATGAGTGGTATATTGTATAAAATGAATGCTGAAGCACAACAACAAAAATCACGTGTTTGAAAGGTAATACAATGGAAGATTATTCAGAAATAATAAACTGGGAAAATGTTTTCAAACAATCTGAAAATTTTCAATCTAGTAAACCCTTCAAATTTGCTTTCATTGAGGGTTTTTTTCAAGATGATTTTTACAACAAACTCTATGAATCATATCCAAAATTTGATGATACTTGGGATCACATAACCACTTTTGATAAGAACCATTGGAGTAAAAAATGGGCAAATACTACAGAACATGGTGTTGTATCTGATGATGATGATCCATCTTTAGGCAATGAATGGAATTTATTAAAAAAATATGCATCTACAGAAGAATTTACTGACAATTTTAAAAAATTTACAAATGTAATGGTTTCAAAATTAAAACATTTTCATTTTATTGGGATGACTCAAGGTGGATTTCAACTCCCTCATATTCATAATGTGGGTCCTAGTACTTTGGTAATGATGGCATATTTTTCTAAAGGTTGGAATAAAGGTGATCCAGGTGCTACATATGTTGCATCAGATTTAGATGAGTCTTCTATTATTTTTGAACCATATAATTTAGATAATACAATGGTAATTTTCCAAGATTCTCATAACGCTACTCATGGTGCACGATATCTCCAAAAAGATATTGAAAGAAAAGCATTACAAATTACTCTAGAACGATGGTCTTCAGAAACAGGATGGTCTGGGGGGGATCCTGATAAAATTTTAGAAAGTAGAAAACAAGAACTGGTTGAATTATAATTTTATATTTTTTATCCGATCTATATGTTCAACAAGTGTCTTTAATTCAAATGTATCAATAGAAGTTGCAGCATCAGGACCTTTTGATTCTTTAAGCTTTACATGTTTTTCAATCATAATCTCTTTTGCATTATTTTTCTTTTTTAAAATTGCAAAAACTATTGGAGCTGTAATCCCCATAGTATGATCAGAAAAACCATTATATTTTATAGCAATATCCCAATTTATTTTTTTAAATTCTAACGGATAATCAGAAATACAATAACAAAACAATGTTTTATTTTTTCTAAATATCCTTCGAATTCTCTCTTTATTTCCACCCATTCCCATACTTATAATAATTGGTTTTCTAGTTTCTGATTTTTTTTGTAAAACTTCTAATGAATAAGGATCTTTGAAAATACATGTTCTAGATGCTACTTTGAATCTTTTTACCTTTAATGATTTAAGAAAATCAACTGCCTCAGGATAAAATACACTACAAAAAAATTCTATCCCTATACTATCTGAATATTTTTTCAAAATTTTTGTTTGCTTAAAACTTAATTCTGATTTTTTTATTTCTTTCCAGTTTGGATGTTTTGAATCATATAGATCATTTGCTCTCCACATTTGAAATTTAACTGCATTTGCACCTGCATTCTTGGAAAATTTGATCAATTTTTTTGCTTTAGATATATTTCCTTCCCAATTAGAACCAATTTCTGCAACTATTGTAACTTTCATATGATTTTCTAAAACCTTTCTTTAATAAACAATCTTGAAATATTGGAATGATTATTTTTTTTTGTGGAACATTCCAAAATAATACTAAAACCAATTGAATCATCTGATCTTAGATTTCTTTACAATCATCTAAAAGAACGTGATTATAGGGCCAACATTTCTCATAAAAAAATGCCTACATATACCGAACATGTAAAATTTATTCTCTCAAAACCTTACTCAAAATGGTATGTAGTAATGTATGGCTCAAAAAAAATTGGTAGCATATATCTAACAAAAATGAACGAGATTGGAATTTTTATTAAAAAAGATTTTCAAAAAAGTGGAATTGGTCAAACTACCCTAGATCTATTGATGAAAAAAAACCCTCGAAAACGATTCCTTGCTAATGTAAATCCTAAAAATAAGAAATCAATTAGTTTTTTTAAACGAAATGGATTCAAATTAATTCAATATACATATGAATTAGAATGAATAAAAAATTAATTTTTTAAGGTTTTCCAACTACTCTATATGCAAATCCTAAATTTTTAAGTTCTTTATCTTTGAAAAGATTTCTACCATCAATAATTATGTGAGATCTCATTTCTTTTTTAATTTTTACAAAATCTATTTTTGCAAAATCATCATGATCAGTCATCAAAATAATTACATCAGAATCTTTGAATGATTCACTAATTGGAGTCAAATTAATTGGAGAATTTATCCCTTCATATACAGGATCACAAATAACGGTTTCAGCATTTTTTGTTGCAAGTTTTTCTAATAAAGGAAATGTAGGACTAAGTCTAATGTCGGGAATATTCTTTTTATAACATAATCCCAAAATAGTAATCTTTGAAGAATCAATTTTTCTCTTTATTTTTTCTAATTCATCTTCTAATAATTCAATTACATGTTCAGGCATTGAATCATTGACCATTCTTGCAGTCTTCATTAATTTTGAATCAATTCCCAGTTTTTCTGCTTGACTAATTAAATACCATGTATCAACTGGTATACATTCACCTCCAACCCCTGCACCTGGATAATGAGGCATATATGCAAATGGTTTTGTTTTTGCAGCATTAATTATTTCATATACATCCAAACCAAATTTTGGATAAATTTTTGCTAACTCGTTTACTAATGCAATATTTACATCTCTAAAGATATTCTCAAGTAATTTTGTTGCTTCTGCCGCTTCTATAGAAGATAACTCTGATACTTCAGTTGTAATAAATTTAGAATAAAATAATTTAGCAATTTTTGTACTTGTTTCATCAATTCCACCAACAACTCTACTGATTTTATCAACTGAAAAACTTTCTCCACGTGCTTGTGTATTAAATTCAAAATCTTGTTTATCTTTTTTCATAGGTGTTGGATTGTATCTCTCTGGACAATATGCTAATCCTAAATCTTTACCAAATCGTAAATCTGTAATTCCTTCAATATTTTCTGAAACTTGTTTTGTAGTTCCAATAGCTACAGAGCTTTCAAAAATTAACACCATTCCTTTTTTCAAGTATGGTGTTATTCTTTTAGATACATCATACAAATTAGAAATATCCATTTCATTTTTTGCATTAAGAGGTGTTGGAACACATATAAAAATAACTTCAACATTTTGAAGAGCTTCTTTTGCATTCGTAGTTGCACTTAATTTTCCATTTTCTGTAACTTTTTTTAACATATCTTGATATTCATACACAACCGTACCTGAATTGATTTGTTCAACTCTTTTTGGACTTACATCTAAACCTCTTACTGAAAATCCTTTATCTGCAAGAAATGTTGCTAATGGAAGACCAATAGTGCCTACCCCAATAACACATACTGTGACATCTTTATCATTTACACGTTTTACAATTTGATCTATATCTTGAAAATATAAAGTCATTTTATACTCAAAAATGATTTAATACCCTCATTTAAAGAAATTATCGGTTCAAATCCTAGATTTTTTTTAGCTTTTGTAATATCTGGAATTCTATTTATTATCTCATGACTTCTTTGTCTATTGGAATCTTCAAATGGAACAAACATTATTTCACTTTTAGATTCTGTTAACAAAATAATTTTTTTAGCTAAATCAAAAATATTAATTGGCTCTGAATTATTTCCAATATTAAATAAATTATTGTCACCTTTATCAATACAAAGATTAATTCCATTTACTATGTCATCAATATGACAAAATGCACGAATTTGTTTTCCACTACCATGAATAATTATTGGTTTATTTGAAATTGCATTATTAATAAATTCAGGAATCACAAAAGATTTTGATTGTTTTGAACCGTATGCATTAAAAAATCTCAATATCGAATATTTAAAACCATATTTTTTTGAATATGCTTTGACATATTCTTCTCCTGCAATTTTACTGACACCATAGTTAGTAATTGGCATTACTGGTTCTTTTTCATTTATGGGTACATTGTGTGGTTCTCCATATACTTCAGAAGATGATGAAAAAATTATTTTTTTGACTCTGTTTTCTTTACATGCCTCTAAAATCTTTTTTGTACCAATAATATTAAGATCTAATGTTTTGATAGGATCCTCCTCTGTCATTTTTACACCTACTGCAGCTGCTAAATGAATCACTATTTCACTACCTTTGATAAATTCAGAAATTCTTTCATCGTTTGCTAAATCGCACTTTATAAATTCTATATCTCTAATTTTAGGTGGATTTACATCTAGTATTTTTATTTGATGATGTTTTTTTAGTGATTCTGAAAGATATGTTCCAATGAATCCAGAACCACCCGTAATCGTAATTTTCAAAAGTCTCATGAGGACTGAAATTCTGTCAAATTTAAACTGTTTCTAAAACTTAATCTTAACAATAAAAATTAATTTTTAACATTTTAATAATTACTTTTCACTAAAAATATGGTTCTCTAAATGATAGGATGTATAATTCAAGCAAGAATGGGGTCAACACGACTTAAAGATAAAGTATTGAGAAAGATAAATCAAAAAGAAACTCTTTTGTCTTTTTTACTTAACCAACTAACAAATTGTAAATCATTAAAAACTATTGTTGTTGCTACTACAAAATTAAAAGAAGATGATATACTTGTTGATTTTTTAAAATCATATGATGTTCAAATATTTCGTGGAAGTTCTGAAAATGTTTTAGATAGATTTTATCACTGTTCGGAAGAATTTAATTTTTCTACAATTATTAGATTAACCGCTGATAATCCACTAGTTGATCCTTCCATAATTGATTTAATTACTAAAAAATTTTCTTCATTAAATTGTGATTATTTATCAAATACTCACCCCAGAACATACCCTCAAGGAAATGATGTTGAGATTTTTTCTTTTAACACTCTAAAAAAAACTTGGTTAAATGCAACAAAATTTTCTGAAAAAGAACATGTTACTCCATATATCTTCAATAATCCTGATCTATTTAAAATAGAAAATTTTTCTAATTCTGTAGATTACTCAAATTTACGATGGACTGTTGATCATCAGAATGATCTGGAATTTGTGCAACAAATTGTTAATAAAATAAAACATAGACCAATTTCATATCAAGATATAATTTCCCTTTTAGAAAAAGAGCCTGAATTATGCTTACTTAACAAGGATCATATTGTTGATGAAGGATATAAAAAATCTAAATTTGATGATGAAAAATCATCTAACTAGAGAGAAAATTTTAGATGAGATTAAATAATCAAAACTTGTAGTCATCACATCATGAGATTTTGCGAGAAATGTCTTTACCCAGACACAAAACCTCAATTACAATTTGATGAAAATGGTGTTTGTGATGCATGTGTTGCATCTGGAAAAAAAGATAATATCAATTGGGATGAGAGAAAAAATGAACTTAAACAAGTTCTTGAAAAATTTCGTTCAAAAGATGGAAGTAGATATGATTGTTTAGTACCTGTTAGTGGAGGAAAAGATTCTCATTTTCAAGCTCATGTAATTAAAGAATGGTATGGACTTAATCCATTATTGGTAAATTTTATACCAATTGATCTTATTCCATTAGGAAGAAAAAATATTGAAAATTTAAAAAATCAAGGATTTGATTACATTGAATTTACTCCCAATCCAAAAGTTTATCGAGAAATGGAAAAATATGGATTTCATGAATTAGGAGATGCAAATTGGCCAGAACATGTTGGTATCTTTACAGTTCCTGCGCAAATTGCAGTTGCTTACAAAATCCCTTTAATTATTTGGGGTGAAAATCCTCAGGTTGAATATGGTGGTCCGGGAGTAGGAAATGTTTTAGATCGTCAATGGTTAGAAAAATTTGGAGGGTTTTGGTTGGATGAAGTAAATCCTGTTGATGTAATGATGAAAAAAGGTATTGAAAAAAGACATCTTAAGCCTTACATTTATCCTTCCGATGAAGAAATTCAACAAGTTGGAGTTCGTGGAATTTTTCTTGGTCAATACATAAAATATGATATAGATAAAGAATTAGAAATTGTAGAAAAAAATGGATTTAGTAGAAATCCTGAACCAAAAGAGGGAACATATACTGATTGGGAAAATTTAGATACAAAATATACAGGAATGCATGATTATTTTAAATGGATAAAATATGGTTTTGGAAGATCAACAGACCATGCATCTCTTGATATTAGAAAAGGAAGAATAAGTAGAGATGAAGGACTAAAACTAGTTAAAGAACATGAAGGGAAAATTCCTGAAAAATATTTTGATGATTTTCTAAATGATATAGAAATTACAAAAGACATTTTTTATAAAGTTGTAGATAAATTTGCAAATCACTCTTTATTTAAAAAAGATGAAAATGGAAATTTGTTACGAGATGAAAGAGGAAATTTAACAAAAATTCAATATGATAATATTGAATAATTAATTAGATTTGTAGTTAACAAGGAAATTCAGTATTTTTTCAGATGATGTTCCTACATTTTTTAGATAATTTTTAATATATTGATCACCATTTTGAAGAATTTTACTTTTAAATTCTTCATCTGTTAATATTTTCTGAAATTTTGTTTCAAAATCTTTTGAGTTTACTTGTAAACAAGAATTTGTTGTTAGAACTGATGGAACCCCATATCCACTATCTTTTACAGTTGCTGAAACAACAGGTTTTCTCAATAATTGGGCATTGATTATTACAGTAGATATGTCAATCACAATAAAAATATCACTTTTTTTAATAATCTCAGTAATATTTCCATTTTTGACAACTTCTATTTCTTTATTGATTTTCTGAACTAATTCAGTAGGATCAAATTCATCGGGAGAAGGATGAATTTTAATTTTCAGTTTTTTATTAAATTTATCAACTAATTGAGAAATTATTTTGATTGTTTCTATATTCTTTTCAATTGTATTGACTGTAAGATCAAATACATTTTCCTTAACTGGACCTGATGTTGCTAATGTGATAATGTTGGTTTGTGATTCTATGTTATCTATATTTTCTGAAAAATTATCAAAAATAGGAGATCCTAAAACATGAATTTTATTTTCAGGTATTCCAGCTAAAATTTGATGATTTTTCTCAACTTCACCCCATACAATAATTTCATCAGCATCTACTGGATACACTCCTTGAAATTTATTCATCTCGAAAGCACCATTTATTCCTGAATCAAAGAACAGACCATGTTGTAATAATATCACTGGAATACCTTTTTGTTTGGCTAACTTTACTAAAATCTGTTCAGTAGATCCAATTTCAGACCAAACCAAAATACTTGAAAAATTATTATCTTCAAATAATTTTTTCCCTTTTTGAATATTTATTATAAATTCGGAAATTCTTTTTTCAAAAAGATCTTTTAGATTTTTTTTAATAATTTTCCAAAATGATTCATTTTGAATTGAAAAAATTCCCAAAAACTCTTCTTTTTCAAAAAGAATCTCTAAATCTGATTTCATTTTTATTATATCCTTTTCAAATAATTTTTTAGATGATTTATTGATTAATTTTTTTGAATCTATTAAACTACAGTGTGATTCTTTGATAATTGAAAATGATTCTTTATTCCATATTGGAGGTTTTCTAACATTATATAATGAAAAATTGTATTTTACTTTATTCATTTTTAAAAATAAATTACGATATCTAATAGGATCAAATTCTACAAGTAAGACCGATTTCTCATTTTTAGGCATGTTTTCTCTTAATAATGAATTAATTAATTGATTTGAGATTTTTTTAATTCTATTGTAATTTTTTTTTGAAATATTTACCGAAAAGGAACGATTTTTAATTTTTAAAGGAATTCTAACTGAATCATAATAAAATTCTTCATCCTGAATTGTTTTTGAAATTATTTTTACATTTTTAGAAAAAGATTTTATTATTTCTGATACTTGTTGAGACACAAGAAAATTAGCTTTTTTATTTTCACTAAAAATTTTTATTATTTCCACAAATTTTTTTAAAAAAGGAATTAAAAAATAATTGAATTCAGTCTGAATTAATAACCCTAAACTAATTCCTTCATACGATATCATTTTTTGAAATCTTTTATCTTCATGCCATCTAGCAAAATCATAAGACTTACTTTGAATTTCATTCATATCTTCTAATGTTAAAAAAACATCAGAAATGAAATGAGGAATATTTTTTTTATATAACTGGTGATGAGATTTATAATCAAAAGTTATTATTTTGATATTTTTTTGCTTCAAAAATTCTTTATACTCTTCAAGTTTTAGAGACGAATCAAGAAACAAAAAAGTTGTTTCAGATTCGTTTGAAAGATCATTTCCATTTTTCCCAGTCATAATCCTCAAATGTCACATTTTTCATTTCATTATCATTTGGTTTCCAAGAAACATCAGCCAAAGCCAAAACTCTTGATACACCATCAGATAAATTTACATGAGCTGAAGCAATATCTTTCGGAATATGAACCATAACAGGTTCTTTTTCAGATGAAATTATTTCTTTGTATGTATTATTTTTTGTTTTAATAATAAAAACCACTTTTCCATGTATACAGCAAAAATGACTATTCCTTTTTGTATGTAAATGTGGTCCTTTAATTTCCTTTGAATTCACTGAACTTACATAAACCATTTTTGGATTTTTTTTAATTATATTATCCCAATCCCTCCAAATTACAACTAAATCTCCATTAGGTTGGTCATTTTTTACATCTTTAGTTACATGTTTTTCTAATTCAATCTCAAACTCATTTCTTTCTTTCATTGCTTTAAATGAGATTTGGTTGTATAATATATTTTTAAATTTTGGTTGTAATTATATTTAATAAGACATGTTTTAGGTAATTGTATAAATTGAAGATATTAGTAACTGGTGGATTAGGATTTATTGGTAGTAATTTTATTCTTAAAACATTATCAAAGTTCCAAGAACACAAAATTACAAACGTTGATGCTTGTTTACCTGGATCAAATTTTCAAAATCTTGAAAATATAACAGATGATAAAAGATATTGTTTCATTAAAGGAAACATTACAGACCAAAATCTTATGGATGAATTGATTTCTAAACATGATGTTGTTATCAATTTTGCAGCAGAATCACATGTTGATAGAAGTATTTCAAACCCTAAACCATTTTTAGAAACTAATATCTTTGGAGTATATTCAATATTAGAATCCATCAGAAAATTTAAAAAAAAATTAATTCAAATTTCAACTGATGAAGTATATGGAAGTTTAGAACAAGGTAGTGCGAATGAACATTATCCCTTAAACCCATCAAGCCCATATTCATCTTCAAAGGCATCTGCTGAATTAATTGGAAATTCATATCATGTAACATATGATTTGGATATTATCATTACAAGATGTACAAATAATTTTGGACCAAGACAACTACCCGAAAAACTAATCCCTAAAGTAATCATCCTTGCGGAACAAAATAAAAAAATTCCAATTTACGGTAGTGGTACCAATATTCGAGACTGGATTTTTGTTGATGATCATTGTGAGGCAATTCATAATGTCTTATTAAACGGTAAATCTGGAAAATCCTATAATATATCTGCAGAAAATGAAATTGACAATATTACCATAGTAAAAAAAATTTTATCATTAATGAATAAGAGTGAAGACTTAATTGAATTTGTAGAGGATCGTCCTGGTCATGATTTTCGTTATAGTTTAGATTCTTCAAAAATACGAACTGATTTAAAATGGATTCAAAAAACTAATTTTGAAAAAGGACTGGAAAAAACTGTTAATTGGTATATGTCAAATAAAAAATGGTGGAAAGATCTAAACCAAACTTATACAGAGAGTACTCCTTGGAAAAATTAATCTTAAATTATTAATAATAAGAAATAATTATTCAATTATGAAAGGAATCCTTCTTCACGGTGGGCATGGAACAAGATTACGACCATTAACTCATACTGGACCAAAACAATTACTACCAATTGCAAATAAACCAATGTCTGAATACTGTATAGAATCTATGAAGGAGGCAGGTGTAGAAGAAATTGCAATTATCATAGGGGGAATAGGTACACAAAAAGTCATAGATTATTATGGTGATGGGAAAAAATTTGGTGTAAAAATTATCTATATTAAACAAGATTTTCCTAGTGGAATAGCTCATGCGATTAGTTTATGTGAAAATTTCATAGATAATGAAAAATTTCTTGTTTTTTTAGGGGATAATATTATTCAAAAGCCTATTAGTGAATTTGGAACAAATTTTAAAAAATCTAATGCTGCAGCTTCTATTCTTTTGTGTGAAGTAGAAAATCCTAGTAGATTTGGAATTGCAGACATTAAAAATGGTCAAATTAAGAAGATAATTGAAAAACCTAAAGATCCTCCAACCAACTTAGCAGTAACGGGAATTTATTTTTTAACTCCTGTCATTTTTGATATAATTAAAAGATTGAAGCCATCATGGAGAAATGAACTTGAAATAACAGATGCATTAGATATGCTGTTAAATGAAAATCATGTAATTACTTACAACATGATTACTGATTACTGGAAAGATACAGGTACTCCAGAAGACATTATTCATGCAAATAAAGCAATTATTGAAAATATTGTTCCATATTTTAGAGGTAAAAAAGAATCTACAGTATGTTTAGAAGGTAATGTTTCAGTTGGTGATGGGACATTGATCAACGATAAAGTAAAAATAAATGGTCCAGTAATTATTGGAAATAATTGTAAAATTTATGGAGATACTATAATTGGACCCAATACAAGTATTGGAGATGATTGTGTGATTTCAGGAGGAACAATAATGAATTCTATTATCATGAATAACTGTGAAATAGAAAAAAATGTGAATTTAAGAAATAGTATCATTTCATCGAATTCACTTATTAAACAAAATGATATTCAGAATGAACAAATTTTTCTTTTAGGAGAAGGTACCAAAGTCTATTTTTGATTATTTAATTGATGAATTTTTTATATGAACGAATACAGAATTTAAGAAGATATGGATACTGAGAATGGAAAACCCCTTATTAGTATTGTAATTTTAAATTACAATGCAGGAGATTTATTACTAAATTGTGTCAAATCTGTTTTTGAAACAAATTATAAAAATTATGAAGTAATAGTGGTAGATAATGTTTCTACTGATAATAGTCAAAAGAAATGTAAAAAAAAATATGAAAAAATTCAACTAATTGAGAATACTGAAAATTTTGGATATTGTGAAGGTAATAATATCGGAATTAGAAATGCCAAAGGAGAATTTATAATTATTTTAAATCCAGATACAATAGTTGAATCCAATTGGATTGATGAATTATTAAAAGCATATTCAAAATTTGGTGATGGTCTTTATCAACCAAAAATACTTTCACTTTATGAAAAAAATGTATTACAAAGTACCGGAAATATGATACATCTTTTTGGTTTTGGTTTTGCAAAAGATAAAGGAATTATTGACAAAAATCAATATAAAAAAATAGAAAAAATTGGTTATGCATCTGGCACATGTATATTTACTTCCTCTAAAATTTTAAATAAAATTGGATTACTAGATCCTTTTCTTTTTCTGTATCATGATGACTTGGATTTGGGTTGGAGAGCTGCACAATTAGGAATTAATTCTTATTTTGTTCCATTTACAACAATTCTTCATGCTGAAAGTTATAATTTAAAATGGAGTTCAAAAAAATTTTATTGGTTAGAACGTAACAGAAAATATTGCCTTCTAACTCATTTTTCTAAAGATACATATAAAAAAATGAGATTTAATTTAATGTTAGTAGATTTTCTAGTATGGATTTTTTATATTTCTAAAGGGTTTTTAGGCGTAAAAATTAAAGCAGAATTAGATATTAAAAAAAATAAAAAACATATTGAAAAAAAATATTTTGAATTAGAAAATAAAAAAATCATTAAAGATGATGAATTAATTAAAACCTTTCCAGATAAAATTTTTGTTCCAGTTAATGTTGCAAAAGGAAACATAACAAATTCTTTTAATTCAATACTTGAAAAATTAAGTAAAAAAACTAAAACAAAAATTTAGTCAATCAATTCTGAAATTGCAATTGCAATTGCATACCCTTTTTCATGGCTAATCGATGCACGAAATATATATTTTTTTTTCATACCTATTAAATTAATTATGGGTTTTGATTGCTCATGCAAAGTTTCAATTTTTAAAATGTGTATTTTTTCCTTAATTGATTTTTTCACTGCTTCTTTTAAAGCAAATTTTCCAGCAAAATGAGGATTAGGATCTTTATATTTTAAACAATAATTAATTTCTGATGATTGAAAAATATTTTCATACAATCCAGGTTTTTTTCCATAAGAATTTTTTTCAAAATCTAATATGTATGTAATATCTATGCCAATTCCAAGTTTTTCAATCATTTTTTCATATCTATTTAACAATCACTTTTGCAATCCCATCAACTAAACAGGTTTTAGAACTATTAAAAATAGAAGTTGAAATACTAACAATTTTTGTTGAGTTACTTTTTTCAGTTACTTCACCTTGAATCTGAATTTCATCATTGATATAACAAGGTGAACGAAAGTTAAGGGTTTGTGAAAAATACAAGGAATTTTCCCCAGGTAATTTCATCCCTATTAGTTGTGAGAAAAATGATGCAAGTAACATCCCATGAACAATTCTTTTTCCAAATGTACTGGAAGCCGCATACTCATTATCTATGTGTAAAGGATTAAAATCCCCAGAAAATTCACTAAATTCATCAACCATAGATTCTGTAATTTTTGTTGAAAAGTTTTCCTTTTGCCCAATAAAAATATCTTCAAATGATATCTTTTTTGCTTCTTCAATCATTTAGATTAATTCCGTGATTTTTTAAATGCCGTTTTATATCTGCAATATTTTTGACATCCATTACTTCATCAATAGAAAATTTTACATCAAAATTTGTTTCCAATTCATCTAACAAAACATATCCATTAAATGATGTCCAATTTGAAAGAGTTGTAGGATTTGATTCATCATTTATTTCATTAGTATTTACATTCAAAACTTTTGAAATTATTTTATATAATTTTTCAGACATTATTCCACTCTCAAAGTTAAAAATTCAGGCATATTGAAAGGTCTTTCTATATTATAAACCCAAAAATCATTTTCTTTCGAAAACTTGGAATCTTGGAGTAGATTCTCTATTGGTTTATTTTTTGCTGTAGGAATAAATTTTGCTTTAAGTTTTTTTACTTTATTTCTTTTTGCCTCATTTATTATATGAAACAATATTGCTTTTTCTACCTCTCTACCCATTACTCTACAACTGAGCAGAAAAGAATCTAACAACCATTCATCTGAATTAATTTTTTCAACTATAAACACTCCAGTAATTCCATTGTCTCCGAATTTATCTTTTATTTGTGCACAACCTATCAACATTTTATTATTTTCAGAGAATTTTTTGATTTCGTCTTCGTGATATCTTTTTGTGGTAAGATTAAATTGATTTGTTTTCATAGTAAGTTGAGAAATTCTTGGAATAGTAAAACTATTTGATTTTTTAATTTCTACTTCTAAATTTAATGTTTTTAGAAATTCTGTTAGATTAGATGATGATTTTTGAGATTGCCTCCTTTGATTTTGCTGAAGATACATTTTTCCACGATTTGTATCTTCATCAGTTACCTGAAACACACTAAAATCATGTAATGATTGAATAACTTCGGAATATCTTGATGGATCATGTGGAAGATCTGGAGTAGTTATTTCAGGCATGTTTTCTTTAACAAATTCCCTATTTACAGGATCATCATCAAAAAAAACAAAACTATCTAATCCAATATTTAGTTCATCTGAAATTTCCTTCATGTTTGATACTTTATCATTCCAATTAATTTTCATACACGTAAAATCATCTTCTTTGAGAATCATATGTGGATGTTTACGAATAACTTGAATCGCATCATCAAAATTATTTTTACTATTTATTGTAAGGATTATTCCTCTTTGAGATAATGCTTTTAAATATTTTTGAAATTCAACAAAAGCATTACCTGGTGGTTGAGGACCTAAACGAATTCCATCAAAACCATCTTCTCCTATAATTCCACCCCAAAGAGTATTATCCAGATCTAATACAATGCATTTTTTTGTTAAACCAAGATAAGATATGATGTATGGTATTAGATCATTTGCCAAATGAGGAATATAATCTAACGCAATTTTAATATCTCCAAAAAGATAATTTTGGAAATTAAAAACATTTTTTTCACCATGTTTAACAACAAAAATAAAAAAATCAAATATGTGAACTGACTCCATCTTAATAATTCCATCCTTGAGCTTTTTGTTAAAATCAATTATAGCATCATGAAAACCATAACTTGTATTCATCTCTGCAATTCCATGAGGGGAGTAATTCGGTAATCCTAGATTTGTTATTACAAGTTTTGAATTGGTATTCTCATTAAATTTTTTAATTAAATTTAATAGTTCATGAATTTTTTCAACAACAAAATTTTCTCTTTCAGATTTTGTTACAGAATAAGGAAAATGAAATAAATTTCCAAAAATACTTCTTGTATCTAAAATCAAAAATGTAAGATCTGGTGACATTTTATATAATTTACTTTTTTCATTTAGAATTTCTTGATTATATTGATTGTATCCTGCAACATATGTAGAACATAAAATTTTTTTTTTAGAACATTTTATTTTTAGTGATTCAGCTAAACCATTTATTGTAAAACTTGATAAAATCGCTATTTTGATTTTTTTATTAAAATCATCAACCTCCAATTTTTGTGATTCTGAGATATATTCTGAAAGAGATTTTTCATTATCCATAATTTCAAATATTATAATTTGACCTTAAATATTTACTAGATGTGTTTATTCCAAACAAACTTGACTAATTTTTTCTTCATAAACCTTAAAGCCAAAAACTCATTTTTCATAATGATTTAGATGGAAAATCCTGAGGATATCTTTTCAGTTAATGAACAAGAGGTAATGGAGTATTATGGTCTTGAAGGTTATTTAGGTAGACTAAAATTAAAATCAAAAATGCTTCGATCTTGGCTATTCCACACACTTGCTTATTCTTCTCCTAATTCCAATTTTGTAGTTAAAATGCAAAGATTAAGAGGTGTTACAGTAGGAAATGACTGCCATATCTCACCTTATGTATTGATAGATCTAGTTTATCCCAACTTAATTGAAATTGGTGCAAATGTAACTTTAGGTTCGAACTCGATGATTTTTGCACATGTCAATCCAACTGCAAATGCATTATTAAAAAAAACAAATTATCCAAGAAAAGTATCTAAAGTCAATATTAAATCAGGTGCTGTCATTAATCCTGGTGCTATTATCACTGCAGGAGTTACTGTTGGCAAAAATTCTATTGTGTCTATAGGCAGTGCTGTCTTTGAAAATGTTCCAGATAACTGTGTTGTACTTGGGAATCCAGCTAGAGTGGTAAAGAAACTGGTTTAAGTGATTAATATTTTAAAAATTATTAAAATAATGGATGTGATAAATAATTGAATTTACTTGGAATAGACTTTGAAGATTGGTTCCATCCTGAACTAATCAAAAAAAATTTAGATAAAGAAGATACCAAACCAATTATAATAAATGGAATAGATAAAATAATTAATTTATTAAATAAACACGATACATTAGCTACCTTTTTTGTTGTTGGAGAATTATTAGAGTATAAACCAGAAATCCTTGATAAAATTTTAGAAAATGGACATGAAATTGGTTTTCATACAATGTATCATACAAAATTAGATTCTACGGGTTTTGAAACAAAATTTGAAGATGAATTATTAAAATTTAAGAAACTTGCGCGAGGAAAATCAAAAGGGTTTAGGGCACCCACTTTTTCTTTAAACCCATCAAGTTCATGGGCAATTCCTATTTTAGAAAAAAATGATTATATTTATGATAGTAGTATTGTTCCAGCTAAAACAACTATGTATGGTATTGAAAATGCTGAAATCCAACCTTATAGAATTTCTTCTAATAATTTAGCAAGAAATGACCCTACTGCAAAGCTTATGGAATTTCCTTTATTGATAACAAAATTTCTAGGTAAAAAAATTCCTATTGGTGGGGGATTCTATCTTAGAACATTTCCACTTAAGATAACAGAACGGTCAATTTCTAATTATGAAAAACAAAATATGCCTGCTACATTTTATATTCATTCATGGGAACTAACTCCTGAATTAATGCCTAAAATAAAACTTTCAAAAAAAGACTCATTCATCACATATCATAATTTACAGAAAACTCCACAAAGAATGGAAAAAATTCTTAAAAAATTTGAATTTACTTCTTTTGAGAGATATATTAAATCAAATAATTTACTTTAATTATCTTCAAAATAATCTAATGTCAATTTAATTCCATTTTTTACTGGAATTTTTGGTTTCCATCCTAATGATTTTAATTTTGAGTTGTCTACTACAAAATTTCCTACATCTACTTTTTTTGTATATTTTGGTGATCTAACATTCTCAACTTTCGCCTTTGTAAAACCTTCTAACCATTTTCCTATTTGGTGAAACCATGTTTTTTTACCTGATGAAATCCAATAAATATTTCCTGATTCTCCTTTAGAAATAATGGTTGATATTCCAGATATTACATCTGAAACATATATCAAATCTCTAAACATTTTACCTTCATCATAAATTGTTATCTTTTCTCCTTTTGATGCTAAATTAATAAGATAATTTATTGCATTTTTGTTTGGAATAATTTGTTCTCTTGGTCCAAATGAATTAGTAATTCTAAAAACAACTGTATCTAAATCATAAACTTGATTATATATCTTACAATAATTTTCACATAATAATTTATTTGCACCATAAATAGTGGTAGGAGAACAAACTGATTCTTCATTTACAGGTAATTTTTTTGGTTTTCCAATTACTACGAACGTACTACCTAAAATAAATCGACATTTAGAATCCATTTTTCGTAATTTTTCTAAGATGAAAAGAGTTGATTTTACATCAATGTCTATATCTTCAAAAGGATTATCAAATGATTTAGAATGAGATGTTTGCCCAGCTAAATGTATAATAATATCTGGCTTATTTTTTTCTATACAATTACCTAATTTGTCAAAATTTTTGATATTAATTTTTTCAATTTTTAAATTTTTCATAGATTTTTTAAGATTATTTTTTTTTGAAAAACTTTTAGTTATCACAATAACTTTATGTTTATTTTTTAATAATTCATCTACCAAATGACTCCCAATGAATCCTAATCCACCTGTAATCAAAACTCTCATATTCTTTTTCAAATATTACCATGGTTAAAAATTCATTTATCATAAATTTATTAATGAATGAAGATTTTATTAAAAAAAGAGTTTGAGTCTTAATTATTTTTCAAAATTAAAAATTTTCCTGAAAACTATTAAAATTTTTGAAAATTGGTATCTTTATCCCTTAATTTATTATGGAATAAAAAAATCAGAATTAGTTAATTTTAAAACTAGAACTGGAATTAGAATTTTGATAAGACCTAATTCAACTGATATTATGGCATTAACAAATATTTGGGTTTTAGATGATTATTCAAATTCAAAAATTTCTATAAATGACGGTGATACAATAATAGATATTGGTGCTCATATTGGTTTATTCATATTATATATTACACAATTTTATAAAAATGGAAAAATTTTTTGCATGGAACCAGATCCTGATAACTTTAAACTTTTAGAACAAAATCTAAAACAAAATCAAATTTCAAATGTATTTATTTTTAACACAGCAGTTTCAAAAAATTCAACTAAAATTAATTTATATAAAAATGACGATGAATCTGGACATAGTATCATACTACCTACTTCAAAATCAATAGAAGTAGAATCTGTAACTCTAAATGACATTTTATTAGAATCTAAAATTTCGCATTGCTCTCTTCTTAAATTAGATTGTGAAGGTGCAGAATATGAGATCATTGAATCACTCTCTAAAGAAAATTTAAAAATTATTCAAAATATCATCTTAGAATATCATCTTCTAGATTCAAAACCAAATTTAATCATTAATTTAATCAAAAAATTAGAGAATAATTCATTTAGTATTATAAAAAATAAAACAGAATCTACTATGGGTATTTTACATGCTATAAAAAATTAATTATTTTTTTAATGATGTACAATTCACTTAGTGAAAACTAAATAGATGTAATATTTCAAATAAGATGATTTGAAAATTGCATTAGTATGTCCTGCGTCTCTTCCAGCAACACAATTTGGTGGAATACTATTCTTATGTGTCGATATTGCTAAAGAATTATCATGTAAAAATCATCAAGTTACTATATACACAACCGACTTAGATTTTGCAAATAATCCTAATACATTCAACAAAAAACTTCCTAAAAAAGAAAAGATATCCAACTTTTTTATTTCACGTTCTCATGTTTGGTTTTCATATGGACTATTTTTTATAAATCCCAAAATGTATTTCCAGATGAAACATGATGAATTTGATTTAATTCATTCCATAGGTGTACGAAGTTTCCAAAGTCTTATTGCCACATTAATCTCTAAGAAAAAAAATATACCTCTAATAATTTCTGATCAAGGAGGATTAACAACACATCCTGATTTAGAAAAAAATAGTTTTTTAAAAAAATTGATGTATAAATTTCAAATTCCTATAATAAAATTTATTGTTAATCAAGCAACAAAAATTATTGTTGCCAATGAATATGAAAAAAATATTTTTCTAAATTTTACTGATTTGCAAAAGATTGAAATCGTTAGAAATGGTGTAAATCTTGAAAATATTAAACAACAAAAAATAGATTTTAGAAAAAAATATAATGTAAATTATCCATTTTTTTTATTTCTTGGACGTTTTCATAAAATTAAAGGAATTGACATTTTAGTAAAGGCTATTGATCTGATAAAAAATGAATCTGAAATGAGTCATTTCAAATTAATAATTATGGGTGCAGATTTTGGTTTTGAATCTGAAATGTCTGATATGATAAAACAATTTGGCATCGAGTCAAAAATCAATATTATAAAAAATCCTCCAAGAGAAGATGTAATTTCTGCATATCAAGATAGCGAATTTTTAGTTTTACCATCTAGATGGGAATTATCCCCATTAACACCACTAGAAGGATTTGTATTCAAAAAGCCTGTAATCAGTACTAATGTTCATGGAATACCTTTTACAATAAATGATGATAAAAACTCAATTTTAGTAGAATCAGAAAATCCAAAAATGCTTGGGAATGCAATTTTAAATCTTATTAAAAATGAAAATAAACGTCATGAATTGGGTCTATCAGGATATGAATTAGTTCGTGATGAGTGCAATTCAAAAAAAATGGCTGAAAAAACACTTGACATTTACGAAAAAATCTTTAACAGATAAATTCTCTCAAAAAAATTCGATAAATATGAATAAAAATAATGATGCTTTTAGGAATTCAAAAATCAAAGTTCCATTTTTTGTACCTAATATTACTTCAAGTGATAGAAATACTGTTTTAAAAACTCTAAATCAACCTCTTCTTACTGACGGACCAAAATTAAGAGAATTTGAAAAATCATTTGCAACCTTTACTGGAGCTAAATATGCAATTGGTGTTACTAATGCAACATCTGCATTACATCTTACACTTAGATCATTAGGTCTAGGTAAAGGTGATGAAGTAATCATACCAGATGAAACTTTTGTTGCAACAGCAAATGCAGTTTTATTAACTGGCGCAACTCCAATTCTTTCTGATATTGAAAAAGATGGTTATAACATTTCATTAAATTCTATTAAAAAAAATATTACTTCAAAAACCAAAGTTATTTTGCCGGTACATATTGCAGGTAAGGCTTGTGATATTAAAAAAATTAAAAAATTAGCAGATTCTAATGAGTTGACAGTAGTAGAAGATTGTGCACATGCTATAGGTTGTAAAATTAATAAAAAACATGTTGGAACATTTGGACTTGCTGGATGTTTTAGCTTTTACCCCACAAAAAATATTACAACTATTGAAGGCGGAATGGTGATTACTAATTCAAAAAAAATAGCAAATGATATAATTACTTCTAGAAATCATGGTCTTACTAGAACACTTTCTCAAAGATTCACTAAAGGAAAACCATGGGATTATGATGTAATTCATCCTGGTTATAATTATCGAATGGATGAAATTCGAGCTGCGTTAGGAATTAATCAATTAAAAAGAATTAAAAAATTAAATTCTCTTAGAAAAAAAGCATGCCAGTATTATAACTCAAGATTAAAAACTGTATTAGGGATCAAGACACCAGATCTTTCAATGTTGGAAGATGATGTAAATCATCTCTATATGATTAAAGTTGAAAAACAATTTGGAATTTCAAGAGATGATTTGTTTCTAAAATTACAAAAATTAGGAATACGTACATCATTACATTATAAACCTCTTCATGAATTTTCAGCTTATAAAAAACTCACCAAGCATTATGATTCCTTAAAAAATTGTAAAAAACTATATCGAGAAATTATATCATTACCACTTTTCCCTGATATCGCCAAAAAACAACAAGATTATGTAATTCGATGCATTAGTGATGGATAATATTCACTAGTCAACTTTTCTTAGTAAGTAATGAATAAAAAATATGTTAAAATTGTGATATTATGAAAAATAGAATAATTTTTTGGTCAGACGCTTTTCTTTTACATTTTTGTCTTGCATATTATTTACAAAGTAAGTATGATGCAGATTATTATGCAATATTTGATGTGACAGATAAACCCAAAAATTTTTTCTTGAATCAAAAATTAGTTGATTTTAAAAAAACATGGTTTTACCATGATTCAATTAAAATAAAATCAAAACCTGATTTATCTTATCTATCAAATTTCGAACAAAAATATAACATTGATCTTTGGAAAATTGCAATTAATGAAAGATTGTTCTATAGATTTAACAACTTTTACAAGTTTTCTGATGAAGAAATATTATCCATTTTAGAAAATGAATGTAAATTTTATGAAAAAATTTTAGATGAGGTTAAACCTAATTTCTTAATTGCAGAAAGACCTCCTTATCATCATAATCATCTTTTTTATGAAATATGTAAATCTAAAAAAATTAAAATCATACTCTTATCCCAATCTAGATTAGCATACAAATCTATTTTGGGAAAGCACTCGTATTTACTAGATTCTATTGATGATTATGAAAACATTGAAGGAAAAAATAGAACTCTTGAAGAACTTCAAAATTATTTAAAATCTTCTAGTGTTTCAAAACAAATTAAAGATTTTAAAAATAAATTTACCACATCACGTATTAAAAAAATTAAAGCAGCAAATGATTATCTATTATTTTCAGGAAATGAAAATTTAAAAACACATTATTCTTATTTTGGTAGAACAAAATATAGAGTTCTTTCCCATGCTATAAAATCTAACTTTAAGAAAAAATATCGAAATTATTTTATTAATAAAAAATTATTATCAAAAATTGAGCATAATGAACAATTTGTTTATTTTCCATTAGCTATGGATGAGGAAAGAAATTTATTGATTGGGGCTCCTTTTTTTACAAATCAAATTGAAACCATTCGTCATATAGCAAAATCATTACCAGTAAATCATAAATTATATGTCAAAGAGCATTATAATGTAGCAATCCGTGACTGGAGACCAATATCTGATTATGAAAAAATAATTGATATTCCTAACGTAAAATTATTTCACCCATCTGTTTCTAATGATGAATTACTAAGAAAATCATCTTTAGTTATTACCGTAGGTGGCACAAGTGGATTTGAAGCAGCTTTTTATGGAAAACCATCAATTATTCTTACAGATACAAATTATTCCATATTGCCATCTGTTCATAAAGTAACTTCCTTGGATGATTTTCCTTCTATTATTAGAAATTCTTTGAAAAAAAAGGTTGATCCAAATTCTTTAGACAAATTTATTCAAATTCTTGAAAAAGATTCAATTAATTTTGATTTGTATGGATTTATGACAAAAATGCATGAGCATTTTTATTATGATGGTAATCTTGTAAATGTAGATTTTTCTGATTCAATAATGCATTCATTTCTAGAAAAAAATAAAAATGAACTTGAGAGTTTAGCAGATGCACATAAACATAAGATAATCCAATATAATGATGAATTAGATTAAGACCAACTTAATTTATTTTTGAAGAATTTTCAATGGATGAAATTGATTTTAAAATATCTACTTTTGATCTAAAAGATTCATCATTAAGAAGTGATTTTGAATAATTATAATTATATTCATCATTTATTTTTACTTCATTACTATTTTCTTTTTTCTTAGCTTCTACAATTAATGACATCACTGGACTTCTATCAAACCCTGTAAGAGAAAAATTATTTTCATATTTGTGGGTTTTTTCATTATATCGATTAATCAAATTATTTTTTTTATAAAATTCTTGATTCAAATTTTCCCATTGAGATTCCATACCATCTACATGCAGTGGTTCTTTAAAATCTTCAACTTCTGACTCACAAAATCTCTTCTGTTTAATATCATAAAACCCATATTTTTCTAATAAAATCTTTAACATTTCAAAATCATAAAGATAGATATGTGCATATCCGCCAATGAACTCATTTAATTGGTTGTTGAAAACTGCTGTATCTTGACCTGCGGAAATTACAAAATTCATAAATGTGCCCCCAAATGATAAATCTGTTCTTACTTTACCTGATTCTTCTCTTAATTTTTTCAACATTTCATCATCTTTTTCTACATATGCTTTAGCGATTGTATGCAAATCAGGTGTTAAAATTCTGATTATTCCATCTTTTTCTAAGACTCTGTTAAATTCTACCAAACATTCTTCTAGTTTGTAGTGGGGAATATGTTCCACAACATGACTACAAAATAAAATTGAACAACTTTCTGGATCTAATGGAATGCTAGACGCATCTCCAATTATTGATTCATTATCAACTTTACTTGGTTTATGATCTAAACACACCCAACCATCCTTTTTCCAAATTGGACTTGGACCTACATTTAGTTTAATATCATTCATAATTTCTTTTCATCTCTACATCTTAAAATCAATTATAAAAACTATAATTTCTACATCAAATTTCCGAAAAATTAAGGTAATTATTATTATTTTTACTATCTTTTTATAGATACAACAAAAATTAGTCATTATGGAGATTTTAACTATTATTCCTGCAAGGGCAGGTTCAAAAGGAATCAAAAATAAAAATATCAAAAAATTATGTGGAAAACATCTTGTTGAATATCCTATAATTTGTGCAAAAAAATCTAAATTTGTAAACAGAATAATTGTCAGTACAGATGGCGAAAAAATTGTAAAAATTGCAAAATCTGCAGGAGCAGAAGTTCCTTTTTTAAGACCAAAAAAATATTCACACAGTAAATCTTCTCAACTTGATGCGGTAAAACACACTCTTGATTTTTTAGAAAAAAATGAATCATATACACCAGATATTGTTACTATATTGCATCCCACTAACCCTTTTATCACATCAAACTTGCTTGATAGATCAATTAAAAAATTAAAAAAATCTAATGCAGATTTAGTTCTTGGTGTATTACCAGTAAAAACTCATCCATTTAGATCATTTTGGCACAATTCGAAATTTCTAAAAAAATTTAGTTCTGATTTTGATAAATTTTATCAGAGACAACTTTTTCCTTCATTATATTTTCCTTCTGGTGATCTCTATACACTTCGATACAAATCATTCAAAAAATATGGAAAAATTTTTTGTCCCAAAATTGAACCGTTATTTTACAAAAAAGATGAAATTTCAATGAACATTGATACTCCTTTTGATCTTTTCTTATGTGAAATGACAATGAAATATTGGGCAAATTATAAAAAAAATTTCAATTAAATTAAATTTTTGATAAATATTATTAGATGGGTTACTAGTAAAGAAGAGATGAAACAAAAAATTACCAAAAAAATAAGTGAAAAATGTAAAAAAATTAAATTAATTGTAACTGATGTAGATGGAGTTTTAACTGATGGTAGCAGATTTTATGATCGAACTGGAGAATGTTTTAAAAATTTTAATAATCATGATGGAATGGGAGTAAATCTACTACTTAGAAATAACATTCCTACAGTAATTTTGACCAAAGAGAAATCTCTAATTGTAAAAAAATGGGCTTCTGATATGAATATCTCTGGTTTATTTTGGGGTGCAAAACAAAAAGAATTAGAACTAATTAAAATTAATAAAAAATTTTCTGTAAAAAATTCTGAAATTGCTTTTATTGGTGACGATGTTAATGACATTGATACTTTATTAGAGGTAGGATTTTCTGCATGCCCTCTGAATGCAAATTATCATACAAAAGAAAATGTTGATTATATTTGTAATTCTAAAGCAGGTCAAGGTTGTTTTCGTGAAATATCTGACTTGATTTTGTCTGAAAAATTTCCTCATAAAAAGAAATGGTATTAACCTTCATATAATTAAGTTAAAACACTTAGGTGAATTCATTGGTCTTAATAATATCTGAAATTGGAATTAATCATAATGGTAGTTTAAAAATTGCTAAACAGCTTATAGATATGGCTGTAGAAGCAGGATGCGATGCTGTTAAATTTCAAAAACGTACTATTGAAAAAGTTTATTCAAAAGAAGTTTTAGATTCCCCTAGAGACAGCCCTTGGGGAAAAACTACACGAGAGCAAAAATTGGGATTAGAATTCTCTGAAAAACAATATCAAAAAATTAATGAATACTGTAAGAAAAAAAATATTGATTGGTTTTTTTCATGTTGGGATATTGAAAGTCAAATTCAAATGAGAAAATTTAAGACAAAATATAACAAAGTTGCTTCTGCAATGCTTGTTCATGAAAAACTACTTAAAATAATTGCAGAAGAAAAAAAACATACTTTTATTTCTACAGGTATGAGCTCTATGAACGATATCGAAAAAGCAGTTAAAATTTTTAGAAAATTCAAATGTCCTTTTGAATTAATGCATTCTCACAGTGCTTACCCTATGTCACTTGAAGAAGGAAATCTAAATTTAATTAAAACTTTACAAAAGAAATTCAAATGTCAAGTTGGATATAGTGGACACGAAACTAGTTCATATCTTTTACCAGTAATAGCAGTTTCTCTTGGAGCTAGTTCTATTGAACGTCATATTACTATTAATCGTGCTATGTATGGCTCAGATCAAGCTGCATCATTGGAAAAATCTGGACTAAAAAGAATGGTACGTGATGTCAGACTAATTGAAACTGTTTTAGGTGATGGAAAAAAGAAAATTTGGGATTCTGAATTACCTGCACAAAAAAAATTACGCCAAATCTTATCCTAAAATTATGAAAAAAAATATTGAACGAACACTAATAGAAAGTTCAGAAATTATAAAAAATTCTGTTTCATTGTCTGATCAAATTGAAAAATCTATTCAAATTATAATTAACTCTTTGAATAATAAGAAAAAAATAATTATTTTTGGAAATGGTGGTAGTGCTGCAGATTCTCAACATATTGCTGCTGAAATGATTGGAAGATTTATGTTAGAACGAAAAAGTATTCCTGCAATTTCATTAACAACTGATTCTAGTATACTTACATCATTAAGTAATGATTATTCATATGATGAAGTTTTTAGCAGACAATGTGAAAGTCTTGTAACTTCTGGCGATGTTGTGATTGGAATTTCTACTAGTGGAAATTCAAAAAATGTTGAAAATGGATTAATTACTTCAAGAAAGATGGGTGCTATCACAATAGGTCTTTTAGGAAATGATGGCGGAAGAATAAAAAATTTTGTAGATATATCTATTGTTGTAAATTCTTCATCAACACCACGTATTCAAGAAGCTCATAGAACGATATATCATATTATTTGTGAACATGTAGAAAAATCACTTAAAGAATAAAATGAAGCGTGAAAGGCAACCTCAAAGTAATCGATTTTTATGGATTATTGATAATTTAAAAGTAAAATTTTCTAAAATTGATTTTTTAGACCCAAAACTACTTCATACTGAAAATCGTTTTGATATATCTTTACGGGTTGATTTTTTAAATGATGTAATAGAGAATAAACAAGCCGCAAATAAAACGAAATATTTTAAATTCATTACAGATAAAGATAAGGGAATTTCTAGAGATCCTAATAATATAATAAATGATTTTTTGAATCTTTTTCACGATATCAAAAATAATAATATACAGTATCCAATTTTAGCTGGAAAATATTTTACTCTGAAGATCCCTACAAGATATATTTTTGAAAACCAAAAATTTTGGTTTGATATAGAAAACAAAACTGATTATCAATTGATGGATGGTGCACATAGATTATCTGTAGCATTATTTTTAGAAATTCCTTTAATCCCTGTTAAAATTATAAATCCTTTAGCATTTGAAATTCCAAATTATACTCAATACATTAAGAAAAAAGAAAAGGAATATTTGGATAGTTAATTATGAGTTGATATGGGAGACATTGCAAAAGTTTCTGGGACAGTAAAATTACCTGAACCTGAAGGATGGAATCCTCCTAAAGGACAATTTAATCTTCCATTTGCTATTGAATTAAAAGAAGATTGGCATATTCATTGGGCTGATGTAAGAATTGAGATGACTTCTAAAGATTTTGAAGGATTTGCCTTGGCAATTGGAAAATCTTATGAAAAATGGGTAAAAGATGGAAAACCTGACACTCTTCCTGATATGAAACGATATGGGGAATGGCCTGGTGAAGAGGGTATGGATCACTTTAAGGGTGATGATAGAAATAATCCTCATTCTCCATCTGGTGAATTACGATTCCATTTTAAAAAATTCCCTAGGACTGAAAGTGGAAAATTGTTTTTTGATCCAATTTTTCAAATTGAATTACAGAAAGCTGGTTGGTATCACCTTCATTATAAAAACTTCCGTATTGAAATGAATAAACAAATATTGAAAGAAATGTCTGAAGCCTTTCAAAAGGCAAGTGAATAAATCATTTTGTTATAAATTTTTTTTAATAAATTTAATTGACTTAACTGGTGACGGATCAACTTTTTTAATTACAGCTAAATAAATTGATGAATAATCTAACATGTAAATTAAATTAATTAATTTTGTAATTATATCTCCTTTTTCTGATTTGATAATTTTGAAATCAATCCTATTATTCAAAAAATATTTCTCAAAAATTTTCCATCTTTCTTTTGTTTTATTATTATCATTTATTCCTTGTAATAATATTGGCTGAATTGATGTTTTTCTTTCCCAAGCAACAATCCCATTGTGACTAGCTTCTAATACATTCTCTGCGATTGCATGAATTTTTGTATTTTCTTGTAATGCATTTTTAAATCTTGTAGCAGCTGTTTCAAGTCCCCATGGATAATAAATTATTGAAATATCTTTTATCCAAAATGCTAAACTTAATGAAATATTTGATTTGGTTAAATTATTTGAAAATATGTTCATTTTGGTTTCTTCTAACTTTTTTATAGAATTTTTAATATCGGATTTTTTAACTGGAAGATTTTTTTCTAATACATTAAGCATTGAATAAAGATAATTAACCAATGATGCTCTAGGAGAATTAAATTGTAATATTTTTCTAAAACTGATATTATTTTTCATACAAAATTTTTCAATCTTTCCGCCTGATGAGAATACGATAATGTTACACCCGATTTTTTTTGCCGATTTTAAAATTTCTAAGGTTTCCATAGTATTTCCGGAAACACTAGTTATCACAACCAATGTTTTTGAAGTAACATTTTTTGGTAAAACATATCCTTTTACTACATTTATGTGCAAATTTGTTTTCGATAGAATAGCTGCAAAAAAATCCCCCAAAGTCCCTGAACCTCCCATTCCAGCAAAAATGATATGTTTCACTTTTTCAACTTGAAATCCATCATAATCTTTTTTCCAGGCCTCTTTAGCAATTTTTGGCCACTCATCATATACTTGAAACATCTTTTCTGTATCATACTTTTCCAATTCTGATTTTTTAAGCATCATGATAATTGTTATTCAATGGAATATAATAGTTCAAAATTATTTTGTTTCTTGTTGTTTTAAATATAGATAAAAAAAATCTGTGTCATGGAAAATTCTGAAATAATGCATTCTTCATTAAGAACTGTAGAATGGAAAAATAATAAAGTAGTCATGATTGATCAAACAAAATTACCAAATGAACTTGTTTTTGTAGAATATAATGATTTTAATCAAGTTGCAAATGCAATTAGTACTCTTGTAGTTAGAGGAGCTCCCGCGATAGGAGTATCTGGTGCATTCGGTTTAGCATTAGCCGTCTTACAAAGTAATGCAAATACAAAAGAAGAATTATTATCTGATTTAGAAAAAGCACGAATAATTTTATTTGCAACTAGACCTACCGCAGTAAATCTAGGATGGGGACTAGAAAAAATTACGAATGTTGCAAAATCTGGAGATTCAGTTGAACAAATAAAAGAATTGGTTATTTCTACAGCTAAAAAAATGGCAGATGAAGATATTGAAATTAATAAGACCATGGGAAAAAATGGTTCTATTTTATTTGATGATAATGATACTATTATGACTCATTGTAATGCAGGAGCATTAGCTACTGTTGCTTATGGAACTGCATTAGGTGTAATTCGTGCAACTCGAGCGAGTGGAAAAAATGTCAAAGTAATAGCTACAGAAACAAGACCTATTCAACAAGGTTCTAGATTAACTGCATTTGAGTTAAAACATGATGGTTTTGATGTGAGTTTAATTCCCGATACTGCAGTTGGTTATTCAATGGCAAATGGATTAGTTAGTAAAGTTGTAGTTGGTGCTGATCGAATTGTAAAAACAGGACATGTCTTTAACAAAATTGGAACTTATCAAGTAGCAACTATGGCAAAGCAACATGGAATTCCATTTTATGTAGCAGCACCATTATCCACCATTGATTTGGAAACTAAAGAAGAAGATGTGATTATTGAGATGCGAAAAGGAAGTGAAGTTACAGGAATTGGTGAGAAAAAAACTGCGCCTGATGACATCAATATCATAAATCCTGCATTTGATATGACTCCACCTGAATTAATTTCAGGAATAATTACTGAAAAAGGTGTGGCTACTGCTCCATATGAGGAATCCCTCTCAAAATTATTTGAAGCTAATTAATAGAAAGTTTTTATTGTTTTTCAAATAGTTCATAACAATATGAGTATTGTTTCTGCACAAGCAATTGAGGAATCATTAAAGCAATGTATGGATCCTGAAGTCCCTCTAAATATTGTAGAGATGGGATTAATCTATGGAATTGATGTTGCAGAAAATAATGATGTTAATATTAAAATGACAATGACTACTCAAGGTTGTCCTTTACATGAAACTCTGGTTGAAGATGCAACTAGATTTGCCAAAAAAGTTCCTGGTGTAAATAATGTTAAAATAGATATTGTATGGGAACCTGCGTGGTCAATGGATAAAATGACTGAAGAAGGAAAATTAAAAATTAAAAATATGGGTGCTGCCATGAATACTCCTGCACCAATTAATTATGAAACTGCTTTACCTCAAGGTGTTGGAAAACTAGTACAACAAGAAGATGGTTCTATGGTATTGGCAAATGAACATGATCAAGGATTTATGGTTAATCAAGCAATCGTTGATTTTTGGAAATCATGTAACGGACAACGTAAAGTTACAGAACTTGTAGAAGTTTTTGCTCAACAGACAGGGTTACAAAGAAAACAAGTTGAAAAAGAAGTCATGCAATTATTACAACAACTACGTGATGGTGGATTAATTGCAATTGCAGGACAACCAGATATACCAAATGTAGAATTTAAAAAATAATTTTAGAAAATATAATTTGAATTAGCACCATCAAAGTTAATTGTGACACCAGTTAGATATTTTATTCTATTTTCAATAATTGATTTAACAAAATTTCCAATCTCTTCAGGCTCACCTAATCTCTTCATTGGTAATTTTTTTTCATATTTTTTCACATTTTCAATTAATTCTCTTGTTCTATCTGTATTAATTGGTCCTGGTGCAATGTTAATACAACTAATATTTTTTTGAGCAAAATCTTTGCTTAATATTTTGAGAACTTCACTAAATGCTGCACGATATGCAGATGAAATTATTAATTTTGAATTTGGTTCTTTTATTACATTTGAGCTAATCAAAAAGATGTACCCTCCATCATTAATTTTCATATTCTGCAAAATTGTGCAAAATCCTAAAAATAATTGATTATGGTATAATTTCCAATCATCTTCAGTAATATCTAAGAATTGTTTTGGTGCAGGACCTCCTGTGTTGAGAATCAAAATATCTGTACTGGTATTATTTTCTACAAATTCTTTTACACTATTCAAATCTGATGTATCTATATCATTTTTTGATGCTGCAAAAACATCAATTTCAATTGATTTAAGTGCATTAGAGATTGCTTTTCCTATTCCTCTAGAACCTCCAAGAACAATTGCTCTAGTCATACTATATATCAAAAATCATTTGATAATTAAATTTCTTTAATTTCAGTAATTGTTCCTAAAACTGAATCCATTTGAATAATTACCTTTTTTTCATCCCATCCTAATGCAACATACCAATCCCCTGCATCATCATGATATTTTATCTCTAGAGTTTTGATGGTATCAGGTTTCACATCATATTTTTTTGCAATTCCTGATACTGCAAGTGCAATTGCATCTTTTTCTTTTTCCAGCCTTCTTTTCATCAAACCAATACCAGGAGTCATACACTCTGTAGATTTTGTGATCTAATATAGTTAATTGAGAAAATTACTCACAAAATCTAATTTTTTAATTTAATAAATTTACAAGATTTCAAATACTACTCTTAAAAAGACGATTTAATGAAACTAATTTCCAGATTTTCAAATTCTATGATTGCCCAAACCACTACTCTGGTTTCCTTTGTTTCAATTCTTGCAGTATTGGGTCCTGTAATTACCGTTTCAGGAGGATTTTGGGATGCAGTATCTCATTTACTCAAAGAACCTGAATTGTTTTGGACAATACAACATATTGTTGTATATTCTGGTGTCTCTTTAATTTCTACTGCAGGAATTTTGAGTATTATTCTTTTAATTAGAAATTCTGTTAAAAATTCTCTAAAAACTGGAATTATTTTTGTAATTATTGGTGCAAGCATTCAATTGGTTTCAGGATTCGCTGATTCATTATCTCATGATCTTTATGGTATTGATGGATTAATTTCTTGGTCACATCAACCACTTGAATTAGGTTTAGTTTTAGCATCATTAGGTGGATTATTAATATTAAAAAACAGAGAACACACAAAACTCAAAGTTTTGATTCCATTTTCAATAATATCATTTATTTTCTTTACAACTTGGCTTGTCTTTAATTTAGTTTTAATTTTTGGACATACAATTCAATGTATTCCAGTTTATGAAATATTTTCATCTGGTTGTTCAATTTTATAATTTTTTAATTTTAGAAATGATGTTGTAATAATTATAATTGCTCCAATTAGAATTATCATACCTGATGGAATCAAATTTTGAGAATTTGTTTCACCTACTTCTACTTGTAAATTAATTTGGTCTTTTGAAACATTTGAAAGATTTATTGTATATTTTCCACTTTTTTCAAATTTGAAATAACCTACTGACATTTTTGTATGAACGTTTTGCTCAGAAATTATATTTTTATTCATATCTCTTACTTGAACAAATATCTCATGTCCTAAATATTCAGGCATGAAAATTTTGTAAAATCCTATTCCTGAATCCTTAAAATTCATACTTACACTATTTGATTCTGATGATTCTAATAGAAATTCATCTGAAATTTTCTCTCCTTCTAGGAATACCAGAGAAATCCAAATCATTCCTATAATACTTAGAATTATTCCAATTTTGAATAGAGATATTTTCAATTTAATGACTTTGAAAATTTTTGTTTAATAAAATAATCTAAAGGGCTCGGAGGGCTTCGATCCCTCGACCTAGCGGTTCGAAGCCGCTCGCACTATCCAGACTGTGCAACGAGTCCAAACAAGTAAGATTTTAACGGGCCTAAATATCTGTCTAGATACTTTGAAAGTATCAAAAAAAGTAGCAGGTGTTGAATATGCAATTAGAGATATAGTAGAATCTGCAAGAAAAGTGCAACAAAAAGGAATGCAAGTAGATTACCTAAACATTGGTGATCCTGTTCAATTTGGTTTTCAGCCTCCTGATAATGTACGACAAGCTTTGATTGATGCAATTAACAAAGGTGAAAATTACTATTCATCATCTGAAGGTCTTTTGGAATTAAGACAAGAAATTGCAAAAAAAGAAAATGCTAAAGGATTATCCATTTCCTCTGAAGAAATTCTTGTCACAAATGGGGTTTCTGAAGGACTTGATATGGTAATATCCTCAATTGTAGAAGATGGAGATGAAGTACTATTACCTGGACCATATTATCCTCCTTATGCATCCTATGTTCGATTACATGGTGGTATTCCTGTAGAGTTTGCAGTAGATTTGAATAATTCTACACCAAACATTGATGATATAAAATCCAAAATCACTTCAAAGACTGTTGCTATTTGTTTGATTAGTCCAAATAATCCTACAGGTGTTGTGTTTAATGAAAAATCACTCAAAGAACTAGTAGATATCGCAAATCAACATAATCTCTACATTATTTGTGATGAAATTTATGATCAAATTATCTTTGATGAAAAATTTGTGGGAATTGGTAAGGTGGCAGGTGATTCTCCTGTAATTGTTCTTAATGGTTTTTCTAAAGTTCATTTAATGTCTGGTTGGAGAATTGGATACATTGCATTTAATCAATCATCAAAGCTTGATGCATTACGAGAAAATTTACCAAAACTTGCTAGAGTAAGAATTGCAACTAGTCTTCCAGTACAACATGCTGCACTTGAATCATTACGTGGTCCTCAAGATTATATCGGTACATTTGTTTCAGAAATAAAAAAACGTAGAGACTTGGTAGTAAAACGTCTAAATCAAATGCCTGGATTATCATGTCCTAATCCAAAAGGTGCATTTTATGCATTTCCAAAAATTGAAGACAATAGATTTGGAACTGATAAAGAATTTGTTACAAAATTATTAGAAACAAAAGGTGTACTTACAGTACATGGTTCAGGATTTGGAGAAAAATATGGCAGTGGACATTTCAGACTAGTTTATCTTCCTGATATGCAAGTTTTGGATTCTGCCATGAACAAAATTGAAGAATTTGTTTCTCAATAATTCCAAACTGAATATTTTTTTGAAATAATTTCTATTATACAGTCAGTATCCTCTAGTAATTCTTTTGCTGATTTATTTTCTAATGTTTTAAAATATCGTAAAAGAATTTTTTTAGCAATTATCTTTACTTTGGATTTTTCTAAAATTAAACTAGCTTCTCCCTGTCCCATTACTCCATAAATATTTGGAGCATTAATTCCAACATCTACACAAAATGAGACTTTGTTATTTTTTATTACATTTTTTGCTTTTTGTGTTTTGGTATTTGTTCCAATTTGGATTTTTTTTCCTGCATATCTATACCATACAGGAGCAATGTGAGGTGTCTTATTTTTTCCAATTGTTGCTAATCTTAGTACCTTTTGTGATTTTAAAAAATCATCTTTTTTACCCATGTTTTCTAAATCCTAATGCTATCATAAAAATCCCAAAACCTAACATTGCCATTGAAACTTTTTCATTAGTAATTTCTGCATTAAATAAAAATTCTTCAACAAAATCTATTCCCCAAATTAATAATTGTCTTACAAGAACTATTCCAGCCATTACACAAAACATTACACCTATAGCTGAAAACCAATTTCTACCTCGTCTATAATACTCAGAACTCATGATGGAAAAAATATTCTTAAATGATTTTGATTCCAGGATTTTTTATCTTGTTTCTAATCATT